>ERZ836877.979-NODE-979-length-46098-cov-7.286471_pt1 | contig 46098 bp, 38 predicted proteins | sample MGYA00519469_ERZ836877 | MGnify/ENA primary metagenome ERZ836877 (study PRJEB31850, sample SAMEA3708809) | human gut metagenome | biome: human gut; feature: human-associated habitat; material: faeces | place: China | collected 2014 ...
CCATCTCAGACTTTTTGGCCTGTGGTTTAACAGATATTATGAAACACCCTCTAAATCGATGATGGCATTGACCTACCTGCTTGAGGATGACGAAGCTGACAAGACTGTTGCATATTACAGTGTGCTCAACGATAAGATTGTGTTTGACCCCGGTGAGAAGAAACTTTGGAATAGACTTAACCGCCATGTCGCTAATTCAAAACGGCGTAAGGAATATCCGGCTGTCAAAATTGGCCGTCTTGCCGTATCCAAGGATTATGTAGGAAAGCAGATCGGTCGAGCGATTCTCTTGCAGGTGAAACACGTTTTCGCCACAATGCGCCGAAGTGCCTGCCGCTTCATTACGGTCGACGCATATGCTGCGGCTGTGCCTTTCTATGAAAAATGCGGATTTATGTTCCTTTCCGAGAAAGATAAACATTCTCCGACAAGGGCTATGTATTTCGATCTGATCAACTTTCTGAATTGAAACATATCACACGCTATTTGCAAATCCTCCAAAAATATTGCAATTCGATAAGGACATCATTCTTTTTTCAGTCGGATTACAGTCAATAGCAACCGTAAATTGCTGAAAACTTGAACAATCAATACCGTGGTATATGCAGTAGCGAACTGCATTGAGGGGGCATTCGAACTTACTCTTTTTTTATTTTTTCATGTAATTTTTTCGACAGACAACCCGTATGTCGCGGTACTCGATATACGGTTGAGAAAGAGCGTGGATATGCTAAAACACAGGTGCTTTTGTTGCTTTTTCCGATGAATTTCGGTGAAAATATTAGAGGTTGTTAACAACGGCTAAATGACGGCGTCGGTCATTTTGGCGGACAGGGGGGCCGGTGGCGATTCTAACTTTGCAATGTCAACTAAAAAATTACCGACGCCATGGAAGAAACAAACAGACCATCCGCAGACTTGCACGATGACGAGGCTCCCCGCCTGCTCGCTGCAATCCGTTCCAATCCCGAAACCGCCCGTGTCCTCGCAGGCATAGCCCTCGGCGGCGACCCCGTGGCACTCATCGCCGAACTCGCCCCGCCAGCACCTCCGGAGCCGCCCGCGCCCCCGAAACCTTCATGCCCCGCTTTCCTCGACTACGTCCGCGAAAGCTTCTGGCAGTAATTAGACTGAAAGGCAACCACTCCTAACTCCACACTAACCCCTAACCATTAACCCATAACCCTTAACCCCAAAACATGATCACCACACTCGAAACCATGGCGCAGCAGTCGCCCGAATTACTGCGAAACAGTATCGACGAACGCATCGTAAAAGTCCGTCCCATGTCTACACCCGTCGACCAGCTCTCGCGCTGCGGCCGTGCGCGCCGTGCCGGATCCATGACCGTCGAATACTACTCCGTAGACACAAAAAAGACCGAGGCAAAACTTGCCGAAGCCCATCCCGGCGGTGCCGGCAGTAAAAAATCCGACGATCTCTATACCTATATCCTCAAGACTACCGACGATTCCCTCTTCGAGATCTCCGAGACTATCCTCGTGCCCTCTCAGCCCGGATATGACAGGAACGGCAGGCCCTCGGGCGCGCTCATGCTCTATGTCGTCGACCGTCCGTCGGGCGGAGGCGTCGAGATTGCCCCTGTCAATGCCCGCGAGACCGAAATCATGGGCGGAAAAACCTTGCAGATGCCCTCGCTGCAGGTCGGTGAGCTGCTGGTGCGCATGGCCCGTGCCGCCACCGAGCTTGATGTGCAGACGGCCCAGTTCGCCGCCCTCCCGCAGAAAGCGTCGAACAACTGTCAGATATTCAAAATGCAGGTAGAGCAGAGCACTCTGGCCAAGATCGCCGATAAGGAAGTCGGCTGGACGTTCTCCGACCAGGAAGAGGCCGCCATCATCGACATGCGTCTGGGCATGGAGAAAAATTTCCTCTTCGGCAGCCGCGCCCGTCTCTTCGACAGCACCAAGAACGAGCACATATACTTCACCGGCGGCATCTGGGGACAGGCCGGACGCGAACACGAGCTCCTCATCGACGCTCTCACCGAAGGCGACCTCGTCGATCTCTGCAGCGCCGCCTTCTCGCTCAACAACGGTTCGCGCCGCAAGATCCTCATAGCCGGAACAGGCCTTGTGGAGGCGCTGAGCAAACTGCAGTTCACCCGCACACTGTCGGCCGGCGACACCATGGTCAAGTGGGGCATAGAGTTCAAGGAGATACGCTCCAATTTCGGCTCGCTTTATCTCCTACATTCCGAAGTCTTCGACCAGTGCGGTCACCGCAACGACGGCTTCGTGCTCGATCCCGACTACATGACCAAATATGTGCATGTGCCATTCCAGGCCGAAACCCTCGACCTGCGCCGCTCCGGCCAGCGCAATACCGACGCCGTCGTCCTCACCGAGGCTTCCTGTCTGGTGCTCCGTTATCCCGACGCCCATATCCGTGTAATCGGCACAGTCGCAGGAGAATGAAACTGACCCTCACACGCAGTGAAATGCTCGGCCGCCGGCGCCTTGCCGGCGGCTTCGAGCCCCTGCGCACCGACTGCACCGTCGGGGAGACTGCCGGAACCGACATCGACGCCCTTCTCTCACAGCAGATCCGCAGCCGCTATCTTGAACTGCTGGACAGCGCCGACCCTGCGCTCCTTGCGCCCGAGGATGTTGCCGCCGATACGGCTCTGACGCCATTCGGGGCCGGTGGCGTGCTGCTCTCGCTTCCTTCGGTGTGCCGCCGGGTGCTGTCGGTGAGGCTTGCGGGGTGGAACGGCATCGCCCCGGTTCTGCCGGAGTCCGCGCTGACCCGTGTGCGCGCCATGCTCCTCAATCCTTTCACGGCCCCGGGCGCCTGTACACCTGTCGCCGTGGCTCTCTCCGCCGGCCGTGTCGCCGCATGGCCCGGCGGTAGCGCCGCCCTTGAGGTCATTGCCGTGTGCGACCACGGCCCCGATATTTATAAAATCGACGAGCGGGCGCTCGGGCTGCTCTGCGAGTCGCAATTCAATCCCCCGTTATGAAAAATGCATTTGAAGCCGCATATGCCGCATGGGCCGCGGGCGCCTCCCTCAGGGCGCGCCGCCGCCGGTACAAACGTTTTACCTACGGCGACCAGTGGAGCGACATGGTCGAGCTTGCCGACGGCCGGTTCGTGCGCGAGGACCGCTACGTGCGCCAGAGCGGCAAACAGCCGATGACCAACAATCTAATACGCCAGCTCGTGAAAAATATCGTGGGCCGCTACCGCACACGGTGTGCCGAGGCCGGAACCTATTCTGCCCTCGGAGAGATCGCCGGGGCCAATTCTCTCGACGAGCTCGACAGCCGCATGCTCGAGGAGTTTCTCATTTCGGGCTGTGCCGTGCAGAGGGTGTGGGGCGGCGAACGCTTCGGGCGCGCCGGCGTGTGGGTCGATAATGTCGATCCCGAGTCGTTCTTCGTCGGCCCTTTCCGCGATCCGAGAGGCTGGGACATCGGCCTTGTCGGCATGCTCCATGACATGACTTTTCCCGAGATGGTCAACCGTTTCGCCGGTTCCGACGCCGCGCGTGAGAGTGAACTGCGGAGCCTCTTCGAGTCGTGTACGCGCTCTGTCGGGGTGGCCGCCGCGGGTGGCTCATCCGGCTCCTTCGGGCTTAGCGCCGTTCCGGGGCATTGCCGTGTGGCCGAGGTCTGGACGCTCGATGCGCGCCGCGAGGCCGACGACTCGCCGAAACGCGTGTTCACGTGGCATTGCCGCTGGTTCGCCCCCGACGGACGTCTCCTCGACGAGTACGACTCGCCCTTCGCGCATGCCTCGCATCCGTTCGCGGTGAAATTCTATCCTCTCACCGACGGCGAGGTACATTCTTTTGTCGAAGACGTTGTCGACCAGCAGAAGGCCATCAACCGTCTGATGGTGCAGATAGACCATATCATGGCTACATCGGCCAAGGGTGTGCTCCTATTCCCTATCGACCAGAAACCTACCGACATGTCATGGACCGACATATGCGAGCGCTGGGCGCAGCCCGACGGCCTCATCCCCGTCACGGGTGTAGGGTCGCAGATGCCTCACCAGGTGGTGACGAATAACGATAACAACGGCGCCTATCAGCTCCTTCAGCTCCAGATGAAGCTTTTCGAGGAAGTGTCGGGTGTCAGCGAGGCCCTTCTCGGCAAGGGTCTTTCATCGGCCCGCGGCTCCGAACTCTACGAAAGCCAGGTACGCAACGCCACTGCCGCCCTGACCGACCTCTTCGAGTCCTTCGGCTCCTTCATCACCGCTCGCAACAACAAAATTAGGCTATTAGGCTGACGAGCTGACAAGCTGACAGGCTGACAGGCTGACAGGCTGACGAGCTGACAGGCTGATGGGCTGACGAGTGCTCCATATATTGATAACTTAGACGCCTGTCCGCCCGACCGCCTGTCCGCCTATTTGCTTATATGGGGATTTTTGCGGATATTTGCAGTATAAATCACATTATTATACTCCTTGATGATAACTAAATTGCTTAAAAAGCTGCTTTGTGGCATCGCCGTGTTTGCGGCGCTGCCCCTGCCGGCTCAGATGAAAGCGCCATCGCTCGACAATCTGAGAATCAACGGCATGCTGATGTATGACAACAACCGGAGCGAGGACGTTCTGGGCTTTTACGAATATAGCGTCACTGCCCCTGTGAGCCGCCGTGCACTCGTTCTCTCGCCGCGCAACTATCTGTCCGGTGATGCCGTGGTGGTCGACGGGAAACTGTATACCTATCACCTTGAGGTGCAGTACGGATATGTGAACTCCGCCTTCTATACCGTGATCGACGTCGCTACCGGCGAAGCCGTCAAGAGCCAGAATATAAGCTGGGATCTCGGCGCCGCTTACTCCCACTATGCCACATCTGCGGCACTCAACGCCGTCGACGGCAAGGTATATTGCTCCGGATATGAATATAACGAGGCCGACAAGACTCTGACACCGACCCTGAAGATATGGAATGTCAGGGAGAACTCGAAAGAGACTGTCGGCACCATGCAGGCGTCGCTGGCCGTGATGGCATTCGACAAGGCCGGCAATCTCTACGGTATCACAGGCTCGTCGTCGCGCACAGCCGACGATGGCGGCCGCCTCGTGAAAGTCGATACGGCGACCGGCTCGCTGACCATTGTCGGCGACACAGGTGTGCGCCCGTGGTTTGACCAGAGCGGCGTCATCAGTCCCTACGACGGTCGCCTCTACTGGTTTGCCAACGAGATCGTGCCCGGCGGAGGCGCCAACGACGCATATGCCCGCCTCTATGCCGTCGATACGGCTACCGCGGCGGCCGAATGCATAGGCGACATGCCCGAAGGCGACGAGGTGGTGGCCGCGTGGATTCCGGCGCAGACCATTGACGATGCCGCTCCCGGCGTGGTGTCGGGCGTCACTCCGGCCTTTACAGCACCGTCGCTCGCAGGTACGATCAACTTCACACTGCCTTCGAAGAGCTATTCAGGCGCCGCCCTCGACGGCTCCCTTGACTGGAGTGTGTCGGCCGGAGACAAGGTGTTTGCCACGGGCCGGGGTACAGCCGGAGCCTCTGTCTCGGCTGATGTGACTGTTGAAAAGAGCGGCCCGTATTTCTTCGAAGTGTCGGCCGCCAACGGGGCCGGCGCCGGTGTGCCGGTGCGCACGGAGGCTTATGTGGGCTACGGCGTGCCTGCTCCTGTCGGTCCGGTGACTTTTGCGGTCGAAGACGGACGCCATGTCGTGACCTGGGATCATGTGACAGCTCTCGCAGCCGGTGCATATCTCGAAGGCGGCCATGCCTCCTACCGCGTGGTGCGTCAGCCGGGCGATGTGCTGCTTCATGAAAATCTGAGCGAAAACCGCTTCGAGGAACCCGCGCTCGACGGCGCGATACAGGCCACATACTACGAGATAACGGCTGTCAACGGCGACATGAGCGCCGCAGCCACACGGTCGAACTCCGTCGTTACCGGCAGCACGGTAGCGCTTCCCTTCACCGAGAACTTCGAAGACCAGTCGGCTCTCGGACTCTTTACCATAAACGACGCCAACAACGACGGCACCACATGGGCCTACTATTCCTACGGCAAGGCCGTGCAGATACGTCAGTCTACCTCCGCCGACCACGACGACTGGCTCGTGCTGCCGAAGGCCATGCTCGAGGCCGGCTACAGCTACGAACTGAAATTCAGCTGCTATGCCAACGTCGCAAGCTATGTCAATATCCTTGATGTGGCGATGGGCGCCGATCCCGCCGACATGAGCGAGACCCTCGCCTCCGATATCGAAGTGACCGGTGCGCGCTCGTCGTCGATGAAAGAGGTGAGCGTCGTCATAAAACCCGAACGTACGGCGGCCTACAATATAGGTATCCATATAAAGAGCGCCAAGCGTCAGGGCACCTTCTCGATCAAGAATGTTTCGCTGTCGGCCGGACAGTCGACAGCCATTCCCGCCGCTCCCTCCGTCGTGGCCACGGCCGCTCCCGAAGGCGCGCTCGCTGCCGTGCTCACCATCGGCGCCCCGACTCTCACCGCCGGCGGCGATGCCCTTGCCAACGCAGTGACCGGCTTCGAGATAATGCGCGACGGCACTCCTCTGGCCACCATCGATGCCGAGGCCGGGAAGACCGAATATACCTATGAAGACCGCACGGTCGACGCGGCCGGTCTCCATACCTATACCGTATGCGCCGTCAACGCCGACGGCAAGGGCGAGACAGCCGAAGCCGCCGTCTATGTGGGCCGCGACCTGCCTGCCGCTCCCGCCGGATTCGTTGCCATCGACAATTTCGACGGTACCGTCACCCTGAGCTGGGCCGAGCCGTCGGCCACCGGCCTCAACGGCGGCTATGTCGATACCGCCCGTCTGGTCTACTCCGTGACCGACTCCGACAAAAATGTCACCGAAGGCCTGCGCGGCACTTCGGCCAAAAGCACTATCGCGAAGACCGGCGACCAGAAAGCAGTGACCTATATCCTCGGCGTGAAGTATGACGACGATGCCGCCATGAAGGAGCAGACCGCCGAGTCGAATACCCTTGTGGCCGGCGCTCCCTACATGCTGCCTTTTGCCGAAACATTCGCCAACGGCGCCGCCGGAACACAGCTATGGACCAAAGAACCCGTCAGGTTCGAGAAATCGTATGATCTCGAGTTCAGTGTCAGCTCCGACTCCGACCACGGAGGCGACGGCGCGGGCCTTAAGGTATATTCGTATGCAAACAACACCGCAGGCCGCTGGATATCGCCCGGCATGGATCTGTCGCAGAGCGTGAATCCGGAGCTGACCATGTGGGTGAAAATGTTCAGTTTGGATGCCTCCTTCGAACTTCAGGTACAGAAGGAATACGGCGAGTGGGAGACCGTCGCCACGGTCGATCCATCGACAGAGTGGGTCGAGCTGAAGGCCCCGCTGTCGGCTTACCGCGGACGCTTCGTGCGCCTCGGCCTCACAGGCGTCTTCGCCAAGGGCTACAATGGTGTGTATATGGACGATATCGCCGTGCGCGAATCGACCTCGGGCATTGACGGCGTCGCCGCGCCCGACACCACCGGTACGGAAATCTATAACGTGCAGGGCCTCCGCGTGAGCGATACCGCCGCGCCGGGCGTCTACATTGTCCGCAAGGGCGGCGAAGTGCGTAAAGTGATAGTCCGGTAGGACTCTCTGCAAAAGACGACGACAGGGCGTCCGGCGGCTGCCGGACGCCCTGTCTGTGTTATTGGAAAAAAAGTTGTATATTTGTGGCTGGAATCAACTAAGAGGTTGTTTAATAACATATGTGAAATCACAGGTTGGTGTATTTTGCTTAAATTGCACATTATGAAGAGGGAACATAGCGGTGGCTATGTGACCGATGAGTGATGGGCAAGTTAACAAAAAGACGCCAGGACTGCACTAATGTTAAAAACGCCTCGTTAAAATCTTATCAAAAACCATTGTAAGCATGGGAACAAAGGCTTCGCCTCCAAAAATTCGGAGTGTCTTCATATCTTCGACTCAGTCACATAGCCACCGCTATGCTCCTTCGTCTCAGATATAAATCCATATCCGACTTTTTGGCCTGTGTTTTCACATATGTTATTAAACAACCTCTAAAACACATTTATACTATTTTATACGGCACATGAGAAAGTGGCGCATCGAAGACAGCGAGGAGCTGTACAATATCCCCGGTTGGGGACGCAACTATTTTTCGGTCAATGAACGCGGGCATATGGTGGTGACACCGCGTGCCGGCTATGCCTCGGTAGACCTCAAGGAAGTGATCGACGAGCTTCAGGTGCGCGACATCAGCGCGCCGGTGCTGCTCCGTTTCCCCGATATTCTCGACAACCGTATCGAGAAGATATCCAACTGTTTCCGCAACGCCGCCGAGCAATACAGCTACGAGGCCAAAAACTATATGATCTACCCCATCAAGGTAAACCAGATGCGCCAGGTGGTGGAGGAGATAGTGAGCTACGGCAAGAAATTCAATATCGGTCTCGAGGCCGGCTCGAAGCCCGAGCTTCATGCCGTGCTCGCCACAAACATAGCCGAAAACGCCCTTATAATCTGCAACGGCTACAAGGACGAATCGTATATCGAGCTTGCCCTTCTGGCGCAGAAGATGGGGCGCCGCATCTATCTCGTCGTTGAGAAACTCAACGAACTGCGCATGATAGCCGAGATTGCGAAGCGCCTGAAGGTACGTCCCAATATCGGTATCCGTATCAAACTGTCGAGCACAGGATCGGGCAAATGGAGCGAGAGCGGCGGCGACCAGAGCAAATTCGGCCTCAACTCGTCGGAACTGCTCGAGGCCATCGATATCCTCGAACGCCGCGATCTCAAGGACTGTCTCAAACTCATACACTTCCATATCGGAAGCCAGATAAACAAGATCCGCGTGGTCAAGAACGCCCTGCGCGAGGCCACGCAGTTCTTCGTACAGCTGTCGAAACTCGGCTTCGGCGTGGAGTTCATCGACATAGGCGGCGGTCTGGGCGTCGACTACGACGGCACCCGCAGCTCGTCAAGCGAAAGTTCGATGAACTACTCTATCCAGGAGTATGCCAACGACGCCGTGAGCGCCGTTGTCGACGTGTGCGTCAAGAACGGCCTCAAGCAGCCCAATATCATCACCGAGAGCGGCCGTTCGCTTACGGCGCACCACTCGGTGCTCATTTTCGAGGTGCTCGAGACCACGCAGCTGCCTCTGTGGAAGGATTCGCAGGAAATAGAGCCCGATGCCCACGAACTTGCCCGTGAGCTCTACGAGATATGGGACCGTCTCGACAGCCAGCGCCTCTTCGAGAGCTGGCACGACGCTCTCCAGATACGCGAGGAGGCCCTCGACCTCTTCAGTCTCGGCATGCTCGACCTCAAGACCCGCGCCCAGATCGAGAAGCTGTTCTGGAGCATAGCCCGCGAGGTCGGCGAGATCGCCGGCGGCATGAAGCATGTGCCCGAAGACCTGCGCAAGATCTCGAAGATGATTCCCGACAAATACTTCTGCAACTTCTCGCTGTTCCAGTCGCTGCCCGACAGCTGGGCCATCGACCAGCTCTTCCCTATCGTGCCGGTGTCGCGTCTCGACGAGAAGCCGACCCGCACCTGCACCATACAGGACATGACCTGCGACTCCGACGGCAAGATAGCCAACTTCATATCGGCGCAGGGCACCTCGACGGCCCTTCCGGTGCATCCTCTCAGGCCGGGCGAGCCTTACTATCTGGCGGTGTTCCTTGTAGGAGCATACCAGGAGATACTCGGCGACATGCACAATCTCTTCGGCGACACCAATGTGGCCCATGTGAGCGTATATAAAGACCGCTACGAGATAGAGCAGATCATAGAGGGCGAGACTGTCGACGAAGTGCTCGACTACGTGCAGTACAATCCCAAGAAACTCGTCCGCAATCTCGAGACCTGGGTTACGGCCTCGATGAAAGCGGGCACAATCACGCCCGAGGAAGGCCGCGACTTCATCAGCACCTACCGTTCGGGCCTGTTCGGCTATACATATCTCGAGAAATGAGGTGGTTCATGCGGCTGTCGTACCGCGGGGCGGCCTACCACGGCTGGCAGGTCCAGCCGGGCGACGCGAGCGTGCAGGGCACCATCGAGGACGCGCTGTCGAAACTGCTGCGGCGTCCCGTGGCAGTGACCGGCGCCGGCCGCACTGATGCCGGGGTGAACGCACGGCTGATGGTGGCTCACGTAGACCTGCCCGACGGTACCGATCCGCGCGACCCGCTCTTCCTGCGCTCGCTCAACAGCATATGCGGCCGCGACATAGCCATATATTCGTTCGCACCCGTGGCACCCGACGCTCATGCGCGTTTCGACGCCACCGAGCGTTCCTACCGCTACTTCGCCCATACGGTGAAAAATCCCTTTCTGGGGAATCTGTCGTGGCAGGCTCCTCCGACGCTTGACTTCGGGGCTATGAACGAGGCCGCTGCCCTCATCACGGGGCGGCGCGACTTCACATCCTTCTCCAAACTCCATACCGACGTAAAGACCAATAACTGCGATCTGCGGCGTGCGGCGTGGACCGACATGGGCGAGGGCCGCTATTATTTCGAGATAGCCGCCGACCGCTTCCTGCGCAACATGGTCCGGGCCGTCGTGGGCACACTGGTCGACGTCGGACGCGGTAAAATGGCGCCGGAAGGCATTCTCGACGTGCTTGCGCGCAAAGACCGCTGCGCCGCCGGCACCTCGATGCCGGCCGAGCCGCTATTCCTCTGGAACATAGAATATCCTTATGACTGCTGAGCCGTCGCTCCATCTTTTTTTCCCTGAAAACGATCTGGCGCTTGCCCGCGATCTCGACCGCTACACGGCGCCTCCGGCCGCCGTGCGTCTGCGGCATGCGGGCGAGGCCCTGCCGCTGTGGTACGGGGCCGACGGCGACCGTTTTGTCGCATCGGGCATAAACGCCGTGTGGCTCGACGGCATGAAGGCCCGCTTCGGCATGGATATAGACGTATTCGACTACCGGCCGGATGTCTACCGGGCCGCTCCGTGGGGTTGGTCGCGGGCTTCGAGGACAGTCTTCAGGCGTCTGGGCTTCTCGCCTGAAACGCTGCCCCCCGACAGTTTGCTTGAGTTGTTGCGAGCACTCTCGCATCGCCGCACCGCCTCCGAAGTGGCCCGGCTTCTGCGCCAGGCCACGGGAACAGGCGCGCCTGCAGAGGAGATCTTCTCGGCAGATGAACTCGCGTCGTTTCTCGAGCGTGTGCCGTGCGCGATAGTGAAGCTGCCGTGGTCGTCGTCGGGTCGCGGTATGGTCGCCATAGACCGCAATACCTTCGGCGCACAGCGCCGCATGGTCGAAGGCATGATACGGCGCCAGGGTTCTGTGATGGCCGAGCGGCACTATGACAAGGCGCTGGATTTCGCAATGCTCTTCAATATGAGCGGCGGCCGCTGCATGCCGGCAGGACTGTCGGTATTCGAAACTGCCGGTCTGGGTATTTATACCGGCAATGTCCTTGCCGGGGAGGACGAACTGCGCGACATGATATGCTCCCGCACGGGCGAAGCAGCCTTCGACGCTGTGAGAGCGGCGCTGCCGGGAGTTCTCGAGAGGGTGATCGGCAAAGACTACGAGGGGCCGCTGGGCGTAGACATGATGGCTACTGCCGACGGTGGCTTCGTACCTGTAGTGGAAATGAATCTCCGTATGACCATGGGGCATCTATGCGCCCGATTCTACGAGCGCTACGTCGGCACCGGTGCGCGTGGCCGCTTCGCCGTCACGACGGAAAGATGTGCCGATTCGGCCGATGTGCGCGGAGGCCGTATGCGCGGAGGGTGTCTGAACCTCAATCCTCCCGGAGGTGATTTCAATTTTTGCGTCACTATGTGATTTTGTTTTGCGAATGCCACGGATTTGTGGTATATTCGCGCAGAATCCATGACGAAACACCTTATAAACCAGACTATATGAAAAACAGAACCGTATCTTTCATTTCCATTCTTCTGACGGCGGTCTTTTTGGCCGTGACCGCAGTGGCGCAGTCATTCGAGGCCGATGGCCTTAAGTTCGACATCGTATCGGCGACCGACCATACGGTGAATCTTTCGGGGGGCACTGTCGAAAACGGCGTTCTCGATATCCCCGGGACAGTGTATAACGACGGCACCGGCTATACGGTGACCGGAATCGCATGGTGGGCTTTCAAGGAGCGCGCCGACATTGTGTCGGTCAATATGCCAAACAGCATACGCACCGTAGGGGCGAGCGCCTTTGTCGGCTGCGCGGCCCTGACGGAAGTGAGATGGTCGGAAAATCTGAAGACTCTCGGACAGTTCTGTTTTTCTTCGTGCACGTCCTTGCAGAAAGCAATATTGCCCGAAGGACTCGAGACCCTGGGCAATGATGCATTTTATCTCTGCACGGGCATGACGGAGATACACCTTCCGGCGTCGCTGCTTTCTATCGGAGAGGCTGCGCTTGCAGGCTGCGACAATCTGACTGAACTCGTGATACCGGAGAAGATCACAGTCATCAGGACAAGCGCCATATCGGGCGAAAAGATAGAGACGCTGGTGTTGCCCGCAGGGCTTGAGACGATAGAGAGAATGGGCGTATCGACATGCTTCGCCCTGAAGGAGGTGCGTCTGCCCGAAGGGCTGAAGAGCATAGCCGCCGACGCTTTCTTCCGCTGCGATGGGCTGAAGACGGTCTATGCGCCGTGGGCGCGTCCGGTGAGGCTGGGCGACAGCGGTCTTGACGATGCCACGGTGCATGTGCCTGTAAACACGTCGAAATACTACAAGGCGGCGAGCTATTGGAAATATTACACGATAGTAGAGGATCCGGCGCTGGGCGCTTACTACGATATAAGCGTTGTCGCGCCCGAGCACGGCATCGTGACGCTGAGAAGCGGGGGCAAAGAGCTGACGGAGGGCTATATCGGCTCTTCCGAGACTCTTGAAATAGTATTGACACCCGACGAGGGATACGAGCTGAAATCGCTGACAGTCAACGGTAAGGACGTGACTGAGGAGGCGAACGGAGGTTCGTACCTCATACACGATCCGGACTCAGACATGACGATAGAGGCCGTGTTCGGGCTGTCGGATCATATATGGCTGACCATCAGGCAGGCTGACGGGGGACAGGCCCGTGTCAGAATTCTCCGCGGGGCCGACGTAACTCTCAGTCTGACTGCCGAGAGCGGCTGGAGTCTCCATTCGGTGACGGTGAACGGAGCCGATATGACCTCGCAGGTCGAAACGGACGAAAATATTCTTCGCATACCCTCGGTCGACTCGCCGGTGACAGTGAATGTCTCGTTCGAGAAGGATACTTCCGGCGGGGCGGAAGTGCCGACGGGTGTTGAGGCCGACATGCGGGTGACAGCGTCCGACGGCGACATCGTTGTCGGAGGTGTGCCCGAGGGCTATGCGGTTAGAGTGTATACAACCGGAGGGATGTGTCTGCGTTCGGCCTGCTCTGACGGAGACATCATGCGCTTCAGCGCTCTCGCCCCGGGCATATATATCGTGTCGTGCGGTAGCAAGTCGGTGAAAATCGGGCTGTGAGGCTTAGAGGTTGTTTAATAACATATGTGAAATCACAGGTTGGTGTATTTTTGCTTAAATTGCACATTGCGAAGAGGGAGCATAGCGGTGGCTATGTGACCGATGAGCGACGGGCAAGTTAACAAAAAGACACCAAGACTGTACTAATGTTAAAAAGGACTCATTGAGATTGCATCAATAAACATCATATAATGAAAACAAAGGCTTCGCCTCCAAAAATTCAGAGTGTCTTTATCTCTTCGTTTCAGTCACATAGCCACCGCTATGCTCCTTCAACTCAGTTATAAATCCATCTTTGACTTTTTGGCCTGTGAATTCACATATGTTATTAAACAACCTCTTATGCCGAGCGCTTTATGCGCCGGTCGACGGGGAGGGCGGCGGTGTGCGCGAGGGTGCTGTACCATTGCGCCAGAGGAAGGGCCGTTCCCGCAATGGCGCGGGCGAGGACTCCGTAGGCTATGGCTGTCTCGATGTTGGTGCGCAGGCATGCGACAGTGGCGTCGTGATGGGCGACGTCGTATTCGATGGTGATGATGTCGTCGCCGGGGCCAAGTGTACCGATGTTTGTGGAGCGCACGGATGCGCCGAGAGAGGTGATGGTCTCGGCTGTCAGTTTTACGATGAGGTTTTCGATTGCATCCGAGTGGGCGCGTGTCAGCGCGGCGGGTGTGTCGATGCCGTGCGCTGCGGCGTCGAGAGCTGACTGGGCGTATATGCTGTCGGCAATGCGCGATATGGATATGGCGAGGGTCATTTTTTGGGGGGCGTGTGGAGTTGGAAATTAGAAGTTAGGAGTGGTTGCTTGTCAGCCTAAGGTGACGGTGCGGGTGATGTGGGGGCGGAGGAGGCGGACGGCGCGTTCATGGTCGATGTAGAAGCGGGTGGGGCGGCGGAAGCAGAGGACGTAGGAGAGGGCTTTGTCGAAGGGTAGGGCCTGGGGGCCGTGCATGGCTTCGCGAACCTGGTTGTGTATCTCGATCCATTTCATTGCCGAAAGAGGGGAGCGGAGGATGGAGGTGCCGTTTCGCTCGATGTAGTGGAGAATGCGCGAGGCTCGTTCGTAGCTCACGTAGTGGCACCGCGGGGAGCGGTGGATTGCTTCGTCGATGACGTTCGGAAGCGATGGATGACGGCCTGCGGCGTGGTCGCGGCTGATGATTTCCTTGCAGATTGTGATGAATTCGTTGTCGCGTGTCTGTGTAGCAGTTTTCATAATCGGTAGAAGTTTAAAGTGATGTCGCAAAGATACAATCAAAATTGACAAAAGTCAATAGTTGTTGCAATTTTTATTGCAAGGAAATTGAAGAAATGTTTATTGGGATGATGTTGTTGTGGAGATATGGGTGGTGTAATGGTGTTAGGACCAGGCTCGTATCTCCGGGATGTCAGTTTCCGGAGATGGTTTTTGCCTCTGCGGTGGGCGGTCTGACGAAATATAATAAGCTGCGTGGCTGCAACATGTCGGGTATGCTATGTCGCAGCTACGCAGCTTATTAGTGTGGTGTTTGTTTTGTTTACCCGTGCTGCGCGCACCGCTGGTGCGCTTGCGCGGGCCTATTATTCTTGAGGCTGCTCTGCAGCCAATGTGCTGCTATGCGGCGTTAACCGCTGCCGTGCTGTGTGATTATTAAAGCGGTTTGCGCTTTGGCGCGGGCCTATTTTTTCGGATCGCTGTTATTAGTCGATCTTGATGACGAGGTAGTTGGAGAGGCTCCAGAACAGGGCGGGATTTGTGATACGGAGCACTTTGTGTCCGTTGAGATCGTCGATTGAGTATGAACCGGCGGGCTGGTTGGTGAGAACTTCGGCCTTGGTAGAGTTGAGATCGATCTGGGTGAGGGTACGCTTGTCGGCGCGGGTGAAGAAGTTGCGGTCGAAGTCGCCTTCCATGATCTTGGTCTTGCGGAGGAAGCCGGTCTCGATGATCTTGTTGTCCTTGAGCTCGTTTTTATTGCCGATGGCATAGTAGCATGTGTTGAGCTCGTTTGTGAGTTCGGTATTTGCGTTGTCGGTGGAGTCTCGTTCGGCCACAACGGTGTTTACTGTCGTGCTGAGAGAGTCGACCTGAGTGTTGAGATTTTCGATATGGGCCTTGGCCTCGTCGAGATTGGAACGCAAGGATTCGATTTCGCGAGTCTGCGAGTCGATCTGGTTCTGGAGCTGAGAGATCGTTTTCTTGAGGTTGGAGTTGGAGAGGTTGGATGAGTTCAGTTTCTTTTCGAGTTCGGCGAGTCGTTCGCGGCGCTGAACGAGCGTCTGCTGTATTGCGGCGATGTCGGCAAGAATCTGATCGCGCTGTCCGGGAGTTTCGTTTGCGGCGTTGACGGCGAGAATGTTTTCAAGCTGTTTGATCTGGTCCATTCCGCTCGAAATCTCGTTGACGAGTCCGAGCAGCTGGTCGCGGTCGGCGACGGCAGAGCGGAGTTCTTCGGCAGTTGCTTCGTTGAGAGCCTGCTGCTGACGCAGTTCTTCTTCTTTTTTGTTTGAGCACGAGGATGATGCAATTAGCAGAGCAGTCAGTGCCAGTGTGATGATCTTTTTCATAATCAGTATGGTTGAGTATCTGTATCGGTGTCGTCGCGGTATTTGTTGCGGTGTCTCCGCTGTTCGGGATCGGGCCGTTCCATACCACTAACTACGATAACAATTTCACCCTTTGCCTGGTTCGCACGGTAGTATGCGGCAAGTTCGCCGAGAGTGTCGCGGGCTACAGTCTCATGTATTTTTGAAATCTCCCGAACGACAGCGGCGGGGCGTCCGGCCCCGCAGGCTTCGGCGAGAGCCTCGAGGGTTTTTGCGAGACGAAGGGGCGATTCGTAGACGATGAATGTGACGGGAAGCGCGGCGAGAAAATCGAGGCGCGAGGCACGTCCTTTTTTTACGGGGAGGAATCCTTCGAAGAAGAAGCGGTCGCAGGGGAGGCCCGAACTGACGAGTGCCGGCACGAATGCGGTTGCGCCGGGGAGTGTCTCGACTGTGAGACCGCGGCGGCGGCACTCGCGGGCGAGCATGAATCCGGGATCGGATATGCCGGGCGTACCGGCGTCGGACACGAGGGCGATTGTCTCTCCGGCCTCGATCCGGTCGAGAATGGGGTCGAGGCTTTTGTGTTCGTTGAACTTATGATGGCTTGCCATGGGGGTGGATATGCCGAAATGGCGCATCAGGACGGCAGACGTGCGTGTGTCTTCGGCGAGGACGAGCGAGGCCGCACGGAGTGTCTCGACGGCCCTCGGCGTCATGTCGGCCATGTTTCCGACGGGAGTGGGTACGATACAGAGTTTTCCGGGCATGGTCAGGCTGGCATGTTGTCCTTGAGGATGGCGAAGAAATCTTCGACCGCGGGATTGCGGGTGTCCCAGAGGAGATCGTTGGTGAGATAGTCGACGGCTTCGGCGTATGAGGGCATCTGGGCGAGGAGTGCCAAAGTGTCGGCGAAGTCCTCGATGTCGCCGTTGAAGAGTTCGCGGCGGAAGCGGAATTTATCGTTGAGTGTGAACGCCCGGAGCAGCTTCTGGTTTTCGCCGGTTGCCGGAGCGGGCGCGGGCTGTGCTACAGGTTCGGGATCGACCGGGCATACCGGCTCCGGTTCGGGGTCGGGCTTTGCAACCGGAGTTTCCGGTTCGGGCACGGGTTCCGGAGCCGGTGTCGGTTCCGGAGTAGGCGCGGAGGGTGCGGATTGTTCGGTTTCGCCGAGGTATTGTCCGATCATGGCCGAGTATTGCGAGAATTTGTCGGCGAGTAGCGTCCTGGCTTCGGGGGCGGTGCGGTCGGCGAGGACACGCAGCAGCCCCTCGATTTCGACGTTGAGGCGTATCAGTGAGTTGATATCGGTCATTTGAATGTGTTTATAAGGAGGTTTTCGGCGCCTTCGCGCACCTGACGTCGCGGACAGAAGAACCCGTTGACGAGAATGACGATGACGTGCGACGGTTTTCCGTCGGCGTCGAGCTTATATCCGGCATATGCCTGTACGGAGCTGACGCTGCCTGTCTTGAGGGCTATGCGTCCCTTGAGGGTCGATTTGGCGAGGAAACCGCGCAAGGTGCCTTCCTTTCCTGCGCGGGGGAAGAATGAAGCGTATGTCTCGCCCTGAGGCGATTTTGCCATCCACTCGAGGACATCGCCGATGAAGCGTGCCGACAGGCGGTTTGCCCGCGTAAGGCCGCTGCCGTCGTTGATGATGGTGTATTTCGGGTTTATGCCGCGCGTGGCCCACAGTTCTTTCTCGCGCTTGATGACGTCCTTTCGCGTGGCCGAGGGGTCGATCGCGCGGAGGATTCCTTCGGCGAAGAGATTGTCGCTGCGCACCATGAGACTGCGCATTATTTCGGCGAATGTCGGGGAGCGGTGCGTGTATACTGTTTTTTCTTTTGGGTTCTCTCCGCATGCGTTTTCGGCTTCACCGAGGGTGATGCCCTTGTCGCGGAGCTTCTTGCGGAGTTCGGCCGAGAAGGCTGCTGCCGGATCGGGCATTGATGTGCGGACGGCCCATTTGCGGTCGGTGGTGCTGCGGGCGTAGACGATGAGGCGGTCGCTGTCGATGCCGCGCACGAGATCGTTGCCCTGCGAGGACCGGCGCAGTTCGAGGTCGAGGCCGGGAATCTCGGGTTTTGTCTCGCCTGTGGCGGGGTAGAGGGTGAATGTGTTGTCGCGCCAGTTCATGCCGAAAAGACCGGCGCCGTATGGCCATGCGACATCTTCGATTTCCCACTGCGCTATGGGGCCGGCATTCGATAGGGGCTGCTCGACGATGATTCGTCCGGTGACCTTGCAGAATCCGGCGCGGCGTATGCCTGCTGCCACTGAGTCGCAGAATCCGAGGCGCGACTTGAAGTTCTCGCTCTCGATGGTTGGGTCGGCGCATGTGCGCACCACTATGTCGCCGCGCCAAGTGTCGCCGTCGGGATGCCCTTTGAGGACAACCGGGGTGGAGAAGCGGCGGTCGGGACCTGCGATGGACAGAGCCGAGGCCGTGGTGATACTCTTCATGACGCTTGCGGGGGTTAGGGCGAGCTGCGAATTATGGTCGGTCAGGACTTTGCCTGTCTTCAGATCCTTGATATAGATGCCGACGGAAGTAGATTCTTCGCCGTCAATGCCGAGCACGGACTGCGCGGCGGCAGAAAGTGTTGCCGAGAGCGCGAGGGCTCCGGCAAGAAGTATGGTGTGTAAAGTATATTTCATGAATCAATGTCGAACTGAACGGCGAAATTAGTGAAAAAAGCGCAAAAAAGCACCCCGCAGGGTGCTTTTTAATCGGGAAAAACCTTACTTTTTGGCTGCAAGATACTCCTGATGGTACTCTTCGAGGATCTGGCGTACTTTCTGACCGATGATTACATAGGCATCGCGGTCGAGATTGGCCTCGGAGGTGCGGATAGACCATTCTGGGCCGTCGAAGCCCGAGCCGTTGAGAACGACAATGCCTTTCTCGACGGCCAGACGCATGGTGACGTCGAGAGGATTGTGGGCCGTGGGGAGCCATGCCACGAAGTCGTCGCCGTAGAATTTCCGCGCCCATACCATCATGTCGATCTCGCTGTAATAGCCTACGCGCAGTGGATCGTGCGGCATTTTGAAGCCAGTGTTCGCCCAGAGGGCGTCGAGGCGGTCGTGGATCATTGCCTGCATGCGGTCTTTGTATACGTCTGCGGTGTCGATGATGCATTTGAGGGCGAAGAGGCTCATCTGTATCTGCTGCGGTGTGGAGAGGCCTGCGGTATGATTGAGTGCCACGTCGCGGCTGTCGGCCACCATGCGGTCGATGAAGCGCAGAGAGGGGACGTCGAGGGTGAGGCTTCCGTAGCGTTGGGCGAGGTCGTCTTTCTCGTTCTGCGGGAGGGCGGCGATCATGCGGTCGAATATGTTCTCGCGTGCTGCGGCGATGACTGCGAGACGCCAGCCTGTCGCGCCGAAGTATTTTGAGAATGAATATACGCAGAGGGTGTTCTGCGGTAGTTTGTAGAGGAGCGACTCGAAGTTTTCGGCGAAAGTGCCGTATACCTCGTCGGATACGATGATGAGGTCGGGGTTGTCGTTTTTCACAATGTCGATGAAACGCTCGAGGTTATGGTCGGAGAGGCGGTAGGATGGCGGGTTGGAGGGGTTGATCATGCAGACGAGCCTGATCGAGGGGTCGCGCAGTTTGTCGAGTTCGCTGTCGGGGTACTGCCAGTAGTGGTATCCGTCGGCCTCGACTTTGTTGGCGCTCACGGTCACGACGTCGAATACGAAGCGGTCGAGTTCGGGGATTTCGATATAAGGGGTGAAGAGAGGCGCCATCAGGGCTATCCTGTCGCCTTTTTTGACGAGGTGGTTTGCCTGGAGGGAGTCGAATACGTAGCACATGCCTGCTGTTCCGCCTTCGACGGCGAAGAGGTCGTATTCCTTGCCGGCTCCGGGATCGCGCTGGCCGAGCTCCTGTGCGAGATAGGGGCGTATGGCGGCTTCGGTATAGCGTAGTATGCGTGGCGGGGTGGGATACTGGTCGCCGATGATTCCTTCGGCCCATTCGTGGACGAGTTCGTCGCGGTCGGCGCCGAGGGTGTCGACCATGTAGCGGTATGCCTGTGCGAGAAGTTTTTCGCCTTCGGTGGCCTGATGAGCCGCGAGGTATTTTTCGAATCGGTCGGCGATGCCTTTCTTTGTCGGCATACCGGCGATTCCGGGTGCTTCGGAGTGTGTCCGGCGGCATTCTTCGAGGGCGTATGCTCCGAGTGCGAAGAATGCTTCGCGTGCGTCGGCGCTAATCCAGTTGGGGTTGCCGCGTCCGGCGTTGAGAAATGTGGCGCTCGATTTCCGGGCGTCTTCCTGGGCCAGCTGTATGAGCTGGTTTTTGATTTCAAACGGGCTCATTTTGCTGAGCCGTGCTTCGTAGTCGTTGCTGAGAGGGTTCATTTGGGTTAGTGGGGTTATGGGTTAGTGGGGAGTTACAAGTTAGAAGTTAGGAGTTGGGAGTGGCTGGCTGCTGGGGGTGCTTGTGTAAGTAAACGTGGAGGGGGAGGCAAGAGTTTGACGCGGTTTTGCAATTTCGGCTATTCTTTAGTAATTTTGCGGTCATGAAAACCGTCGGCGACATAAAGAAGTCAGTAGAACGGCACACCCGCAGTCCGTATAAGAATCCGGCGCGTTATCGCCTCGATTTCATCAAGGAGAATACATTCAACCGGCTCTGGACGGTGCGCATGACCCGCGTGCGTGTCGTGATTGTATCGGTGGCGGCCATGCTGGCTCTCATGGCGCTGGTATGGGCTGTGATCGTGTATACTCCGCTGCGGCATTTCGTGCCTGGTACGCTGAAGGGCGACCTGCGCGCGCAGTATCTCGAGACCGCGCTCCGGCTCGACTCTCTCGAACAGAACGCCCGCGCCAATGAGGCGTATCTTGCGTCGGTGCTGGCGATCATGAGGGGCGAGACCGACAGCATAGTGCCAGCCGCGGTCTCGGCGGTTCCCGAGACCCCGTCGGCCGACTCTCTTGCGCGTGCGAGTGCTGCGGAGCGTCGCTTCGTGAGCCGTTATGAGGAGGAGGAACGCTTCAATCTGTCGGTTCTGGCGCCGATCGCGGCCGAGGGCATGATTTTCGCGTCTCCGGTACCGTCGACTGCGACAGTGGAGTCTCTTGCGTCGGGCGGTGTGTCGGCGGTTCAGGCTGCCGTGCTTCCTGTGTCGGCTGTATACCGCGGCACTGTGACGGGTATTTATTATGACAACGACGGACGCGCTGTCGTGACGGTGCAGCATCCCAATGATTTTGTGAGTGTCTATTCCGGTCTTACAGATGTTTTTGTGAACAAGGGTGCCAAGGTGGCGGCTTCGCAGCGCATAGGCCATACGGCCGCGGGCCGCAGGCTTGTTTTCGAGCTATGGCACAACGGCGCTCTGCTCGCGCCCGGCGACTACGTTGCTTTTTGAAATTATGAATTATGGATTATGAATTATGATATTTCGGCATTAGCGGTATTTTCATGAATCCAGATCCATATTCATAACAGATGACAGATTATTCCAATAGTACAATTAATTCATAATCCATAATTCATAATTATCAGATGAAGAGGTATTGGCCTACGATGATATGTCTGGCGGTGATGCTTTATGCGACTTTGTCGGCCGACCCTATGGCAGGGGCGGAACTGCCGCTTATTCCCCATCTCGACAAGCTGATACATGCGGTGATGTTCGGCGGTCTGGCGGGAGCCATTGCTTTCGACTGGCAACGCGCGCACCGCGACCGCAATGTAAAAGGCCGCGTGATGGCTGTGATCTGTCTTATTTGCCTGGCGCTCGGTGTGGCCGACGAGATCGCACAGACTTTCCTGACAAAGGTGCGGTCTGGCGAGGCACTCGATTTTGTGGCCGATACGGCGGGGATCGCCGTGGCCTTCTTTGCAGCACCTCCGGCTGTGAGGAAGGTGATAGGGTTGGGTAAATAAATGATAAGGGGTTTGATGGCAGGTAAATTTTATAGGTATAATGGCAAGTAATGTGGATATGCTGCGCGGGCCTCTTGCGAGGCCGATGGTTGTGTTCGCTCTTCCGCTGATAGCGAGCGGAATACTGCAGCAGTCGTTCAATTCGGTCGATGTGGCGGTAGTAGGGCGCTTCACTGGCAGCCTCGCGCTTGCGGCCGTCGGCAGCAACGGGCCTGTGATAAGCCTGATAGTGAACATGTTTATCGGTCTGGCTGTCGGCGTCAATGTTGTCATCGCCAAGTGTATAGGTCAGCGTAACGGGGCCGGAGTCCGTGCGGCTGTGGCAGCTACGGCGCAGCTTGCGGTGTTCGGCGGCCTGCTTCTGTTCGCCATAGGCACCGGTGTGTCGCGTCCTATCCTGGAGCTTCTCGGCACACCCGCCGATGTGCTCGACCAGGCCGTGCTCTATCTGCGGGTATATTCGATCGGCATGCCGTTTATGGTGATATATAATTTCGGAGCGGCTGTACTGAGAAGCGTAGGCGACACAAAGAGGCCGTTCTATAGTCTTGTGGCTGCGGGATGTGTCAATGTAGGGCTCAATTTCCTGCTTGTGGCCGGTTTCGGCATGGGGGTTGCCGGTGTGGCGTGGGGTACGGTGATATCCAATATCGTCAACGCGGGGATAATAACGGCGATACTGATGCGCGAGAAAGGCGACATACGCCTCAATCCGCGTTCGGTCTTCATGCGTCCCGACTTCGGTCAGCTGGGCAAAATCGCCGGTATCGGTTTTCCAGCAGGTCTTCAGGGCACGGTATTCGCTTTTTCCAATGTCTTTATCCTTTCGGCCATCAATACTTTCGGGGCCGACGGCGCCGCGGGATCGGCCACGGCCATCAACTTTGAGGTATACTGCTATTTCGTGCTCAATGCTTTCGGACAGACGGCGGTGGCTTTCACGAGCCAGAATTTCGGCGCGGGTCAGCTCGACCGTTGCCGCCGGGTTTTCCGGCTGTCGCTGCTGATGAGTGTGGCAAGCACCGTGGCTCTCAACGTCGGTCTCGTAGCGTGGCGCTATGGGGCGATATCGGTGTTCACTACCGATCCGGGTGTGGTGCGCTTCGCCTCGGAGCGTATGGTGACGGTGCTTCTCTTCCAGGGCATAGCGTGCTATTATGAAATGGCGGGAGCGGCCATGCGCGGTCTCGGCTACTCGATGACACCGGCGCTGATCACCATTTTCGGCACCTGCGTGCTGCGTCTGATATGGGTATGGTGCTTCCATGGCTTCAACGGGCAGTTCACACATCTGATGATGGTCTATCCGGTGTCGTGGGCGCTCACCGACGTGGCAATGGCCGTGGCCTACGTCCGGATATGGCGCAGATTAAAGGTTAAGGATTGAGCAAAAATCGGGGGCTGAAAGAAGAGAATTTTGGGCGTTTTACCGAATTTTACTATCTTTGCAGCCGTAAATCGCGAGAAAACACAATCCTACATATATGATTAACGCACAAGACATCAAAAACGGCACTTGCATCCGTCTGGATGGCCAGCTCTACTTCTGCGTGGAATTCCTCCATGTGAAGCCGGGCAAGGGCAACACTTTCATGCGCACCAAGCTCAAAAACGTTGTCGACGGCCGCGTTCTCGAACGCCGCTTCAACATCGGCGAAAAGCTCGAAGACGTACGCGTCGAGCATCGTCCCTATCAGTTCCTCTACAGCGAAGGTGGCGACGACATCTTCATGAACCAGGAGACATTCGAGCAGATTCCCATCCACAAGGATCTCGTTACCGGCGTAGCCTTCATGAAGGAAGGCGACATCCTCGACGTTGTCAGCGATGCTTCGACCGACACTGTCCTCTATGCCGAAATGCCTATCAAGGTTACCCTCGAAATCACCTACACCGAGCCCGGCATCAAGGGCGATACCGCCACCAACACACTCAAGCCCGCTACTCTGGAGACCGGCGCCGAAATACGTGTGCCCCTCTTCTGCAATATCGGCGACAAGGTGTGTGTCGACACCCGCGACGGCTCATACGTTGAGCGCGTGAAGTAATCACCACCGCACACCATAAAAAACCTCGGACCGAAGCCACCGCTTCCGCCCGAGGTTTTTTGCATTTGTGGATTGAGTCTTGATTATGAGACATAAACAACCTTTTATTCAAGCAGCCATTGCCATGCCGGAACCACATGTATCGTCATTCCGGCAGCTGTATGAATTTCTTCTGAATTATCCGCTGTTATAATCAGGAGGTTTCGGCAACCGGTTGCTTCTGCAGCCTCTATGATTCCGTTTATTTCCCTTCGCCGTGTTTCCTCATTGTCCATATTCCAGGTCACCTGAATCAATTTTTCGATTTCGGAACCGCGCTGTACTACAAAATCGCATTCGCCTTTGCCTTGATAGTAGAATATCCGGTCGATCGGAGTTCTTTTGCGATACAACTGAAGAAAAACAGTGTTTTCAAGTTTCTTGCCGTCATCATCACTCTGAGGGAGCAGGACAGCATCGCGCAGACCGTTGTCTATGCAGTAGTATTTGGGCTGAGAACTTTTGGCTTTCTGCAACGATTTGCTGTAGTTGGATATGCGCAGGAATATGAAAATGTCGCAGGCGTGGTCAATCCAGTCGTATAAGTCATCCTTGCTTACTTTTAGGCCTTGTGATTTTATGTCGCCGTGTATGGCACGCACCGACGTCGGTTTTGTGAGGTTTGCCATTATTCTCTTGAGAAGATAGCGCAATACTTCTATGTTAGACAGCTCGTAGTGCTCTACAAGATCTTTCAAGAGCATTGTGTCGAAGTATGTCTGTAATATTTTGGCTTTAAGCAGAGGATTGTCTGTAAGGACAATCTCAGGAAACCCGCCTTCCGTATTATAGGCAATAAAGGCATTTTTTACTTTTGCAATATCTGCCTCCAGCCAGCTGTTTGTCTTTATGCCTTTGAATCCGCAATATTCCCGGAAAGAGAGTGGTAGAGTCTCTTCTTCAAGAGGCCAACCTCTCAGTGCCGACTTAAGTTCGCGGCTGAGCATGGTGGCATTGCTTCCGCTTATATATATGTGTTTGGAATAGTGCTTATAAAGGCGCATTACGAAATATTCCCATCCTTCTATCAGTTGTATTTCATCGAAAAACATATATACTGAAGAAATTGCAATTTCAGGATACATTTCAGTATAGGCCTCTATTATCTGATTTAGCTCGTCGGTAGTCATTCTGACGAGGCGTTCGTCATCGAAACTTATCCATAATATTCGTTCTCGACTGACACCTCGCTTGAGGAGGCTGTTCGCGACAGCTTCCATTTTCGATGATTTCCCGCAGCGCCGCACACCCGGTATGGTCACTATTTTGTCATAGTCTATCGGCAGTTCGTTTTCGCGCTCTTTCAAATCAGTTGGAAATTCTGCCTGGCGCATTGCTATCTGGGATTTGAGATATGTCTTATCCATGGTTGTCCTAAAATTTAGGACAAAAATAGTGTTTTTTGTCCTAAAAAAAAAGACATGATGGGTTTTTGTGATCCGGGGGCTGATAAGCCGGGCAAGTCTGAACTGTCAGACCGGGTGTTAACGCCCGAATCTTAAAACTAAGTTAAATATGTTAAAGTTGGGGCTTTTTTGCCCTTTCAGGACAGCGAAATGAACAAGTTAATGAAATTTTAACTTTCTTTGCAGTGGACTTTGAAGTCCGGCTCTCCCTGAGGGCATTTATGAGTAGGATTATATCGACAAACTAAACACACCTTATGACATCTGCGGAATCTACCGCGGAGCAGTTCTGGTACCAGCGGAAAAAAATCTCCAGTCGGGAATTTATCGGAATGTCAGACTCATTCGGCGGGTGTTGCGTCATCTTTATAAGAACTATATACCATAAAATAATACTTACTTACTAAAAACACCCCTTGCATGAAGAACATTTGTTTTCAAATGACCCGGAAGGCACTGTTCGTGTTCGCTCTGATGCTCACGGCGGCTCTACCGGCTTTAGCGCAGAACATCACGGTGACAGGTACCGTGTATGAGCCCGAAGGCGAACCCGCCATCGGCGCAAGTGTCGAGGTGAAAGGCACGCCGGGCAAAGGCGTCGCCACAGATTTCGACGGCAACTATAAAATCTCCGTTGCCCCCGACGCCGTGCTCGTGTTCTCGTATGTGGGCTGCGACTCACAGGAAATTCCTGTCGACGGCCGCACCCAGATCAATGTCAACCTCAAGACCAATACCGTTGCGATGAACGAACTCGTAGTCGTCGGCTACGGTGTCGTGAAGAAATCGGATGCCACCGGTTCTGTCGGCGTTGTGAAGCCGACCGATATCGAGGCCGGTCTTGCCACCACAGCCCAGGATCTTCTGGTAGGCGCAAGCCCCGGTGTCGTTGTATCGACCCAGGGCGGTGACCCTGCCGGCGGCGCAGCCATCCAGATCCGCGGCAGTGCCTCGCTCAACGCCTCGAACGCCCCTCTTATCGTAATCGACGGTGTGCCTATGGACGGCAACACGGTGAAAGGCTCGACCAACGCCCTTTCGCTGGTAAGCCCCGAGAATATCGAGAACATGACCATCCTCAAGTCGGCCTCTGCAACGGCTATCTACGGTAGCCGCGCATCGAACGGTGTGATCATCATCACCACCAAGCGTGGCAAGGACGGCAAGCCTCAGGTGAATTTCGCCGCAAACTTCTATGTGGCAACTCCCCGCAAATATCTCGACATGATGAGCGGCTCGCAGTACCGCAACTATATCATCAACAAATACGGCGCGGAATCGGCCCAGGCCGGCAAGCTCGGTGCTGTCAGCACCGACTGGCAGAAAGAGGTGCTGCGCACCACTTTCAGCCATGATTACAGCCTCTCTGTAGGCGGTAAGACTGGTGTGCTGCCCTATCGCGTAGGCGTGAACTATACGGGTACCGACGGCGTTGTGCGCGGCACCGACAACCAGCGTCTTGGCGCCACCATCAACCTGACACCGTCGTTCTTCGACGATCTCCTCAACATCAGCGCCAACGCCAAGGGTTCCTATATAGTGAACAACTACGGCAGCGGTGCCCTCGGCAGCGCCATCGGCTTCAACCCGACACTGCCCGTGCACATGGACAATGTGTTCAACAACTACACCACATATCTTATCGACGGCAGCGTGGCTCTTCCCGACTCTCCCGGCGGCAGCATAAGCAACATCTATGCCAAGAACCCGGTGTCGCTGTGGAAAGACCACTACAGCCGCTCCAAGGTATACCAGAGCGTGGGCAATCTCCAGATCGACCTCAAGATGCCCTTCCTCCGCGAGCTCCGCGCCAACCTCAACCTCGGCTATGACTACAGCCACGGCGAGGTCCGCAACTTCGAGCAGCCCTTCTCGCCCGCCGCATGGGACGGCAAGTTCCAGGTACACGGCACCGACGGCGGTGTCGTGAACGTGCAGCAGGGCTACGGCAGCCTGAGCAAGGAAAATCAGGAGCGTTATACCCTCATGCTTGAGTTCTATCTCAACTACCACAAGAATTTCGAGGCCATCAAGAGCGACGTGGACGTGACCGGCGGTTACTCCTGGCAGCGCTTCAACAACAGCGGCCACGACTTCACCGTAGCCGACCCGCAGATGGCATCGTCCGACATCATGTTTACCGATCCCAATCTCAACGGCGGTCAGCCCGTTGCTCTGAAAGACTACGCCGGATACCAGTATGGCCCGACAAGCTACTATAAGAGCCGCTATCAGCTTGTGTCGTTCTTCGGACGACTCAACTACACCTTCATGGACCGCTATCTGCTCACCTTCACCATGCGTCGCGACGGTACCAGCCGCTTCGGCAAGGACCACCGCTGGGGTTCGTTCCCCGCAGCGGCTCTCGGCTGGAAAATTCTCGACGAAAGCTTCATGGAAGGCGCCCGCGGCGTGCTGAGCGAACTTAAGCTCCGCTTCGACTGGGGTATCACCGGCCAGCAGGACGTAGGCAGCGACTACTTCCCCTATCTGCCCGTATACAGCACTCTTATCGGCAACGGCAACTCGTACATCATCAACGGCCAGTATGTGCAGCTCGCATATCCCAACCCCTACAACGGCGACCTCAAGTGGGAGGAAACAACCACCAAGAACATAGGTCTTGATTTCGGCTTCCTCAACAACCGTATCACCGGTAGCATCGAGCTTTACGAGCGCAAGACCAAAGACCTCCTCGTGCAGGCCAACTTCCCCGCAGGCTCCAACCTGTCGAACGTAGGCTGGCTCAACCTGGGCGACCTCAAGAACACCGGTTTCGAATTCAACCTCAGCACCCGTCCGGTCGTTACCAAGGACTTCACCTGGACATCGAACCTCAACCTCGCATATAACAAGAACAAGATCACCCGTCTTGCCGACGGCGCATCGGCCACTACCGGCAGCCTCGGCAACGGTGTCGACGTGCAGAAGCATGTTGTCGGCGAAAGCGCGTTCTCCTTCTGGGTTTACGAGCAGGCCTACGACAGCAACGGCAATCCTCTCGAAGGCGTCTATGTAGACCAGAACGGCGACGGTGCCATCACCGACGAGGACAAGATCCTCTTCCACCACGTTCACCCCGACTGGACCGCAAGCTGGCACAATACCTTCAACTACAAGAACTGGGACTTCGGCTTCGTGCTCCGCGGCTCGTTCGGCAACTGGGCATACAACAAGAACCAGATGGACAACTCGTTCGCTGCCATGGCCACCAACCAGCCGACTCTCTCGAACCTGATGAACAACACATACCTCTTCGAACAGACACGTACCACCGAACTCATGCTCAGCAGCTACTTCGTGCAGAACGCCTCGTTCGTGCGCTGCGACAACATCACTGTCGGCTACACCTTCGACAATCTGATGAAGAACAAGCTGAAACTGCGCCTCTTCGGTGCCGTGCAGAATCCGTTCGTGATCACCAAGTACAAGGGTCTCGACCCCGAGCTGACCTATCAGCAGGGTATCGACGGCGCTCCCTATCCGCGTCCCGTGACCGTAACCTTCGGCCTGGTGGCAAATTTCTAAAACCGGTAAACAAGACATCAATATGAAATTTACAAACCATATACTTGCGGGCTGTGTAGCCCTGATGGCTTTCGCCGGCACTTCGTGCGTCGGCGACCTCGACCTCACGCCCAACGACCCCAACACCAAGCTCGAGCTGACATCACAGGCCGAGTGGGACGGCTTCCTCGGTCGTATATATGCCAACCTCTACCGCGACGACATCATCTCGACTTCTGACGGCGGTGCAGGTACATTCACCCGTACGCACTTCAACCTCAATGAGATTGTCGCTGACGAGTGCTTCATCTCCGAAGCCTGGAACGACCCCGGCTATCAGCCGCTGAACAAGAACCAGTGGAGTCCCGACAACGAATGGATCTACGCTGCTTTCGCACGCGAGTTCTTCAACGCCAAGATGGCCGCCGAATTCATGTCGGGCATGCGCACCCAGGGAGCAGCATTCTTCGATGAAACCGAGGTCAACGCCCGTATAGCCGAGGCATCGGCCCTGCGCGGTCTCGCCTACTACCAGATGATCGACCTTTTCGGCCGTGGCCCCTGGATCGACGAAAATTCGACCACCGGCGCCACTCCTCCCACCTACGACCGCAAACAGCTGTTCGACGCTATCACGGCCGAACTGGAGCAATATGTGCCGCAGCTCAAGCCCGCCGCACAGCAGTCCTACGGCCGCGTCAGCCGCGAGGCCGGCTACATGCTCCTCGCCAAGCTCTATCTCAACGCCGAAGTCTATACCGGCACGCCCATGTGGCGTGAATGCGCCGAGGCCTGCAAGCAGGTAGTATCGACCGGTATCACTCTTGCTCCCGAGTACAAATATCTCTTCTGCGCCACCAACGACAAGTATGCCGGCAACGGCGAGCTGCTGTGGGTCGTTCCCCAGGAGCAGGGCCGCATGGAGGCCTGGGGCGGCACAACCTACCTGACCTGCGGCGCATGGTTCGCATCGGCAGGCGAGGAAATCCTCAAGAAACTCAACTATAAGGACGCCTGGGGCGGTCTTCGCCTTCGTCCCGAGCTGTCTAAGGCTCTCGACCGCGCCGACAAGCGCCGTCTGATCTTCGAGGGTACATTCCAGGAAGAAATCCCCACTCTGGGCGGCAACGACGCCACCTCGTGCGGATATATGCTCATAAAGTATTCCAACAGCCCCGAGACCGACTACGAGAACACCGCAGGCAACAATAACAACAACGTCGCCATGTCGAACGCCGACTATCCTCTGTTCCGCCTCGCCGACACATATCTGATGCTCGCCGAGTGCCAGATGCACGGCGTCGAGTGCGACGGCCTCCGCTACCTCAACCTCGTGCGCGAGCGTGCCGGCATGCCTGCCCGTACTTCTATCGATGCTGACGAGCTTCTGCGCGAACGCATGTGCGAGCTTTACTGCGAGGGACACCGCCGCAGCGACCTTATCCGCTTCGGCAAGTATACCGGCAGCAACTACATGTGGTCGTGGAAAGGCGGCGACTATGCAGGCGCAGCGCTGCCCGCTTACCGCGCATTGTTCCCCATACCGACACAATATACCGAAACTGTAGGCCAGAATCCCGGTTATTGATTTAAGTTTAATAAGTGAAAGGAGTTTATAAAGTTAAGATAATGGCTTCTTCGTACGTTATCAGTACTATTGTCTTAACTCTGTCGACTTTATAGACTTTATAAACCTTACAAAAAAAGAAATAATGAAATTCGCTAAAATATATACTGTTCTGGCTGCTGCGGCTGCAATGCTTGGCGTGGCATCGTGTTCCACTCCAGACACTCCGGTGATGCAGAAACCGACCGAGTTCAAACTCAATGTGCCGCCTTTCGCCCAGCAGTACTATGACCTCACCGAAGGCGGTGTGCTCGAGTTCACCTGCTCTCAGCCCGACTACGGTATCGGTACCGTTGTGAACTATTCTGCGGAAATCTCTCTCACCGAGGATTTCGCCGAGTACAAGACTCTTGCCAATATCAACGGCGCCAGCGCCACGATCGGCCTCAACGAAGCCGATGTTGCCATCGCAATCTGCGAAATGCTCGGGATCACCGACGAAGACACCTGGCAGCCTTATGCCGAAGACCATGTGCGCCCCCTCTACGTCCGCGCCGTGGCTCAGGTAGGCTCATATGAGTGGACCAACATCACCTCGAACGTCATCGAGCTTCCCCGCGTAGACTTCTACTACGCTCTGAAGACTCCTGCGTATATCTATCTCGTAGGCGCTCCCAGCGGCTGGACCGAGCCTATTGCCGACAATGCCGACAAATATAAGGACTGGCGTCTGTGGGAAGCTGACGACGCTGTCGGCTCCAATGTGTACTCGGCTGTGTTCGATATGCCCGCCGACCCCGTATTCCGCTTCGCAACCGCCCTCACAGGCTGGGATAGCGACTTCATCGGCATCGCCGGCGGCCCCAACGACGATAAGGAAGTGGACTGCATTCTCGCCGACGGCGAATACAACGGAACTCTTGCCGTGACCAAAGATAAACTTGAATTCAAGGACTTCACCGGCGGTAAGATGACTATCACCGTAGACCTCAACAAGATGACTGTGAAGGTTCAGGCCGGCGAGCAGGAAGTTGTGACTCCGAAATATGTCTACATGGTGGGCAATCAGGCCCTGTGGAAAGAGCCCTCTGCAGACAATGCCGAAATCTACGACAACTGGCGCCTCGAATGCACCGATGGCTCGGGTGTCTTCACCGGCACATTCGAAATCACCGAGACTCAGGATAACAATCCCGACCTCTTCTGCCGCTTCTATCAGGAACTTACCGGCTGGGGCGCGGCTCAGTGGGCTTCTGTTACCGGCAAGGACTATCCTGTCACTCCCGGCGTTGCTGCCGAAACCGCTGTCGGCGAAGGCCCCTTCCAGCTCGAAGGCGCTCTCGGTGCAACTATCAGCGTGTCGCTCGATACGAAGGCAAATACAGTGACATTCGATTTCGTCGATTAACCCAAGTCAAAACCAAGTTTAATAAGTAAAAAGAGTTTATAAAGTTAAGATAATGGTACTATAAACTATTATCTTAACTCTATAAACCGAAAACTTCCTCAACTTACAGAAATGAAGAAATATACAATACTTCCCATATTGGCTCTGGCTCTTGGCTTCGCGGCCTGCGACGAAGTAGAACTCGGCACAGGTATTCCCGTTGTCAATCCCGAACTGCCCGCCGCCGGTCCCGACCAGGTGACCGTCGCAGCCCCCGCCGACATGCCCGCAGTGGCCCAGCTTGCCACATATATCAGCAAGGGCGAGAATGTGCCTGTCGCTGTTGCTACTGCCGCCGAAGGCTGGCCTGAAGGCTACGGCTTCGGTGCAAGCGCCCAGGTAAGCACCGACGAGTCTTTCTCGAGCTTCTTTACGGTGCCTGTCGTTGTCAGCGGCGATAATTTTGCTGTAGACCCTGTCGCCCTTAACGAAGGCGTGCGCGAGAACATAAGCAAGAATCCTGTCGAGACAGCGCTCTGGCTGCGCTATAATGTGAGTGCCGTCAAGGGCAACGAGAGCATTGTGCTCGGCGGCCCCGACAAGTTCTTTGGCCCGACCAAGCTTACTGTCGTAACGGAAGCCCCGCGCTTTATCGACCAGAAGTACTACTTCATGTGGTCGGCCGACGGCAACGACTGGAATCAGGCCAACAGCTCGGAGTTCACACACAGCGACAATAATGTGTACGACGACCCCGTGTTCAGCCAGATTCTCAATCTCAGCGCCGCAACAGTCGGTGATGGCATTTACTGGAAGATTTTTGGCGAAAACTACTTCACCAACTCTGATTTCTCGTCTATCATCGGTGTGGCCGAGGCCGACAAGAACAGTGCAAAAGGTGCTCTTGACCCTGCCGAGACTCAGGCTGCCGGTTTCATGAAACTCTCCGGCCCTGTCGAATTCCGTATCGATATGGACAATCTCACCTACGAGTATAAGCAGGCTATTCCTAACTTCTGGCTTGCCGGCAACGGTGTGAACGGCACCAGCTGGAACAACGGTCAGTTCGCCATGGTGATGTGGACAGAAAACTACACCGACTATGCCGGATATGCCAACCTCTACGGTGCCGACCAGCCCGAGTTCAAGTTCAGCCCCACAAATGCGTGGAACGGCGACTTCGGCGTGGGCGAGGCTCTCGAGTTCAAGACCAATCCCGATACCGGCGTTCTGTCGGCTACAGGCAAGGCTAACGGCGGCAGCAATATCAAGGTTCCCGCTCCCGGTCTCTATTTCATCAGCCTCAACTACAGCACCCGCGACCTGAGTGTGACCGCTATCAGCACTGTAGGCCTCATTGGCGATTTCAACGGCTGGGCCGCTTCCGAGCCGATGACTCCGTCGGACGACAATCTCACCTGGAAGGCGACTGTGACAATGAGCGCCGGTAATGCCTGGAAGTTCCGCATGAACAACGGCTGGGATATCAACCTGGGCGGCAATCTGCAGAACCTCACCGGCTTCGGCAATCCTGCCAACCTGGTGTGCGATGCCGACGGCACATACGAGATAACTCTCTATCTCGGCACTATCCCCTACACCGCGACAATGGTCAAGAAATAACATAATTTCTCCATGCAAGGGCGGCGTCCGTGATCCCGAAAGGGTCAGCGGGCGCCGCTTTTTCTTTGGTTAGGGGTTAGTGGATATGATCCGGTGGCGGATTTTTATTCAACCGCTAAGGCGGTTGGGCAATGACATAAAAGCCCGGGGTATGGACGCAATTCAGCGCCAGACCCCGGGCTGTGTTAATATTTAAGCGCTACGCGCTTCGCCTGTCAGCGTGTCGGCTTGACAGCTTAATAATTGTTGGCTTTGCGCTGGAACCAGCCCTGGTCGCGGCCGCAGACGGGGCAGCGCTTGGGCGCGGCCTTGGCGGTGATGGTGAAACCGCACTGGCGGCACATCCATTCGACCGGTTCGGCTTCTTCGAATTCGGTGCCTGTCTGGAGGCGCTCCATCAGCTTGATGTAGCGTGCTTCGTGCATCTGCTCGACCTTGGCGATAAGGCGGTAGGTATTGGCGATCTGGGGGAATCCTTCTTCCTGTGCCACTTTGGCGAAGTTCTCGTAGAGTTCGCCCCACTCCTCGCGTTCGCCGGCCGCAGCCTCGGCGAGGTTGGTCTTGGTGTCGGCCACAACGCCTGCGGGATATGCGGCGTGAATTTCGACTGTACCGCCTTCAAGCAGGCTGAAGAACAGGCGGGCGTGGCTCAGCTCCTGTTCGGCTGTTTCGAGAAATACGGCTGCGATCTGCTCATAGCCTTCTTCCTTGGCTTTTTCGGCAAAGAGGGTGTAGCGGGAGCGGGCCTGGCTCTCGCCGGCGAAAGATGCCAGAAGATTGTGTTCGGTGCGTGTGCCTTTTATGCTTTTTGTCTCCATTTCGTAGTGTTTTGTAGGTTAGTAGCTACCCTATAAAACACCCGAACGGTCTAAAGGTTCATTTCGGCTTCAATGAGACGCAGGTATCGCCTGGCTACGGCGCGCGCGCTGAAACGATTCTCGACGCTCCGGCGCAGGAGGGCCGGATCAAAACGTCCGTCAAGGGCCATGACGAGGCCTTCGGCAAGATCGGCGGTGTCGCGGTAGCGGGCTATGTAGCCGCTGATGCCGTGCTCGACGATGTCGGCCTGTCCGCCCTCGCCGAAGCTCACGGGGAAGCAGCCTGCGGCCTGCCCCTCGACAAGGGTGCCCGGCAGAGTCTCGTAGAGCGATGAGGAGAGTACGGCGGTGGACTGGGCATACAGCTCGTGCAGGAAACCGGTGTCGCTTACCGGGCCGAGGGCTGTATGGGGCAGCCGGAGGGCGTCGAGGGCATGAGGGTCGCGTATGGCGCCGAAGAAAACGGCGTGTGCGTCGGTGCGGCCGCTGTCGGCGAGGCGGTTGAGAGCTTCGACGGCGAGAGGAAGGCCCTTCACGGGGTCGTCGAGGCGCGCCGCTCCCATCAGAATCAGTTTTTTGCCTTCTGGCAGCCCCATGTCGGTGCGGCTGCGGCGTGGGACGATATAGAATTCGTCGACGGGGAAGGCATTCGGTATCACCTCCACGAAGCAGCCCTTCATCACCGAGCTTTCGGCACATTTGCGCTCCAGCCATGAGCTGACGGCCACGAAAGTGATTCGGTCGGTGGAGTATATGGCCCGTTTGAGTTCCCAGGTGCGTCGCGACAGGTCGTTTTCGGCCGCACGGCCATGGAGAAGAGGGCAGTTACCGCAGCCGGGACGCAGGCGGTAGCGCGTGCAGGTGCCGGCGTGATGGCAGATGCCGGTGAGGTTCCACATGTCGTGCATGGTCCAGATAATCTTCTTTCCCATCATGATCAAGGTCATGATCTCGCTGAAATCAAGCATGCCCTGGTTGACCCAGTTGAGCATTACGACGTCGGCCTGCTCCACCTGAGGCAATGCCGACAGCGGCAGGCCGTCGGAAGCAATCGATACGGCGAAGAGGTCGCGCCTGGTGAAGCCGTTGGCGGCGAAAATACGCGCGTGCTCCAGCAGGAATGGTATCTTGCGGCTCAGAGCGCTGCCGACAAGGTGTACGTCGGGGTCTTTTCCGGCTTTGTGAGCCACGGTCATCGACACCTCGGCGCCTTCGGCGGCAAGGGCCTTCATGAGGCGCATGCTGACCACGGAGGCTCCTCCGCGGCTGTCGCTGTGATTGATTATGGCTATCTTCATCGGCGGCGGAGGTGCGAGGCCAGTGGCCCGGCGAGCGATTTCAGGGTTATGCCCTCGGTACGGATGAAATATGCCACGAACACACACAGCAGGACCAGACGGATAGCGCATTTGAGCAGGGTATGGCCTCCGATAGCGTTGACGCCGCAGACACCGGCGGCATAGAGCAGGGCTGCCACGGCGAAGTATGAGAGAATGCGGCCGGTCGGATAGCCGACGGGGTATATCCTGTTGCCGATGAAGTAGCTCGCGAGCATCATAGTGCCGTAGCTGCACAGACAGCCGATGGCGCAGCCCATGTAGCCTATGCGTGGCACCAGGAGTACGTTGAGCACTATGGTGACGGCCAGTCCGGTGAGGGAGAACCACATGCCGTAGACCGTGCGGTCGGTGAGCTTATACCATACCGAAAGGTTGAAGAAAATGCCGAAGAAGAGTTCGCCCATCATCACGACGGGTACGACGGCGAGGCCGCTGAAGTAGCGCGGCGATATGAGGTAGCGCACGAAGTCGAGGTAGAACATCACGCCCAGATAGATGAGCAGCGCGAAGGCCACGAAATATTTCATGGCGTCGCGGTAGGCCTGGAACTTGCCCTCGCCGGCTTCCTTGCTGCGGGCGAATATGAATGGCTCGTAGGCGAAGCGGAATGCCTGGAGGAAAACAAGGAGTACGACGGCGATCTTATAGTTGGCGCCGTAGATACCGAGCTGATACATGGCGTCGGCGTGATCGGCGACAAGGCTCGGGAACATAATCTTGTCGATGGTCTGGTTCATGATGCCGGCCACGCCGAGTACGAGGAGGGGTGCGGAGTAGGCCATGATCTGACGCCACAGCGTTCGGTTGAATTTCCAGGGGAAACCCCTCAGCTCGGGTATCATCATCACGAAATTGACGATGGAGGCGATGAGGTTGGCAAGGAAGATATAACCGATGCCGAAATCGGGACGGTAGAACCAGGTCACGGTGGCGGGGGCATGTTTCATCAGCCAGGGGCATAGGAGTATGAAGAAGAGGTTGAGGCCTATGTTGAGGCCTATGTTGACCAGGCGGATTGTGGCGAATCGGAAGGGCCGTTTGGCGAAGCGCAGATAGCTGAATGGAAGGGCCAGAAATGCGTCGAGAGCCACGCAGACGGCCATCATGAGCACATACGAAGGATGACCGTCGCATTCGAGCCAGTGCGTGGCCGGGCGCAGGAGAGCGGCCACTATCACTACGAATGCCGTTGATGTGGCGGCGAGCGATATGAGGCAGGTGGAATATACCTCCATCGGGTCTTTCCAGCGCTCGTGGTTGGCGAAGCGGAAGAAACCCGTCTCGAGTCCGTAGGTGAGTATTACCATTGCCAGGGCGACCACCGAGTATACGAAGGTGACGACGCCGTATTCGGCCACGGGAAACATGATGGTGTAGAGAGGCACGAGCAACCAGTTGAGGAACCGCCCTATAATCGAGCTGACTCCATAGATCGCTGTGTCTTTCATCAGACTTTTGACACCGGCCATTGTTCGAAATTATGAATTATGAGTGATGAATTATGAATTTAGACGCGAATTATGAATAATGGCTTATGAATTGAGAAAACTGGCAACTTTCAATTCATAATCCATAATTCATAATTTTTTGTTTATCAGCTTGACTGATAAACAAGCGGTGAGCATGTAGACGGCGGCGAGGATCCAGAGGGCAATGTAGTCGCGGCCGACTTCGGAGAGGGCGGCGGCGTTGCTGTTGATGCGGATAAAGCCCTCGACGCCCCATACGCCGGGCACGCAGTTGCCGAGCCATGTCCAGAGGGGACTCATGGCGTAGCGCGGCCATGTCAGACCCGAGAGGAAGAGGAATATCACAGATGTGAACACTATGATGATGAAGGCGCTCTCGCGCTGCTTCATGAAATAGTTGAGGGTAAGGCCGAGGAATGCCGATGCCAGCAGGAGGGGGAAGATGAAGAGATAGTAGTCGGCCGGATTGCCGTAGTGCGGCAGATTGAACATCTCGGGTATGAAGCGGAGTATGTAGATGGTCATCGGGAAGTAGAAGACGGTGTAGCACAGAGCCTTGCCCCATACTGTGGCCGAGGCGGACACGCCCTGCACCTCTTCTGGGTCTATGCCTCCGTTGCGGCGCCTGCGCTCGCGCGATGTGCCTCCGAGGAGCGTGATGCCGAGTATCATACTCTGCTGGAGTATGAGAATGACGATACCGGGTATGACGAAAGAGGCGAATCCCTGCTCGGTATCGCCCAGGAAGTTACTCTCGCTTTTTATTGGCGCTGAGGCATCTCCGGCGAGCGACTGCAGCCCGGCCATCTGGAGCTTCTCGCCTGTTACGGCCGAGATCATCTCTATCTGGAGATCGGTGAGCGCGGCCACGAATGTACGGTAGCGCAACAGGAGGCTCATTTCTGCGTAGAACTCGACATGGGCCTGCTCGCCGTTGCCGAGTTTCTTTGCATAGTCGCCGGGAATCTGCATGATTCCGAAGACCTTGCCTTCGGCCATGAGTTCTTTCGCGTCGGCCATGTTGGGGCAGCGGGCGTATATCTCTATCGAGGGCGAGGCCGAGGCCTTGCGTATGAAATCGCGCGAAGCGACGGTCATGGACTCGTCGACGACTGCCACGGGGAGCTTGCGTATGACTTCGGGGTTGTAGATGAGGGTATAGACCACGGGATAGGCCAGCGGCAGCGCTATGAAGAAGAGGAGCACGCCCGGGTCTTTGATTATATGCCGCAGCTCGCGGCGGAACACGCGACCCAGAGCGGCGAACCAATTCCTGATGTATCCGAATGCATTCATACTATGGGACATAAACGGGATTTAGACATGCGTTCCTGAGCCGTCGGAGCAGTACGCAGGCCACGAAGGGGAAGAGTATGAGGGCCACGTAGTAGAAACGTGAGTAGTAGAGGGCCACGCCGTCGAGGCCTTCGTTGATATAGATGAGGAACCAGTAGCGTATCGGCGCGAGCCAGCTGAAGATACCGAGTGCGCCGTACATGCTCTGCACCGGAAACGAGAAGCCGGTGAAGGAGAACGACAGAATGCCGAAGAGGGCGCATATGCTGAACGACAGACGCGGATTGGGTACCACCGAGCATACGAACACTGCGAAGCCCTGCGAGGCGGTGACAAGCAGGAATGTGGCCACAGCGAGCCAGAACAGACTGCCGTTGAGCGGGAAAGACGACAGACCGAACATGAGCCAGAGCATGAACATGCCTACCGAAGTGAAGACCACGGTCTGCGGCAGGAGCTTGGTGCTGAGCGCCTGCACGATGCTGCCGCCGTTTGTGGCGAGCCACTGGGGCGATGTGCCGTCCTTGATCTCCATGGTGATGGAAAAGACAGTCATGAGCATGATCATGAGTGCGAATGTGGCCATGGAGAACGAGGGTGTGAGATAGTATGAGTAGTTCATCCACGGGTTCGAGAGCGGAAACTGGTCGATCACCACAGGCTGTATGATCGAGGAGACGTTCTGCGGATCGACACCCATGCTGACGAGTGTCTGCTGCACCACGCCGCCGGCTGTCGCCACGGCTACGGTCTTGAAACCTTTGAACGATAGTGTGCCGGGCACGAAGTAGGTCATGTTGGTGTAGTACTCGAGTGTCGGGGTGTTGCCGCTAAGCGCATCTTTCTCGAAATTGGCTGGAATGACGAAGAAACCGAATGTCTCGCCGGCACGTACCTGGTCGAGCGCCTGGTCGTAGCTTTCGGCGTTTTTGCTGACGTCGAGCAGCTGCAGGGCTCGCAGCGAGCGGGTGACAGTGCGGCTCATGGTGGAGTGATCGAGATCGACCACTGCCGTCGGCACATGCTCCGGCAGGCCCGGTGAAAGGAGGTCGAGAAAGAAGAATATGGTGAATACCGGCACGACGATCATGCCGAAGATATACATCTTCCGCGAACACATGCGGTGTATTTCCCGCTTTATGCCTGAAACGAAGCTGTTCATTCGTCGGTGGTTATGGGTTAGGGGGGAGGTTATGGGTTAGGGGGGAGGTTATGGGTTAAAGGTTAGGGGTAAGGGGTGGGGGACTTTTATTCCTTCCTGCTTTTCACTTATACCGGATCCCTTGCTGCTTTATTTCTTACCCATTACAACTTGTCCTTTAACCTTTACTGTTTATCCCTTGTTCCGGTCCCTTGTTACTGATTATTTGTAGTCGGGCTGTTCGAAGACCGCCGACATGCCCGGGCGCAGACCGGGCACCGCCTCTGTCGGACGGGCCTTGATCTGGAATGTGCGGCTGTCGTAGCTGCCTGTCGATTTGGTGGAGTGCCATGTGGCGTAGTTGCCCATGTCGCGCACGTAATATATCTTTACATTTATTTCCTTCTTGCCCAATGCGGGAATCATCACTTTTATCTCTTTGCCGATCGACAGTTCGTTGAGGAGTTCCTCGCGCACATTGAAGGTGACCCAGCGGTCGTCGCTCCTGAGCAGGCTCATGATGGGAGCGCCGAGCGACACGAGTTCGCCGACTTCGGGGTATATCTGGTCGATGGTTCCGTCGAAAGGCGCTGTGAGATAGCTGTCTTCGAGGACAGCCTCGACCTGCTTCACGCCGCTGCCGGCAGCCTGTACGAGAGCCTCGGCCGATTCCTTGTCTTCTTTCTGCGCTCCGGCTTTTGCGAGCGAGAGCTGGCTTGCGGCGGCGTCGCGTGCGGCTACGGCGGCATCGTATGCAGCCTTGGCCTCGTCGCGCTTCTGCTCGGCGATAACACCTTCGCCATAGAGGCGTTCCATGCGGTCGTAGGTCTTTTTGGTGATTGTTACGGCGGCTTCGGCCTGACGGAGGAGATCGGCGGCTGCGTTGATGATCTGCATTCGTGTGCCGGCGTCGACTTTCTTATTCTGTGCGGCGGCTACCTCACGCATTGCCTCGGCCTGTCCCAGCTGAGCCTCCACTACCGACGAGTGGATACGCACAAGTGTGTCGCCGGCATGGACGGTGTCGCCTTCCTGCACGTAGAATTCCTGCACGCGACCGGCGAGCTTGCCCGAGATACGGATGTTAGTGCCTTCCACCTGACCTTCGATATAAGAGTCTGGGCGGTTCATGAAAATGAAGCCTACCACGGCTATGACTGCCACGGCCACAACGACCACACCCATTGTGATGAGTAATGTCTTGTTGGCCCGTTTTTCCTGGTTTTGACTCTGTGTCATATTGTGTTTGTTTTTTAGTTTCCTGTTAATTGCTGAAAACTGCTGTTTCAGCTTAATAGAGTGTGCCGAGGGCCTTGCTCAGATATGTCTGGCAGAGCTGCACCTCGATCATGGCATCGATCTGCTCTGAATGTGCCTTCAGCCACGCTGTCTGGGCCTCCATCACATTGTCGGTGGTGGCAACACCCTCGCGGAAGCCGAGAGTGGCCGAGCGCAGGTTTTCGTCGGCTTTGGCGAGATTTGTCATGGTCATCTCGTAAGTCTTGTATGCTTCCTGGGTCTTGAACGAGGCCTGGCTAACCTGCAGGCTTACCAGTTCGCGGGCGTCGGCGAGCTCGAGCCGCCGTATGTTCTCGTCGGCTTCGGCAGCCTTGTACTTGGCGCGGTTGCCGCCCCAGTGCCATATCGGAATGCTCACCATCGCTCCGACTGAGAAAGCGCCTTTGAAACGTTTCTTGAATCCGTCGTACAGATTGGGGTTGGACACTTCATATGAGCCGATGAGCGCTACATTGGGCAGCATTGCCGAGAGGGCCACGCGTTTCTGCTGTCTGGCGGCCTCGACACCGTATTCGAGTGCGCGGAGATCGGGGCGGCGGGCGTAGACGCTCTCCATGTCGTATCCTCCGGCAGGAGCTACGCCTTCGGCAGGCACGGCGTCGCGGTTATCTTCGTCGGCGAGGGTGAAGACCGTGTTGACCGGGAGGCCGCAGACCTGTGCGAGCGCCATGCGCGACAGCACAAGGCCGTTCTCGACCTTTACGAGATCGACCTGGGCAGCATTGAGTTTCACGTCGACACTCAGGGCGTCGGATTTTGTAGCCACGCCTTCGTCGAGCATGAGGTGGACGTTTCGGCTGAGAGAGTCGAGCAGGTTGACGTAGCTTACGGCCAGCTCTCGCTTGGCCTTGAGCGACACGACCTGCCAGTATGCGCCGTCGACGGCGTATATTACGTTTTCGGCCTCATTTGTCTCCAGTTCGCGGGCCGCGCCTTCGGCAGCCTTTGTCAGTTTGTTCATGGCCACGATCTTGCCGCCCATGAATATAGGCTGTGTGAGTGTGACGGCTCCGAAAAAGACGTTGTGAATGTCGTATTCGAGGGCTTCTTTGGGAAGATAGGCCACGCTGGCGGGTATATACTGGCCGTCGGGGCCTTTGACAGGCTCGCCGGTGACGGGATTTTTGACGAGGTCGAACTGGTAGGACTGAGACTGAAGATCGAAGCTCTTGATCGGCAGCATCTGGTCGGAGTCGAACATCGATATCTTGCGCTGGTTGTATAGATATCCGCCGGCGAAGTCGATTGCCGGGAGGTATGCCGCAAAGGCTTCTTTGTTCTGGTATTCTGCCTTTACTATACGCTGACGGGCCATCATCAGCTGTTTGTTGTTGGTGAGCGCCATCGCGCGGCACGAGTCAAGCGACACGATGCCCGGCAGTGTCACGGTAGCATCGGCCGAAACCATCGGTTGCTGCGCAGTCACGGAGGCCGACATGCCGGCCGCAGCCAACAGCATGGCCACGACACCGGAGCGCAGTTTACGGTATTGATTATGGAGCTTCATTCCGGATTAGTTGAAACGTTAGTATATAAAGAACCTCCGGCAGCGCCTCATTGTTCGATTCGGGCGTTGCAACAGGCAAAATTAGCAAATTTTTTTGAAGTTTCAGCGAAATGTAACGAGACGGTTGAATACGAAATTCGCAAGGGTGTAGACTATGTTGCCCAGGAGTGTGGCTATGCCGTATCCGGATATGACTATTCCGAGGATCCTGAAGTCGTAGTGGCCGAAGTCTGATTGTGTCAGCATCCATACGAGCACGAACTGAAGGGCGTAGCACACGCCGAAGCCTACGAGGAACCGCACCGCCTCACGGCGATAATGGCCTTTGGACTTGAATGTCCATTGTTTGTTGCAGAAAAAAGAGTTGGTGACTCCGGCTATATAGCCGAGGGCGTTGCTCACATAGAGGTTCCAGCCCAGCATGGATTTGCACATGTATATGACGCCGAGGGTCACCAGCGTGTTGAGCACGCCGACAATGCAATACCGTATGAACTGACCGATCTGTTCTTTCATAATTTCTTTGGAAGGTCTTCGGGGGGAACTTTCAGGATCGGGAGCGACCAGTCGTAGTGGACGGCGGCTATGCGGAGGCCGATTACGGCGACGGCACATGCTATCTGCGGCACCATCTGCGGCACTCCGGGTATGAATTCGACGAGCCAGTATACGACTCCTCCTGCCAGACAGGCCGTTGCGTAGATATCTTTCTTGAAGAAGAGCGGGGCCTCGTTGATGAGGATATCGCGTGTCACACCGCCGAAAGAGCCTGTGATGATACCCATGACTATCGCTACCCATTCGGGGTATCCGGCGGCGAAGCTTTTCTCAATGCCTACGACCACGAAAAGCGCCAGGCCGATGGCGTCGAATATGAAGAGCGTGCGCATGCCTCCTACGAGAGCGCGCCTGAATATGATTACCGCGATGAGAGATATGAGGGTGACGAGGAGGAACATGGAGTTCTGCATCCAGAATACGGGCACGGCGAGGAGGACGTCGCGCAGTGTGCCGCCTCCGATGGCGGTGACGAGTCCGACAACATAGGCGCCGAACCAGTCGAAATTTTTGGCGGCGGCCAGACGTATGCCCGATATGGCGAAGGCGATGGTGCCGACAACCTCTATCGTGAAAATGAAAACGTTGCTTTCATCCATGGTGTCAATCGCTGAATGACTTGGCTTTGGCCACGGCGCGGGCCTCTTTTGCAAGAGCCCGCTCGCGATAACGGCACACGTCGGCCAGAAAGCAGGCGCCGCACTCGGGTTTGCGGGCCTTGCAGACATATCGGCCGTGAAGTATTAGCCAGTGGTGGGCGCGGGCTATCGCCTCCTGAGGAATGTTTTCAGTGAGGGTTTTCTCCGTGCTGAGCGGTGTCTTGCTCCGTGTTGTGAGACCGAGGCGCTCGGCGACCCGGAACACATGAGTGTCTACGGCCATGGCGGGCTGCTCGTATATGACCGACAGAATGACGTTTGCGGTCTTGCGGCCGACCCCCGGCAGACTCGTGAGAGTCCCCATGGTGTCGGGCACCTGGCCGCCGAAGTCGCTCATGAGCTTGCGCGCCATGCCGAGAAGGGCTTTGCTCTTGTTGTTGGGGTATGATACCGACTTGATATAGCCGAAAATATCGTCCTGTGTGGCGGCGGCGAGAGCCTCGACGGTCGGATAGGCCTCGAAGAGCGCCGGAGTGATCATGTTGACACGCTTGTCGGTGCACTGCGCCGACAGGATCACCGCTACGAGAAGCTGATAGGGATTGGCGTAGTGGAGTTCGGTCTGTACTACCGGCATCTCCTTCTCGAAACGCGCGATGACAGCCTTGTAGCGCTCAGCCTGTTTCATTATTTCGCGGCTGTGAACTCGTCGAGGAAGCGGACGTCGTTTTCGGAGAACATGCGGAGGTCTTTCACCTGATATTTCAGGTTGGTGATACGCTCTATACCCATGCCGAGTGCGAATCCGGTGTATTCTTTCGAATCAATGCCGCATGCCTCGAGCACATTGGGGTCTACCATGCCGCAGCCGAGAATCTCGACCCAGCCGGTGCCCTTGCAGAAGGAGCAGCCTTTTCCGCCGCAGAGGTTACAGCTGATATCCATCTCGGCCGAAGGCTCGGTGAAGGGGAAGTAGCTTGGACGGAGACGTATTTCGGTCTGGGGACCGAACATTTCGCGGGCGAAGTAGAGCAGGGTCTGGCGCAGGTCGGCGAAAGTCACGTTGTGGTCTACGTAGAGGGCTTCGACCTGATGGAAGAAGCAGTGTGCGCGGGCCGATATGGCCTCGTTGCGATATACGCGGCCGGGGCAGATGATGCGGATCGGGGGTTTCTGCGAGGTCATGACGCGTGTCTGCACGCTCGAGGTGTGGGTGCGCAGGAGCACGTCGGGGTTGCGGCCGATAAAGAAAGTGTCCTGCATGTCGCGGGCGGGATGGTCGGCGGCGAAGTTGAGGCTTTCGAACACATGCCAGTCATCCTCGATCTCGGGGCCTTCGGCGATGGTGAAGCCGAGACGGCGGAAGATGTCGATGATCTGCTCGCGTACCAGCGAGAGCGGGTGACGGGTGCCGAGGGTGACGGGTGCGGCGGTGCGGGTGAGATCGGGCACGTCGGCTTTGGCGCGGCCTGCCTCGGCTGCCTCGCGGAGCGAATTGATTGTTTCGGTGGCGAAATTTTTCAGCTCGTTGAGCGCCTGGCCGAGTTCGCGCTTCTGTTCGGCGGGTACGGTCCGAAAATCGTTCATAAGGGCTGAAATAGCGCCTTTCTTGCTTAAATATTTGATACGCAGGGCCTCTACATCGACAGCCTCGCCGCTTGCGGCGAGAGCGGCCAGTTCGGCACGGAGGGCGTTTATCTTGTCTATCATATCAGTATGGTATTTTGCGCAAAATTACAAAAAAAATCGCGCCCGTGCATCTTATCCTCAAACTTTCGCGTCCGGGGTTTTTCGCCGGAAGAAAAACGGCATGGAATTTTGCAGGTAATAAAAATGTGCCTACATTTGCGCTAACAAAATTGTTAGTCAAAATTGTTTATATGGATAAGCCAAAGAATGAGCAGCATACGACCGAAGAGCTGATTCTCCTTGCCGCCGAGAGGGAGTTTCTGACAAAAGGATATGCAGGCGCTAAGACGACGGCCATAGCCGAGGCGGCGGGTGTGACCCACGCCATGCTCCACTATTATTTCAGAACCAAGGACAAGCTCTTCGAGAAGATAATAGCCGACAAGATGGCGAGTCTGGGCGAAATTCTTTTCGGAGTCATAGGCAATCCCGGGCTTTCTTTGCGCGAGCGCATAATAAACGGTGTCGGGCGTCATTTCGATTTTCTTGCCGCTAATCCGACCCTGCCGCGTTTCATATTCAACGAACTGTACAGCAATCCGCATCGTCTCGAGACGATGAAAAGCAGCATATCGTCGATGGCAGCCCGGACTATCGACTGTCTTCAGAGCGCCATCGACGAAGAGGCCGCCCGAGGCCGTTGCCGCCGGGTGGAGGCGGGTATGCTGTTGCTCGACATGGTGTCGATCAATATATTTCCCTTTGTGGCGACGCCGATCATAGATACACTGGCCGGAAATCTTTTTGAGAGCCGGGAGGCGTTTCTGGAAAAGCGCAGGCGCGAGAACGTGAATACCATACTGAATAAACTGGGAATACTATAAGAGGTTGTTTAATAACATATGTGAAATCACAGGTTGGTGTATTTTTGCTT
>ERZ836877.981-NODE-981-length-46049-cov-16.984911_pt1 | contig 46049 bp, 36 predicted proteins | sample MGYA00519469_ERZ836877 | MGnify/ENA primary metagenome ERZ836877 (study PRJEB31850, sample SAMEA3708809) | human gut metagenome | biome: human gut; feature: human-associated habitat; material: faeces | place: China | collected 2014 ...
GCTCTTTTTCCCTCACAAATATAGTTACGGCCTTGACTTTCTTAGAGGAAATATACAAAAAATTGCGAATAGCAACCTTATCAGGTACAAATTTTTGCGATTATAACGGCTGTTTTTACAAAAAATTGCGATTAGAGAAGGCAATCGAGTTGAAATCAATCGATTGCTGATTACTCATTGATTGACGTGGGCTCCCAGATGTAGAGGCGGTCGGAGGGGCGGATCTTGGAGGGGACTTTGATGGAGAAGCTCTGACCTTTGACGGCTTGGTTGACGGGTTTGAGGTCAACACGGATCTCGTCGACGGTCATTATGATTGCTCCGGTGGTGGGTCCGGTGATGATGATCTCGTCGCCCACTTTCAGTGTGCCGCTCTCCATCAGGAACTCGGCCACGGAGAGGTTGGAGAAATAGCGGATGCCCTTGGCGGCGTAGCGCTTGACACGGGTGGCCGAGGAGCCGTATTTGTGTGACCATTCGCCCAGGCGCTGTCCCAGGTAATAGCCGTCCCAGAAGCCGCGGTTGAAGATTTTGCGGAGATTTTCGGTCCAGCGGTCAATGGATTCCTGACAGTAGGTGCCGGCGCAGATGGCGTCGATAGCTTCGGAGTAGGATTCGACGGCCACGCGCACATATTCCGGTCCGCGGGCGCGGCCTTCGATCTTGAAAACCGTGACGCCTGCATCGATCATCTTGTTGAGGAAGTGGATGGTTCGCAGGTCCTTGGGCGACATGATATACTGGTTTTCGATGTCAAGCTGATCGCCGGTCTCGCGGTCAGTGACGGTGTAGGAGCGGCGGCAGATCTGGGTGCATGCGCCGCGGTTGGCCGACGAGTTCATCTCGTGGAGCGAGAGGTAACACTTGCCGGAGACGGCCATGCACAAGGCTCCGTGACAGAACATTTCGATACGCACCTCGCGGCCCGAGGGGCCCGTGATATGCTCGCTGCGGATGGCTTGGGAGATGGCGGCGACTTTGTCGAGCGACAGTTCGCGGGCCAGCACCATCACGTCGGCAAACTGTGCGTAGAACCTCACGGCCTCGATGTTGGTGACGTTGACCTGGGTGGAGATGTGGACTTCGACGCCTATGCTTCGGGCGTAGGTGATGGCGGCGATGTCGGAGGCTATGATGGCCGAGATGCCCGAGTCACGCACGGCATTGATTATGGCGTGGCAGGTGGGGATATCCTCGTCGTAGACTATAGTGTTGACTGTAAGATAGGATTTTACGCCATGCTCGTCGCACACCGCGGCTATTTGGCGGAGGTCGTCGAGGGTGAAGTTGACTGACGAGCGCGAGCGCATGTTGAGGCCTTCGACGCCGAAATACACGGCGTCGGCGCCCGCCTGAATGGCGGCGTAGAGCGATTCGTAGCTCCCTACAGGAGCCATTATTTCAAAGTCTTTGCGGTTCATAGCGGTCCGAATTGTTTCGGCTGCAAAGTTACTAATTTATTCACATATAATGAAGGCCGCGCCTTCCGATGGACGGGGGCGCGGCCGTTATAAGGGTTGAAACGGGTATTATTCTACGTGGAAGCAGAATCGGAAGCCGCGGTTCTCGACGGGGAGGTAATACTTGGGCAGTACGTCGGAGCCGCATGTGGCAGTGCCTACGCCGGTCTGGTAATAGTCAAGGTGAACGGTGACTAACTTGCCGGGGGTGAGGTCGTTGATGTGGAGTGCGCGGGTCACTTCGTCGTCAGTGTAAGGATAAGCGCTGAACTGGAAGTTGCGGTCGGAGCTTATCAGCAGGCCTGCGGGATTGAAGGTTACATAGCGTGTCTGTGTGCGGTTGCCGGCGGAACCCGGCTTGTTGTATATGGGGAATGACTCTTCGGGGGTGAGGGTGTAGGTGGAGATTCGTCCGGCCTGCATGCGGTCAACGTAGGTCTCGCCTTCGCGGCCGAAGTAGGTCATGGTCTTGGCCTCGTCAGCCGGCATGGTGAATGTCAGGCCGAGGCGGGGCATGTTGGAGATGGCGGCGGTGTCGGGTCGGAATTCGCAGTCAACCAGCAGGGTAGAGTCGGACTCGATGTAATATGAGAATGTCACATAGCCTAACTTTTTGCCCTGACGTGAATAGATGTCGGCGGCGGTGAACACCTGTTCTTTGTTGACCACGAAGTCAGTGAGCTTCAGCGAGATGCTGTCGATGCCTTCCTCTTTCCACACACGGTTCTTGCCTTCCCATGCGAGGTCATTCTCGGTCGGCGAGCGGTAGAGGCTCAGCTCTATCGGTGAGGCTATCATCTCGCGTCCGTTGGCTATCAGCGAAGTGATGAGGCCGGTCTCGCGGCTTACGGTGAAGTTCAGCGGTATGTTTTTGGCGGTGAAAGTGTTGCCTTTGCGTTTGAGCTTGAGATCCTCGGAGTAACTGATGTCGGGGTTGCCCATGGGGAGCTCAAACTGGTCGTAGGCCACTTCGTAGGTTGCGGGCACGAAGGGTTTTTCGGCTTTCGGGGTCCAGCTGAGGTCGAGGAACATTTCATCGGCGCCGGGGGTGTATTCGCCGAGGCTGATGGTAGTTGTGGCATGGGGTTTGAGTTCGACGGTGCGTGTGCCTTCGCGGAGGGTCCGGCCTTCGGCGTCAGTCAGGCGCCAGCGGAGGGTGTAGGCCGAGAGGTCAGTGAAGTCATACCAGTTCTTTACGGAGATGGTGAGCGTCGAGGGATCGACGAGTGTGCATTTGATGTTCTGATACACCTTCTTTACTTCGGCGAGGGCCGGGTGGGGAGTGCGGTCGGCCCATACCAGACCGTTGCAGTTGAAAGAATTGTCGGAGGGCACATTGGCGGGGCCGTAGTCGCCGCCGTAAGCCCAGTATTTGCGGCCTAGCGAGTCGGTTTCCTCGAAGCCCTGGTCAACCCAGTCCCAGATGCAGCCGCCCTGGAGCTTGGGATTGGCCTCGAAGAGGTCCCAGTAGTCCTGGAGACCGCCTACGGAGTTGCCCATTGCGTGGGCGTATTCGCAGAGGATGTATGGGCGCACCTTGGTGGTATCGTCGCCATAGAGCTTGACGCCGCTGTGATAGCCGTACATTTCGGCGTAGATGTCGGAGTTCCAGTCGTCTAAGGCGCGTTCATACTGCACGGGACGGTTGTGCTCGCGTGATTTGAGCCATTTGTAGGCTTCCTCAAACACTATGCCGTTGCCGCACTCGTTGCCGAGGGAGTAGAATGTCACCGAGGGGTTGTTTTTTGATTTCTCCCACATGCGCTGTACGCGGTCAACCACGGCCGGAATCCATTCGGGCTGTTTGGCCAGCGATTCGGGGCCGTAGCCGTAGCCGTGGCTCTCGTTGTTGGCCTCGTCGATCACGTAGATGCCGTATTTGTCGCAGAGGTGGTACCAGTAGCGGTCCTGAGGGTAGTGGCAGTCACGCACGGTGTTGATGTTGTTTTCCTTGAAGAGCTGTATGTCCTTGAGGGCGAGTTCGCGGGGCACTGTGCGGCCCAGCTGCGAGTGGGCGTGGCGGTTGACGCCTTTCACCTTGACGGGTTGTCCGTTGACCAGGAAGAGTCCTCCCTTGACTTCGGAGGTCTTGAAGCCCACGTTGCAGCCCACGGTCTCGGTCACTGAGCCGTCGGTGGCCAGATAGTCGATGAGCAGGGTGTAGAGGTTGGGTGTCTCGGCAGTCCAGTGGCGGATGCCGGGGAGTGTCCGGGTGAAGTCAACGTTGGCGGCGGCGGTCTTGGTGTCGGTGGCTACGGTCCGGCCGTCAGCGTCGTATAGCGAATAGCGCACTGACTGTTTCGGGGCTATCTTTCCGGCAACCTGCACGTCGAGGTTCAGCACACCGTCGCGGTAGAGGCTGTCAAGCGGGGTGACGGCGGTGAAGTCGGAGATATAGGTCTGCGGGGTAGAGTAGAGGTAGACGTCGCGCTCGATGCCGCTCAGGCGCCAGTAGTCCTGACATTCGAAGTAGGCGCCGGCGCTCCAGCGGTAAACCTCAAGGGCCACAGTGTTTTCGCCTTCACGAAGCTTATCGGTGATATCCCATTCGGCGGCGTCCTTGGAGTCCATGTTGCATCCCAGATACTCGCCGTTGACCCACACGTAATAGAATGATATCACGCCTTCGAGGGCGAGCACCACGCGGCGCCCTTTCCAGTCGGCGGGGACAGTGAATGAGCGGCGGTAAGCGCCAACCTCGTTGGTGGCCGACGGCACGTGGGGCCAGTCCTTCTTGAAGTCGGCCCAGGGGGAGTCAAATTCGTAAGTGGTGTTGACATAGATGGTTGTGCCGTAGCCCTGGCGTTCCCAGTTGCCGGGTACGTTGATTTCGTCCCACGAGCTTACGTCGTAGGCAGGGTCCTGGAACCCCTTGGGACGGAGGTCGACGTTCTTGTTCCAGTGGAATTTCCATTTGCCGTTGAGGCTCATGTAGTAGGGCGAGTGGTCATACTGCATCTCTTCCACGGCTTTGACATCGTTGGTGCGGTAGGGCACCACGAGAGCGTGTGACGGGATCTGTCCGTCACGGAAGTGTTCGATAGTCTGCCACTCGGGCAGATTCTGAGCCGTTACTGACAAGGCTGCGGCCAGAGTCAGTGAGCAAAGGACTTTTTTTATCATGGTGATAGAAGTTAGGTGAAGCAAATAAAGATGCAAAGTTAGTTAAAATAATCAGTATTTGAAACTTGAGCCTCCGAGAAATTCTCGTATCAGCGATGTGGAGGGGATGAATTCCTCGGAAATCGGTGAGAAATAGCTCAGGAAGTTGCGCAGGCGGGCGGCTTCGGCATATTCGTCGACGTCATGGGGCACGGTGCGCAGCAGTGCTTCGCCGCGCTCCTTCATCACGCCCAGCTCAAAGAGCAGCGAGGAGTTGAACATCGAGTCAGCGTTTTCCTGATAGGGAAAAATCCAGCGTTCCTCGCCGCGGCGCACACTCTGCCAGCGTCGGATGGTCTTTTCGGGGGTGACGCCGCGGTAACGTGCGTCGCGGATAATGCGCCGGAGCAGGCGGTTGTCGGTAGTCGGTATCCAGTTATGGTCGTCGAGGGCTATGGTGGTGAGCGCCGACACATAGATGCGGTATTTCATTCGCTCGCTTACGGAGGCGGTGAGTTCGGGGTTGAGGCCGTGGATGCCTTCGATGAGGAGCAGGGAGTTGTCAGTCAGCTCTATGGTGTTGCCGCGGTATTCGCGCAGGCCGGTCTCGAAGTTGTAATAGGGCAGGCTCACGCGCTCACCATTCAGAAGTGCGTTGAGGTCGGCGTTAAAGGTTTCGAGGTCAAGGGCGTAGAGTGATTCGTAGTCAAATTCGCCGTCGGCGTCGCGCGGGGTGTGCTCGCGGTCCACGAAGTAGTCGTCAAGCGATATCATGCGTGGTTCCAGAAGGTTGGTCATCAGCTGGATGGCCAGGCGCTTGGTGAATGTTGTCTTGCCTGATGACGAAGGGCCGGCAATGAGCACAATGCGGGCGTCGCCTTCGCGGTAACGGCGTGTGATATCGTCGGCAATTGTGGCTATGCGGTTGTTGTGGAGGGCTTCGGCCACGTTGATGAGGTCGGCCGAGCGGTCGTCGGCCACAGCCGTGTTGAGTTCTCCCACGTTGCTCACGCCCACAATGCGGTTGAAGGCAAGGTGGTCGGTGAAAGCTTTGTACATCTTGTCCTGCGGCGAGGGTACGGCCACGGCGTCGGGATCGGATTCCGAAGGGCCGAGCAGCAGGAGGCCGTCCTTGTAGGGCTTGAGGCTGAAGGTGGAGAGCATGCCTGTTGACGGGGCGAGCGGGCCGTAGTAAGTGTCGCAGAGGCCGTCGAGGCGGTAATAGGTGGTGTAGATCTCGTGGACGGTGTCGAGCAGCAGGGCCTTGTCGTCGAGTCCCTGACGGCGGAACAGGCGGCTGACATCGTTGGTGCGTCGCTGGAAGCGTTCGAATGGTATGTCGCGGCTCACGAGCATGCGTATATGGCTTTGGAGCATGTCGGTGATCTGCTCGGGTTCAGGCAGTTCGTCGGTAGAGAATATGCGGCAGAAATAGCCTTTGGAGAGCGAATGTTCTATCTTGAGGCGGGCGCCCGGCAGGCAGGCGTTGACGGCATGATAGAGCATCATGCAGAGCGAACGGATGTAGGTGCGTCGTCCCGAGGGTGAGGTGACCGGCAGAAATTCCACCTCTTTGGGCTGGAACACCGGAAACATCAGGTCCTCCGACTTATTGTTGACGTGGGCCGAGATCGGCGTGAAGGGTATCTCGGAGGCTATGGATCGGGCTATGTCGAGGAGTGTGGTGGCGCCGTCGATCTCCACGTAGCGGCCAATGTTTTTTACATAAACCGGTATTTTGGGCGTTGTCATATAGTGTTTTCTTTGAGTAGTTTGCGGGCTGCGGAGTAGGCGCGGCATGTTGCCCGGGCCTGACTCTTGCTGATTGCCAGACCTATCGGGCCGTCGAGGATGCCGCCGTGGCGCAGGTAGGTTGATAGGAAAGAGCGGAGGGCGCGCAGGCGGGGTGTGAGCGGCGACACCGACTGCCGGCCGGCGGCAATGACGCGCGCTTTGAGGTCGGCCTGGGCCATCATCGTGTCGCGGTATTCGGCAGGGGTGCGGCAGCGGTAATGCAGGATGTCGCCTTCCACGAGGCTGGGTCTTACCGAGTCGCGGAAAATCACCCGTTCGGCCACATCGCGGAGGTTCCAGTTGGCATAGCGCTTGTCAAAGAGCCGGATCTGCGTGTCGGGGTACCAGCCGCAGTGGCGCACGGCGAAACCACAGTAGAAATTCAGACGCGAGAAGGCGTAGACGCGGTGTGTAAGCCCTTGTGTCTTAAGAGCGATGAGGCTGCGTCGCAGGGCAGGGGAGATCTCCTCGTCGGCATCGATGGCCAGCACATAGGAGTGGGTGGTGAGCGACGTGGCATACTGGCGCTGGGCGCCGAATCCGGCGAGCTCGCGCCGCGAGATCTTGCAGCCGTAGCGGCGGCATACGTCGAGGGTGGAGTCGGTGGAACCGGAGTCCACTACTATGATCTCATCGGCGATGTCGCGGAGCGATTCGAGACAATCCTTAATCCGCTCTGCTTCATTGTAAGTCAGTATGGTAGCTGATATTTTCGTCATATATTATCGGTTGGACCATGTTATCTTGCGGGTGACGGTCAGGCCTGCGGCGGTGCGGACCGTGGCTATGTAGAGTCCGGCCGGCAGATCGCTGAGGTCTATGGTAACTGCCCGGCTGTCATTAGAGCCGTAGATGCCTGCGATCAGCACTCCGGTTGAGGAGTGGAGCTGAAGCAGTGTCACTCCGGCGGGTGATGAGGCTGTCAGCAGTGAGCCGCTGACCTCTATTTCAGCTGTTTCGGCGGCGGGAGTGTTGATGGAGGCGGTGGCGTCGGCCTTGATGTAGAACGGCTGATCGTCGAGCACATAGTTGCCGTCTTTGTCAATCGAGGCCATGTGTAGTACGGCGGTGTTTCCGTCATTGAGGTAGGGGAGAGGGGAGCGGAAGGTGTAGGTGCGCGGATAGCCCTCGGCAATCAGTGCGCGGTAGGTGCCGATGCCCATCATCGGATTGGTAAGCACGTAGGCGCCTATGATATTGGAATAGAATCCTTCGTCATTGGCTACGGTCATGTCAAACGAGGCATCGGCCGGGTCAACGACAAACGGGTCGGCATACGTGCCGGATCCAAGACCGGAGCTGCAGGTCATGGATTCCACGCGCAGGCTGTAACTGTTTGTGGCGTCGTATTTTATGGTGACGGGAACAGGCTCGGAGATTTCACGTCCGGCAGCATCGCAGATCACAAGGCTGTAATCGTCCTCGGCTATGCGGATGTCGGGTTTGAAGTGATAGGTCTGTGTGTCGCCGTCGAGGAGGTCGATGCTGATGCCTGAGAGCTTGTAGCTGATGAAGCTGTTTTTCCTGATTATCGGGTAGACTTCGCCGAGATATTCCTCTCCCTGACATGTGATTTCGGCTGTAAATTCCATTGCGCGGTCAACGTAGGGCGGTGTGAGGATGTCGATATTGTCGGCATGGACAGTCACGTTTTTAGTTTCGGGGCGGAGTGTAATCTGCTCGGGAGTACATTCGGCTATCATCGATGTGATGCCGGCAAACGGAGCGTAGACGGGGTATATCCGGCCGCCCGATTTGGCTATGAGTTCAAGCCTTGCGGTGCCCTGCTCGGGCAGCTCCGAGGCGTTGAGATAGACGGATAGGTAGCCGTAGCCCGGGGGTAGATCCCATTCGCTGCTCTGGTTGAAGGCGTCGTATGCTTCGCCGGTGGCGATGTCGGTGATGCGGACGCCGAAGGCCACTGTAACAGTGGCAACCGAGTTAGAACCAACGAAGTAGCCGTTATCATCGCGTTTAAGTTCTATGGTTTCGGAGCGGGAGTAGGTGGTCTTGTCGCTGTTCATGCCTCCCACAGAGTAGAACACAGGTATGTAGTCGGAGGTGCCGTCGTCAGGACGGACGCCGAGGATGGCCTGCTGACTTATGTTGTAGCCGGCGGCACTGCCGCCTATGCCCTGACTGGCGGGGTCGAGGGACGAGATCACGAAGTAACCGTTTGACATTCCGCCCCAGCCCCAGTTGACATGAAACAGGTTGCCGCTGCGGCGGTAGCCGTCGATCACAAAGGCATGGCCCGAAGATTGGTTGGAGCCGCTGTAATATATTGGCCGGCCGGCTGCGAGGTCGTCGTGGAGCATACGGCACCATTCGCCGAGCGGGAAATGATTGCGGGTCAGGATACGGAGGTCGCGGGCATAGCCGAAATATTCGGGGAGTGCCACGGCTACGTAAAACGAAGCGGCTCCCGAGGCTGAGAGGCCGTAGTCCATGTAGACCGAGTGGCCGCAGGCCTGCATCAGCCCGGCCACGGCCTCTTTCTGTGCATCCGTAGCTTCACCATTGTCGTAAGACGGAAGCATGTTGTCCCAGTCAGGGGTGAACTGCGAGAAATTCATCGATAATTCAGTGCCGTCCCAGTCATAGCTGATGGAGCCTGTGCCACGCTCGGGGTGGCGGTGATGGTTCATCACCATGGCCATGGCGGTGGCTACGCAACCGGTGTAGGTGCGCTTGCCGTCAACCGTGGGGCATAGCATGTTATAGGGGTCACCCTGGTTCCAGTTGGTGGTGAGCAGAGGCGCTATGTCGCTGAGGCCGAAATCGATGTTAGAGAGGGTAACGGTGCGGTCGTTGTCGGAGGCCGAGGTTATCTCGGCACTGTACTGCGAGAGCCACCAGCGGAGGTTGTCGGGCATAGAGTCGGGGTCGAAGCCTTTTGAGTCACAGTAGCCGAGCAGCGGTACGGCTACGTCATCGGCCGATATGAAGTAAATGGTGGAGTCGGACTGTGACTCCATTATGTAGACTGTGTTCATGCCCTCGGCAGTCTCGGTGGCCAATAATCGGGGCGTAGAAGCTGTGTGCCTGCTTTTGATGATGCGGTCAGGTGTTAATGCATCATGTGTTAGTGCTGTCTGCCAAGCCCGGGCAGGGGAGAGCTGTCGGGCTTCGAGAGTAAATGATGATGTGGCTGCCGTGATGAGGGCGATAAGCAGGGTCGCATAACGGATGTTGAAAATTTTTTTCATAGTCGGATTTATTTAACTCGGGGGAGGGTGAGGTAGTGGATGCGGAGGTCGGCGGAGAGCTTTTCGAGGGCGTAGCGGAGGGCTGTGCGGGGCATCGCTGGGGCATGGGCGTCAAGGAAGCTGAGCAGGGTAGGGAGATGGCGCTTGCCGGCCTCGCGCAGCATCCAGCCGGTGGCTTTATGTATCAGCGGGTGGGGATGGGATAGATATTGCTCGGCAAGTGTCAGGGTGATGTCAAAGTGGCCGGCGGCAATCAGCGGCATGGTGCTCACTATGGCTATGCGTTCGAGCCACAGGTTGCCGGAGCGGGCGAGGGTGAAGAGGATTTCGGGATCGGCGCCGGGGTTGATGTCGGGTTGCGCCAGCCATTGTCCGAGGATTTTCGGGCAGGAGAGGTCGACGAGATCCCAGTTGTTGGCCTGTGTGGCATGGTCAAGGTAGAAGCGGACTATCTCGGCGCGACGTGCTGCATCACGACGTGCACGGCGGTATTGCTCCACCAGGATGAGCAGGGCACATAGCCTCGCCTCATGAATTTCACTTTGGAGAAGCCGATGGATGTCCTCGAATGTGGCCGATGAAAATTCGCGGGCCACCTCGCGGACCTTCGGGACGGTTACGCCGATGAAGCGGTCGCCTTCGCCGTACTGTCCGGGGCCGGTCTGAAAAAACCGTGCCAGCACTTTTGCCTTGTCGGCCGACGACAGGTATGTGAGCCGGGTGATGATAGCCTGATGCATGGTAAGTTGATGACACCCAAAGTTACGAAAATTTGCGGTCACAGATTCAAATATTCCGATAAAACTGACGGTGCACGGAAATATTTTTAATTCTCAGAGGCTTAAAAATCGGGTAATCGATTGAAAAATAGTTTGTAATGTCGGTTTTTGCTGTCTCGGAGCAAATGGCAGAAAAATTGCCGCGTGACGAAAATTCGCTTTTTCCGAAAAAAATGTTACTTTTGTGAGTAATATCATTTGAAGATATGGATGCAATGATACAATGGCTGTCCGACGGCGTGGAGTTACCTGCCGTCGACTACAACCGTGTGGAGGCGTGGCTCCGCGAGGTGACATGCTCCCACTCGCGTGTGCTCGGTCCGCTGACTTACATATTCTGTAATGACGACAAGATCATCGAGGTAAACCGTCAGTACCTGCAGCACGACTATTATACTGACATCATCACCTTCGACTATACCCACGGACGGCGGGTGAGCGGCGATATGTTCATTTCGCTTGATACCGTGCGCTCCAATGCCGAAACCGTAGGCACCGACTACATGACCGAGCTTCACCGCGTGATAGTCCACGGTCTGCTCCATCTCTGCGGCATCAACGACAAAGGTCCGGGCGAACGTGAGATCATGGAGAGCCACGAGGATGAGGCCCTGCGTTTGCTCGGCCCCGTAAATGGCTGAGATCGTAGCCGATCTGTAACCGTAAATTACAAGTGTTTGATATATAATAAGATATGCAGTTTGACTATGATGTGATAGTGATAGGCGCCGGACATGCCGGCTGCGAGGCTGCCTCGGCGGCGGCCCGGCTGGGTTCACGCACCCTGCTTATCACCATTGATATGAACAAAATAGCTCAGATGAGCTGTAACCCCGCTGTAGGCGGTATTGCAAAGGGACAGATAGTCAGAGAAATAGATGCTCTTGGCGGCCAGATGGGTATTGTCACCGACCGCACCGCCATACAGTTCCGTATGCTCAACCGCTCAAAAGGCCCCGCCATGTGGAGCCCTCGCGCGCAGAGTGACCGTATGCGTTTCTCGGCTCTCTGGCGACATATTCTCGAAAATACCGAAAACCTCAGCTTATGGCAGGATTCCGTGACTTCGCTCACCATAGAGCAGGGGAGAGTGACGGGCGTTACTACGGCACTTGGAGTGCATTTCACGGCCAGATCCGTGGTGCTTACCGCCGGTACCTTCCTCAACGGCCTTATGCACGTGGGTGAGGTGCAGACTCCGGGCGGACGCGTCAGCGAACCCGCCGCCCATGGCATCACCGAGCAGCTCCGCGAACTCGGCTTCACAACCGACCGCATGAAAACCGGTACTCCGGTACGCATTGACGGCCGTTCGGTTGACTGGAGCCTCACATCTATTCAGGAAGGCGATGACGATTATCATAAGTTCTCATATCTGCCTTCCGTGCACCGCGAACTGCACCAGCTTCCCTGCCATATCCTCTACACCAACGAAACCACCCACGACATACTGCGCGAGGGCTTGCCCCGCTCGCCGCTGTTCAACGGCCAGATCAAGAGTATCGGCCCGCGCTACTGTCCCAGCATAGAGACCAAGATCGTCACTTTTGCCGACAAGACCGAGCACCAGCTCTTCCTTGAACCCGAAGGAGAGGACACGCAGGAATATTATCTCAACGGTTTCTCCTCGTCGCTTCCGCTCGACATACAGGTGCGGGCACTTGAATCGATTCCCGCGCTGCGCAACGTGGCCATCTACCGTCCCGGCTATGCCATAGAATATGATTTCTTTGACCCCACACAGCTTCATCATTCGCTCGAAACGAAGCTTGTGAAAGGGCTCTTTTTTGCCGGTCAGGTCAACGGTACCACCGGCTACGAAGAGGCGGCAGGGCAGGGGCTCGTTGCCGGCGTCAACGCCCACCGCAGCCACCTCGGGCTCGAACCCTTCGTACTGCGCCGCGACGAGGCTTATATAGGCGTGTTGATTGACGACCTCGTGACAAAGGGTGTCGACGAACCTTACCGCATGTTCACGTCCCGCGCCGAGTACCGCATCCTTCTGCGTCAGGACGACGCCGATATGCGTCTTACGCCTATAGGTCATGCCATAGGTCTTGCCGATGATGAGCGTTTCCGCCTGATGGAGGAGAAACGCGCGCAGCGCGACGGGCTGATGGAATTCTGTCGTCATTTCTCGGTGCGAGCCGACAGGGTCAATGACCGCTTTGCCCTGCTTGGAGAGTCGCCCCTTAAGCAGAGCGTGAAGCTCTATGACCTCGTGCTCCGTCCGCGCCTTACCATAATGGGTCTTGCCGAAATGCTTCCCGAACTCCGCGAATATATTGACGGGCATATAGACCCTGAGCGCCGGAGCGAGATAGTGGAGTGCGCCGAGATAATGATGAAATATCAGGGCTATATTGAACGCGAGCAGGGGATAGCCGACAAGATCCGCCGCCTTGAGGATGTGAGGATAGCCGGCAAGATTGACTACGACACTGTCAAATCTATCTCCACCGAAGCCCGTCAGAAACTCAAGCGTATCGACCCTGTGACCATAGCCCAGGCGTCGCGCATCCCCGGCATATCGCCCAGCGACATCAACATACTCCTGCTGATGATGGGGCGGTGAAACAAGATGTGATTGTTTCACGTGGAACATAAATAATAAAAACGAAATCAGAAACTTACAAAATAATCAAGCAGTATGGAATACATCAAATCAAAAGTACGTGATGTAATGGACTTCCCCAAGAAGGGAATAGTTTTCAAGGACCTTACCACAGTATTCAAGGATCCCCGCGCCCTGCATATCATAGGCTGGGATCTCTCGCAGCTTTATCGTGACAAGGGCGTGACCAAGGTTGTGGGCATAGAGTCACGCGGCTTCATCGGCGGCTCTATCCTGGCCTTCGAGCTCGGCGCAGGATTCGTGCCTGCCCGCAAGCCCGGTAAACTGCCCGCCGACACCGTGAGCTGCTCCTACGACAAGGAGTATGGCAAGGACACCATAGAGATTCATCGCGATGCCATCACGCCCGACGATATAGTGGTGATCCATGACGACGTGCTCGCAACCGGAGGCACAATGGCTGCCGTCTACAATCTGGTGAAAAGCATGAACCCCAAGAAAATCTACGTCAACTTCATCATAGAGATCAGCGCTCTGGGCGGCCGCAAAGCCATGCCCGCCGATGCCGAAGTAACCTCTCTGATCACCTATTGAACGGGGGAGGGGAGCGGCAAACCCTGTGCTGAAATAATTTGTTAAAAGAGGGGATATGGCCTCGCTTGCCGATATCCCCTCGTTTGTTTTCAAAGAATCACCACTTATGGCAAAGCATAAAAAATCAGCGGCTCTCGAGGAGAAAATCTCGATATTGCCTGCCACTCCGGGCGTGTATATGTACTTCGACTCGGAGGGCACGGTGATCTATGTGGGCAAGGCGAAAAACCTGAAGCGAAGGGTGTCGTCATACTTCAACCGCACCCACGATTCGGTGCGCACCAACCTGCTTGTGCGCGCCATCGCCGACATGAAATATATCGTGGTGCCCACCGAGCAGGATGCTCTGAATCTTGAAAACTCGATGATCAAGGAGTATCAGCCGCGCTACAACGTGCTGCTCAAGGACGACAAATCCTACCCCTTCATAGTGGTGACCAAGGAGCATTTTCCGCGTGTGTTCATGACCCGCCAGAACATTCGCGACGGCTCGAAATATTACGGTCCGTACACCGACACGGCCTCAGCCCGCGTGGTGCTCGACCTTATCCGTGATCTCTATCACCTGCGCTCGTGCCGTCACGCCATTACGCCCGAATATGTGGCCAAAGGCAAGGGGCGCCTCTGTCTGGACTATCATCTCAAGCGCTGTGCAGGCCCCTGCACGGGCCTCGTGAGCGAGGAGGAATACGGCCGCCAGATTGAGCGCGTGAAGCAGATATTGCGCGGCGACATGGCCGAGCTGCTCGAGTATCTGCGCGGCGAGATGGAGCGTCTGGCCTCCGAACTGCGCTTCGAGGAGGCGCAGGCTCTGAAGGAGAAATATGACATGGTGGCGCGTTACACCGCCAAGAGTGTCATAGTGAGTCAGACGATAGGCGATGTGGATGTGTTTGGCGTGGACGACGACAGCGGACAGGATGTCTACATCAACTATATGCACGTGCGCCGCGGCGCCGTTGTACGCTCCGTGACCCTCGAATACAAGCGGCGTCTCGATGAGTCGGTGCCTCAGCTTTTAGGCTACGCCATGGACGAGATACACCGCACTCTCGGTGTGGATTTCGAGGAAGTGGTGGTGGCCTGCGAGCCTGACGTGGAGATGCCCGGCGTGACATTCATAGTGCCGCAGCGCGGCGACAAGGCCAAATTGCTCGAAGTGTCGGAGCGCAATGCCCGCCAGCACAAAATCGATGCTCTCAAGCATCTCGAGCGGCATAATCCCGAGCTCCGCACTCAGAAACTGCTCGAACGCATGCAGGCCGATTTCCGCCTGAATGTGCTGCCGCGGCATATAGAATGTTTCGATAACTCCAACATTCAGGGCTCGAATCCTGTGGCTTCGTGCGTGGTGTTCCGCGACGGGAAGCCCTCGAAAAAGGACTATCGTCACTTCAATATCAAGACAGTTGTGGGTCCCGACGATTTCGCCTCGATGAAAGAGGTGCTCACACGCCGTTATTCGCGTCTTGTGGCCGAAGGTGAGGAATTGCCGCAGTTAGTTGTGGTGGACGGCGGCAAAGGGCAGCTGAGTGCTGCTGTGGAGGCTCTCGAGGCGATGGGACTGAGGGGCGTGATAGCCGTGGCCGGCATAGCCAAGCGCCTTGAGGAGATCTATTTCCCCGGCGACAGCATACCGCTCTATATTGATAAAAACAGCGAGACGCTGCGAGTGGTGCAGCACATGCGCGACGAGGCCCACCGCTTCGGCATCACTCACCACCGCAACCGCCGCAGCAAATCACAGACAGTGTCGGGGCTTGACTCGATAGCAGGCGTGGGCCCCAAGACGCGCGACTCGCTGCTGACGCATTTCCGCAGCATGAAACGCGTACGCGAAGCTGACATCGACGAGCTGGCAGCAGTGATCGGGCCGGCCAAAGCGTCGGTGGTATTCGGCGCTCTTCATGCCGAGGATGACGAGGGCGCTTAATAATCCGAGAAGATTTTGGGCTTGATTACCAGACCTATACGGAGCATGGAGTGGAACTGCTTGTAGTCGAGCAGACCTTCACCGTAGCCGTTATAATACTGAAGGAAAAGGTATTGGTTGTCACGCTTAAACAGGCGGTAGTTGAGCTCAAGGATTGTGTTGTAGCTCAGGCGCCAGCCTTTGCGCTTGACAAGGGTGACCGAAGCGCCCCAGCGGCGATCGGGTGAAAATACTTGTGTGCCAACCTGATAGATGCCGCAGTAGTCGAGGATATCCTTGTTTTCCACGCCGTCGACAATCGGAATCCAGAATTTGCCGTGGACCATGAAGTTGGGGTCGATCATTATGTTGGCGCCGAAGCTGATCTTGTTCCACGAACGTGATTCCGTGCCGTCACGGCCGTTGCTCTCGTGCTCGAGGAGCATGCTTAGTTTGCCTATGAAGCGGTTTTTGACGAAGAGCGGTTTGACGAGGCCTATGCCCGGATTGAAGTTGAGGTCGGTCATGGGCATCGAGTTCTCGAGCACGTTCCAGAACACCTTCTGGGTGTAGAACAGGAAGAGGTAAGTGTTCCAGGGGAGGGTGCTCTTGGTGAGGCGCTGTGCTATCGAGATCTGGAATTTGACGTTGGAATTGTGCTTGCTGATTTTCTCGCCTATGGGCACACCGAAGGTGAAATAATTGTCCTTATAGAGACCGAAATAGGGCTGACGGTCGAAGTCGCGGCGCAGCGAGTCGGTGTCGAGCACCGTGGAATCGGCGCTGACAATCTGTGCGGAGGCCTGCGAGGCGGTTCCGAGCAGCATGGCAATAAGGAATATGCTCAGCAAAATTTTTTTCACAAGGCAAAGATACTCACTTGTGAGGGATAAATCCGCTGTAAAAACAAAAAAAGTGTTGCCGTAAGGCGTTTTTTATTGCCTAAAACTCCAGGCCGAGGCGGATGACCGGCTTGACATCGTAAGCCGAGACGTAACGGCCCGTAGGGCGCTGCCACATCCCTTCGTCGGGGTCCCAGCCCGAAGCTATATCCTCATGGCGGTAGCCGCGGAGATTGACGCCCATGGCCAGGTTTATGGCCACGCTGCGCCCCCAGCTGAAGCGGTAACCGAGGGTGAGGGCTCCCGAGAATGTGCCGTGGCGAAGCAGGTTGCAGCCCATGCGCAGGTCGGCGAAAGGGGTGAAGCGGCCGAAGCGCAGATCAGTGCGGATGTCGGCGAAAAGCGGGAGGTATTTCACGCCCGAATCATCGGAGCCGTAGTCGCTGTCACTGAGCATCCAGATGCAGCTTATGCCGCCTCCCACAAACAGCCGGGGCGAGATCTGATAGCCGTGGACAGTGCTGAATCCGGTCCAGAAATCGGAGGAGCCGCCCCCGCCCGCAAGGAACCCGAGGTCAGGGAAAAGCAGGCTCTCTGACTCGATGAAGCCGCGGTAGCCGCGCTGCGGGTCGCCGGGCCGTGCCGATGCAGCGAGGGCGCTGAGAAGGGCGAGAAGTATGGTGATAAAGATTTTTCGCATGACGGTTAAGAGATTATCTGTGGGTAAAACGGCAGATGTGCGGCAAATATTGTGCGAAAAAGATAAAATGTTGTAACTTTGTAGGTCATAAGTCAAAAGAATGAAACGGATAGCATATATCGTGATGGCGGCCATTGTGCTGATTGCCGTCGCCTGCAGTTCGCCGAGCGAGGTGAGCATAACCGGCGAGATTGAAGGAGCCGGCTCGGCCGACGTGGTAGTGACTTATTTTGCCCGCGGCGGAGTGCAGCGTAAGAGTGTGACCGCCAATGACGGACGTTTTTCCGTCAATTTCGAGTCATCGACCTCCACCCTGGCCATGGTGACTCTTGACGACGGGCGCCTGATAGCCCCGCTTGTGGTGAGCAACGGCGACAAGATCGACCTCAAGGCCAATGTCGACGATCCCTCGAAGCTTAAGGTGACAGGCAGCGAACAGAGCGAAATGATAGCCCGCTGGGTGGCCGACAACAGCGCCCTGCTGCGCCAGAGCAACGACAGCCCGGTGAACCGTGCGGTGGCTGATTTCGTGGGCAAGAACGCCGACCGTCTGGCCGCCACGGCCGTGCTCGTCACCTATTTCCGCGCGCCGGGCAATGAGGTGATGGCCGACTCGCTCTTCAGCCTTCTCAGCGGCACTGCCCGGTCAGCCGAGGTGGTTCAGGGCTTCAACTCCGTGGTTTCTGCCCAGCTTGTCAGCTCGGCCCGCGGCGTGGTGCCATATATGACCCTTTATGAGCGGTGCGACTCTACCATCAACTTCAATTCCGGCGGCCATGCCGTCAACCTGCTCTGCTTCGTGACCGACGACCGCTCGCAGCGCGCGGAAGCCTCGGGTTTGCTTCGCCGTCTCACCGATTCGCTGGACGAAAAGCGCTTCTACGGCCTCGAGCTGTCGGCAGCTCCCGATTCAGCCGCATGGATGGAGAGCCTTGAGATCAAGGCTCCCGGGTGGGACCAGGTGTGGCTCATGTCGTCAGCAGGCGCGCCTGCTGTACGCGATCTCGCCATTCCCCGCCTGCCTTACTTCATAGTGGCCGACTCCACGGGCCGTCAGACCTACCGCGGTCAGTCGGCATCGCTCGCCGAGGCAGAGGTGATGAAAATATACCATGCTAAATAATATAACGGAGTAATTTACAGGCAACTATGGCAAATCTCGTCAAGACCTACGGCGCCGCCGTACAGGGCATCGACGCCACCCTGGTGACCATCGAAGTGTCGGCCGGCAACGGCATAGCCTTTCACCTTGTGGGGCTTCCTGACGCGGCCGTCAAGGAGAGCTATCAGCGGGTGATGTCGGCGCTGATGCAGAGCGGATTTGACTTCCCGCGGCGTCACCTCGTGATCAACCTCTCGCCGGCCGACGTCCGCAAGGAGGGCGCGGCCTACGACCTTCCGATAGCCATAGGTATCCTCGCCGCTTCGGGCAAGCTCAACGCCCCGCGCCTGGGCGATTACCTGATAATGGGCGAACTGTCGCTCGACGGCTCCATCCTCCCCATCCGCGGCGCACTGCCCATGAGTATCCTGGCCCGCAGCATGGGGTTCAAGGGGATGCTCGTGCCGTCGGCCAACGCTACCGAGGCCGCCGTGGTCAACAATCTTGAGGTATATGGCGTGGACTCCCTGCGGCAGGTGGCCGATTTCCTTTCGGGCAGCCTGCAGATGGCGCCCACGGTGGTCGACACCCGCGCCGAGTTTGCCGCCGCCGGCGACGTGTATGACGTGGATTTCTCCGAGGTCAAGGGACAGGACTATGTGAAGCGCGCCTTTGAAGTGGCTTCGGCCGGCGGCCACAATATTCTGCTTGTGGGGCCTCCCGGCTCGGGCAAGTCGATGATGGCCAAGCGCCTGCCCACCATCCTGCCGCCGCTGTCACTGGCCGAGGCGCTGGAGACCACAAAGATACATTCCGTGGCCGGCAAGCTGGGCCGCGGCGCCCGCCTCATGACCCGGCGCCCGTTCCGCTCGCCGCATCACACTATCTCGCCGGTGGCCCTCGTGGGCGGAGGATCCAACCCTATGCCCGGCGAGATATCGCTGGCTCATAACGGCATCCTTTTCCTCGACGAATTTCCTGAATTTTCGCGCTCCGTGCTCGAGGTGATGCGCCAGCCCCTTGAGGATCGCCATATCAGCATTTCGCGCGCCCGCTATTCTATTGACTATCCTGCGGGATTCATGCTCGTGGCGAGCATGAACCCGTGTCCCTGCGGCTATTACAACCACCCCACGAAGCGCTGCGTTTGCCCGCCCGGAGCCGTGGCAAAGTACCTCAACCGCATCTCCGGGCCGCTGCTTGACCGCATCGACCTGCAGGTGGAGATATTGCCTGTGGCTTTCGACGAGATGGCCTCTTCAGAGCCTGCCGAGAGCAGCGAGTCGATACGGCGGCGTGTGGTAGCCGCGCGCGCCATCCAGACCGATCGTTTCAAGGACGAGCCCGGCACCTACTGCAACGCCCGCATGTCGTCGCGCCAGATAGCGCGCTATTGCCGCCTCGACGACGAGTGTAAGCGCATACTGCGCGACACGATGGTGCGCTTCGATATGAGCGCCCGCGCATACGACCGCATCCTCAAGGTGGCCCGCACGATAGCTGACCTCGAAGGCTCGGCCGACATCCGTCCCCACCACATGCTCGAGGCCGTAAGCTACCGCAACCTCGACCGCAGCTCCTGGGGCTCCACCGCCCCCACCCCCTTCTGAGAGATGCGCGTGCATTTAACTCTCGCTAAAGCTCGAGGCAAGAACAAATGTTTGTTTCCGCTTTGAGCTTTAGCGAAAATAAGAAAAACCGGAAATTATGGATAAAATTCTCAGAGCTTCCTGGCATGACTATAAATCTCGATGCATCTATATGGTCACCTTAAAGAAAAGTCCTATGATAAAAGCTTTCGGTTTACTTGCAGGAGATTGCAGAATTCCTGTGGGTGAAAAAGGCAGCTCATTTATTATTCCTTCTGAAGTTGGACGCTCTATCAAAAAAGTCATCAATAGATTTCAATTGATAGAGCCAAAGATTAAAATTCTTCAGTATTCAATAATGCCTGATCATGTTCATATACTTCTGTTTGTGGTTTCTCCCACAGAAGATATTCTGGGAAGAATCATGGCGAGATTTAAGATAGAAGTCAACAATGATGCAGGTTTGACTGGAATCTTTACAAAAGGTTTCAACGATCAGATCCTTAAACCTTCGCGTTCGCTTGATGTGCTTTATCGATACATCCGGGAGAATCCGCGGCGGCTGGCGGTGCGGCGGTTGCATCCGGAGTATTTCCGGCGGATCAATATGCTGACAATAGGAGGGAAGAGCTATCAGGCTTATGGCAATATGCAGCTCTTGGAGTGTCCGTTTCGTGAACAGGTGGTGGTGCATCGGGCTGACAGCGAGGATGTCAGGGCGCATAACCGTGATCTTTGGCTTTATACAGCCGCTAATGGCGGGGTGCTTGTGTCGCCGTTCATCTCGCCGGCTGAGAAGTCCGTCAGGGAGGAGGCCGATGACTTGGGCGGCCGGTTCGTACTGATTGTCAATGAGCCGATGGGGGAGCGCTATAAGCCTTCGGGGAGGGATTTTGAGTTATGTGAGGCGGGGCGGATGCTTATTGTTTCGGCCGGTCACGGAGGGGAGATTTCACGCGGGATTTGCCTTGCTATGAACGGTATAGCGGCTGAATTGGCGGCCGTTTCATGATTTTTTTTGAAAAAAACGGGGAAATTTGTTGGAAGTGCCAAAAAATAGTCTTAACTTTGCAACGCAAAAACGGGGTATTAGCTCATCTGGCTAGAGCGCGACACTGGCAGTGTCGAGGTGAGCGGTTCGAGTCCGCTATACTCCACCTCAGAGTCCGAATCAATCATGGTTCGGATTTTTTGTTTTATTGCCGTTTTTATTCGAGCAGGGCGGCTACTTCCTTGAAGGCGTAGGTGCGGGAGGTGCCGTCGGGGAGGGTCAGGGTCAGGTGGCCGGTGGGTGCTATGGCTGAAATTGCGCCCCGGATGCGTTCTCCCGCGATTATGTCATAATATGGATAAAATCCCCGGCGGCGCCATAAGAGGGCTTTGTAGCGCTCGTGAAGGGCCTTCCGGCGGTTTGTGGGGATGAATTCTGAGTATATGTCAGCTATGCGGCCGGTGAGGCTCCGGGCTATTTCGTCGACTGAGAATGTGCGGCCGGTGAGCTGATAGAGCGAAACGGGGTTTGGGGCGTCGGAGAGGAACCGGCGCTGGTTGATGTTGAGGCCTATGCCGGCTATGGATCGGGAGATGCTTTTGCCGGTGATGACATTTTCAATCAGTATACCGCATATCTTGCTGTCAGCCACATAGATATCATTGGGCCATTTGACGGCTACTCCGGCGTCGGAGCCGAGAATCTCTATCAAGGTCTCGGCTACGCCTACGGCCACGGCCTCCGAGATGCAGAACTGTCCGGCGGCCATCACCCCTTCGGGGCGTAGCATCACCGACATGGTGAGATTTTCGCCGGGGGCCGATTCCCAGGTGTTGCCGCGCTGGCCGCGGCCTGCGCTCTGGGCGTGTGCGGCAAGGGCATCGCCATGGGCGAAAGCGCTGTCATTCTGCGCCATATAAGTGTTGGTGGAGTCTGTCTGATCGATGAATGTAACCTTTGATGACATAGGGCAGGGGATTACTTGATAGCAAAATTACAAAAAAATTTCACGAGTGTGGACAGATTGCACTTTTTGCCCTTTTTCGCGCCGTAACTTTGCATCGTCATGACAAACCTCAAATCTCTAATCTTTACTATCAATGGAACCCGAAACCCTTTCATCAACCGTGGCCGACGATGAGGCCGCACCCGCAGCATCACTCGCCGCACCTGCCCCTGCCGACGAATCATCCTCCGAAATCGGTGCCGAACCCGAAACACCTTCGGCCCGCGCCATGCTCACAGCCGATGATATCGGCCGCATGCTCGCCGAAGCCGAGCAGCGAGGCTACCTGCGCGGCCGCAACGAGCGAGCCGAGGCCATGATCAACCGCCCGCTGCTTTTTGAGAATCCCCGCCGCTCCGAATCGGAGCCCGAAGCCGCCCGAACCTCCGGCGAGGGCCTGACCGATGGCTTTCTCTCCGGCCTGCGCGCCGGAGTGTGGGACTAACCCTAAAAATACAAACATCACATTAATCCTTTAAAACTTAATCGTTTATGTCAATCACTAATCAGACTCCCGGCAATACCAAGCCCACAGAAACGGTAACTTCAGCCAACGGTTCAAACCACATTATCGACGGTCCTCTGACCACTGCCGCAATCGCCGAGGCCGCGCCCGGCATGCTTCTCAGCGAAGTTGACAGCCGCGTGGTGCGCATCCGCCCTATGGCCACTCCCGTCGACCAGATCTCGCGCATGATAGGCGCCCGCCGCGCCCAGTCGATGGTTGTGGAGTACTATTCCGTCGATACACGCCCCTACAACACCACCGTAAAAATATCACCTTCGGCTTTCGAGACCGGCGCCGATGTACATGTGTTCAAGCTCGTGACCAACAACAACAAAGTGTTTGCCGCCACCGACACCATCATGCTGCCCCGCGTGGAGGTGCGCCAGTCCGACGGTTCGATGCAGCCCCTGGTGCTGTATGTCCTTGACAACGACCCCGACAGCGGCCTGAAGGTGATGGCCCTCAACCCCGAGGATCCTGATGCCGTGCCCGACATCCCCGTGGGCGCCTCGATGGTCAGAATGGGCCGCGCGGCCGGCGAGCTTGATGTGCAGACTCCTCAGTTTGAGGCGCTTCCCGTCAAGTCGAAAAACTACTGCCAGATATTCAAGACCCAGATCGAGCAGAGTACCTACGCCAAGCTCTCGGCCAAGGAGGTGGGCTGGACCTTCTCTGACCAGGAAGAGGTGGCCATAATGGACATGCGCATGGGTATGGAGAAGAGCTTCCTGTTCGGCACCATGTCGCGTCTTACCGATCCACGCAAGTATGACGATGTGCTTTTTACCGGCGGCATCTGGAACCAGGCCGGCCGCGATATTGACCTCGACCTTTCGGAGCTTACCGTGGCTTCGCTCGTGTCAGTGATGCGCGAAGCCTTCACAGGACAGTCGGCCGGTTCCACCCGCAAGCTCCTGCTCGCCGGTTCGGGCCTTATCGAAGCCCTCAACCGCCTCGACTACACAAAGGTGATCTCGGCCGGCGACACCGTGACCCGCTGGGGTATCGACTTCAGCGAACTCCGCTCCAAGTTCGGCACACTTTATGTGGTTCACTCCGAGGTGTTTGATCAGTGCGGTCATGAATCGGACGGCATGATCCTCGACCCCCAGTACCTCTGCAAGTATGTACATGTGCCCTTCAAGGTGCAGCATCTCGATCTCAAGAGCGCCGGCCTGCGCAATACCGACGCTCTGGTAGCCACCGAGGCCAGCTGCCTTGTGCTCCGTCATCCTAACGCTCACCTCAGACTTCTCGGCGAATGAGCACCTGCATGACTCCGTCGGCCTCGGATATGCTGGCCCTCTGGAAACTAAGCCGTTACTACGAGCCCATGCGCTGCGACTGCGAGGTGGCGCGCCTCGACGGCATCGACCTCGACGCGCTCCTCAGCCTTGAGATGCGCTCATGGTATGCCTCGATGCTCACCGAGCTTTCTGACGCCGAGCTCCCCCTGACCGACATAACCGCGCTGCTGACAGTCACCCCCGCCGAGGGGGGACTGGCCGCGGCCATCCCCGAGACGGTGATGCGCATAGTCACCGTCGAGGCGGAAGGCTGGACCTCGCCGGCCCGCATTGTCACTGACCTCACGCTGCCGATGAATGTGGCGCTCACCAATCCTTTCAGCTGCCCTCAGGGCGCGGCTCCTGCCGTGGAGATCCATCCCGGAGTGATGACCCTCCGCAGCTCCGGAGGGAAGCCCCTGAAGCTGCGCCGCGTACTGGCGGCCGTGATGCCCGATGCCGAAGGTCCTTACCCCCTTTCGCCCGCCATGCTGGCCGAACTGACCGATAAATCTTATTGAAACACACACAACCGTTATGAATATCCTGTCTCTTGCCCGTGAAGCCTGGAACGCCGGAGCCGACCTGCGCAGCCGCCGTCAGCGGTTCAAGGCCTTCACCTACGGCCGGCAGTGGGACGACACAGTGGTGACCCCTCGCGGTGAGATTGCCGACGAGGGCTCACTCGCTGTCCGCGCCGGTCAGCATCCACTGACCAACAACATGATACGCCAGCTTGTGAAGTGCGTTATAGGCAACTTCCGCTCATCGCTCTCATCGGCCGATCCGGCAGCTTCGGTAAGCGTCGACCCGGAGACCGCCCGCCGCAACTCGCTGCGCGAGCTTGACTGCCGCATGCTTGAGGAATTTCTGATCTCAGGCTGCGCCGTGCAGCGCGTCACCATGGAGAACCGTCCCGGAGGGTGCGGCGTGTGGGTCGACAATGTCAACCCCCGCGATTTCTTCGTCAACAGCTTCTGTGATCCGCGCGGCTTCGACATAGAGCTCTGCGGCATGCTCCATTCCATGAGTCTGCGCGAGGTGCTTATGCGCTTCAGCCGCGGCGACGACGCCCTGCGCCGCCGCATCGAGGCCTCCTATACGGCATCGGCCGACAGCCGCCTCCGCTCCGCCACAGGTGCTTACAACTCATCGCCCGACTTTTTTACGGCCCCTGACGGCCGCTGCCGCGTGATCGAGGTGTGGACTCTCGAGAGCCGTGCTGTCATGCGCTGCCACGACCGCTCCACCGGGTCCTACGGCGTGGTCGCCGCCTCGGCCTCGGCCGAAATCGAGAGTGAAAACCGGCGCCGTGAGGCCGAAGGTATTCCCCCGGTAATAACACGTCCCTGTACCACCCTCCGCTGGCACTGCAGCATGCTGGCTCCTGACGGCCTGGTGCTCGACGAGTTCGATTCGCCTTACCGTCACGGCCTTCACCCCTTTGCCGTTAAGTTCTTCCCGCTGACTGACGGCGAGGTACATTCATTCGTGGAAGATATCGTTGACCAGCAGAAACATATCAACCGGCTTATCACGCTGATTGATCATATAATGAGCGTGTCGGCCAAGGGGGTGCTCCTGTTTCCCGCCGGCCAGAAGCTTGATTCAATGAGCTGGGCCGATATTGCCGACCGCTGGGCCAAATGTGACTCAATCATCCCTTACGATCCCCGCCAGAGCGCTCATTTCCCGCGTCAGGTGGTGTCAGGCGGCGAGAATGTCGGGGCTTATCAGCTGCTCGGCATGCAGATGAACCTCATGCAGCAGATCTCGGGCGTCACCGAGGCTCTCCAGGGGCGGATCACCACGCCCAACGCCTCTGCGGCCCTGTTTGACTCGCAGCTGCGCTCCTCGGCCATAGCCCTGCTCGACCTGCTTGACAGTTTCAACTCCTTCCGCCTTCAGCGCAACACTCTTATCGTCAATTCCTGAAATATTAACACTACTTAACAGGCCTATACCCCCGTTCTTGCTCAACCTCACACTTAAATTTGCTATCGGAAACAGCGCGCGTTTCTTCCTTTTCAAATTATAGTCTGTATCATTATCTTTTTCCTTTTAAACCTCTGTTCTGCATTATGAAACGCCTTATATCAACCCCTCTCACCCTGCGTCAGCTGCGCTGTCTTGACTTCTACAAGGCCTGCCGCCGCGCGATGCTCACCGAGAGCTGTCCCTCAGTAAGCCGACTTGTTGAGAAGGTGGCGGCCGAGCCCGCACCGAGCTATTATGTTGAGTACACCACAGCCCGCCGCACACTGACCCGTGTGCGCAAAAAGCAGATCATGCCTTACGGCGGACGCGGATTCGGTGCCATCTATGCCGAACTGTTCCGCCGCTGCATGGCCGAGAAAGTTCGCTACGGCGTCAGCGACTCGCAGGCTCTGGCCAGGGTGCTCTGCGAAGGCAACGCCTCCTGCTGGTTCATGTCAGGCCAGAGCGCCCGCTCAAGCTACTATGCCGGACGCAGCCTTTACCGCCGTCTTGCCGTCAACGAAGCTGCCTGAATCATCCCGTTATCTTCCCCTAATTATTGTTCCATTCCTTAATTTTACACATTATGACTGTAGCTTTGTCTGTTGAACATGTGGTGTCGGATGTGCTCGCCCAGGCGGCTCTGCGCCATATCGAGGGGCTTTCGCCCCGTCCCGCAATTCTTACGCCTGACCACCGTCAGGCCATCCGCCGCATGGTGCGCGGCTCGTTCGGGGTGCTCTGTCTGTCGATGCTGCCGGTGATCGCTGACTGCGACATGCCCGCCGAAGGCGACTGCGATGCCGATGACATCATCACCATGGAGCTCAAATTCGAGCCCTCGTGCGGCCTGCAGCTCTTCCGCATCATGGCCGAGCATGCCCTGGCTCAAAGAGCTCTCGCCCTGGGGCTTACCGATGACGACTCGGAGGCCGCCGACCGTATGATGGAATCATTCGGCGAAGCGGTGCGCAAGATGCTCGCCGCCTTCAACCTCACTGCCGGAGCGCGCATACGCCCCGCCTGGATATGATTACAGTCCCGGCAGGGCTATGACCTGCTGCAGTATCTCCACGGCTTCCTCCACCGAGCTTACATGGCTTATGGCAAAGGAGCGTTTGCCGGATTTCTCGCGGATGCGCACACGCCGCGGATTCTGCTGGAGATATTGCAGCAGTTTGCCGAACATGGCGCTCTGATAGTAGGCTTTGTTGGTCTCGTCGACGAAGTACACGTACATCGAGTCCTGCTTCAGCGCCACCTTTTCGATGCCCAGACGGCGGGCCAGACGGCGCAGACGCGGTATGCGCAGCAGCTCGGCGGTTTCGGGGGGAATCTTGCCGAATCGGTCGCGCAGACGGTCGGCGAAGGCCTTGAGATCGAGCTCGCGCTCTATCGAGTCGAGTTCCTGATAGAGGCTTATGCGTTCGCTCTCCTGCGGCACGTAATCAGCCGGGAGCAGCAGTTCCATATCGCTCTCTATCACGCAGTCAGCCACATATTCGGTGTCGGTCTGCTCATCGGCGGCCACATCCTCGAATTCCTCGGTGCGCAGCTCCGTGACGGCCTCCTTGAGAATCTTCTGGTAGGTCTCGTAACCCAGATCTGCTATGAATCCGCTCTGTTCGGCGCCGAGGAGGTTGCCGGCGCCGCGGATGTCGAGGTCCTGCATGGCTATGTGGATGCCGCTGCCGAGGTCGCTGAAGTTCTCGATGGCCTGCAGGCGGCGGCGCGAGGTGGGAGAGAGCGCCACGTGGGGAGGCACTGTCAGATAGCAGAAGGCTTTGCGGGAACTGCGGCCCACGCGCCCGCGAAGCTGATGGAGCTCGCTCAGACCGAAGTTGTGGGCGTTGTTGATTATGATGGTGTTGACGTTGGGCATGTCTATGCCGCTCTCTATTATGGTGGTGGAGAGGAGGATATCGTAATCGTGGTTGGCGAAGTCGATTATGGCTTTCTCAAGCTGCTCGGGGGGCATCTGGCCGTGGGCCTTGATGATGCGGGCGTCGGGCACAAGGCGGTGGAGCATCGCTTCGAGATCGTTGAGACCCTCGATGCGGTTGTTGACCATAAACACCTGGCCGTTGCGGCTCATCTCGAAGTTGACGGCCTCGGCTATGGTATCGTCGTCTAATGCCGCCACGGTGGTGACTATCGGGTAACGGTTGGCCGGCGGAGTGGTGATGGCGGAGAGGTCGCGGGCGCCCATAAGCGAGAACTGGAGGGTGCGCGGGATGGGGGTGGCGCTCATGGTGAGGGTGTCGACATTGGTTTTCATCTGCTTGAGCTTCTCCTTGACGGCCACGCCGAATTTCTGCTCTTCATCCACCACTAACAGGCCGAGGTCCTTGAATTTCACTCCCTTGCCTATCAGCTTGTGGGTGCCGATGAGGATGTCGATCTTGCCTTCGGCAAGGTCGGCGAGAATCTGCTTGACCTGCTTGGGGGTACGGGCGCGCGATATGTAGTCCACTCTCACGGGGAAGTCCTTGAGGCGGCGGCTGAAGGTCTGGTAATGCTGATAGGCGAGCACGGTGGTGGGCACGAGGATGGCGGTCTGCTTGTTGTCGGCGGCGGCCTTGAAGGCTGCGCGGATGGCCACTTCGGTCTTGCCGAAGCCCACGTCGCCGCATATCAGGCGGTCCATGGGGCGGTCGCTCTCCATGTCGGCCTTCACGGCTTTGGTGGCGGTGAGCTGGTCGGGTGTATCCTCGTAGATGAATGACGCCTCGAGCTCGTGCTGCATGTAGGAGTCGGGCGAGAACCGGAAGCCTTTCTGGTTCTTGCGGTCGGCATAGAGGCGGATGAGGTCGCGGGCTATATCCTTGAGTTTCGACTTGGTGCGCTCTTTCACGCGGTTCCAGGCGCCGGTGCCGAGCTTGTTGATTTTCGGCGGCACACCCTCTTTGCCGCGGTATTTGGCGAGCTTGTGGAGGGAGTGGATTGACACGAAGATGATGTCGTCGTTGGCGTATGTGAGCTTGATCATCTCCTGGGTGCGTCCGGCCACGTTGGTGCGGTAGAGGCCTGCGAAACGGCCCACGCCGTGATCCACATGCACTATGTAGTCACCCGGCTCGATGGCGCTCAGTTCCTTGAGCGACAGGGCCACCTTGCCGCTGCGGGCGCGGTCGCTCTTGAGGTTGTATTTGTGGAAACGGTCGAATATCTGATGGTCGGTGAACACGCAGCGGCGGGTCAGATGGTCCACGAAGCCCTCGTGGAGCGTGGCGTCGACGGGGGTGAACACTATGTCGTCCCTGCGGTCCTCGAAGATGGTGCGCAGGCGCTCTATCTGTTTCTCGGAGTCGCTGAGGATGCAGATGGTATAGCCGTCGGCAAGGAAATGCTTGAATGAGTCGGCTATGAGGTCGAAATTCTTGTGGTAGAGGGCCTGCGGGGAGCACTGGAAGTCAATGGCGGCCTCGGCCTCGCGGGGCATGCCTGCGGCGGTGAATCGCAGCTGGCGGAAGGTGGCGAATCGCTCGGCGAATCGCTCGGCGTCGACCACGCGGTCCATGGCCTTGCGGTCGCCCTCGTCGGCTATCATGGCGCTCTCCGAGAATGTTTCGGAGGCTATGGCGGCTATGCGGCTGAGGGTGTAGTCGGCGTCGCGCACGGCTATGAGGGTCTGCGGATCGATGAAGTCAAGCAGCGAGATGCCTTTGGCCGAGGAGGCCACGTCGGATGTTATCGCCACCCGGTCAAGGCGCTGTTCGGAGAGCTGGGTCTCGACGTTGAATGTGCGCAGCGAGTCGATCTCATCGCCGAAAAAGTCGAGGCGGTAGGGGAGTTCGTGGCTGTAGCCGAATATGTCGAGGATGGAGCCGCGCAGGGCGAACTGGCCGGGCTCATACACATAGTCAACCTCGGTGAATCCATTGGTGCGCAGCCATTTGACTGTCTCGGTGAGGTCGGTGGTTTCGGAGGTGTCGAGGCGGAGGGTATGGCCTTCGATGGCTTCGGCCGAGGCTACCTGCTCGGCCATAGCTTCAGGATAGGTGACCACGAAGCGGAGTGCCGGATCGGAGTGCCAGCGGCCGAGGGCTTCGGTGCGGAGAATCTCTGACGGCGGGTCGATCTGGCCGTATTTGATGTCGCGTTTATAGGCTGAAGGTAGCATGGCCACGGCTTTTTCGCCCAGTATGCGGGTGAGATCGTGGTAGAGGTATCCGGCGTCGTCGAGCGAGTCGCCCGCCACAAGCACGGGGCAGTTGCCGGAAGGCAGGGAGGCCAGCAGCATGGAGGGCGACGAGCCGGCGAGGTTACACACGTTAACGGGCTTCTTGCCGGCCTTTGCAAGGGCTGTCCTGATGGCTTTGCCGCGGGCCGGGGTCAGAAAATCGGCCGTTAGTTCTGATAGCGTCATTTGCCTGAGGGTTTGTCAGTTGCGGGCTTTAACAGCTCGGAGTAGCGTTTGGGATCGGTGAGCACTGCCACGGCTTCCTCCACGGTCTTGTCGCCGTGAAGCGCCTTGGCTATGGCCCCTTTCTGATAGTAGTAGCGCTCCACGATGTCACGCTCCAGATAGGGCTGGATGGCGGCGCGGTGGGTGTCGAGGTCCTTGTCGAGGGGATGGCTCATCATCCGCTCTATGATCTTGAACTGCTGTTCGAGGCTGTCGGTCATGTAGCCCTCCACGGAGGCAACCTTGCGCATCTGCTCCATCATGGTCTTGCTTACCTTGTCGTAGTCGAGTTTGGCGGGGTCGATGAAGCTCTTGAAATCAGCGTATATAGAGTCGGTCACCACAAAATCGTCGGGGGAGGGAATAGAGGGAGTGGTGGCGGCGAAGCGGTTGGCGTAGTCAAAAATCCAGTTGTCAGTCACCACATTGTAGGTCAGACGGCTCACTTCGGGAAGCTCTACGGTGATGTCGGGGGTTATGCCGCCGCCGTCGCGCACTATTCGGCCGCCGGCCGTGCGGAACTCGGTGGTGAGGCTGTCGGCAATGCGCTGGGCCGAGCCGTCGGCGTTGCGGCGGGAGTAGTCAATGGCCTGGATGAGGCGCCCGGAGGGGATGTAGTATTTGGCGGTGGTGATCTTCACCATGCCGTCGTAGGGCAGTGCGAAGGTGCTCTGCACCAGACCCTTGCCGAATGAGCGGGAGCCGATGATCACGGCGCGGTCAAGGTCCTGCAGGGCTCCGGCGGTGATTTCGCTGGCCGAGGCGGTGCCGCCGTCGGTGAGCACCACCAGGGGTAGATTGGGCGCAATGGGCTTGGAGGTTGTCTTATAAACCTTCTCGTTGAGGATGCCCCTGCCGCGTGTGCGCAGCACCTCGGTGCCCTTGGGCAGGAAGTAGCCGAGAATCTTCACGGCGCTCTCGAGATAGCCGCCGCCGTTGTCGCGGAGATCGAGAATGAGTCCTTTGATATGATGGTTGTTGACGAGGTCGAGGAGAGCTGATTTGACCTCGGCGTCGGATTTCTCGGAGTATTGCGAGAGCATGATGTAGCCTATGCCGCCAGGGAGTTCTGTGTAGTAGCCCACGGCGGGTATGGTGATGCGGTCACGCTTGATGTCGAAGGTCAGGATTGAGTCCTGCACGTATGGGCGCTGCACTTTTACCTTCACCCGGGTGCCGCGAGGTCCTTTGAGCATCTCGCTCACCTTGCTGTGGCCCAGGTCTTTGACGTCGACGGTGTCGATCATCAGAATCTTGTCGCCCCATCGCAGGCCGCTCAGCGCGGCGGGGGCGCCCTCCTGCGGTCCGGAGATATAGACGGCGCTGTCGCGCTCCATTATGTAGGAGCCTATGCCGCCGTATTCGCCGGCGTTGATGTTGCGGAACTCCTGCTGCTCCTGGCGCGGGAAATATTCGGTGTAAGGGTCAAGCTTGTAGAGCATTGCATCGATGCCGGTGCGCACGGTGGCCTCCATGTCGATGGTGTCGACATAGTTTGACTGCAGCTCTTTGACCACTGAGGTGAATATGTTGATGTTGGCGTTGATGTCGCTCTTCTTGCTGCGTGTGGCTGACGAGGCGGGGGCTGCGGCTATCAGCGCGGCAGCGGCGCCGAGGAGTATGTTTTTGATTTTTGGCATGTTGAGTATGTGTGTGAAACGGGGCCTTGCGGCCACGGCAAAGTTACATAATTTTGCGCTATTTTCGGCGTAATTACCTTATTCAATAACGTAATTTCATTTCTCACAGTTCAAGGTGCAGGCTTTCGGGCAGACTTTCCAAGTGAAAAAGAGAAAAAAATTGGCCGTAATACTTGCATATTATCAAAAAACGCACTAATTTTGCATCGCTATTTCGCCCGGAGGGGCCTCGGTCAACGCCGATAAATAGCGAAATGCTTCAGTAGCTCAGTTGGTTAGAGCACCTGACTGTTAATCAGGGGGTCGTTGGTTCAAGCCCATCCTGAAGCGCAAAATAAAATTATTTTTCTCATTGCTTCAGTAGCTCAGTTGGTTAGAGCACCTGACTGTTAATCAGGGGGTCGTTGGTTCAAGCCCATCCTGAAGCGCAAAAAAATCCCCGCCGTGAGGCGAGGATTTTTTTGTTATATGCTCTGAAGAGATGGACCGGTCCGACCGGTCGGACTTGTCCGACAAGTCCTTAGCTTCCGGCAATGCGGTCAGTGGAGGGGAAGCCAGATGTTGCGGGCTATGGTCCAGAGGATTATCAGTATGAGGAGGGCGTTGATGAAGCGCGGGGTGTGGATGGCGTTGAACAGACGCGGGCGCCCTTTCAGGCGCATGATGGAGGCCGTGGCCAATAGGGCCAGCAGGGCAAAGCTGAAGGGTAACAGGGCGTTGAAGCGCAGCGCTCCGGTGAAGTCGCCGTGGAGAAGAGTGTGGAGCGCCCTCTGAGTGCCGCAGCCGGGGCAGTCGAGGCCGGTGGCCATCTTCACGGGGCAGCGCGGGAAGAAGCTCTCCGTAGGATCGAAGATGGCATAGATGACAATGGCGGCTGTCAGGGCCGCCGTTGCTGCAAGGATTATGACAGCCCGTCGGGCGCCGGGCGATGTCATAATATTGACAGGATGATCCAGAAGGGTATCGACATGAGACCGAGAGTCAGCGAGGTGATGAGCCAGATTTCGGCAGTGTCGGAGGCTTTCTGCGCCCCTTCATAATCGCCTTCGGAGTAGCGCGATGACACTTTTGAGGCGTAGATGATGGCCACGATGGCGGGAATCATGCAGCAGAGCACGAGGGCGGCTATCGACCACCCGAGATAGGTGGGCGGCATGGGCGGCATGGGGCCACGGGTCCGGGCAGGAGCCGACGGCGTGGTCTGCGGCGGCTGCGGCGGACGGATCTGCGGCGGCCTGGGAGCGAAAAGGTCAGTCAGTTCGGCCATTTCTTTGGCTTTCACCCAGGCGGGAAGGCCGGTGTGCCATACTAATGTCTCGGGTGTCAGGGGCATGGTGCGCAGCTGCTGCAGCGTGAGCGGTCCTATGCGTTGGTTGTTGATGTGAGCCCAGTATTCCACGTTGTAAGAGTCAGGATGATTGATTGGTGTAAACTGTTGAGGATGAGAGTATGGTAAGTGAAGCATCTCCGGCGCGGTGACCGCCCGGAGATGCCGCTGCGGGGTATCAGAAGAATTTGGTCTCCTGACCGAGGATGTCGCTCAGGAGGTTGTTGGCCAGACGGCTTGCGCCGAGACGGAAGTATTCGTTGTCAAGCCATTCTTCGCCGAGCACTGCCTTGACTATGGTGTAATAGCCTAAGGCGTCGTCGGTTGTCGACACTCCGCCGGCGGGCTTGAAGCCAATCTTGCGGCCTGTCTTTTCGTAATATTCCTTGATGCACTGACACATCACGTAGGCTGCTTCGAGCGAGGCGCCCGGATAGCCCTTGCCGGTGGATGTCTTGATGAAGTCGGCGCCGGAGTACATGGCCAGTATTGCGGCCGCGCGCACGTTTTCAGCGGTTTTGAGCGCGCCGGTCTCGAGGATCACCTTGAGGTGGGCGTCGCGGCAGGAGTGCCTGAGCTCTTCGATTTCGTCACACACTTCCTCCCAGTCGCCGTCAAGGAAATTGCCCACGTTGAGCACTATATCGATCTCGTCGGCACCGCCTTCAACGGCCAGCGCCACTTCGGCCACCTTTACTTCGGGGAAGGTCTGCGACGAGGGGAAACCGCCTGCCACACAGGCAATGTTGACCTCGGTCACGTCAAGCACCGTGCGCACTATCGGGGCGAAGTTGGGATAGACGCAGATGGCGGCTACGTTGGGGAGGTCCTGGTGTTGCTCCTCGAAATCGTTGACGCGCTCGGTAAATGCGGCCACGGACTGAGGGGAGTCGGTGGCGTTGAGGGTTGTAAGGTCTATGCAGTTGAATAGGAATTTGAGTACGTCGCGGGTGCGGTTGGCTTCGAGGTCGCGGGCCAGAATCTTTTCTACTTCTGCCTTCACGAAAGCGTCGTCGGTGGTGACGTGGCTTTGTGCTACGATGTCGTGATATTTGTCTGCCATAGTGAGGGTGTTTTATTGGTTAGGAGTTTGGTTATGGTTGTCGGAAAGTTTGGGGTTGAGGCGATGGCGCTCGTAATCCCTAATGTTTTTCTTGCGGAGATTGTTCACGAAAGCCTCCTGCAGGTCGATGTTTTCCTGATTGGCGATGGCGGTGATGACCCAGAGCATGTCGGCGAGTTCGTCGGCAAGATCGGCCGTTGAGGCTTCTTCGCCGGGCTTCCATGACTGGTCACCGTGCCGGCGGGCCATTATGCGGGCCACCTCGCCGGTCTCCTCGGCCAGAATGGCCGTGTTGGTCAGAGGCGAGAAATAGCGTACGCCCACGGTGGTGATCCACCGGTCGACGGTGTGCTGCATCTCACGCAGAGTTATACCGGTTATGTCTCTGTCAGTGAGGTTCATTCGCGTAAGTGTGAGTCGATGATTATGGTTACGGGGCCGTCGTTGATGAGGCTCACCTGCATGTCGGCGCCGAACACGCCGCGCATCACGGGGCGCCCGATGCGCTGGGCCAGGAGGTCGCAGAAGCGGTCATAGAGCGGGGAGCTCATTTCGGGGCGCCCTGCGCGGATGTAGCTCGGACGGTTGCCCTTGCGGGTGGAGGCCATGAGGGTAAACTGGCTTACGGCCAGCGCCTCACCGCCAATGTCGGTGATGCTGAGGTTCATCACCCCGGCATCATCGGGAAATATGCGGAGGCGGGCTGCCTTGTCGGCGAGCCAGAGTGCGTCGTCAGGCGTGTCGTCGGTCTCCACGCCTACCAGCAGCATCATGCCGCGGCCTATGGCCGAGATGACTTCGCCGGCTATGCTCACGGATGCTTCGCTTACGCGCTGGATGACTATTCTCATTTCTGCTCGGATTATTTCATGCAAACTTAGCGAAAAAATCTTATATATTTGCTTAACTTTGCATGTTAATTTCGTTTTCCACCTCTTATCACACTATAATAATGAAGTTTACCCGCCTCGCTGTAGCTTTTGCCGCCATGCTCCCGATAGTGGGCTCCGCGGCCGTCAAGACGTATCACGAACCTGTCGACACCGCCACGGTCGACACCTCCGGATGGGCCGCCGTGAGTGGTCCCCTGCGCTTTTCATGGGTCGACAAGGATACCCATTTCCGTCAGTTTGCCACTCCGCCGGCCCGCATGACCGCCGACACTCTGGTGCATGCCTGGCGCGGCGAGCGGCTCGGCCTTGAAGCTCTGATAACGGCCACCGAGGCCACCGGCCCTCTTAAACTGAAAGTCAGTCCCCTCGAGCGCAACGGCCGCAAAGCCGGCGGCATGACCTCGGCGTCATTCATGCGCTATGTCATATCCACGGGCTGGAAGGCCTGCGGCTACCCGGCCGACACGCTCCCCACTTTCACCGTGCCCGACATGATTGACCTGCCCGAGGCGCAGGTGGAGATGGCGCCCCGCTCGGTGCGCCCGGTGTGGTGCACCGTGGAGATTCCGCGCGACGTTGCCCCCGGCACATACGATATAAAGCTTGAACTGCAGAGTGCCGGCAACTCCCGCACACTCGCCTCGCTGACCGCACGTATCGACGTGAACCGCCGGCAGTTGCCCGAGCCAAAGGATTACAGTTTCTATCTTGACTTGTGGCAGCAGCCCTATTCGGTGTCGCGCTACTATGGCGTGGAGCCCTGGAGCGACGAGCATCTGCGGCTGATGGAGCCTTACGTCGACATGCTTGCCCGCGCCGGGCAGAAGGCCGTGACGGTGATTCTGTTCTATGAGCCCTGGGGCGAGCAGAGCCACGACAAGTTCGAGCCGATGGTAGCCACTACGCGTAAGGCTGACGGTTCGTGGAGCTACGATTATTCTGTCATGGACCGCTATGTGCGGTATATGGCCGATCACGGCATCGACGGCGACATCTCATGCTTCAGCATGGTGCCCTGGGAGCTGAAATTCCGCTATTTCGACGAGCCTTCGGGCGAATACCGCTTCCTCGAGGCTTCGACCGGTTCGGAGGCTTACCGCGAGCTCTGGACCGACTTCCTGCAGTCGCTGGCGCAGCATCTGCGTGACAAGGGCTGGTATGACCGCACGATGATAGTGATGGACGAGCGCGGCCTCTCGGACATGATGAACGCTTATAGCGTGGCTCAGAAAGCCGTGCCCGGCATACGCATGTCGCTGGCCGGCAGCTATCATAAGGAATTCGTTGACAGCCTTGACTGCTACACGCTAATCAAGGGCGACTTCTTCCCCGACGATGTGATGCGCCGCCGCCACGACCGCGGGCTCACCACGCTGATGTATACCTGCTGCGCCACTCCGGCGCCGAGCCAGTTCAGTAACAGTGACCCCGCCGACGGCGCCTACCTGCCTGTCTACGCCACGGCCACAGGCCACGACGGTTATCTCCACTGGTCATTCATGAACTGGACCGACAATCCGCTGGAGGATTCGCGCTTCAGGATGTTCGCCCCCGGCGACACCTTCTTTGTGTATCCCGACGGACGTTCGTCGGTGCGCTATGAGCGTATGGTCGAGGGTATTGAAATGAGCGAGAAGCTGCGCCTGCTGCGCGACGAGCTTCTGAAGGCCGGCGACGCCGAAGGCCTCGGGCGCCTCGAGCGCGCCCTGCTTCCCGTACGCAGCGGCGCCTTGAACGAGTGGTACCCCACCTCGACAGTGGTCAACGATCTTCAGCAGGCTGTCGACGAGATGTCGCGATGATAATCAGTTGAATTGCTTGTTTTTCTGACCTGCGAGCATCCCGCAGGCGGCCATGATGTCCTCGCCTCGCGAGGCCCGGATGGTGGCCGTGACGCCGAGTTCGTTAAGGCGGTCGCGGAAGGCGGTCATTGTGCGTTCGGAGGCTGTGGTCAGGTCAACGCCCGGTATGGCATGGTAGCGGATGAGGTTGACGCGGCAGTGCAGGCCGCGGAGCATGCGGGCGAGGGCGTCGGCATGGCGCATGTCGTCGTTGACCCCGCGCCAGACGGTGTACTCTATCGACAGTCGGCGCTGGTGGGCCCAGTCGTAGTTGCGGAGCATTGCCAGGATATCGCTCAGTGGATAGGCCTTCTGGACCGGCATCAGGCGCTCGCGCTCCTCGGCGAAGGGGGAGTGGAGACTCAGGGCCAGATGCACCTTGGTCTGCTCGATAAGGGTCTGCATTTCGCGGAGTTTGCCGATGGTCGACACCGTGATGCGTTTCGGGCTCCAGGCCAGTCCCCACGGTTCGGTGAGAATCTCGATGGCGGTCATTACGGCCTGCAGATTGTCGGTGGGCTCGCCCATGCCCATAAACACTATATTGGTGAGCTGCTGTGACTCATTGACCGAGAGCACCTGGTTGATGATCTGCGCCGGGGAGAGGTTGCCGTGGAATCCCTGGCGTCCGGTCATGCAGAACGAGCAGTTCATCCGGCATCCGGCCTGCGAGCTGACGCACAGTGTGGCGCGGTCGGCATCGGGGATCATCACTGCCTCGATGTCGCGTCCCGGGGCTCCGCGAAACAGGTATTTGACGGTGCCGTCAGCTGATACGGTGCGCATCAGCGGTTCTTCGCGTCCCACACAATAGCGTTCTTTGAGCCTTGCGCGGCCGGCGAGCGAGATGTCGGTCATCGCGTCGATATCGGTCACGCGGGCCACATAGAGCCAGCGGGCCAGCTGTTTTGCGGCGAACCCGGGCAGCGCGGCGTCATCGGCCACGCGGCGCAGGCCGTCGAGGGTCATGCCTGTCAGAGGGGTGAGTTCGGGAGTATCCATAGCTGTGAGTTTTGGGCAAAGATAGTCAAAAAAACCGAGATTCTGAGGGCGGTGATGCGGCATGGGGGTCGGAATGTTAAAAACGGCGTTTAGATATTTTATAGTATTTTTACAATGAAAATGTTGCATGACAGCTATTTATGTGGTAATTTTGCATCATCGGAAATGATATTGCCAAAGGCTTCCCTCAAGTATCGAAGCCCCGGCAGTCAGCCTCCGGACAGGGATTAAACACACAGTGCTTCTTGGAAAATTGCTTTGCCTTACCGAACTGATACCAGCAATCACCTCCACAGACGTTACCGCCGGTTTATCGCCCCGACCGAGTCAAAAAAAGGATGGCCACACATATTATTATATAGAACAGCCGCCATCGTCCGCCTCCGTAATGACGGGCGTGAAATGACGAAAAAGTCGTGACGTAAATTCCCCGTCAACCGCAGCCGCCTGAACCGCGGCATCGGTCGATGTGCTGACACCCGTTGATTTTCCGATGGATGTCATTCTTTGTCCAATGTTTTGTTAGACAATATATATACTTGAATTTTGGTTATGAGGGAGGTGCGCTTCTGTGAAGAAGTGCATCTCGTGTTTTTGTAGGGATGTGAATGTGGTCGGACGAGTCTGACAGGTCAGACCTGTCAGGATGTGAAAGGTGGACTATACAAGTGTTGCCGGTACGGCAACGACCGGGTCCCGCGGGGAGGGAGTCGGCGTTTAGTTAAAACGCATCCAATAGTTAATTCTTCGGGTTCATTGATTTTTTTAGGGCAAATTTCTTTTAAAATTCAAAGTTGGTTTATATCTTTGTGGAGATTTAGTTAGCTGATAGAATGTGCCTTAACCCTCCGGCTCCTCAGCCGAGCGGTTCAGACCATATTGTTATCTACCTTAAATCGCTGAACCACAGGGTGTAGCCCCTTTCGGCTCTGCTCGGTTAACCTACGAATCATTATCACCAGCTCATGATAAAACTACAGTAATTATTATACCTTATGCTAAAACCAATCAAATCAGTAAGCAAACTCCTTTTGGTCGCTTCCCTGATGGGCTTCATGGCCTGGCCTGAACCCGTGTCGGCAGCTCCTGTGGCAATTCCGGCCGAACAGTCGGCAAACACAGCCACCGGTGTTGTTTATGACGAGGCCGGCGAACCCGTTATCGGAGCTTCAGTGCGCGTGGCCGATAATCTGGCCCAGGGCGGATCAACCAACTTTGACGGTGAATTCAACATTGCCAATGTCAAGCCCGGAACCAAGTTAAAAATCACCTATGTGGGCTACAACGAAGTGTTCGTGGTATGGAACGGCACTCCGCTCGACATTCATCTGGTGCCCGACGCCAAGATGATTGACGAGGTAGTGGTAACCGCCATGGGTATCAAGCGTGAGGAAAAGACCCTTACTTACGCTGTGCAGACCATCAAGAACGATGAGGTGACCCGTATCAAGGAGACCAACTTCGTCAACGCTCTTCAGGGTAAGAGCGCCGGTCTTACCATTACTCCCAACAACTCCGGTGCCGGCGGCGGTGCTTCCCGTATCGTGCTCCGCGGTTCTACTTCGATTCTCGGCTCCAACCAGCCCCTTATCGTGCTCGACGGTGTGCCCATGACTTCCGGTATGGGCGGTCAGGTTACCGACGGTATCGACATGGGCGGCGGCAAGTCAGGCGATGACCTCCTTTCGACCATCAACCCCGAGGATATCGAGAACATGACCATTCTTAAAGGCCCGAACGCTGCCGCACTTTACGGCTCGGCCGCCAACAACGGTGTGATCGTAATCACCACCAAGAGCGGTGCCACCGGCACAGTGAAGGTCGACATCTCCAGCTCTACCTCTATTGACCGCATCGCCATGCATCCCAAGCAGCAGCAGTGGTACGGTATCACCGATGCCGGCGGCGTGTATGCCCACAACCAGTGGGCGGCCTGGGGTCCCCGTATCGGCACACGCGATCCCCTCGACGTGGCCGCCAACCCCTGGCTGATGAACTCGGCCCGCGAATCGGTAGGCGATCTCTTCCAGACCGGTGTAACCCTTAACAACGGTATCACACTCTCCGGCGGTACAGAGAACTCCCGCACCTATTTCTCCTATAACAATACCTACCAGTCAGGCGTTCTTCCCGGCAACAAGTTCAGCCGTAACAACGTCATGCTGAAGGAATCGTTCTCGCTCTTTGACAAGCGCGTCAACATCACCACCTCTCTTAACTGGATCCATCAGCGCACTGACAACGCTCCCGTAGTAGGTAAGGCCCTTTCGAGCCTCTTCGCCCTCTACCGTACTCCGGCCGACGTGGATATGCGCTATTTCAAGGCCAACTACTATCATTTAGGTGTGGCCGGCGAGCGTTTCACCGATCCCGAAACCGGTAACCCCAAACTCGTGGGTCAGCCCGTGCAGACATTCAACTGGAACACCGACTACCTGAACAACCCCTGGTGGGTCAACAAGATGGTCAACGACAAGCAGAAGCGTGACCGTATCCTCGGCAACATCACCCTTGACTGGACCATCTGGAAAAACCTCAAATACCAGACCCGTTTCTCGGTCGACATGGTGTTCAACAACGGCCTCAACGAAGAATATGCCACAATGTATCGCGCTGCCTTCGACTACAAAGGCGGTAAATACTCATCGGACAACAGCCGCTCGAGCGATATCTACAATGACCACATGGTGACCTGGAACGACCGCTTCGCCGACAAGATTGATGTAAACCTCGCCGCCGGCGGTTCATTCACCCGTCACTACAGCCGCTCGACAAGCATCTTCACCGGCATCGACACATCAGGCGTTCCCAACGCATTCGTGCCCCAGAACAACAAGAACTACCGTCCCGGCAACCCCAACGGTTCATCAACCTCTGCCTCTGACTCATGGGACTACACCGACTGGTCGTCAGCTCTGTTCATGACCGCATCGGTAGGTCTTTTCGACAAGGTGTACATCGACGGTAGCTACCGCCGCGACTGGTGCCAGGCATTCCAGCAGTTTACCGAAAAAGGCGATTACAAATCGTTCGGTTACTACTCGTTCGGCGCCAACGTGCTCATCGACAAATTCTTCTCTTCACAGCCCCTCTGGCTTGACCAGCTGAAATGGCGCGGCAGCTACTCAGTGGTAGGTAACGCCGTCCCCAACCAGTTCTTCGGCCGTCAGACCATCAACTTCGGCACAGGCGCCATCTCTACCCGTCCGCTCCTGTTTGACGATCCCAAGCCTGAAACCACCAAAGCCTTTGAAACCGGTATCGACGCCTGGATGTTCAACAACAAGTTCAACATCGACGTGACATACTACAACTCTACTCTCCACAACCAGTTCCTCACCATCTCAACCCCCGCAGGTTCCAAACCTATCAACACAGGCCGCATCCGCAACACCGGTGTTGAAATCTCCGCAGGCTACCGCTGGGCCATCAACCGTGACTGGACCTGGACTACCAACGCCAACTTCGCTTACAACGACAACAAGATTCTTGAAACCTACATGCAGGAGAACGGTGTACCTTATATATATGAGACCGGTCCCAAGGCATTCCACATCAAATATCTCGAAGGCGGCAAGTTCGGCGACATCTACGTCAACTCTTTCGCCCGCGAGGAAAACGGCAACATCAAGGTCAGCTATCAGCAGGACGCCAACGGCAACATCGACTATGCCAACGCCGTTCCCCAGATGGCATCAGGCCAGTATGAAACTTATGTAGGCAACACCGCTTCGCCCTACACCGTAGGCTGGTCAAACACCTTCACATTCCGCAACTTTACCTTCTACTTCCTCATCGACGGCCGCATCGGCGGTAAGGTGATGTCACTCACCGAACCTGACCTCGACCGCTACGGTATCTCAATCAACTCCGGTAAAGCACGTCTGGCCGCTGAGAACGATCCCGAACTCCAGTACATCGATCCCGCCGGCAACAAGACCCTCCTGATGTATCTCCCTGACGGCTCGGGCCGCAAGATCTCCGTTCAGCGTTACTACGAGACCATCGGTCAGAATCCTATGGAAGAACATGTATATGACGCCACCAGCTTCCGCATGCGCGACATCTCGCTCTCTTACTCTCTGCCCAACCTCTTCGGCACTTCCAAGGGTATGACAGCTCAGTTCTCGGTTAAGAACGCATTCTTCCTCTACAAGGACAGCCCCGTTGACCCCGACATCTCCGTATCTGCCGCCAACGGTTACTCCGGTATCGACTCTTATGCGCTCCCCACACTCCGCAGCTACTGCATCACTTTGAAGTTCAATTTCTAATCTACCAGACATTATCATAATGAAAAATATATTTCTTACCGCTGCCTTAGCTGCTTTCTGCGGAGCCTCGGTGCTCTCACTGCAGTCATGCGGCGATGAACTCAAGCCTTATCCCTGGATCAAGGAGGAAGACGGCCCCGCCTCTTCCGAGGACCTCGGCATCAAGGATATGGACGTTCTCGAACGCCAGCTCCGCACTGCCATCCCCTACATGCTCAACTACTCTCATGAACCTGACGGTTCGTGGGCTCCCCACAACTACCAGTACAACCGCGCCAACAACATCGACAACTACGCCGGTTACTGGACCACTACAAAAGCCAACTTCTCGTTCGGCCCCGCTCTGCCCACTCTCTACACCGACAACAACGGCTATCTCGGCGGCGCATGTGAGTCAGGCACATTCCAGTATGGCAAATCAGCCATCGAAGGCTGGAACACCGCCGAAACCATCACCACCGATCCCGCCACCGGCAAGGAGACCAAAGAGCTCATCCCCCGTCCCGAATGGCGCGCCATCGCTCTCATCTGCCAGGCTTACGTAGGCTCGGGCATCATTGACTTCTACGGCACCTGCCCGTTCAACGACTGGCGTGTCCAGAAACCCACCACTCCTCTTACCTATGAGGCCGGTCCCGAAGTCTACAAGCAGATCCTCGCTGACCTCGACGAAGCCATCGCTACCCTCAAGGAGAAGCAGCCCGGCCCCGGCGACCTTCAGAAAGTGGAAGGCATCGATGCCGAAAAGACCTGCACCAACTGGGATTGGCGCTACTGGGTGAAACTCGCCAACAGCATCAAGCTCCGCATGGCCATGAACATCGTGGATTACAATGATCCCGATCCCGTTTACGGTCCTGACAGCAAGCCTTTCTCGGCCCGTCAGATCGCTGAAGAGGCTGTGGCCGACGAAATCGGCGTTCTCACCGATACCGACGACCGCGACGTGGCTTACCACATGGTTTCGCACTCCAACGTATGGCGCTTCATGGGTAACTCCTGGAACGACATCCGCCTCAACGCTACTCTCGAGAACATCCTCAAGCACTTCAACTCCCCGCTCCTTCAGGTGTGGTTTGACCCCAACTCCTATGCCATCAAGGATAAAGTGGGCGTTACAGCTCCCGTGGGCATCTACGGTGTGCGCTCAGGTCTGATGATGGAGGACACCGGCGCTCCCGACAAAGGCGGTTACGGTCCCTTCGCTCAGCTCGCAGCAACTCAGGAATACATGAAACAGCCTTTCTTCAAACGCACCGAATGTATGTTCCTGCGTGCTGAAGGCGCTCTCCGCGGCTGGAACATGGGCGGCGATGCCAAGGATCTCTACGAACGCGGCATCCGTCTGTCACTCGCCGAATGGGGCTGTGAAGATCAGGCCGACGCTTATCTGGCTCAGGACAACCTCCCCGCCGTTGAATACCGCGACTACTATGACCGCAACAACGACATCATGGGCCGTGTGACCTGCGGTGTGAAATGGAACGACGCTGACTCCAAGGAGCTCAAGCTCGAGAAGATCATCACCCAGAAGTACATCGCCAACTTCCCCATGGGCGCCGAAGCATGGACCACATTCCGCCGCACCGGCTATCCCCGCATCTTCCCCGTCAAGTATAACAACATGACCAACGTCGATACCGAAATGCAGATCCGCCGCATGTCAATCGAACGTACCCCCAACAACGGTACCGAAATCGAGCAGATCACCCAGCTCCTCGGAGGCACTCAGGACTGCGGCACACGCGTGTTCTGGGATATCAACTCCCGCACCTGGACCAAGGGCGAAAACGGTCAGTATATTCCCGATAACCACCTTTAATGCTTTTAAAACAGACCTATGAAACTTTTCAATAAGATATTTTTAGGAGCGGCCGCCATCGCTGCACTCGGCACCATGCAGTCATGCAGCGACGACGCTACCCTCGCTGACTCCAACGCGGTGTATATCGAGATTACCCCGTCGGATATCCAGCTTACCGTCGGCAAGACCCAGCGCCTGAGCGCCCGTGTGTCGAATGACGACGGCAAGACTCTCGAAACCCCTGTGGAATGGTCGGTCGACGACGAATCTGTTGTTCGTCTCTACCCCGTGTATAAAGAAATCGAGACTCCTCCCACACCCGAGGATCCCGAACCCGAGATTCCCGAAAATCCTGACCAGCCCGGCGAAGAGGGCGGTGAGGACACCGGCGATCAGGGCGGTGACCAGGGCGAGGAGCAGGCTCCCGCTTCACGAGCTGACGAAGAAGTGCCCGGCGAGGACGGCCCCGCTGCCGAAGAACCCGCTCACGGCGAAATCGACTACTGGGCCATCGAGGCTCTCCCCGGAGCTCAGGGCAAGTCTACTATCGTCCGCGCAACCCTTGAAAACGGCCAGTTTGCCGTAGTGCGCGTGGCTGTTGTCAACAACGAACTCGGCGACGGTTCAATCAGCCCTGACGGCAAATTCCTCCGTTCTTATCAGCGTCAGCCTAACGATACCTGCTGGTTCAACGTCAATCCTATCGAACTTCTCGAGGACTTCGATCTTACCTATAAGTTCAACGCCGTTGACATCTACAGCACTCCCGAGGATCCCGCCGACGCCGAATTCCGCTTCAACTCCGATCCCTCGCGTATCGTGGTTGTCGACAAGGAGAAGCAGCGCGTAGGTATCGTCTACACCGCTCCCCGTATGGCCGGCAAGTTCGAATGTGAGATCACCGTAGGCAACAATGAAATCTCAGCTACCGCCGTACATCCCATCTATGTCTATCCCAAAATCTCTGCCGGATTTGAGGTTGACGGCAAAAGACCGTTGCCCGATGAACAATCTCCTTCGAATCCCAAGACCGGTCTTATAACAGTGTCGATGGACATTAACTCCACTTATGCCTGCGGCGTATGCAACGGTGTTGAAGGCCAGTATGCCGTCGATATCAACAATGCCGTGAAAGCCGAGCAGGGCGGTCTCTTCTACTGGACTGTCGACGGCAGCGCGGTGGTTGTTGAGGACAACTACATCGATCTCGACTACAAGGGCGGCTTCGTCAGCTACCTCAAGGTCCGCTCCGGTATCCGTGAAGGCGTTTCCACCCTCACCTATCACTTCCCCGACACTACTCTCGTTTGCAACATCACCGTTGAGAACTACAATGTGTCTCACCCCGTTGAACGTATAATCGTTGAGCAGAACGGCGCTGAAGTTGACGAAGTGACCTTCAAGATGGGCAACTCCGCTTCTCTCGAAGTTTCGGTTGAACCTTCCGCTTCATTCGCTTACCACATTCCTGAAATCACCGTTGACGATCCCTCGATCCTCACGCCTATCGAACGTGGCACAGACGACGGCTTCACCCGCCGCTTCAACCTCCACCGTCCCGGCACTACCACCGTTCATTTCAAGTCACTTGACAAAGAGAAGAGTGTCAAAGTCACCGTGCTTGACCGCGTAAGCAACATAGCATGGGCTCCCAGCCAGCCTTCACAGGTGACCGAGGGCAGCACCATCGAGCTTACTGCCAACGCCACCATGGCTTCGGGCGATCCCTACACCGGCAAGATTGAATACAGCGTAAGCGATCCTTCACTCGCCACCATCGCTCTCAAGGAAGGCTCCAACAATGTGGCCGTCCTCAAGGGCCTCAAGGAAGGTGTGGTCACCGTAACCGCCACAGCCGAAGAGATGAGCGTGACACGTGAAATCACCATCGCCACTATCTCTGACATCGAGGCTACTGAAAGCTCCCGCTCTTCAGTCCGCATAACTCAGGGTCAGCTCTATGCCCAGATCTACAACGGCACAGAACTCCTTGTCCGTCTCCGCGTTCCGGTAATGGATCCCGTCTACAACACTTACAAGGGCTCCGATGCTGACGTTACATACTCGGGCGTCCGCGAATACAACTGGAACTATGACTTCACCGTGACCAAGGACGGCGCCAACGCAGTCTACAACGGTTATATCCAGAATCCCGCCAACGGTCAGAAGATCCTCTTCAAGAACCTGCCCATCAAGACAGCAGGCACAGGCCTCTGATCCCATTCCCATAAAATCAGTGCCCGGTCAGTGACTAACGGCTGCCCGGACACTGATTTTCTCTCTCTGATATCTCTTTTTATATTTATACCTTAAATGCCAATTATGAACAAAAAGTACATTCTTCTATGCGGCGCTGCTCTCGTGGCATCCG
>ERZ836877.983-NODE-983-length-46016-cov-3.470595_pt1 | contig 46016 bp, 44 predicted proteins | sample MGYA00519469_ERZ836877 | MGnify/ENA primary metagenome ERZ836877 (study PRJEB31850, sample SAMEA3708809) | human gut metagenome | biome: human gut; feature: human-associated habitat; material: faeces | place: China | collected 2014 ...
TTAAATAAGTTTTTCCATAATCACATCCATATCCTACCCATGTATTAATGTCAAATAAATTAAAATCACGAAAATACAATATATAAGGAGCAATACGGGCAGAAGAACTTGCATCAATATTATATAAATAGTTAACATCAAAAGTCATAATAGCCGGTAACAAAATAGATATTCTATTCAATAGATTATCGTTTATAAAAAAAACAGCAACCATTCCAACAATGAATAGAAAAATAAGACACCTAAAAATATATTTCTTTTCTATCATATACATGAGAAAAACTAATACGGCAAAGATTGCAGCTAAACTGCCACTAGTGAATTGGATATAAAAATATGAAATCCATTGAAACTTCTCATTTTTATAATCTTGTAGTATATTATATTTTCTACCAATTCGAAGTTCTCGTATCTTAACTAATGAAAACATTATGACAGTTACTATCAAACTTGTGTTGGAGGGTTCTATTGATAAAGAATTCAACTTAAATCTATTTTCAGAAAATTCCCAACATTGATTAAATACTGGAATATGCGCTATCACTGATAGTTGTTGCGTTACAAGAACTATCGCATACGCTTTTATGATAAATGACAATAACTTGAAATAATCTTCTAATGAAAAGAACCTTTTATTTAGCACCTTTATATAGTATAAATATGTAGAGATAAACATTAATGAGTAGGCTACTGTATTTAATCTAAACTCATGTGCATGCCAAACATACGTCATTAAGATATTTAAGGCTGTTATATAGATTAGATATTCCCCTTTTTGTATCACCTTAAAAAATTTGAATAGTAATAAAAAAGGAGAGACATACATTATGGCTAACATTGGTACATATTGTGTCTTATCATTCACAAAGAAATATAAAATCACACTATATACGATTATAATATAGTATATTACGCATCTTTCAAATTTCATTATTTAATGTTTTTAATAAAAGCTGTTACTTTACACTACTTTTAATACATTTTATTTTATAAATAGACAAACTTTGGATAAGAGAATATTATAGTATCTTTTGGCATAAGCCTTTTGAGGCATTACAATTCAACTTATTCTTTACTCCATTATTTTACACATATCCATTGCCGCCCCTATGGCTGCATCCATATTGTAATATTCCCAGTCAGCAAAACGACCTGTCATATATAAGTTGCACCTTGCCATATCCTCTTTTAGAGATTTTATCATTGAACGAGTCTCACGGTCTTGTATAGGATAAGTATATCGGTTGTAGCAATGAGCAAGATACTTGGGGTGCAAGGGTATACGTGTCAGATTATCCTTTATCTCCTCTTCTGAAGTTTCGTCTGTAAATTCTATCGTACCCGTCATCTTACCCGGTGCGTTATTACTTGGGGAAAAATTGCCTGTACAAATTATCCGGTGAGATTCATGCTGTCTGCTCGGCATGTATATCCAGCTATATGGATTTTTATCTATCTCGCAAAATACGCTTGTTGTTCCGTGACTCTCCAAAGCATCTATCTTACTGTCGTATGCACTGAAGTCAACCCCTTCAAGCATAGGAAGCAAAGTCTTTATGTTCCCACAGAACACCACTTTTTCATACTCCTCACCACAAACTGTCCAGTTCTTCTTTTTCACATTGTAAATTACCCCCCCCCTCTTGAAATTGCATTGAATATTCATGTCCTTTGCAAGCGTATCGACAATAAACTGCGAACCACCCTGCTTCTCATACCAAAATGTACTGTGAACAAACTTTCTCTCCTCCACCTTTTTGATATTGTTGAATATGATTTCCTCTATCGTCGGCATTGGTAATTTGCCCTCCAGCCACGAAATGGGCACACGCGATAAATCCCTACGCCACACCTTTTCATTGTAAGGACGGAAATAAGCTTCATAGAGTGTCTTTCCAAATTTCTCCAGCAAAAACTGTTCGAAGTTATTTATCTGAACCAACGGATAATCATAAGCGCCATTCCGTTGTCTGCTTTTTATCCATAACAAATCATCGATAAACGATTTTAGCATATCCTCCTCTAAAAGGTACGCATGATTCTCTATCGGATATGGAATCTGCTTGCCATCTTCCATGAATACAACCGAGTTACGCTCCGCTTTGGAAAAATCGTTATCCTGATGAAAGAAACTCCAAAACCAATCCATTACATCCTTCCGTTTGGTATTGAATACGTGGCCACCGCAAAGGTGATAAAGACTACCTTGTACACGTTTACACCGTATCAGACCTCCGGGTTGCGAGTCCTTCTCATAAATAACCACTTCATGACGGTCTTTCAACAAATGTGCCATAGACAGTCCGGATATACCGGCACCTATTATTGCTATTTTTTCCATTATTCTAAAGATAAAATATCCATTAGTTGTTTGGCTACTACTGTTGTCTTATGCTTGTCGAGGTAAGCCGAATACCTCTCTCTATCCACATCATGAGTTAACGCATAATCCAATTTGTTCTCAAAATCCTCGTAGCCGTTATCGACGAGTATTGACATTCGTTCCATTTCGTAATACTCCGTATCGGCATTTTTTTTGTATCTGGACAGCACATGACATCCGCATGCTATCATCTCCAAGAACCTTGGCGTCACCTGATTCAATCCATTCGTCCGTTTCTCTCCACCATCCATTCCCGGAGTGGAATAAAAACTGACTTTCGCTTTGCGCAACATCTCAAGGTATGTCGTCCGGTCATCGGGAAAATCAATCGTTTCACCCCGGTTATCAACATACACCAATTTGCCATCACGTTCTTCCCTGATTATAAACTTAAACGAATCGTGTGTCGAGGCATATCTTTTCAACCACTGTGCAAACACCGGATTTTGCCGCCCCATAACAATCACATCAAATTCTTTCTCTATCGTTTTATTTGTTATATACGAATCGGGTAAGGACAACGGAAGATGGACATGGCGAATAGGAATATTCCATTGGGTAAGCCTTTCATCGACCTCTTTACTGCTAACAAGGATAAGCTTGTTATGCGAATGCGCTTTCACAAATTGCCCAATTTGCATATCACTCAGGTAATAATCTATTATCCATGGAATAATATGTTCGTTATTGAAAGTATCTCCATGAGTAGCAGCCACAAGTTCAAACCTTATACATTTACAATGGTATGATACCGGAATTGAATGAAAAGGAGTCCTTCGCATTATCTTATTGAATATGTTCTGAATAGACGATTCGCACACAATGGACGTTTTTAGTACCCTAGAGATTATATCCTCCCATTCATACACAATCTGCATTGCAAAATGCGTCTGATAGTCTCTTTCCGAAATAATACATAGATTATACATGTTTTGTGTTGCAGTTTATTTTATTTTGTGAATAATATTGGTGGCGATTACCCATATTTTCTTTATTCCATAGGGTAATCTATACAAAAAAGACTTGTAATCGATTAAATACAATAGCAACATCCAATGTCCCAAAAGCCCATAGTATCTGATGATACTTCCTTTAGGCCACATTGTACTTCGGGGACTTTTATTGTATCTGAAAAATAAGAATGTTTCTTTTAAAGACATTCGACCTATAATTGGCTTTGCCTTATTTTTAGAATCTATAATCCAGAAATTATCAAACACCTTTAAATATTGGGGTGATGGCATCTTAAAGAAATTCTCATTTTGCCATATTGATAATGAAAGAACTTGCCTATTATTAGTAATAACAGGTAAATCTTTCACATACATTTCCGCAAAGGTCAAGCATGCTTCTAAATTTGAATGTTCAACATTACTTTCATTCGTATCCCACTTCAGATTCTCAAATACAGGACCCCATTTATTGTCATCATAGGCATAGCCAATCGTTTTATTCTGAGAATTCGCCGCATAGAAAGATTCAATCACTTCCATTTGCTTTTGAAAGCCATCATAACTTCCACAGACAGGAACCGCACAATAATAAGGACCCGTTTCATTTATGGAAGCCGATTTTTTTGTATTGGAAAGATAATAGCCAAATATAGTATTAAAACCATTTCTTGATAAGAGCCGATTCAATAAAGCCTGCGATTTTCTGGTACCTGATAAATCAACAAACGACACGTATTCTTGATGTGTAGCAAATCCTTCTTGATATAAATAACCTAATAAGGCCTGTCTCATTTCCACCGCCCTTCTGTGTACTTCTTTTCTAAAAAAGCTGTTTTTTTCGAACAAGTCATCAAGTAATATTCGTTTTTTTTCTTCGCTGATATTCTTCTCATAATAAACAGAGTCCAGTTCTAAAATATCAGAAAGCCCAAAGGTTTCCAATATTGAAATCACGCTACGAGAATGATTATCCAATGGCATAATATCCAATAATTCAAAACAGGAACATTCTTCTAGCGATGAAAGATATATGGGAGTTCTACTGATATAGAGATATTTTAATTCTATATCCATATTGAGCTGTTTTATCAGATATTTTGATATCTTATAAAGAACAAAACTGTCACGGGAAAAGAAATACAGTTTTTTTGTTTTTCTTTTAATTGCATGAAATAAAACTTCTGCACAAAAAGAAACGAATAATGGAGCTATAAGATTACTTTCAAATCGGCACAACCTATCATCTCCTAATAATAATCTACTTGCTTTTTGACAGCCTATATAATTATTAATAAGTATCTCAGATGTTGATGTAATAAACTTAGCTGCCGATTTTTCAAACATGGTATAAGCATAATTCACATAATGGCATATTCCTCCCATTTTGATGACATTCATACAATCCGAATGGTTATTATCTCCCCAATGATGCCATTCTGTTTGTTTTAGATTACATCCTATAATATTTTCTATCTTAGTATATAAATGTCCTGTACTTTTCTTTGCGTTTTCTTCAGAGGATATTAATAAAAAATCATTTTTTCGATAATAATTATATTTACTTAAAATCCCTTTTATGAACGATTTAGGTAAATACATATCCGATATAAACCCAATTTTAGGTATCGGACTTTCATTCCTTACCCGTTCTATCAAATCCATCATCTTTGCAACAGGATATAGATGATTCCATTCCAAGTCCATCTCCATTTCCATAATTTTATCGTTATCAAAACGACACAATAAGCCCCAGTTACATTCTTTATATATCTCGCGGATTGTTACTTCTTCCTTTTTTGTTTTTACTAGAGCCTGCTGCTCAGCCAAAATCCGAATCTTTATAAATTCATTGACATTTACATCTGAAGGTTCATTTAATACACCATAGGCCAATAAAGCAAATATATTGTTTGGATGATTACAACTTCGAACCAGCAATGTGTCAAAAACATCAAATGTGTATATTTTCATAATCTATTATTATCCTTACCAATAACAACCATCTTCCACTAAATTTTTAAGTGGTGGCCGTTCTGTTTCATTCGGTCTTATCCAACTATCTTTGATATATTTTTTATATTGAGGTTCACTTTCCTGCCAACGTTTACCATAAACCCCAAATAGCATTTGTGTCATGCTTGCCAAATGAATTCCAATCTTCCTCATTCTTCATTATAAATCTTTTATACGTCTAGCAGGAGAACCAGCATACAATCCATTGGCATTCGTATCGTGTAGCACTAAACTATTCGCAGCAATAATGCATCCCTGAGCAATAGTGACACCAGGCATAATCGTGACATTAGCACCTATCCAGCAACCATCACCCACAATAATAGCTTTAGAGTACCCTTCACCAGAACGTTTACTAGCATTTCCAACCTTATGAGACGAATTGATAAAAGTACAACCAAATGCCACAGCCACATGATTTCCTATTATTATATCATCTCCTAAGTCTAAAAAGCACCTATAGTTTATGAAAGATCCTTCACCTAAGATAAGTTTGCCTTTATCCTTACTTCCTATTCCACAAAAACATTGAGCATGAATCATGGCGGGTTTTCCAATTTTATATCCTAGCATTCTATAAAGTGCAAGCCGCAACATGGGGGGGGTAAAAATACTTGAAGCTATTCCATTTAAAAGCAGGTTTCGTACATAGTACGAAATCTTATTCATGAGATTTTTAAATTTTGTCATTTTTACTATTTATAAATAATTTCAATACATCTATTCATATCCGAGCTTCTGATTTAAATATTAAATCAGTCAGTTTTTATATATAAGTTTTTCCGCATATTCCCGAATGATGGCAGCAGAACCATCGGTAGAGGCATCATCGTGTACGATAGCCTCAAACCGGAAATTTGTTTTCTGCATGACAAAACCGTTCAGGCAATCGCGCAAATAGCGTTCATGATTATAAACTGTACAACGTATGCTGACCATTAATGGTCTGGTATCTTCTGTTTGCATATTTTTTATTACTATATAATTATTTTTACATCCTATTCATCCGCTTCATCATAGGTTGTTCTATCCACTCTCGGCGGAAGTAGTCAATGGTGGTACCTACTCCAAAAACTACTATTGGAGTAAGCACGGAGACAATTACCATCAAAAATATGGGCTGAGTGTAAAGCTCCGGCATCCCTACCACATCTTGCCACAACCAACGGCGCATAGCATCGCTACTGGCATGTATCAGTAATACAGCAAAAGTTCCCGCAGACATCGTATTAATCATCTTGGAATGAAACTTAGGAGCATTTTTCGCTACAAGGAATGCCGAAAGGCCAACAACAAGAGCCAATAGCTTATTACTGTCTGAAACAAACCAATAGGCTAGTTGCGATGCATGAGACTGTAGTTTAGTTACCAAAAAAAGAGGTAATTTACAGAAATCTGTCAATACCCCTGCATGCCCCAAGCACCAAATTACTACGAGAACAGACACCACAGACGCCACGACACTACCGGCAAAAACAAGCAGGGAGACACGACGACTCTCCGTCCATCGGTTAGGATAAAGGCGTATGTAGGCTGCTATGAAATAGAGAGTCATATACCAGAATGGTTCGTTCATCGACATTGCATTTAGAAATGTGCTAGCTACGGTGAAATAGAGTAACAACCCACAAAGCATCAAGGCATGCTGTCGTTTGTTAAGTGCTCCTATCAGGGCATTGTATATGGGTACAAACAAATAAAAAGCAAGGAACGAAGCCGAAAAGCCGTTGTTAACGGCACGCAATGGTCCAAACAATGCTTGGGCCAGACTTTTAAATGTCAGTGGCTCATATCCGCTTAAAGCGAAGAGAACCATAATGAAAAATTTATAAAAATAAATCTCTACAAGTAGTTTCAAGTATCGTTGCCATGTCAGCCGTCCTTTACAAAGGAAATATCCGCTGATGAGAATAAACGAGTTGATAGCTGTTTTGCCCCACATTCCCCATACCATCAAGAAGTAAGTATGGGACGTAGGATGGGAGAAATCCATGCAGTCTATTACCGTACTGTTTACTACCATGTGATGGGCTATGATTACCAACATCGCAAAAATACGGAGTAACTCAAGATTACTTTCACGAAGCGGTTTACCCCCCCCCACGATATTTAATTCATTGATTTTCATTGTTTTATTTTTCATTCTTACTAATTTTTATTTCTTTTTCATCCCTTCCCGAACCTCCTTAACACTTGTCTGCTTAGCCCATCGCGCCTCCGGAAGAATTTGATTCTCTCCTCCATAGATATTGAAGTGCTGAGTATCGCAGTTGTTAGGCATTAGGGTACGAATGGAATGTTGCAATATTTCATTATTTCCCCGGTAGATGTAAAGCAGGTAACCGCGAATGGTCACTATCTGTTCCTCCGGACTTTTTTGCAAGTAATCAATCGTATCGTTAATGATTTGGGCAAAGGCTTCGTCATTGGATGTCTCACCTCGCAACTGCTTACTCAGACGCTCATTCTCTTGTTTCAAAATATCCATCTGCTCCTGCAATTCCTTGGCCAAAAACATTATCTCCTCTTTAGTAATAGGTTTGGGCAATGCCCGACCAACTAACATAAACCCTATAGAGACATTAAAAAACTCCATTATCAGCAAAAAAACAGGATTCTCTATAATATGCTTATCGGGACTACCGTCAAAAAACATTTGATATAGTATGTATCCTATTCCGATGCTGGTCATCACATAGAGAAAAAAATCATAGATATACAATATTCGTGCATTACTCTTCTCTTTCGCCACTCTTTCCATAGCCCAATTACTTTATCTCCTCTCCCAATACATATTTACGTATAGAACGACGAATATTCTTTATCGTTTTGCCCTCATCGAACGTGAATAATGGAATAAGCGCCTGAATGAAATCATCGCTCTTGACCAATGTCCTGGAATCGGAAAAATCGGCCAGTTCATTGCTGTAAAGGTCCACTAGGACAGTTCTGCAGAGCGTTACCACATCGGAACACTGGGTAATACGTTGTATGTAATTCATGCGTTCTGCCCTATCGTGCACATAAGGGTCGAGCGGTGTCGCCTCGTTGTTCTTACCTTCGGAGCCAAAAATATATTGTATGGCTACTTTGGCGTCCGGCACATTCTGCAGCGTACCACCATATTGATAAATTTTACATTCAGACATGAAATTAAAAAGTTTTTTAAAGAATTTATAAAAGGGAGTATGTTACCAGACTCCAATAATTTGTTTTTTCACCCACCATTGACCCACCATTAACCTACCATTAACCTCTATTTCGCAAGCAAATAAAGTTCTATAGCTTTGCCCGCAACATTTAAAATAGAATAATGATGAAATCAAACAGCACTCATTTACCTAGTCTTTTTAAAGGCTTTTTCACTAAACAGTCGGTCGTTATAGAGTGGTCGGCGGTGTACGATTATCTTACCAGTGGCGAACTGCAAGAACTCACTGAACAATATCGTACCACCCACGAATGGCGATACAAATCCGCACTACTTAGTATTACCCCTGCCTGCAGCCTGAACGGCACAGGAAAAGAGGCTTCCGATATTCTTGGACTAACCGGCATAGGCATGGCCGACTTCGACCATCTGCTTCCCAAACGGATAGAAGGCGCGCGCAAAGCTGTAAACGCCGACCCACACACATTCCTTTCTTACTCCACTGCATCCAGCGAAGGATTACGGGTTCTTTTCCGCTACCGCGACGGTATACCTTATGATGAAGCGTTCCTTATAGGGAACTGTTACTACGCCGACCTTATCGGACATGAGTTTGACGAGAAATGCGTCAACGTAAACCGCCTCTCCGCCCTGTGCCACGACCCGTTGGCGTTCTTCAACGAGGAAGCCGTTCCGTTCTCCGCGCCGGGCGAATACGCTGAAAGCGAGTTCTGTACATCCCCATCGCAGGGAATAGCCGACAGGGTTCCCGGTAATGCCCTCGACAGCGCTACACCGCAAACAAACAACATGCCACGCTCCTCAAACAGTAAACATTCTTCGCAACGCAATGCAGGCGGTTTACCGTCCGACATCCCTTTCCGTAACGAGTCTTTTTCGCTTACCGACTACGCCGCCAAAGTGGTGGAGAAACACGGTGACTACTACACGCAGGGCAACCGCAACCAATACTTGATGAAGTGCCTAATGATGATGAATAAGCTGGGCGTATCGCAATATGAAGCGGAACAATGGGCCCTCTCCCACGACTTGGGCGAAACGGAAACACGCCGCATCGTCCGCTCCTGCTACCATCACGCTGCCGAACATGGCATTTACGAGCCGCCACGAATTGCTTTCCCTACTCCCTTCACCGCCAAAAGTTGCAAAGTTGCGCAAGTTGCAGACGGTTTGGGTTCCACACACACGTGCGTGCGTGAGGACGAGGAAAAAATCACTCTCCCCAATCCGCCTCTGTTACCCCGTTACCAATGGCCCCGTTTCCTCCAGCAGATAGTAGACTGCGGTGAAACCAACGCTCAACGGGATGCACTACTACTGGGCGCGCTCACCGTCCTCGGAGCGTCACTCAACCGACTGGTACGCTCTCTCTACGGACGCAAATATATCTATCCCTGCTTGCAAACGTTCGTGGTAGCCCCTCCGGCCAGCGGAAAGGGAGCCCTCACATGGGTACGCAAGCTGGTTGAGCCTATACACGGACGAATGATGGACGAGTATCATCGGGCAATGGAGCTCTACAAACAGGAAAAATTAGCTTTCGAACAGGCGGGACGCAACAAAACGGAAATAAATATGCCGGAGCTACCGCCCATGAAAATGTTCCTTATCGCCGGCAACAACTCCGCTACCGGTATGTTGGAAAACCTGATGGATGCCGGAGGCGTGGGACTGATGTGCGAAAGCGAGGCCGACACCGTGAGCACCGCTATCGGGACCGACTACGGACACTGGAGCGACACCCTGCGCAAGGCTTTCGACCACGACCGTCTCTCCTTCAACCGCCGTACCAACCATGAATATCGGGAAATTTCCCAAACCTATCTCAGCGTGTTACTTTCCGGTACGCCTGCACAGGTGAAACCTTTGATTCCCTCGGCGGAAAACGGACTTTTCAGCCGGCAGATTTTCTACTCCATGCCCGCCACCTCCGGATGGGTCAACCAATTCGGCAGCAGAGAGGCGTACGACAACCTCGACCATTGTTTCGAAACCTGGGGAAAGGAATGGGAGCAGCGCCTGAAGGAACTTGCTCCGTGCGTAAGTGTCCTGCATTTCGAACTGAGCTACACGCAGCAACTCCGTTTCAATAACACCTTTGCCCACCTGTTCGATACGGCATGCCTTACAATGAACGGAACGATGAAGAGTTCCGTTGCCCGGTTGGCTGTCAATATTCTCCGTCTGATGTCCATCGTGGCTTTTCTGCGCACCGTGGAGAAAAAGCAGGAATTCCTTCCGTCGGAAGATATTCCCGCAGAGAACATTACCGACAAAACGGCCTCCCGCTTCATTTCACGCATCACGGAAGAAGACTTTGATGCCGTACTGTCCCTGGCACAACCGCTCTACCTGCACGCCGCCTACGTATTGGCACTGCTGCCGGAGGTAGAGGTGGCGCCACAGAAAGTGAAGATTACCGACGCCCTGCTGGCACAGTTAGGACAAGAGTTCACCACCGAGCAGGCACGCGATGCGGCGAGCACTATGGGAATATGTGCCGGCACCCTCAAATCGCACCTCCACAGGCTTGTCAAGGAAGGGGTGCTTCAGCGTATGGAAAGGGGATGTTACCGCATCTCGCAAACAAGTGTGAGCACTGAAAAAGAGCCATGCAAGGATGCCTGAATAATTTTCTCCCTCGCGCACGTGTGTGTGGGACAAAAACCGTCCGCAACTTCCACAACTTTGCAACTTTTAGTCAAAAACCTTATCACGATGTACTTTCAGAAGATTAAGCGGTCGACAGCTATCTCTCTTTTTGCAACTTTTAAAAACTGTATGTATGAATGAATCCGAATTTCACATCCGCCCGTACTCCAAAAAGGAATTGGCGGAATTTTATTTCCCCGGCAGAAGCCGAAGCGCCACCGCCGTCACCAACTTCCGCAACCTCATGCTCCGCAACGAAACCATGATGCGCGAGCTCCGGGAGGCCGGCTACCGTCCCCGCCAGAGAATCTTCACATCAAAGCTGATAAAAATTATCGTTTATCATCTCGGAGAACCGTAAGTGAAGCATTACCCCACAGGTTTGCGCAATGTGTTTCCGCAAGCCTGTGGAATACCTGTTCCACAGGCTTACGGAACAACCCTCCACAAGTCTACGGAATAAAAGTCCCCAAAAATCTGCTTTCGCACAACGAAACGCAACGTCGCACAACGCTACACAAAACATCTTTTTCGCACTGAGTACTTTTGTTGCCGGAAGAGATACAGTGGAAAAGCCATCCGGAAGGCCATCCGTCCTCTCCTCCGAAGATACAGAGTATTAAAACTTTTAAAAAATCAAAAACAGTATGGCACAGCCTTATTATTCACGCAAAACCGACCTCCGTATCGGTACACGCAAGGGAGAAACAGTTTACAGCGCCCAAGCCTATTATTACGGAACCATTACCACCAAACAGGTAGCCACACAGATAGCACAGGAATCAGCCCTGACGCAAGCCGATGTTATCGGAGTTATCGAACGAATTTCTTATTTCTGCCAAACCCACATGGCGCTCGGTTACAAAGTAAAGCTCGACGGCATGGGAGTGTTCTACAACGAGCTACTTACCACAGGCACCGTAGCTAAAGCCGACGATGTGAGTGCCAAGCTCATCCGGAGTGTACGTCCCGCATTCTCTCCGGAGCACACCGTTCTTAACGGCTCTTTCCGCTACGCCCTCTTGCCGGAGAAAACCGAATTAGTAAAAATCGATTTCAACGGTGGTATTCCTTCTACAGGAGACCCATCCGATGATGAAAACGGCGAAGGCGGCTCCGGTGAAGGCGGAGGTGAAAGCGGTGGCGGAGGAGGTATCGAAGGAATCTAAGCAAATTCAGCGTGTACCGGCTTTGTAAAATCAAAGCTAAACTCCAATTATTAACATCCTAAATCAAAAAATAGTATGTGTGATTCAAAAAAATTCTCATGGGCGAAAATATTGCATGCCGTCATTCAGGCACTGATAGCTGCCCTCACGGCATTGGGCGTATCAAGTTGTTGCCAATGAGTCGTATCTAACTTTAAACATTCATCTTCATGATTTCAGAAACATTTCCTATGACTGTCGGCGAGGAAGAGGTACTCAATGAACATCACCTCCTGACCAAAGTAGAAAGCGGATTAATGATGAACGGAGCGGACTCAGTCCGCTTCCTCATCGTCCACTGCTCCGCCACACGAGTAGATTGCGACTACACAGTGAAACAGCTGCTCCACGACCACAAAGCACGAGGATTCCGTACTATCGGTTACCATTTCTACATTCGTAAAAGTGGTGAAATGAGCCAACACCGTCGCTTGTTGGAAGTGGGAGCCCATGTCCGCGGCTACAATCGCTGCTCCATCGGTGTTTGCTACGAAGGCGGATTAAATGCCAGCGGAATACCGACCGATACCCGAACACCCAAACAAAGAACATCTTTGCGTGATTTACTTACCAAGCTACACATTTTGTTTCCACAGGCTCTCGTTCTCGGTCATCGGGATTTGCCCGGCGTAAAGAAAGAGTGTCCCTGTTTTCATGTAGCAAGCGAATATCCTTTTTAGTTAAACTTTTCTCCCTTTACACAGCCCGATACTTCTTGCAAGTGTCGAGCTGTATACTTCATCCATCAAAATATTACTTTCTAACATTTAATTCTGAAATCAACTTAAATTCTATTTCCTCTTCCGTATATTGTTTAATGTTGAAACTATCCAAGGATGTTGTTATCTTTGAATAATCAGGGAGATTCCTCTTTACCGCCGTACAGGCACCCACAATACATTTTTTACCTACAACCGTATCATCAAATAACGTGGCATTCAACCCGATGAACGACTGTTCTCCCACTTTACACCCACCTGCGACAAGAGATTTTGCGGCGATAAAACAATGGTCGGATATTACACAATTATCAGAAATAATCGCACTTGACTTTATAAAGCAATTTGCTCCAATAGTTGAACAGACATCAATAAATACCAAATCTGATATCCAAGAATTGTCGCCTACTAAGTCTCCCTTCACTATTGCATTTGGAGCAATCAGATTAGCAAACTTATACCCTGCTTGTTTTAGAGTCAAATAAACCTTCTTTCTATCTGCATTCAATCTATTCCATAGAATTGCAACAAAAAGAAAATCATTCTCTTTGTCAATTATATCATCTAAATTTTCTATTGCATAAACAGGCTTTCCATAAAAAATTCGCTCCTTAATATATGATTTGTTCACTGCAAATCCAAGCAAGTTAAACAACTTAAACAGGCTAACAACCTTGGCAGTAGAACCAGTACCTATTATTATTAAATTCTTATTCATATTGATAATTAAAATAAGTATAACATACACCCACCCCAACTTAATCCGACACCAAATCCTGCTATCATCACATTCATTCCCGAATAGATAGATTCATTCATCATACAGTCCTTCAATCCTATCAATACAGTTGAAGAAACCGTATTTCCAGTCTCCTCCAGATTCACATAGAATTTATCTTTTGGCAATACGCATATTTTCCGTATCGTATTCAGCATAAACTTATTTGCCTGATGAAAAACATAATAATCAACCTGTTCTTTTGAAAGATGTTCCTTCTCTAATACTTGATTTATCAATTGAGGTATCGTATCCAAAGTAAAGTTAAAGATGGCACTACCGTTCATATACAAATAATCATTATACTGCATACGACCCTCTTCATCTTCTTTTGACAATCCGGTCTTTTCCCTATGACGGGCATAGCCGGTCTTCACAATTAAATTCTCTGCACCGCTTCCGTCCGTTCCTAATACAAAATGCCCAATCTTAGCAAAACCATCTGTTGATACCAAACAGGCAGCTGCTCCATCTCCAAATATGGAACGATTGCTTTTATCCGATGGATGAAGGTATTTTGTGTAAGTCTCCGCCGTTAGCAACAATACATTTTTAGCGACTCCTGACAGAACAAGACCTTTTGCCAAAGCTAGTCCGTAAATACATCCGGAACAGCCCAAATTATAATCCAGTGCTCCGCTGCTTGTCGGAATGCCCAACTTATGTTGCAGGATGCAGGCGGTTGAAGGAAGAAAATAATCGGGACTTTGCGTACATAATAAGACAAAATCAACCTCTTCAGGCGAAATCTTATATTCCTCAAAAAGCTTCAAAGCTGCTTTTTCTGCCATATCACCGGCCGTTTCATCACTTCCGGATACATGCCTGTAGTGTACTCCTACCTTAGAAGCTACTTTATCCACACTCCACTCCGGGAATTCCTTCACCAAGTCCTCATTCGAAATGACCGTTTCAGGCAAATAATAAGACAAAGCCTTTATATACACATTTTCCATCATTATATTAAAGTTTGTTCGCTCCACCTGTTATATCTATGCAGCTACCTGTCATCCAAGAACTTGCGTCTGACAGCAAATAAATAGCCAGATTAGCTATATCTTCGGGAGTGCCATAGCGTTTTAATGGATATGCCAACTGCTGCTCCTCTAATTCTTCCTTAGAGACTCCGCCTTGCAGGATAAGGTCTGTCCAAATCATAGCCGGACAAATACAATTTACCCGAATCTGTCTCGGTGCCAGTTCCAATCCCAAGCATTTGGCATACGAAATAATAGCACCTTTGGATGCACTATACAAAGCATTACCAATGCTGGGAGAAAAAGCTGCCCTTGATGCTATAAAGACAATTGAAGAAGACTTCTGGATTTTTTTCTTAGATAAGATGGCCGACTGAAGCAATACCGAAGAGGAAAAATTGGTGTTCATCACCGTATCTATATCGGTTTTATCTATTTGTTTACAGACTTTACGAGCCCCAATTCCGGCATTGTAGACAATTCCATCTAAAGATGGCAATTGTTCCACCAAATTATCTATATCATCAGCATTGGTCAAATCTGCTTTTATCACCTGATGAAAGCCCGTTTCCATTTGAGACAAAGTTTCTTGCAATCGTTCTTCATTACGACCTGTCAGGATAATATCACCTCCCATTTTTGAGCAAGCTATGGATATTGCCTGCCCAATGCCCGAAGAGGCACCCGTGACCAATATTCTTTTTCCCTTTAAAGAAAAAGGATTGAATGAATCATCCATCTTTACTTTGCACTTACTAGATTGTATAAATCTTGGACTGTCACACACGAACGAATTTCTTTGCCTGTAAGCGTCTTATTATAATGAGTCTTTACCATAGCGATGATAGACATAGATGTCAACGAACTCCATTCATCCAACTCCTTGAATTCTGTTTCTGGATTTAACTCCGACACATCTGTGTCATCAAACTGTTCTGCAAACTTTTCTATAAATTCTTGTAATTCCATGATTATTATATATTTATTTTAATATTGTTTTTATCTCATTTATCCTATTATCAAAGTATTTCTTGTAGTTTTTCTCAAGAACTTCTCTTGACAAACGCTTCTCCACAGAATATACATTTTCTTCAAATGCTTGAATTTCATCAACAGACCCCCTGAAACCAACGACCTTGGCAGGATTACCCATTACAATAGCGTATGGAGGTATATTGTTGCGGCAAACACTACCGGAACCGATGCAAGCTCCCCGTCCTATGGAAGAAACAGACGAGAGAATAACACTTTTACTACCTACCCACACACCATCACCTATTCTAATGCCATGTTTCAGTAAAACCGGACTCGGAGCACTCCAATCACCTACTCTCATTATATTTTCAATATCATGTTCATGGGTATATACATGCACATCTTGCGATAAGGAAACATTATCACCTATTATAACATCACAAGTATAATCGATAATGACATTCGCATATAGCTGAAGGTTTTTACCGGCTATAAATTTACCTAAAGGATACATAATATGTTCGCGCATAATACTTGCGCCTCCAACAAGAAAAAGGCCTGTATCTATAAAAGATTCCCCATCATTATTATAGTATTCATAATAAGCTTTGAGACGTTTCTGTTGATGTCTCAAGGATTGCCCATGGATGCGTTCGTTAAACCAGCGTTTCAAGAAATCACGCTGCCTACTACTTATTATATTCAATTCAGAATATTGGTCCGCCGCCACTTTCCGAGCTTCTGTATTCAACTCAAAGAATCTGGATTTTACATATTGATTGGTATATATACCATATCTAATATATGAATACAGCATATCAAGCAAATAGAATAACCTACATCCCTTCTCTTTATTTGCCAAATCGTTAGATTGAGACAAGGCACAATATGCAACATCCAATAATCTAGAAAAATTCATAAGCTAAAGATTTTTATTTAACTAGAATTCTAACATACTTATCCATATCCGCCAACATACGAAACATCGTATTCGTATCCGAAAACTTTAATATCAATTCGCCGGTACAATCCTGAGCATCCCGGAACTGATGTACCGAATCACCCTCTTTGATATCCGTTACATACTCTACCAAATGATTCTTCTTAAAATCCTCATCGAACCAAATTCCTGTATAGGTTCCGGTCTCGTTGGCATGGAGCATATAATTTGCCCAGCATCCTTTGCTCGGCACCATCTTCAAACCCGAACAATCCTCACCCATGGCTGCTTTAATCACATAAGTTACCATGTTTACACCGGTGGCATACTCCGTAACTTGCGGAATAAGCGAACCACCGCTACGTGCTCCCAACTCAAGGATATAAACTTTGTCGTCTTCACCCACAATGGCTTCCACATTGTAGGCGGTGGACTTCATATCCAACAACGTCATCAATCGCTGCAAATCAGCCTGGAGTATATCAATATATCCGGATTCCATCATAAACGGCCAGCACTCTCCAAGCGGCGCAAAATCCTTGTTGCACTTATCGCTATAATACTCATTGCCAAAACAGTGAAATACAAGTTTTCCGTTTACACTAAAAGCGTCTCCGGAAATTTGATAACCTTTTTTTACGATAAACTCTTCTATCAAAAAACGCTTTTCACGAGAATAACTGAGCGCATCTTCAACAAAAAGCTTCAGTTGTGATTTATCCGTAAGCTTATTGATGCCCTTACTTCCTGATGAATCAACAGGTTTCACCATAACGGGTAATCTGAATTCATCTATTTCGGCAAACGCATCCTCATATCGTGTATAGCCCTTCGCTTTCGGTACATTAAAACCATTTTCGGAAAGAAACGCACGAAATAAATCTTTTTTAGAGAGAATCTCTACAGATTGATAGGGACTGGTCGGCAATCCAAGTTTTTCGCATACATAAGCAGCTGTAGGTGCGGCAGGGTCGGACGCATAAGCTACAACACCATCCACATGCAATTCCTTAGCCAGCTTTAAAACAGCCTCCTTATCGGTGGTGCTCACGTTGTGATACTCATGTGCAAACTGATGTCCCGGATTATCCGGCAAGTAATCGCAGGTTATCACCTCATATCCTAAACGGACAGCCTCTTTAATGGCATACGTCTGATAAAGAGAGCCCCCCAGCATCAATATTTTCTTTTTCATTTTTTCAGAGTTTCTATAAATCTTCTTATTCTACATACTCCTTCACAAATCTTTTCCTCATCAAGCGTAAAAGCAATACGAACATAATTGTCACAGCTTAATCCATAAGCAATGCCCGGAACACAAGCTACCTGAACTGATTTGAGCAGAGCTATACAAAAATCCTCCGACTTCATTCCCGTCCGGGAAATGTCTACCATCAAATAGAAGGTTGCTTCCGGAGCCTTGCACGAAAGCATCGGTATACTATTGATTCCTTCCACCAAAACATTACGACGTTTCGTAAAGATTGCCACCATGTTTTCCGAATACCTGCCTTTACCACTCAAAGCTTCTATGGCCGCATACTGGGAAGGTAACGGAGCACAAGCGCAAACATTCTCCTGGAGTTTGGTCATAACAGATACGACTTCCGATGGAGCCAGTACATAACCCACACGGTAACCCGTCATGCAAAATTCCTTTGAAAGGCTGTTTACAAGTATGGTACGTTCGCGCATGCCTTCTATATTCACGATACTACGGAAGGACCGAACATCATAGATAAGACATTTGTAAACCTCATCGGAGATGACTATCAAATCATATTTTTTCGCTATTTCGGCAAGTGCCGTTATCTTATCCTGCGGAATCATACGACCGGAAGGATTAGACGGAGTATTGATAATGATAGCACGTGTACGGGAAGTTACAGCCGCTTCGATATCTTCAACACGAAAAGACAAATCGCTCACTTCCGGATTGTCTACAATAACAGGCCGGGCATGACAAAGATGCACCATTTGTACATAGTTGACATAATAGGGAGCCGGAATAAGAACCTCATCATCGGGATTGAGCAAAGACAATAAGGCGAGATAAAGTCCCTCCATGGCTCCTACCGTTACGATAGCTTCTGTTTGGGGATTATAGGTAAGACCCTCCGTACGATAATAATAATCTGTTGTGGTACGGCGCAATTCAACTAATCCGGCATTCTGCGAATAGCGGGTTTTACCTTGTTGTATAGCGGCACAGGCGGCATCCTTTATGGCCTGATGAGGTTGTATATCAGGGTCGCCAAGTGTAAAATCAATAACATCGGCATACTCCTTTGCCATATTGAACAATTTACGTGTCAAGGATGGTTGAACTGCCTCCGACACTTTTGATACGTGTATCATTCTATTGCTAATTTATTAACTTACTATACAATCTAAAACTCTCTGAATGTCTTCCTCCGTCAACGCATGATGCATCGGAAGACAAATGACGGAATCAGCCATTTTATGTGCATTTGGCAAATTCTCCGGATTGGAACTGGATAATCCGCGATAAGTGGTAAACTCACTGATAAGAGGATAGAAATACCGCCTGCCCAACACTCCCCGTGATTTCATCTTCTCGTAAAGCGCGTCGCGTGTCATGCCATATTTCCCGGCATTAACGAATATCGGGAAATAACTATAATTGTGCTTCACGCCCGGCATATCATCAAAAAAGGTGATGCCTTCTACATTCCGCAATGCCTCACGATATTTGAAAGCTACTTGACGACGGGCTTCCACAGCAGCATCCACTTGTTTCAAGTTGAGCAGCCCGTAGGCAGAACGCATCTCATCCATTTTGCTGTTGATACCGGGTCCAATAACTGTTACTTCATTGGCAAAACCGAAATTCTTCAAATAATCGATTCGTTTCTTAGTGGCCTCATCGCGCATCACCATTGCACCTCCTTCTATCGTGTTATACACTTTGGTCGCATGGAAACTGAGCGTAGATAAATCTCCGGCATTCAGAATGCTTTCTCCGTCTACTTCCACCCCGAAAGCATGTGCGGCGTCATAAATCACTTTCAATCCATAGTTCTCCGCTATCTTCCGGATACACGTCGTATTACAAGGCTTTCCATACACATGCACGGGCAGGATAGCTGTGGTTTTCGGGGTGATGGCCGCCTCTATCCTGTCGGGGTCGAGATTTCCTGTACGGGGGTCTATATCCACGAACACAGGTTTGATACCGTTCCACCACAAGGCATGGGTAGTGGCTACAAATGAATAAGGTGTAGTAATGACCTCACCCGTAATCCGTAATGCCTGTAAGGCGGTGACCAGCGGCAGGGTACCGTTGGTAAACAGGCTGATACAAGGCACCTTCAGATATTCGGCCAAAGCCCGTTCAAGCTGTTGATGATAGGTGCCGCAGTTGGTTATCCACTTGCTTTTGTAAATGTCGGCTATCATCTGCTGAAATTCTTCCAAGGGAGGGAGTAGCGGAGAGGTCACCGTAATGACTGGTTGTTGTTGCATGACAAATATATTTTATTCTTTTCTGAATTTTCTTATCACTTTCAGGATAATTTCCCTTATCTCCAGATACTCCGGCAACTTAGTAGTCTCACAAAAAACCACCGCCAGAACCGCTCCGACAAAAAGCTGCAAAGGCAACAGCAAGAACGGAGAAAACGGAAGGAATGAAAGGAGATATACGGGTAAGGCAATTCCTGCCGCCACGAAGAACGAAGGCTGTATATCCCGGATTTGATGACGAATGCCATAGTGAAGGAAAGGACCACTGTAATAGGCATTCAGATAATAGGAAATAAAACCGACGAACACCGAAGCAATAACCATTGCATAAATACTGTAAAAGATGCCAAGGCTTATAGGACCTACGGCTATCACCTTCTTGATGATTTCCAGCTTCAGAAACAAATCGCTTCGTCCCTGAACCTCAAGCATATTAAGATTAAGAGCATGAAGGGGATAAAGCATCATGCTGAAGCAGATGAGCTGAAGGAAAACGACACAAGGCAACCATTTTTCACCTATCAACACCAGAACCATTGGTTTGGCAATGGCAGCAAGCATCAGCATACAGATGAAAGTAACCAACATAGTTGATTTTATCACTTTGCGATACGCTTCTTTCAGGCGTTCCCTATCATCCTGAATACTGCTAAGCACCGGATAGCTGACACGCTGGACAATGGTGGTCAGATTACTGGAAAATATACCTGCAAACTGCTGTGCCCGGGCGTACTGTCCCAATGTAGCCGGTGCATAAAACTTTCCTACGATTACCTGATACATTTCGCCCCATATCGTATTTAACAAGCCGGAAACAAGCAACTTCCATCCAAACCCCCAAAGCTCCTTAAAACTGGTTGCCGAAAATTCCAAACGTGGCCGCCACTTACTCCATATCCATAAGAATAAAGAATTAAATCCCTGACGCGATATCTGTTGCCCTACAAGACTCCATACTCCTAATCCACACAGAGCCATCCCAATGCCGATTGTTCCGCTGGAGATGGAAGCTATCAATGAAACCTTGGTTTGTTTTTTAAAGTCTATCTGTTTCGTTAGTATGGTAGTCTGAATAAGCGCGAAAGCATTGATAAGCAGCAACACTCCCATAGTCCTTATTAAGGCGGTTAATTCGACTCGTTCAAAAAAATCGGCTATACTCGGAGCTATCAGCCACAACACTCCAAACAAAACGACACTGACCGCCATATTGAACCAAAAGACAGTATTGAAATCCCTGTCATTTGCATTTTTCTTTCGTATCAACGCTGCATTAAAGCCACTGATAATAAAAATGTTAAATACAGAAATAAAAATAGTAATAATCCCTATCAATCCGTATTCATCGGGAGACAGCAGACGCGCCAGTACTAAGCTGACAAGAAAAGTAATGCCTTGGTTGGATACCTGGTCTACAGCACTCCAACCTACCCCTTTTATTGTTTTGTCTTTTAGTGTTTGTGAGGACATGGAAAATCAGTCGCTATTAAAAATTTCATCCATTGTTTGTGCGTAGCCGAAGGTTTGGCATGGGAACGGAAATAAACCAAGGCTTCCTCCTTATACATCGGTTCGTGCGTAGCTATATAAAGGACTGATTGAAGAAAGGCACGAACATCAGTAGACATTTTTCCTTCCGGCTGAAAGTTGATTGCACTTAATTCTCTCTTCACCTTTTCCGTCAGTTCGGACTTACCAAAAATATCGCCGCGCAACGTGGCACAAAGCAACATTAGCGCACAAAATTTACGACGCATGGCATCGCTTTCAAACAGACGGTAACGATAGGTATAAAGTAACTCTAACGTAGCAGCATCCTTCTTTTTGCTTTTCTCTGACGGGCTATTTTTCAACCGGCGACTCATTATTGCAAACAATTTGCGCTGTATATCTTCTATAAATTTATAGCGATTGGTTTCGCGAACAGCTCTTTCGGTATCCTTCCGTTCGTAAAGAACATCCTGAGGACGGAGGTTTGGCAATTTCAAAAGCATCGCCCCATGAAAAAGATGAAATCCGACAGTAAGCTGATAACCGTTTCTACTATCATGGCGGATTTCAAGGACTTTTGCTTTATATCCTTTAAATTGTGTAGTATTGAGCACTACCTCATCATTCTGTTCTATGGAGTCGAGGGCTGGCCAGACTTCAAATTGAAGACGCTTATCACAACAGGCATTGATAAACTGCTCCATTACACTATGCCGAACAGTTACTTTATTTCTGCTCTTATCACGGTAATACCAGAGGGATTTACAAAAATCTTGATGCGTTTTATCTAATAAGAGATTCTCCAATTCTCTGCCACCAGCTTTTATAAAGATATATCGTTTTAACGCTGCACGAAGTGCATTATTAGAAGCTACGTCCTCACGATTCTTTGGATTGAAATAGGGAATATCTTCCGGTTCCTCATCCGGACCGGCTCCTGCAATCCTGCGTTTTAAGAAACGATACGGAACAAAATACTGAAAAGGATACTCACCTCGTTCCTGACGCCGAATGTTTTCCTCCAGCAAATATTCCTCAATCGCTTTCGGGTTTGGAGAGGTCATAATATACCATACAGAACTATCTTTCTCTCCATTTTCAACTATCGACTTATCTTGCATTCGGATATTCTTCATACTCCCCCAAAGCATAAGATTGCCTGAGGTATTTTACTTATTTTCAATTAATTATCCATTTAGAAACATTCATGTTATTTGGAATTATTTCCAAAATTCGCATTTTCAGTTTCCCTTTATTTGTAAATAGAATTCAGCTTTCCCTCATTTTAAATTCATTCAAAAAGAAGAAAAGTTTCCACCTCTTATATAGAGGCGGAAACTTTTCAAAACACACTAACAACCAATAAGATATAATAGATAAAAGTTAGGAATTAATTTTTTATCATTCGTTTTAAGTACACTTTTCCATCTTTTTTCCATTGACAATTTTTTGTACCACAGCAATATTTGCTATCTTTGCAACAGAATCTTTCCGCCTCTATATAAGAGGTGGAAGAAAAAAGGAGCCGCCCGTCTGTTAAAATCTGTCTCCGCCCGGTGCGTGAAAGACGTTACCATCGTCCGTTTTACGACGGATAACAGCGATTTCATCGACAAAGGAACGGTTGTCAAATCTGCCGGATGATGTGCCGGAAACTTAGCATATTCACCACCGAACATCTACTAATCCACCTGAAAAGGTATCGCCTTTCCCGGCTATACTGTGTCCGCAACTTCAGCAGTCAGTCCGGTTTTGAAATTCTCCGGTGGCTGCACCACAACAAACTCATATACGACGGCGGCTCACAGGATTTCAAGGTATTATATATTGGGATATTGGCAAACGACTATATGAAGGTTGGGGCAACAATGCCCTTGAACAGTTATCCAAAGACTTGAAGAATGATTATCCGAAGGTAAAAGGCTTCTCTGTAAGAAACTGCCAGTTTATGATTCAGTTCTATAACGAATATAATCAAGAACTTACAAATACGAAACAGCCTGTTTCGTATTTGACCGACGTAAAAATCATGTTACCTGTTAAACAATTAAGTTGGTCACACAATGTTATTCTGATGCAAAAGGTAAAAGACCTCAAAGCTCGGTATTGGTATATGATACAGTGCCTTAAAAACGGTTGGGGACGTAATTTTCTGGTCGAAGCCATCAATCAGGAATACTACAATATTCACGGTGCACTGAATCGCTTTTCAACAGGCTGAATAAAAAACAAATATGAAGAGAGTGATGACAGCCGGAAAATCAGACATTCCCTTATAAAAGCTACTTACCGCAATAACCATTTCCAAGCAGGAACAACCTCAATATGACAACCATCTACTTCTATCGAATCAGACTCATTATAAGTGATAATCAAAGCCTGTTCTACAGAAAACTGTTTTTGCAGCTTCGCTAAAGCAAGGGTTTCACGTTTAAACGTGTCATCATCTTTATATATGGAGTAGGATACCTGAATAGCCAACCCAGCCTCTGGCACATAGAAATCAACCTCCACATTACGGTTATAAAAAAATACAGCCTCCTCGGTGCCATAGCGCCGTATGAGGGATACCGCAATCAGGTTTTCCAAAAGCGAAGTACGAACATCCATAGCCAATATCGATATAATGCCATTATCTACAAAATAGTACTTCGGATTCGTCACTTTGTCAGCCAGATTATCTGCCATATTACTGATATTCAGTAATAGATAAGCTTCTTTGGAATACTCTATATAATTGGCCATAGTAGTTTTACCTACCTTTGCTCCTGTAGAAGATACAATATTGGCTATGCGGGTTATGGAAGTAGGTTGCTTTACACTCTCCGCTAATTTACGGAACATGATTCGGAGCCCAAAGACATTCGTAATGCCATTACGGACTGCAATATCACTCAGATACACTTTCTGATAAAGACTAGTCAGATAATCACGTTTACTTTCCAACGACAAACATTCAGGAAAGCCGCCAAACGAGAAATATTCATCAAAAAAACGCATTACCTCCGAACGTCCCGTAGTAGTGTCCAAGAGATTATCATCACCCACGTTCAAACCTTTCGCAAACAGGAACTCCTTGAAACTATACGGATACACTTCCTTTATAATAAAACGTCCACCCAGTTTGGCCGCCACATCACGAGATAGCATTTTGGCATTGCTTCCCGTAACCACTATTCTATACTTATTGTCTGACAATCGCCTGATAAACTGTTCCCATCCGTCAATATTCTGAATTTCATCAAGGAAAAGCATGGGACGATGTGAAGACAGTTGACCATGTACCTCTAAAATTGCACTCAAATCAGACAGCTCCATTCCAGCTAACCGTTCGTCCTCAAAATTAAGATAAAGCATATCGTCCCAAGTATAACCTTCACGAAGAAGTTGTTGCATACGCCCATAAAGAATATATGATTTACCTGACCGGCGGACACCAACCAATACATAATCACCAAAGTCTGAAATGTTTACATCCCGACTCACCACATCATGGAGTTCAACCTCTTTTCGGTTCTCCAACATTACTTCCTTCAGGGTCGCCAAATTTATCATAACTCTTTTTGTCTTGTATATAAGACAAAGATAGCTTATTTTTGTCTTATATACAAGACATTTCTATCTTTTTTTCTCCAGTTAGCTTCATAACAAGGGAGCCATATACAGCGGCAAATACACAATCCGATTACACCTTTTCAAGGATATTAAACCCAATAAAATACACCTTTTCAAGGATTATACAGATGCAAATATACACCTTTTCAAGAAATAGCAAGAGAAATTACCAACCCGTGTTACCCCAAACGGCGGCATACCAACGAGTCTTTTTGAAATCGTTATTCCAGGTAATATAAGAAGAACTGTTTTTGGGTACATACATAGAAACTATCCCATGAGGCGAAACGGAATCATCTACAAAGAATTCAATCCAGCTATTTCTGCCACTGAACCATTCGTTTGTATGTACGCGACAAACAACCGCTTTATCAAATTGGGATAGCCATTGGGTATATTCACTTTCCGTAGAAATATCTTGTATCACTCCTTGAAAATCATAAAAGTCAGGCCAAGCAGTCGTACCACGATAGGTTTGTACGTTACTATTGATAGTTAACAGATGCTGATTGGACGCATAGTTTGAAATGATAGGAGCCGTCATCTCTGCCAGAGCATCTAATTCACTACATTTTATGGCAGACATCAGACATCCGTAATTCTCGGCATCGTTTTTAGTATTCGTATTATAAATAGATAAGTAATAGTTGAAGTTATTGTTTACAATACCTTTTATGTCTGCCACCGGAGCAAACATCGGCGGAATAATTTTATCGTATCTTGCCCCCAAAGCCGGAGTCTCTGCCGGACAACCGATAACATAATCGGTTACCCCTCTCAACTCGTATGCTACTTCTATTCCTTGCATATAACAGGCATCAAAATAGAGAAAATCCAATTTACCGAAACCGGCAATCACTTCTGCCAAATCCGAGATTTCCATTTCTATACCTGTATTTGAACTGGTATTGTTTTCATTATCCACCCCAATGGAACGGGAGTCTTTTTTTTGTCCTGCCGGAAGCCATCCGCTTCCATGCGACCACATCACCAAACCATATCCTTTTGCCGGATAGTTCCTCTTTACATAGTTTAAAACCTCCTCCAATACAGCGGGGTCGGTGGAACAGACCTCTTCAGTGTATTCTCTCACCAATTCGGCTTGCGCCTCTTTTTTCTTAGTCGCTTTCTTTATTTCATAAATACGAGGCTTTTGTGAAGCGTCTGCATCGTCCAAAAACACAATCAAATGGTCATTGTCGGGGATGGAAGAAGCCCCTTGAATCATTTCCTGAATATCGCTATCCAGACTTCCTCCCTCTTCTGCATACTTCGATAAAGAATTCTCCGCCATCATATAGACCAATACCGTACGGTTAGCAGGTCCGGTTTTCGGTGTTTCATCATCGTCGTGACACGCCGAAACGATAAGTGCTAAAAAAAAGAGTACGATTAACCGGCTATATTTAAGAGGTGTGTTCATGGAGTTATTATATTATTCGGAAGTAGGTTCTTCAGGCTTTACATATTGGAAATCATCTTTGCTCAGGTTTTGAATCACTACAGAATGGTCGCTCATATATCTTTTAGTCATCTGAGAGGCTTTCTTTTGCAATTTAGCTTTATCTACAGAGAAGTAAGTAATGCAAGTATGATTACGGTTGCCATCTTTTGATTCCAAATAATTACGTAACTGATAACTGTAATCATCCCTTTGAGGTAAGAATCCTTCTTTTGTCAACTTCACATCAGGCATTAACTGTACATCTGTAAGGTAAACAAGTGAATCGGCAAAAGATATAGAGACTCCCATTAGATAGACTTGTTTGGGAGCTTTCTTTTTTAATGAAAATGCGGAACAAAGTGTAAATACTAAAAGAAGAGCCGCTAAACATTTAAACATTCTCATAACTATTTTCTTTATTTTATCGTGCAAATGTAACAAATCTCCACACAGGAAAGCAAACTTTCCCATTAAATTAACAATCAATAAGAAAGCCAACCTGCTAAGACAGATTGGCTTTCCCTAATCATAAAAACTAATACCTATGTAATATTGGTTACCTATTGAAACTATTCCTGTGCTAAATCTACAGCATAATTAGCACGTTTTCCCGAAGGGAAGACACCTGTAATAAACAATACCTGGTCAGGAGATTGGGCTGCAGATTTCAATACATTTTCCAAATCGGCTACACTACGCATGGGTTCACCATTCGCTTTCAGGATGATAAATCCTTTGCGTATGCCGGCTTCTTGCATCTTACCGCCTGTCACCCCGGTTACCTGAAGACCATAGCCTAAGTTCAACTGTTTCTTTAAGTCTGCAGGCAATTCTTTAAAGGCAGCGCCTAATATTTCCATACCGGCATTTTTCACCACTTTCGTATTACCCTGTGCATTCTTTAAAGTTACATTGACTGTCTTCTCTTTCTTATCGCGCAACAATGTTACACTTACCTTGTCACCCGGACGATGTTTTGCCATATTTTCCTGCAACTCAGCCATATTCTTTACTTTCTTTCCATCGATTGCCGTAATGACATCACCCTTTTTTATATCAGCACCCGAAGCGGCACCTCCTTCTACAATCTCAGACACATAAACGCCGTCTACCGTACCAAAATCTTTGTTTCTGGACTCTTCTTCAAGTCCCTTTTCCACCTGCAAATCTCTTCCACTAATTCCCAGCAACGCACGCTGCACTGTTCCATACTGCTTCAAATCGGTTATAACTTTAGTCATGATACTGGTAGGAATAGCAAATCCATAACCTGTATAGGTTCCCGTAGGAGAAGTTAAAACTGCATTAATTCCAATTAATTCTCCTTTCGCATTCACCAAAGCGCCACCGCTGTTTCCTTCGTTAATAGCCGCATCTGTCTGGATAAAAGACTCAATACCCCCATTATAAACACCCAACGAACGAGCCTTAGCACTTACAATTCCGGCTGTTACCGTAGAAGTAAGGTTAAATGGGTTTCCTACCGCCAATACCCACTCTCCTACTTTCAAAGCATCGGAGTCACCTACCGGCAATGTAGGAAAATTATCCCCTTCAATCTTCAAAAGCGCCAAGTCCGTACTCGGGTCCGTACCTATCAACCGGCCTTTAAATTCACGGTTGTCATTGAGGGTAACGCTAATTTCATCGGCTCCATCTATCACGTGATTATTCGTCACAATGTAACCATCTTTAGAAATAATGACTCCCGACCCGATACCAACGCGGGGTTGTGTCTGTATCTGACGACGCTGTCCACGACCATCTCCGAAAAAGAAGTCAAAGATATCCGTAGGAGCCTGTACGGTTTGTACCTTACCGTTTTGAGTAGATTTAATGTGCACCACTGCGTGCAATGAACTTTCCGCAGCCTGTGTCAAATCTACCGGTTGCGCATTCATCCCATTATAAGAAGCCATCTTTGTATTCTTATTTGTCTGGAATGCTTCCTCAAAAACTAAACTATTATCTCCTCCATCCGATTTCATCAACGTATAGGTAGTAAAACCTGCCACACCAGAACTCAAGAGAACGATAGCCATTACTCCAAAGAGCTTTTTAGTTGTCTGTTTCATAATTAATATCCTTTTAATTGTTAATTTACAAGACTGTTTTAACATTCACGATGTTAAAGTAAAAACAAAAAATATTCTCTTAGTCTCTTTGTCACTGTTTTTTGCTATCTTTTAACAGAGCCTGTCACGCACTTAACAGCAGTTAAGTTGAAAATCTGCCAAATTTACATTCATTATACATAACTGACAATCTGTACAAAACGACTATTTTTCAAACAAATTTCCGTTTAATAAGTTATTTTTTCTACTTTTGCAGAAGAAAGCAGATAACCGGTCTGTCGCCGACGTATTTTTTACGGAGGAGGAAAGTCCGGGCAGCATAGAGCATCCTACTTCTTAACGAGAAGCTATCCGTGAGGGTGGAGTAACGCAGAAGAAAATAACCGCCAGCCGTCAGGCTGGTAAGGGTGAGAAGGTGAGGTAAGAGCTTACCGGTCGTATGGTGACATATCGAGCCGTGTGTCTTAGGAGCTGTAAGATCATGTAAACCGGCGTCATGAGGGTTGCTCGCCCCAATTCGTCGGAGGGTAGATTGCTAGAGCCTTTTGGTGACAACAGGCGTAGATAAATGACAGGCACTTTGCAAAAAGTACAGAACCCGGCTTATAGGTTATCTGCTTTTTTCTTTTTATACCTTAATATATGCCCTTATGATGATTAAGAATGTCGATATAAAAGAATTACAGCATTTTTTAAAAGAAGGTATTTGGCGCATTACTGAAGATGAAGTCAGCAAGGTTCGTTACACTATATATAATGTAATCAAGGTAAGCTTACTTTCTATCAGACGTTTTAGTGAAGACAGGATAGTAAACCGGGCCGCTGCCTTAACTTATAACACGTTACTTTCCATTGTGCCCATTCTTGCTATATTGTTTGCCATCGCAAGAGGATTAGGTTTTTCTAATATCATGGAACAACAATTCCGGCAAGGGTTAGAGGGACAATCGGTAGCCGTAGAAACCATTCTTGAACTTATAAACTCTTATCTGACGCATGCCAAGAGCGGCATATTTATAGGTGTCGGATTGATTGTATTACTTTGGGCTGTTATCACACTGACCGGAAATATTGAAAGAGTATTCAATATGATATGGCAAGTAAAAAAGCCCCGAAGCATTTTCCGTAAAATTACAGATTACTTTTCTATCTTCCTGTTGCTTCCCATTGTAATTGTCATCTCAGGAGGTTTATCCATATTCATGACTTCCTTTGTGAAAAACTTGGAAGGGTTTGTGGTGCTGGCTCCTTTTGCAAAAGCAATGGTACGCTCCATTCCCTTTATGTTTACCGGACTGATGTTTACCGGGCTCTACATTTTTATGCCTAATACAAAAGTTCGTTTCCGGCACGCTATTTTACCGGGTTTCATTGCAGGCGCAGCTTTCCAACTTCTCCAATACTTTTATATAAACAGTCAGATATGGGTCTCCAATTACAATGCGATATATGGTAGTTTCGCAGCGATTCCGATGTTTCTTTTATGGACACAAATTTCATGGAGTATCTGCTTATTCGGGGCAGAGATAAGTTATTCCAGTCAAAACATACAGAACTATAACTTTGCAAACGAGACAAAAAACATCAGCCGGCGCTATCATGATTTCTTATGCATTCTTGTCATGTCGTTTATTTGTAAGCGTTTTGCAAAAGGAGAAATGCCTTATAGTGCTGAAGAGTTGTCGCAAGAGCATAAAATTCCTATTCGTATGACGAATAAGATTTTATATGAATTGCTGGATTTGCATCTTATCTATGAAAGTTCTACCGATGAAAAGAGCGACCATGCCATCTATCTACCCGCCGAGGACATCAACAAACTGAATGTAGCCACGCTGCTGATTAAATTAGATACATCGGGAACTGAAGATTTTAAAATAGATAGGGAAAATCTTTATAGTAAACAATGGGAAACATTGGAAAAAGCAAGAGAAGAATATTACCAATGTACAGGTTCGGTCTTGTTAAAAGACTTGTAAGACTGTCTCCTTTCATTTTGAGACAGTCTTTTTATGGTTTCCCACCTGTTGCCACCCAAAGCGTTCAGCCTAATCAATACTTATTATAAGAAATCACTTTATCCTTGGCCTTACGGGATTTAGGACGTTTCTCCTTTACCGGGTATCCAATCGTTATATCCAGTAACAGCCGCTTTGAAAAAGGAATCCCCAACAACTTTTTCAGTTCTTTTTCATCGAACCAGCCTAAAATACAAGAGCCCAGTCCCTCAGCTTCGGCAGCCAATGTGATATGAGCCGCCGCAATACCGATATCAATCAATGGAAAATGCTTATCCTTTATTTTCGACCCCAATAGCGAAGAGATATTCGCCGAGTCTTCCACAATGAGAATATGTACCGGAGCATCTTTTGCAAACTTGTTCATGCCCAATCCGGCCGTGGCCTTTCCCACCTTCACGGACAATTCAGGGTCCGTAACGACTACAAACCTCCATGGCTGTGCATTACATGCGGAAGGTGACAAACGGGCCGCCTCTAAAATGCGTTCCAGCTTTTCCCGTTCTACAACACGAGTTTTATCGTAAGCACGGTCACTCTGGCGAGAACTCGCCAACTCTAAAAAATCTTTCATCTATTTATACTGAATCATTTTACTGATATACTTACCAATAATATCGAACTCTATGTTTACGATGCTTCCTACCTGGAATGTATGAAAATTGGTATGCTCGTATGTATAGGGTATAATGGCTACCTGGAATGTACCGTCCGTAGGATTACATACGGTCAGACTCACTCCATTCACCGTAACCGACCCTTTATCAACCGTTACATAGCCACGTCGTGCCATCTCTTTGTCGAAAGCATATTCAAAGGTATAGTACCAGCTACCATCCGCATCCTCTATTTTTATACATTTAGCGGTCTGGTCCACATGACCCTGTACGATATGCCCGTCCAAACGGCCGTTCATCATCATGCTCCGTTCCACATTCACCTTATCACCCGGTTTTAAGATTCCAATATTAGAACGCTCTATGGTTTCTTTCATTGCCGTCACCGTATAGGTACCGTTCTCTATTTTCACCACAGTAAGGCACACCCCATTATGTGATACACTCTGGTCTATCTTCAATTCGTCTACAAACGAACATCTTAATGTCAGATGGAGATTCTCCTGTTCTTTTATAACCGAAACAACTTCGGCATACTCTTCAATGATTCCGGAAAACATACTATTTTACTATTTTTGGTTATTTACGGTGTAAAAATACAAAGAAAATACGAAAACCCGGATGCTATTTACAATGTTTCTTATTTATAGATAAAAACAAACATTTTATCGGCATAAACAATAAGGGTATCTATTCTTTTTGTTTCGTTTTTGAATGAACCCTATCTTTGTTTTATTAAATTAAGAAAAATATGAAACGTAGAAAGCTCATACTTATAAGTCTCGCACTTTTAACAGGAAGCGGGATACAAGCCCAAAACGAAGGTACATGGAGCTTGAAAGACTGCATTGATTATGCAATCAAAAACAACATCCAGTTACAAAAAAGCAGAATAAACCAGAAAGAAAGCGAAGTGGATTTAAAGTCTGCCAAAGCCGCGCTATTTCCAAGTTTATCCTTCAGCAGTAACCAGAATGTGACGAACCGTCCTTACAGTGAATCACAGACAAACATCGTGAATGACGGAAGCGGTAACCTGACGGCGACCTCCAGCAGCAGTGAGACGACGTATAACGGAAGCTACGGTTTAAACGCATCGTGGACCGTATGGAATGGAGGACAACGTTTAAAAAACATCAAACGCCAAAAACTGAATAATCAGATAGCCGGCCTGAACATTACCGAATCGGAAAACAGCTTACAAGAGTCCATTACCCAATTGTATGTACAGATTTTATATACGATAGAGTCCATAGAGGTAAATAAAAAAGCATTAAGCCTCTCGGAAATGCAACGCGACAGAGCGAAAGAAATGCTGGCTGTAGGAAGCATTGCCAAAAGTGATTTGGCTCAGCTGGAAGCACAGGTTGCCAATGACAAGTATCAAGTGGTGAACGCACAAACCACTTTACAGGATTACAAACTGCAGCTGAAACAGTTATTGGAAATTGACGGGACAAATGAAATGAACCTGGCTACCCCAACAATAGGTGACGAACTGGCTTTGCTCCCACTCCCCTCACAAATAAGCGTGTACGAAGCAGCCTTAGCGCAACGGCCTGAAATACAAACAGGTAAGTTGAACATAGAATCGGCAAACCTAGATATACGTATTGCCCAAGCAGGCTATATGCCTTCTTTAAGCCTCAGTGCGGGAACCGGTAGCAGCAATGGTAGCGGAAGAGGCCTGGGATTTGGACAACAAATAAAGAACAACTGGAATAATTCAATAGGACTCACTGTATCGGTGCCTATATTTGATAACCGCCAAGCTAAAAGTTCTGTAGAAAAAGCTAAATTACAACGTGAAAGCGTATCACTGGACTTACTGGATGAGCAAAAGACTTTATTCAGTACCATTGAAAAGTTATGGTTGGATGCCCGAAGTGCCCAAGAGAAATTCTCTACCGCCCAGAGTAAAGTGGAAAGTTCGCAAATCAGTTACGATTTAGTGAGCGAACAGTTCCGCCTGGGATTGAAAAACACCGTAGAGTTATTGACTGAAAAGAACAACTTGCTCAGTGCGGAACAGGATAAACTACAGTCTAAATATACGGCTATCCTCAACGCACAATTATTGAATTTCTACCAAGGTGGAGACATTCATTTATAATCAACAGATAACTAAAAATAAATAAGCCATATGAGTAAAAAAACAAAAATCATCCTCACAATCCTCATTGTATGTATAGTGATTGGAGTGATTTGGACATGCAGTGGTTCGGGAAGTAAATATAAAGTAACTTACGAATCGGAAACCGTACAGAAAAGAAATATCAGCAGCAGTGTTACCGCAACCGGTACGGTAGAGCCGGTTACTAAAGTGGAGGTGGGTACACAAGTTTCGGGTATTGTAAGCAAGCTTTATGCAGATTACAACAGTAATGTGAAAAAGGGAGAGATTGTTGCCGAACTCGATAAAACGAATCTACTGAACGAACTGGCCTCAGCAAAAAGTAACTTAGCCAGTTCGAAAAGTGAATACGAGTATCAGTTGAAAAACTACACGCGAATGAAAACGTTGCACGAAAAGCAACTTATCAGCGACAATGATTATGAATCCGCATTGCTTTCGTATGAAAAAGCAAAGAATACCTACGAAACCAATAAAAACGAGGTAAGCAAAGCTCAAACCAACTTAGGATATGCCACCATTACCTCTCCTATCGACGGTATCGTATTGAGCCGCGAGGTGGAAGAAGGACAGACTGTTAATGCCGGAATGGAAACCCCGACTCTTTATATTATAGCACGCGACTTAACCGATATGCGTGTGATTGCCAATGTAGATGAGGCGGACATAGGCGGAGTGAAAGAAGGACAACGGGTCAGCTTTACAGTGGATGCTTACCCCAATGATACGTTTGAGGGAAAAGTAACACAAGTGCGCCAGGAAGCAACCGAAGAGAGCAATGTGGTTACATACGAAGTGGTGATATCAGCTCCTAACCCCGACTTAAAATTAAAACCGGGATTGACTGCCAACGTAACGATTTTCATTCTGGAAAGAGACAATGTCCTGTCTGTTTCGGCCAAAGCTTTACGTTTTACTCCAAGTGAATCGCTTGTAGGACCGGAAGATGAAATTATCGATTGTGAAGGAACGCATAAAGTTTGGACCCGGGAAGGAAAAACATTCAAAGCGCATGCGGTAGAATTGGGTATCAGTAACGGTTCACTAACCGAAATTCTGAATGGTATCACAGAAGGAACACAAATCATTACCGACCTTTCGATTGGAAAAATGCCGGGAAGCTCCAGCATGAGTTCGGAAACAAGCAGCGAAAGTCAGGAAAGAAGCCCCTTTGCACCAGGCCCTCCGGGAAAAAAGAAAAAATAAAGAAAGAAACAACTATGAGTAAAGTTATTATAGAATTAAAAGATATCAAACGAAACTTCAAGGTAGGTGATGAGATTGTCCACGCATTGCGTGGCGTCTCATTCACCATTCACGAAGGAGAGTTTGTTACCATCATGGGAACATCCGGTTCGGGAAAGTCTACCCTCCTCAACATATTGGGTTGCCTCGACACACCTACTTCCGGCGAATATTTCCTTGATGGAGTATCTGTCAGGACAATGGGAAAAAATGAACGGGCCCGGCTTCGTAATCATAAAATCGGTTTCGTGTTCCAAAGTTATAATCTGCTTGCCAAAACAACGGCTGTGGAAAATGTGGAATTACCTCTGATGTACAATTCCAAAGTGTCGGCAGCAGAGCGAAAAGAACGAGCTATCAAAGCGTTAACCGATGTAGGATTAGGCGACAGACTTATGCATAAGTCAAACCAGATGTCCGGCGGACAGATGCAACGTGTTGCCATAGCCAGAGCCTTAGTAAACGACCCGGCTGTTATCTTAGCCGACGAAGCAACCGGTAATTTGGATACGCGTACTTCGTTCGATATATTGGTGTTGTTTCAAAAGCTGCATGCAGAAGGAAGAACGATTATCTTCGTTACACACAACCCTGAAATAGCCCAGTATAGCAGCCGGAATATTGTCTTGAGGGACGGACAGGTAAAAGAAGACAAGGTAAATAATCAGATTCTCTCCGCCGCCGAAGCGCTTGCCGCTTTACCGGCTCCGGCAGAAGATTAACCTAAGAGAAAAGAATCATATGAACGGTACAAACTTATTCAAAATAGCCCTTCGTGCATTAAGCAATAACAAAATGCGCGCATTTCTTACCATGCTCGGAATTATCATTGGCGTAGCTTCGGTCATCACCATGCTGGCTATCGGCCAAGGTTCTAAAAAGAGCATCCAGGCGCAGATTGCCGAAATGGGCTCTAATATGATAATGATTCATCCGGGAGCCGACATGCGAGGTGGAGTGAGACAAGACCCGAGTGCCATGCAAACCCTTAAACTGGAGGATTATTACAACATCCGCGACGAAGGAAAATTCGTTTCGGCTGTCAGTCCGAGCGTCAACAGTTCCGGACAGCTTATTTACGGCGCCAACAATGCCCCCTCTACCATCTATGGAGTAAGTCAGGATTATCTGACCATCCGCCAACTGTCTGTAGAAGACGGAGATATGTTTACCGACCAGGATATACAAACCTCTGCTAAAGTTTGCATTGTTGGAAAAACAGTCGTCGACAACTTGTTTCCAAACGGAGGAGACCCGATAGGAAAGGTTATCCGTTTTAATTCCATCCCTTTCCGCATTATCGGTGTTTTGAAATCAAAAGGATACAACAGCATGGGTATGGACCAGGATGATGTGATACTGGCTCCCTATACCACTATTATGAAACGTATTCTGGCTGTCACTTATCTGCAAGGCATCAATTGCTCGGCCATCACCGAAGATATGACCGACCAGGCTATAGAGGATATTACCTCTATCCTACGGCGCAATCATAAATTGAAGGAAGACGCCAACGATGATTTCACTATCCGTTCGCAACAAGAACTCAGCAGCATGATGAATTCCACTACCGACCTGATGACTATCTTATTGGCATGTATTGCCGGCATCTCTTTAGTGGTGGGTGGTATAGGTATAATGAACATCATGTACGTATCAGTTACAGAGCGCACCCGGGAAATCGGTTTACGTATGTCTGTGGGGGCACGCGGCATAGATATTTTAAGCCAATTCCTGATAGAAGCGATATTGATTAGTATTACGGGCGGTATTATAGGAGTGATTTTAGGTGTGGGCGCTTCTTTCGCTGTTAAATATATAGCTCATTGGCCCATTTTTATACAAGGATGGAGTGTAATGCTTAGCTTTGTAGTGTGTACGGTTACAGGAATCTTCTTCGGTTGGTATCCTGCAAAGAAAGCGGCTGCTCTCGACCCGATTGAAGCAATTCGATATGAATAATAAAAAAATTTATATAACATGAAGTTCTTTACCTCTAACAAACAACGTCCGCTCGGACTTTTCATACATATCATTGTATGGATGCTGATTTTTTTCTTCCCTATTCTTTTGTCGGGAGATAAAAGCCTCAGCGATATCAACTGGCCGGAATACATCAGGCACATCAAAATGCCGCTCATGTTTCTTATTGTATTCTATGCGAACTACTGTTTTTTAGTGCCGCATTTTCTACTCAAAAAGCGGAATAAGAAGTACATGTTATATAATTTTTTATTAGTCGTTGCCATCAGTTGTGTTATTCATTTGAGAGAAGCACCTTTTAATAAACAACGTCCTCCTATATTTAAAGAGGACGTAGAAGAAAAGTATTCGGAACAAACCGATGAATATCAGAACCAAACCCAGATTCAGCAGTCTACGACTCCTCGTAGAAGGCGCTTTAACCGTCCTCCACGCTGGACCTTCATCATGCGCGATACCATATTGCTTTTGTGTACCGTAGGGTTAGGTGCAGCCATTCGGATGAGTGGAGAATGGAGCAAGGCCGAAACGGCTTTACAGGAAGCGGAAAGGAATCGCACGGAGGCTGAATTGAATAATTTAAGAAATCAGCTTAATCCTCATTTCTTACTCAATACACTAAACAATATCTATGCGCTAATTGCTTTTGATGCGGACAAAGCACAACAGGCCGTACAAGACCTAAGTAAACTTTTGCGGCATGTGCTTTACGAAAATCAACAAACTTATGTACCTTTGTCACGAGAGGTTGATTTTATCAACAATTACATTGAGTTAATGCGTATCCGTCTGGCAAAAGAGGTGAAAGTATATATCCATATCAATGTTCCGCCTAACAGCACGATACAAATAGCTCCGTTGATATTCATCTCACTTATTGAAAATGCGTTTAAACACGGAATCAGTCCTACCGAACCCAGTTTTATCAGCATTTCCATTGCACAAATAGAACAGAAAGAAGTTCGTTGTGAGATATTGAACAGCAACCATCCGAAAAATAATTCGGATAAAAGCGGAAGCGGCATTGGACTGGAACAAGTACGGAAACGCTTGGAACTGTTGTATCCCGGACGATACGAATGGGAAAAAGAGGTAAGCGAAAACGGAGAGGTCTATTCTTCTATTCTTACGATACGGGTGTAAACAAGTATTCGTTTAAGAAAAATAGATTGTGCCCTACAACAGAAAGGGACACATTGTATAAGGCAAAAAAGAGTATAGCCATAGGGAAAGGTGAAGAGAAAAGAACTTACGGAACTTAATAAATAGAGAATTATGATTTTAAACTGTGCCTTAGTCGATGACGAGCCTTTAGCGCTCGATTTATTGGAAACATACGTGCGTAAAACACCTTTTCTTAATTTAGTAGGTAAATGCTCCAGTGCCGTAGCCGCAATGAAAGAGCTACAAGAAAAAACGGTGGATTTACTCTTTCTGGATATCCAGATGCCCGAACTGAGCGGACTCGAATATTCTAAAATGGTGAATCCGGAAACACGTATCGTTTTTACCACGGCTTTCGGCCAATACGCATTAGACGGGTATAGGGTGAACGCACTCGACTATTTACTGAAACCTATCAGTTACAAAGACTTTCTGGAGGCAGCCAACAAAGCGCTGAGTTGGTTCGAGATGAAAGAAAACGCCTCTGCCGGAGGCAACGTTGTAAAGGTAGAAGACGACTGCATTTATGTAAAAAGCGACTATAAACTGGTACAGATTAAACTGAAAGACATTTTATATGTAGAGGGATTAAAAGACTATGTGAAGATTTACATAGAGAATGAGCCTAAAGCCATCTTATCTTTAATGAGTATGAAAGCGATGGAAGAGCGCCTTCCTTCTTCTCATTTTATCCGTGTACACCGTTCCTTCATTGTACAAAAAAACAAAATTAAAATCATTGACCGGGGACGTATTGTCTTTGGGAAGGAATACATCCCCGTATCCGATAGCTACAAACAGGAATTACAAAATTACTTAAACGAAAAAACAATGTAAGCAATTAGTGTTTCGTTCTTTTGCCTATCCATTGGTCCAAGGAGTATTTTCCGGGGCCGGCTATATACATCAGTACAAAGATGGATAGATACACGAATGCCAATTCCTTTGCCGCGAAGGGATCATTTCCATGTATCACAAAACAAGCTATGCACATAGTAAAAATCATAGGGAGAAGGGACAAACGGTAAAGAAAGCCAAAAATGAAAGCTACAGAACAGGCCAATTCTCCAAAGATAGCCATTAGTAATGACAACTCCGTTCCCACACCCAACGGGTCGGGAAAAGTACCGGACAACATTCCATAGTTCATCAGTTTCTGAAAACCGTGCATAAGGAAAAGCGAGCCTATCAAAAGGCGTAAAGCCAAAAGAAACAGTGAAAACGCGGTGTTTTCAGGTTTCATCGGAAAAAGGAAACGATACAGTGCATTCATCTCTTTATTTTATTTAAATGTGTTTATATATAAAACGTACAGAAGAATAAATAGTTTTGCTTTATATACCAATTCCATCTCACAACGATAACATAGTTAGTTAGGCTGCGTAACATAGTATGTTATTTAAATAACTAACTATGCTATGGCGCGTAACATAGTTAGTTACAAAAAAAATACCGGCACAAGGAATATTTCACCTACATGCCGGTACCATTTTCTCGGGTTTTATAGTTATTCAAGTTCTTTTATTTCTTTTCCGTCAACCACTACATCATCCATCTTGATATTTTTGCAATCCTTGAAAACACAAGGTTGTTTTGCGTCTTTAATATGAATATCGCGCAATACAATATCAGAAATAGGCGCTTCTTCCAAACCTACAATCATAATAGGAGTCTGTACACCGACAACGGTTACTCCCGAAACATGGATATTACGGAAAACCGGCGTACGGTCACTTTTAGGTTCTTCCGGCATCCGGCTATATTTCAAATTAAATACCAATGCTTCTTTTCTAATATTGTTCATCACAATGTTGCTAACCCGTATATCTTCCACAATACCTCCACGGCCACGGGTCGACTTCATACGAATACCTCTGTCGGTTCCGTCGAAAACACAATTGCTTATAGTTACTTTGCGTACGCTTCCGCTCATTTCGCTACCAATCACTACCCCACCGTGTCCGCTAAGCATCGTACAATTGGTGATGGTAATATTTTCGCAAGGTTTGGCAAGCTTACGCGCTTGTAAATCGCGTCCGCTTTTAATCGTAATACAATCATCGCCAACAGAAATATGGCAATCGCTGATATGCACATTGCTGCATGATTCCGGGTTGATTCCATCTGTATTGGGAGAAGGTACATTATGGATAGTAATGCCTTTTACCGTTACATTATCGCAGAATTCAGGATTCACTGTCCAGAAAGGTGAGTTTTGAATCTTCACTCCCTCTATTCTCACGTTTTTGCAACGTACCGGATGAATGAAAGGAGGACGGAAGAAACGACGGTCGGCTGTTTTATGCCAATCCTCATTGGTTTCGGCTTTAATCGCTTTCATATCGTTTGCCTTATCCCACATAGGCTGGTATTTGTTTACATCACGTACTCCATTGTCGCGCAAATCTATCAGTACTTTAAAGAATTCGTCCCACCATGCTTTTCCCTGGCCGTCGAGCGTTCCTTCTCCTTTAATCGTGATGTTTTCAGCATCTACGGCATAAAGAAGCGGAGAGAAACTTTTCATCATCACTCCTTCGTGACGAACTTCTACAAAGGGAAGAAAGTCGTCGAAATTAGTAGAGAATAATAAGGTAGCACCCGCTTCGAGCTCCAAGGTGATATTACTTTTCAAATGAATAGAACCGGTTAAATAAGTTCCACTTGGAAAAAACAAGGTTCCTCCTCCGGCTTCGCTTAACCGCGTAATGGTAGAATTAATTAACTGGGTATTTAATGATTTTCCATCCGTTTTGGCTCCTGCCTGTTTCATATCTACCCGCTCCGCAAAAGCAGATATAGTTATTACACACGCTACCAACAGCATCCATACATGTTTCGTCATAGTAGTATATTAATAGTGAATAAAATTATTTCCGATACAAACATACACAATTTCAGCAAATATTCACAAAAAATCAAAGAAATCTTTCTTTAAATGGCAGTGAATAACTCCGAAAGACGTGCAGAGTGAAACACGTAGGATGCCGGAAGTTCTTTTGTATCCTCTTCTACCACCTTCCGTATGATATGGCTTTTATCCTTACCAACTGCCAGAAAACAGGTGCGCCTGGCCTGAATAAGGGGTCTTCCGGTTAAAGCGATACGAAGCGTTCCATTATAAGGATTTCGCGTTACTGTATAAACTTCAGGACAATCGAGCAGACTCGGATTGTGAGGAAATAAAGAAGAGGTATGCCCATCTTCTCCTATTCCAAGTAGCACATAATCGAATATAGGGACTCCTTCTTCTACGGGAAGAGAGGCTTTTACTAAAGCTGAATAAGACAAGGCTTCTTCTTTAGGAACCGCCTCTCCCATTATCCGATGTATTTGAGTTCGGGGAATATTCAGAGGAGTTAACAGAATTCTATCGGCTTCTCCAAAATTACTTTCCCGGGAGCTGGGTGCCACACACCGCTCGTCCACCCAATAAAAGTGTATGCGCAGCCAGGGAGTGCGATTTGCAAAATCATCTCTCCACACTTCGAACAACAACCGAGCTGTATTTCCTCCGGATAAAGCAATATGGAATATGCGCAAAGGATTACAATCCATTTCTTCTATCATTTGTACTAGCATAGCCGAAGCTGCATCCTTTCCCGTCTGATAATTATTCCATATCATAGCTCACAATATTTATCTGTTTTAGTTAAGTTTTTACAGGGATTCGACCAGTTGAATCCCAAATCGTTCATTAATTTATCTGCTTCCGGAGGTCCCCAGGTTCCAGCCGGATAAGAATAAAGCGGTGCTTCAGGATGGTTTTTCCAATAATCCAGCACCGGAGTAAAAAAGGTCCAACTATCTTCTACCGTATCTCCTCTCGAAAAGAGAGTCGAATCGCCCGAAAAGCAGTCTTCTATTAAACGGGCATAAGCATCCATAACAGGCAGATGCCCTAAGGAGGCATAACTGAAATCCATATCTGTCATTTTCACTTCAAATCCGGAGCCGGGCACTTTCAGGGCAAACCTCAAGGCAATGCCTTCTTCCGGCTGAATACGAATAACCAACGAATCGGTTACCGGACACTGTATGCCTGAGCATTCGAACAAATGATAGGGAGTTTGCTTGAAATGGATAATAATCTCGGTTACCTTTGTCGGCATACGCTTTCCTGTACGCAGGAAGAAAGGGATACCGCTCCACCGCCAATTATCCACAAATACCTTCATGGCAACAAATGTCTCTGTACGCGAATCTTTCGCTACAGCCTCTTCCTCTCTGTAGCCCTTTACTTTATCCGCCTCCGTATATTGTCCCCGCACAACTAAATGCTTCACCGTTTCTTCCGTAAAAGGTTTTAAAGAACGATATACTTTTGAGACTTCATCCCGAAATGAAGTGGCGTCAAATTGTCTGGGAGGTTCCATGGCAATAAGGGCAAGCAATTGCAGAAGATGGTTCTGCACCATATCACGCAAAGTACCCGTTTGCTCAAAGAAACCCGCACGGCGTTCCACTCCTAGTTTTTCAACGGCCGTAATCTCTACATAATCCACATAATTCCGGTTCCACAAGGGTTCGAAGATGCTATTGGCAAAACGGAAAGCAAGGATATTCAACACCGTCTCTTTCCCTAAGAAATGGTCTATCCGGAAAATTTGGTCTTCATGAAACACTGAAGTATAGACTTTATTCAAATTTTGTGCCGAGGCCAAATCATAACCAAATGGCTTTTCCACTACGATACGCTTAACACCCGGAGCTTCGGTTAAATGCGCCTTTTTCAATAGCAGAGGAATGGTTTCATAAAGAGTTGGAGGGACAGCCAGATAAAATAGGTAATTATGCTTATTACCCAATTCATCATCCATAAAACTCAAGCGTTCCCTCAAAAGCCGATAATCATTCTCTTCTGCCGGATTCATGGGCTGATAATATAAACATTTGAGAAAGGCCTGCATGACCGATTCATCAAATTGACTCTCAGACAAGTAGTTCCGCAATTCAGCGGCCATAGTCTGCCGAAACGACTCATCTGAGTAAGAGGTACGGGCCACTCCCAATATAGCGAATATAGAAGGTACCCGTTTCTCCTTATATAATAGGTATAATGCGGGCATCAGTTTTCGTTTGCACAAATCACCCGATGCACCGAAAATAACCAAAATCATTGAATGCGGTATTCTCATAATCAACTCCTCCATAATTCATGAAAGAAAGAACCTCTGGGCTGGTCCACTCTTTCAAAGGTATGAGCTCCAAAGAAATCGCGTTGTGCCTGAATCAAATTAGCCGGAAGATGGGCGGCAGTGATACTATAAAAGTAGTGAAGCGCCGACGAAATAGCGGGTACGGGAATTTCTTCTCTCACCGCCAGTGCCACCATCTTTTTCCAGGAAGGCAAAGCTATTTTCACCTTCTTGCTGAAAAAAGGAGAGGCCAATAAATTTTCCAACTGGTGATTCTCCAGAAAAGCTTCTGCTATAGGATTCAGTAACTCTGAACGTAAAATGCATCCGTTACGCCAAATCAAAGCAACAGAAGCCAGATTCAGTTCCCAATGATAAACCGTGGAGGCCTTTTTCAGCAAAGAGAAACCTTGTGCATACGATATGATACGGGATACGCCCAGTGTATCGTGCAACGGTTGTAACAATTCGTCACGTTGATACAATGTCAGGCTATCCTCCCGACAATAGACGCGGCTCAACGTTTCACGCAGTTTCTTTTTCTCAGACAAGTCACGGGCAAAAACAGCTTCCGCTATCAAATCCAAAGGTTCATTCAAATCCAGCGCATTCTGTACGCTCCATCGACCCGTCCCTTTCTGATTGGCCACATCCAATATCTTATCTACCACATACGCTCCGGTAACATCCCGATGACGCAGGATTTTACCTGTAATTTCAATTAAGAAGCTATGTAAATCAGTCTCATTCCAACGGGTAAATATCAATCCCATCTCTTCGTTATTCAGATTTCCTACTCGCTTCATTAAAGAATAAACTTCCGCTATCAGTTGCATTTCAGCATATTCAATACCATTGTGCACCATTTTTACATAATGCCCGGCTCCCCCTTTTCCTATCCATTCGCAACAAGGAGTACCGTCTTCGGCCTTCGCAGCGATGCTCTGCAAAATAGGCTTCACTACCGGCCACGCTTCTTCCGCGCCTCCGGGCATAATGGAAGCACCATGCAAAGCACCTTCCTCCCCACCGGAGACCCCCGCACCTATAAAGTAAAAGCCCCTGTTATAAAGGTCGTTCACGCGCCGTTCCGTATCTTCGAAATTGGAGTTACCTCCATCGATAATTATATCATCTTCATCCAAATAAGGAATTACTTTCTCTATCACCTCTCCTACCGCACTAGCTGTAACCATAAGCATCACTACGCGCGGACGTTGCAAGGTATCAACAAAATCATCCAACTCCTCACAGGCGATAATTGGTTTTCCATGTCCTCTCTCCCGCACAAAGCGAGATGCCACACTCTCCGACTCTCCCGGTTCTTGTCTATTCCATACAGATACAGTCCAACCTTTATCTGCCATATTAAGAACCAAATTTTGCCCCATTACTCCGAGGCCAATTAATCCAATGTTCGATTTATCCATAGTCTGTCTATTTATTTTAGAAACAATAAAATAGAATTATTGTTCGAAAACATTATCTTTGCGAATTAAAAACATAAGATTATGATAAGAATACAACTCGGGCTACTCCCCCGTATTTTAATTGCAATCTGTCTGGGCATCTTTATCGGGCACTTTCTTCCAGAATCATTTGCACGAATTTTCATTACTTTTAATGACCTTTTCGGAGAATTTCTGGGCTTTATCATTCCTCTGATTATCATCGGCCTAGTGGTACCTGCCATTAGTGACATTGGAAAAGCCGCAGGAAAAATATTAATCGTCACCGTTCTCATTGCCTACTCTGCCACCGTCTTTTCCGGTTTTCTCTCCTATTTCACCGGAATCCTATGTTTTCCCTCTCTAATAGAACCCAATATCTCCCTTTCTACCATAGAAGAAACTCAAGGATTATCACCTTATTTTTCCGTAAGCATACCTCCCCTTATGAATGTCATGACAGCATTAATACTTGCTTTTACTTTAGGTATCGGTATTGCTTACATTTCTTCTACCGCTTTAAAGAACGTATGTAACGATTTTAAAGAAATCATTGTCAAAACCATCAGTGTTGTTATCATTCCCCTTCTTCCTATCTATATATTCGGTATCTTCATGAATATGTCTCACACCGGACAGGTCTATGAGGTATTAACTGTTTTCATTAAGATTATAGGAATCATTTTCCTTTTGCACGTATTCTTATTAATCTTCCAATATTGTATAGCCGCCCTGTTTGTACACAAGAATCCATTCAAGTTATTATATAGAATGTTGCCGGCTTACTTTACAGCGCTCGGAACACAATCATCCGCAGCAACCATCCCGGTTACACTGGCTCAAACACGCAAAAACGGAGTTCGGGAAGAAATAGCGGACTTCGTTATTCCTTTATGCGCTACTATCCATTTATCCGGAAGCACTTTAAAAATTGTAGCTTGTGCCTTGGCATTGATGATGATGCAAGACCTTCCATACGACTTTGGAACCTTTGCCGGTTTCATCATGATGCTGGGCATTACCATGGTAGCCGCACCGGGAGTCCCCGGAGGAGCCATCATGGCCTCTCTTGGCATTTTAAGCTCCATGCTAGGATTCTCGCAATCGGACCAGGCGCTTATGATTGCCCTATATATAACCATGGACAGCTTCGGCACAGCATGTAATGTAACCGGCGACGGAGCTATAGCTCTTATCATCGACCGAATAATGAAACTAAAACAAAAGTAAGTAAAAACACAATTATTTATATCAATATGCCACACCAATTAATTTATAGAATACATTATGATAGATTTATTAGTCTTACCAAAACCATTTTCACGAAACAATCAAATAAGAACTAACAATTTATAACTTATTAAATTGGTATACCTATCAATCTATAT
>ERZ836877.986-NODE-986-length-45925-cov-7.377066_pt1 | contig 45925 bp, 33 predicted proteins | sample MGYA00519469_ERZ836877 | MGnify/ENA primary metagenome ERZ836877 (study PRJEB31850, sample SAMEA3708809) | human gut metagenome | biome: human gut; feature: human-associated habitat; material: faeces | place: China | collected 2014 ...
TCTGTTGGCCGCTTAGATCGGACTGGACGACCTTTAATTTTACCGAATCATTGTCATTTATGAATCTATCTGATAATCGGTTTGTATTTCTCCCTGAATTCTTCAGGATTTAATTTAGAAGTGTTTTCATCATATCGCACATAATTACCTAAGCCCTCGTACGCTTGTGTCGTATAGACTTTAAAAACAATATTTTGTTTCATAGTTTCTTTAACACCAAACGCAAATTTTTTTTCCTCGTCCGATGGCCAAAGTAAGCCAGAAGGATGTGAATGGATATGTTCCCGGATTATTGTTCCATCTTTTTTAAGCTGATTATCAATTAGAATACCTGCGGCCTGCTCATTATCATTTTTACGGGAGGTGCCGATATAATTCAGTTCGCTTATCTCATCTGTCGTGCATTTCAGTTGAGAATACTCGACCTTTTACAGCTAAACTGCAATGGTCTCCATCGTGTTGAAGATAATCCATCCGCAGTGCCAGCGGACGAACCTGCTCAAGGCTGTCCGCCGGTACGTTTTTTTCCGCATCGGCCGTTTCCCTCCGGCAGGCTCCCAACAGCACTGCAAAGAGTAAGATTATCACAGCTCTAATATTCCGGCCTATCAGGCAAGCCATGTTCTCTCCGTATATGATTTTCAGTCGCTTCATAAGCCTCATTATGTTTTAGACCAACAGCCCGTCAGCGCAATGACGCCACGCATCGCCACCGATTTTAGATATAAAGACAGACAAACGTCGGTTCATGGCTGCAAACGGATTAAGGTGATGATGCAAATATAGATAGTAATATTGTGTTTCCCAAATGTTTTCGGGCCGAATTTCGGATATGGTCTACCACGACAGTTCGGCAATTCACACCCATTGTTTTCTGCCATTCTCAGCTATTGCTCCTTATATGGCTCATTTATTTTCATACTGTCCGGCAACCAGAGAAGAGATGGAATACCGGCCTCTCTGAACAGAGAAAATTTCCGTTTATTTTTATATACTTTTTTAATAGGACGGAACCCCGGATCATAAGTCTCTCTCCTGAGCTTTTTCAGCCAGCTTATACCCCAGTCGAGAAAACTTATAAAAACCAAGTTGTTGTTTCTCAGTACAAAATCCCATTCAGCACAAGCATCATTTATTGCGTAAAAATCTTTTAACGCTTTAAAGCAAACCTTTCTCGACTTGTTTCTTTTTACTAAAGAACACGATTTTTTACTTATAATAATTACGCGAATGCCATCTATCACAGCGACTGAGTATTCATACCCGTTTCTCAAAATATAATCTGTTTCTTTTAGCTCCTGTCTGATATGTAAATATAGTATCACTTGGAATTCAGTCTCCATGTTTTCATTTTCGGAGATTTTGAGATAGATCCTGTCATAGTCTTTATCCCCATTATTGTTCCGGTAAATCGGGAAAATACACTCTCTGAGAAAACCGATTATTTGCGGACATTCCAACTCCACGAGCGGAAGACAGCTTTCGGTCTCCGGCCAACTCTCACGGATATCAAGGACAAAATCATCGGCTCGTGCCGGCAAAACACAAATCAGCAGCAATACAATCTTGCTTGCGATTATCGCAATTCTATTAATCATATAGTCTGTAGTAATAATTAGTAATGACAATAAGTCCCTCCTTTATAATAAATTTTAAATTCAGTAAATGGATTATTGGAATATTTATCTGCGAAATCCTTATCCGCAGACCCTGCCGGATTTCGCCCAGGATGATTATGACTATGCGATCTGACTGTTACATTTGCATTCACCAACGCGTCCATGACATTAGTTCCGGCCGTATCGTCGTTCACACTATGGGAAGTCGTGATATAATTATTGGCATTCTGTCCTTCTTCTCCTGTTTGTATATGAGAGTACTCGACATCAGTATTATCGGCAAGGAACTCAAATGCCGAGGTACTGTTATCATCACCTTTCACAGTCATATAGACATAATCGGTCCTTCGATCCGAAGGATCCGTTAAATCTATGGTACCTGCTGGCATCTGGGAAGATTCTATGTTAGGAGAATCCTCCTTTATAATGCGGATCATGTCGTAATCATCGGTTTTTATTCGTTCTATAACATTGCCCATACGGTCCATCTCGAATATATCCTTGCCGGTGGGATCAACGTATTTTATCGGGTTCGCATTGCAGAAGACCCAAGGGGAGAGCCAGGGGTAGTTGCCGGCGTGGACGTCGGGGGCCTGCCAGAGGCCGGTGGAGGTGGTGAGGAAGCGGGCGTGGAAGTCGCTGTCGCCAAGCGAGGCGAAGCGGCGCCGCTCCTTGCCCCCGAACAGATAAGGCTGTCCGGCGGGTTCGCGCCACGGTTCGCCGTAGGGATAGTAACCCGTGTGCTGCTCCACACGGCCCTTGCCGTCCACTACCATTTCTATCGACCCGATGGCATCGGCAAGCATCCAGTGCACCCCCGCATTGTCGAAATAGCCGCCCGGGAAGTCGACGCGCATAAGGGTGTCGACTCCGTTGTTGCCGCTGGCGAAAGTAAAATTATCGATGTATGTGCGCTTACCCGACAGAACTGTGGCACCACTCGACTTCAGAATTTCCCTGACCGATATCAGCTTTCCGCCCGACGAATGTACACGTTGCTCTATCTTGTTGGGCGACAGCGGACGCGTCGTGCCGATCTCTATCTCCCGGGCCTGACCGAGGCGGTTATACAGGGAGCGTTTCAGCTGACGCCCCGTATCTGTGGTCAGAAGACCCGCTGCGTTGTAGCCCAGCGTCGTGCCGTGGGCGCCGGGCTGTCCGAAGAACTCCGTCGCCTCGGTCTCGCGGGTGATCGACGACGGAAGGGCGCCGACGTAGCTGTAGGAAAGGCCGTCGAGGAGTCCGAAACTCTCCTCACCGCCGTCGATACCCAGGACGCCGTAGCGCCGCAGCGTCAGCGGTCGCCCGATCGCATCGTAGGTATACGAGGTTGAGAAATCCTCGCCGACACTGTCGGTCGACGCCGCTGTATAGTCCGCGCCTATGAGCCGGTCGTGGACGTCGTAGCGGTAGTCATACCGGCTGCCGAAGGTCGTGGTGCGACCCGACATCTCGCCCGTGTAACGGGGAAACGCCCCGTCGGCATAATGCATCCTTTCGGTATAGTTCACCGACAGTATCTCCAGTGGTGGCCTTATTATAAGCGGAAGAGTATCTCTTCTGACAATATCGCTGTAATACCTCTGACCGAGCTGGAGATCTCCCGGATTGACTATCTGCCGGAATGGAAGAAGGGTCTCCGTCCGCACGGGCCATCCGTGGATATCGTACTCGTATCTGCGGGCAAGATTGATGCCGAAATCGGTACGCGAGAGTCTGCCTTCATTATTATGTGTGTGCTTCACCCGAACGGAGTCGTTTTCAAAACGATAGGTGATCCGGTATGGCCTCTCGCCCTGGTCGTATTCGGTATGTGTGGCGAATGTAAGGGTCGTATCCGGACGAAATACAGTGATTCTTTCGTCCTCGACCGCGCCGGTATAGTCATGACGAATACTGCGGATAACATCCCCTTCGGGTGCATGCGAACGGCTCTGGATCATACGCCCCAGTCCGTCGTAATAGTAAGCCTCATAGCGGAACTCGCCGTCATCGCCAAGATCGACGCTACCCGTCGGCAACCCCCAGACATCGGCGGAACGCGTTGCGGCAAAACCGGCTACCGCCTTGAAGCCGAGATCGAGGCCCGACAGACGCAGATAGCCGTAATCGTCGTAATAACTTGCCGCGACGGGCTGGAATTCGTCGGGGAAACCGTCGGCGTGACGGAAGCACAGGGTGGCGGTATTGATCGGACTAAAAGAAACGATATGACTCCCGGCTACGAATGACTCCAGAGAGGCGTCGGTAAACGGAGCTATCCCTTCAAGCACCTTGCGTCCTGTCGAGTCGTAGAAAAATACCCGCCACTCACCGTCGGCCATCGCCGGAAGATGTTCTGCCACGAGCCTGCCCGCGGCAGAATAGCGCCGCAGAGTCGGCACCGATCCCGGAATGCGATCATAGATGCACCGTCCGGCGCCGTCGTAGCGGTATTCGAATGAGTAATCCTCGAGGTCTGTGTCATCACTGTCATAGCTCTTGACTTCAAGTATGGGCTGGAGCACCCTGCGCAGACGGCCGAAACTGTCGTATATGTAATATGTGGAAAGCCAGTCGTCGCCGGCACCCTCGCGCCGCATCAATTTCCGACCTTCGAAGTCCGACGCCTCATAGACGGCATGCCCGTCTTCGTCGATGCTCTCAGTCACCGTCAGCACTCCGGCAGGCCACAGGCCCTTATAGTCCACTCCTCCGTCAGATGTCAGCTCGAACCGCGGACACGACCACGGCATGACGGCCGTGTTTACAGCGCGCGTGGCCGTAGCCGCCCTCGCTCCCGATTTCCACTCTTCTCCGGGCCTGGTCTCGGCCGTTTTCACGCCTCGCGGAGAAGGCTCATATGCCATATCCGTCCAGGCGGCGGCATCTGCCGGTTTCGACGAGGACGGCACCGAAGTACGGCTCAGACGGCCCATTGTATCGTATTCGGAGAAGACCGACAAGGCCGAACACGACTGCCTTCCGGAAAGTGTTATGATCTCGCGGGTACCCCCGCCGGAAAAATCCTTTGATTCGACCTGACGTCCGCGGTAATCGTAATAAACAGCCGTAGTATGCTTGTCGCTGCCGCTGCTGTCGAGCCAGCGATAGGAGGTCACACTATTGTCGCCATCGTGATTTATACGGTAGGCATATGTCGAGACCGTACCCAGGCCGTCGACCGAAGTCTTTATCAGACGTCCGACAGCATCATATTCGTAGCGCTCAACCACACCTGTAGGCTGCGTGAGCGATATCACACCGACCCCGGGCGCATACATGGCTTTTGTATAGAGCCTTCCTGCAGAAGACCCGAAATTGTAGAGTTCGGCATTTCCGCCGGTTGCAAGATAGCCGTGGATACTCTTAGCCGTTTCGAAATCGATACCGTCGATACGAAATACCGGCAGATTTCCCTTGTATCCCCATATGTAGGCCGACGACACCCCGTCGGCATCGGTAAACCCGGCAAGCCGGTGACCGTGGTATTCATAAACCGGAGATACAATCGTATCTGCCGCCCCCTCATACCAGGTCTTTATACGGCGCGGACGATACAATGCACCTCCAAGCGGCATATATTCGGCCTCTGAACGAAGTATAGCACCCCCGCGGGTACTTGAAGCCCGGAGAGGAACATTGACTATATGGGACCGGGCCATACCTTCGGCGACCGGTCCTTCAGCATCGGGAGCGAACACATAAGACAGCGAACGCACGTCATCGCCACAACTCACGACCATCCCGGCCACTATCGAAGATCTCGGAGAATAGGAGATCTGCTTCCTGACAACAATGCTGTCGCCATTATGATATGTCACCGTCTCCGTAGCAATCAGACGCTCTGTCTGGCGCTCGACACCATAACCTATCGCGGAATATGGAAACTGATTGTCTCCGTGATAATCCATAAGGATATCGGGAGTCGTGCCGTATGGTCCGGCTCCCCTCATTATATGCCCTTCGTCAAAGTCGGGCTCCACGCCGGAATTGGTACCCATCATTATCATTTCCCGGTTGATATGGGTCGAACTTATCGCTCCATAATAGTATGTGCGATAGGTATTGCGTTCACTCTCGACCTTCTCATAATTTCCGGCTGTACCCTTATATATATTTTTTTCTACAAGTTGCGGCCCCGTACTGAACACCTTTGAAAGATTGCTGATCATTCTGATGCCGAAACGATCGTAGAAAGAATTGGGCAGCGATATCATATCCCTGAAATGATACTCCACTTTTCCTTCATCATGGATTTCTGTCACATGGTCATACCAGAGAGGTGTCTCGCCCATGTCATAGCGCATGTAATCGGACACCGGTATAACGTTGACAAGCCGCACAGGACAATAATAACGTGCAGACAGTGAACCCCACAGGCCCTTGGGCATTATGGCGCCCGATACATTGACAAAGGTCGACGCCGACGGCACCGCCCGCACTCTTGCAAGCGGATATTCATAACGGATAACCTGAGGAGAAGTGTCGGCATCTCCGTTCCGCATTGTCACCGTCTTCACACGCAGACCTCCGCCGTGATCAAGATAGACATCATACTCAGGCGATATGTTTTTATTGTTTTCCATACGCATCTTCTCAAAATGATGCGTCTCATATTCAAACTCTGCGACAGCACCGGTCGGATAGCGTACGCTTTTCAGGATATCCGCTTTCATCGCTTCCTCATTTATGCTGCGGTCGGCCTCCCCTATATATAAAGTGTATACTCTTGCGCTCTCGTCCCTGTGGGGCGACTGTTCATGCATGCACAAACGCGGTTCGAGCGTACTGTTCTCAATCGCATTATAATATCCCCACCAATCCTGTGCATGAGGATTCCAGACACCGTTTCCAACTGAATAATAATCGAAGACATAGGGCGAATCATTTCCGGTGTCAACCTCCGTCAATACCCAATGGGCATATCCGGTCTGTTTATATGTCAGATCTATTTTACGTAGTTCGGTATCATCATTGGATATAATGACAGAACCAAGAAAAAAGCCGCCCGTCCCCTTATATGTGAACTGCACTTTTCCGCCGGGATAAGAAATGCTCTCCGGAAGCAACATTTTATCATCCGGCAGACTATAGGACAGAACACCTGAAGCCACAGATGAATTTCGGAAATCATCTGTATTCTCATACCCGTAAAAATCGTATAAATCACGATTATCGATATATGAAGCTCCGCCGAGATAGGTCATTCGGGGGCCATAACCGAGATTATTAGACCATTTAAGATCAATCGAACGGCCGCTGGTAAGATTGATTTTATTCAAGGCCCAGCCTGTGCGGAATTGAGGCATCGCATCATCTGTTGTCTGGTATTCATACGGTGCTCCGAAAATATAGACAGTTCCGTCCGGACCGGTAACCGTTATCTCGTTAAGTTCATCGTCGGACTGCACAAGATATTCGTCGTCATCAACCCCAAGAAACTTATATGGCTTGCTCCTGGCGTCAATAACACGCGTAATGGTTTTACCAGGAATAGCAAAGGTAAAGATGTCATGCTGACTATCATATAGCACGTCGGTATCGAGAGTCAGTGCCCTGCTGTTCGCCATACATTGAAATGCCGTATACCATGGCTCCATTCCTCCGAGAAAATCCCCGACCTCCTTGAATTCATATTCTTCGTCCGGACGTCCCATTATAGTACGTGAAGCCCTAAGGGCCGGAGTCAGACTCCAGCCAAGACCCAAAGGTGCCGACTGATCGAATACTTTTACGCCATTGCTCTGATACTGCAATGTCACAGGTATTGCAAGCCCGTCGACTTCTATCGTATGCAAGGGTATTGAGAATGCCGCCGCTCCTGTCAGGACGGACGGCCTTGGCATCTCCGCCTCTATCATGGCTGCAGACGAAGGTGACGGTGGTATCAGATCCGAACGAACCGGCGACAGCAGTTCCTGCGCGCTGACACTTAAAGAAACTATGAGGCAAAATACAGCAATGACTCTCTTCATAATGTCAGCATTCTTTTTTCTGTTACAGACTCATCCTTGCAAGAGATCACAAGCATATAAGCACCGCGGGGAAGCATAGAAACCGGAATCCGGACAGTAGAGCATACATCGACTGTCTGATGGCATCCATGCCCGTAAGAATGTCCTGAAGAATCAATAAGCCACACTTCAACTTCAAACTCCGTGTCCGACTCAAAATCAATTTTAATCTCTGATTCGTTCTGACTTACAACCGCATTCGACAATATGCTTGCCATATCGCTGCCATTATCCGCCTTATCGGCATCTGATACGGCGGCATATTCAGATACATATAAAGCCGCATCATCGAAATCATCGCCGGATATTGAGAACTGGACGGCAACCGGCAGACTGTCTGACTCTGTATACCAACGATAAAACTCAAGTACATAATCATTAAGAGGCGTTTCGCTTTCTGCAAGCGATTCGCGCACAACATGCTTTTCCCTTACTAAAAAGACATTTGACAGGGTATCGGCCACACTGCGCACAAAACGTCCTCGGCCTATAACCTCACTTTCAAATTCGGTAATAGTTTTCAGCCTGACATCATCTCTCAAACCCCGCTGAACAAAAGAAGAATGTCTTTTAGAACATTCAAACGGCCGTTTCAACGCAATCGTCAGAGAATCATTTATCAGCCCCTCTCCACGTCCACAGGTATATCCCCGATAGAACAATGAATCACCACGGAGGAGATATAGGAAATCAAAATTATCTAAATGTTCCGAATATATTCCCGATATCCCTATATTTCCATAAGCTTTACTGCGATTATTCAGCACACCAAGACGTGTAGCATCCCAAAGATCTGTTTCAGCAATACCACTGTCAAAGGCATCATAGACAATATCGAAAGTACGCCATCCCTGAGCAAGACAGGAAACTGCAATAAGAAGGGAAAAAATACAACAGTGAAGTCTCATGGCTGGCTTCAGATTAAGGTTCTGTGGCAAATGTAACATATAAGTTCGTATTTGCCAAATATTTTTACTGTCTGAGAACAAAATTACAGAAAAAAGGCCCGCAATCGCGAGCCTTTTTCATGTAACAGATTATAAATAGGTCTACATCAAGCGTTGGCCAGAGGAGAGGGCACATTGTATACACGTGTGGCGAGCTCCTGATCGAGCATGTAGAGGGCGAGACCGTTGTCACCGATAAGTTTCAGACGGTCGATGAGACCCTGGGCGGTCTCTTCCTCTTCAACCTGCTCGGAAACGAACCAGTCGAGTTTACCGCGGGTGGCATAGTCGTGCTCGGCTTCGGCGAGAGCATAGATATTGTTGATGAGGGCGGTCACTTTCTCCTCATGGGCAAGAGTAGCCTCGAAAGCCGCAAGAGGGCTTTCCCAAGACTGGGGAACTTCGTCGATTGGCTTGAGGATAACACGGCCGCCGCGGCTGTTGAGATAGTTCATGAAGATTTCGGCATGAGCCTGCTCTTCCTTGAACTGGATTTTAAACCAGTTGGCGATGCCTGTGCGGCCTTCGGCCTCGAAATGCATACCCATTGCGAGATAGAGATATGCCGACCAGAATTCGGCATTGATCTGGGCGTTGATAGCGTCCTGAATTTTAGGGCTGATCATAACTTATTATATTAGTTGGGTTGTTGTATATTGTCTTGTCTGCGGACAGCCAGACCGATCGGTTCGCGATGGTCGCACGAGCGCGGCAACAGAGGTTCGTAGTCGAAATAACGTCCGAGGCCTGTCGTATCGGCACGTTCCGACACCAGCAGGAGCGTGCCTGCCGGATAAGCGGCTGCCTCTTCGAAGCTTTTTACAGTCCGTATTTTGTCGTCAAGATAGTAATTGAGAGTGAACAGACGGTGATTATAGAAATATTCAAGCGACAGCACCTGTGCCGTCGGATCGGCCGTAAGACGGTCGAGTACCCGACGGTCGCTTCGCGGATTGAGCACTGCGGGAGCTACTACTGCAATGTAGCACAGCAGCATGGCCCACACTATGGCGATCACATGCCCTACCGCGCTATGACGGTTGATGATCCATGCTGTTCCGGCTGCCACAGGGACCGCAAGCACAATATAGTTCCACCACCGCAGCGGTGCCATCACCACCGCGGGATGAGGCCATATCTGCAAGGTTACTACTGCCAGAGGCGCCACAATAGCCAGCACGGCCATAAACCATGTGAATGCCCGCACGGGGCGCACTGCTGCACCGCTGTAGAATATCGAAGCCACGGCATACGCCATGAAGGGATATGCCGGCAGCAGATAGACACTGCGCTTGCTCTCGGGGATACAATAGAATACAATCACGGTCAGCGCCATAGTCAGACTGAAGAGCCCTGCCGGCGTGAGTGCCGTCCGGTTCCACCGCCGCCATGCGAAAGCGGCCATGATCACGGCGAGAGTCCATGGGAGCATTCCGGCAAGAATAGTCAGAAAATTATAATATATCGGCTGCACATGACTGTCGTATGACATCGTGCCCATGAGACGTCCGATATTCTCCTCCATCATAAGGTCGATGAAATGCTGGCCTCCCTGCTGGGCCGCTACATAGAACCACCACGCCAGCGGCAGGAGCGCCGCAAGGGCAAGCCCGAGCATTTTCCCGAGAGTCGGGAAGAAACGGTCTCCCCTAAGCAAGGCATATATGCCCATTGCAAAGCATGGTAACATTGACCCGACCGGGCCTTTGGTCAGCGCGGCACAGCTGAAAAGCGCCCACGCGCCAAGCCAGCGCAGAGCCTTGAAACGGCAGTCGTGCCTGCGCAGCCCATAGAGCACATAGAGACCTCCGACCATACACGCCGTCAGAACCATATCGAGACGGCACGCTATGCCGGCACGGAAGACCTCGACGCTCAGGAATGTCACAAATGAAAATATAAGAGCGAATCGGGTACCGCGTTCGCGGCGCGCCCAGGCATATCCGCCCATCACCATCGCCATCAGGGCTACCACCGAGGGCAGTCGCGATATATACTCGCTGACAACGCCTCCGTTAAATACCAACGCGAAGATACTCATGAGCCACGCCAGAAACGGTGGTTTGAACGGAATATCCCCTCCGTAGTTTGTCGGCAGAATCCAGTTGCCGCTCTCAAGAATCGATACCGCCACGATAGCCTCGCGCGGTTCTCCCTTGGAATTGAAAAGTATCTCGCCAAGCCACGGCAGGAAAAGAACTGCCATCGCAAGTAAAAGCAGGAGTGCCGCTCCGGGCATATGGGGATCGAGCCTTGATTTCATCTTCAGATCAGTTTTGTGGTGTATTCTCGAGTTCCGACGGATGTTTTATGAAGTATTGGCGCAACATCTCCGCGATATCGAAATAATAACCCTCCTGTGTATTTTTCGCATTCTTCTCCACAGCGATAAAGTCATAGTGCGGAGGCTCGAAACGCTGACTCTGGGCCGTCTTTCCCGAAAGATTGAGAAAATCGTACTCATGCTGCGGATATACCACGATAAATGCGTTATCAGGATCAGTTCCCTTCCCGGAAGCCGCGATCACAAGGAGCAGATGATTAAGCTTATACTGCCATATGCGCGCAAGATCGCATTTGCCATTCTGCTCATACACAAAAATACGGTTGGTGAGCTGACGCAAGTCTACCGGATTGTCGTCGAGCACCTGAAGCGCATAGTCGAGCATCTTCGTGCGGTCGGCGCGTGTGCGCTTGGCCTTGGCATATATCGGCTGGAGCTCCTGAAGCAAGGTCGGATTCGGAGCCTCGCGATAGGGGTCGTAATCTTCCTGAAAGAATGTACCGTAATAGAAATACTGGAATTCCTCGGCCGTCATGGTGGTATCATTGGCCGTAAATGCTTTCAGAAGCCTGGGATAGTAATATTTCGAATTTTCGTCGGTTGTCGAACGGGCTATAGCATCGAGATCTGGACGGCCCAGCTCCTCGCGGGCACCTCCCTTGGCAAATGCGGTCACCGAGACCGCTATGGCGATTGCAGATAGAACAGATCGTAGATTCATAATACTGAGGCGGCCGTTATGCCGCAGATTGAACACGACACCACGGCGCGCAGCCCGGTGTCGCACAGAAAATTTATGAAAGTCGGAGAGAAAACCGGAAGATGGCCACGTCCCGCGGGAGTACTGCGGAAAGCAAGTGCGCCAAGCACCGCGCCGAGAGCGCTTCCGCTGATAATGGAGGCCGAAGTCGGAGCGGCTACATAGCCGAGCAACGCGCCGGCGATGGCTCCGACCGTGACATACGGATTGCCCGACCGGATGACCGCGTCGCGTCTGGGCGTAAAAATACCGATGCCTACAACAAGCACCGCGGCCACAAACCAGAACACCAGCACGCTTCCGTCTATATACGGAGCACCCGCAAACCACGCGCACGACATGCCCGCATAGGACAATACAACACCCGGCAGACGGGGTACAAAACAAGCGAGCACCCCGAGGGCACAGAGTACTATGGCGGTTATGGCGAGTGCTGACATAGACTGAATATTCGGTTTTTGTGAAAGACAAAGATAGCTATTTCAGCCTTGCCCGCATTCCTTTTTAACTAAAATTAATCTTTAGTCACGGAGCATTCGAAGCACACCGGAAAATTTTTTGGCAATGATGAAACTTTTATGTACTTTTGTGCGTCTAATCAACTGAAAACAGTCTTTCCACGTTTTTCAACGTCAGTTCAAGTTATTGAAATATAAAACACAAACAAAGAAAGTACTTTCACGAAAAAATCTACTCTTCTAATCATTGCCGAGAGGTAATACAACAAGCAAAGACAATTATGGAATCGAATTCGAACGAAAAGAAACCCAAACGCCCCCGCATCGGGCAGACCTATCGCGTGTCGGAAGGACAGAATACCGACGAACGCCCGCGCTTCCAGCGCCCCGAAGGAAACGAAGACGGCGAATATCGCCCGAAACGTCCCTATCAGCCGCGTCCTCAGGGCGGCTATAACAACGGATATCAGCAACGCAACAACTACAATAACGGAGGCTACCAGCAGCGTCCCGGTGCATATCAGCCACGCCCCTACCAGCCGCGGCCCCAGCGTCCCGACTTCGAAAACAACGAAGGCCATACAGCCGAGAACGGCGAGGAACAGCAGCGTCCCGCATACCAGCCCAGGCCCTATCAGCCACGTCCTCAGAACGGATACGGAAACAACCGCCAGGGAGCTTACAACAACCGTCAGCAGGGAGGATACCAGCCACGTCAGAACGGCGGCTACAACAATCGCCAGGGACAGCCTCGTCAGCAGGGTGGCTACAACAACCGGCAAGGAGGATACAACAATAACCGCCAGAACGGCTATAACAATAACCGCCAGGGAGGCTACAACAACCGTCCGAACGGATACGGAAACAACCGTCAGGGTGGCTACAACAACCGTCAGCAGGGAGGATACCAGCAACAGGGCGGTTTCCCGGCACGCGGCAAGAGTTTCACTCCGCGTCCGAAACCGGTGGAATACGAAATGCCGATTCCGGATCCCAACGAACAGATCCGTCTCAACAAATATATGAGCAATGCCGGCATATGCTCGCGTCGCGAGGCCGACGAATTCATCCAGCAGGGCCTCGTGAAGGTCAATGGCGTCATCGTGACCGAACTCGGCACCAAGATCTCGCACAGCGACGTAGTCGAATACGATGAGAAGGTGGTGACCATGGAGCGCAAATGCTATATTCTGCTCAACAAACCCAAAGACTGCGTGACCACCAGCGACGATCCCAACGGACGTCTCACCGTCATGGATCTTGTCAAAGGAGCATGCAACGAACGCATATACCCCGTCGGACGCCTCGACCGCAACACCACCGGCGTACTCCTGCTCACCAACGACGGTGATCTTGCATCGAAACTCACCCATCCCAAGTTCGTCAAGAAAAAGATATATCACGTATGGTGTGACCGCGACATCGCCGAAGACGATATGCAGCGTATCGCTGACGGTATCGAACTCGAGGACGGTCCCATCCACGCCGATGCCATCAGCTACGCGACCGAGACCGACCGCAATCAGGCCGGCATCGAGATCCATTCGGGCCGTAACCGCATCGTGCGCCGTATCTTCGAGAGCCTCGGATACCACGTGACAAAACTCGACCGCGTATACTTCGCAGGTCTTACGAAGAAAAACCTGCCCCGCGGACGCTGGCGCTACCTCACCCAGGAAGAGGTAAACTACCTTAAAATGGGCTCTTTCGAATAATTCATCAGCATTATATGAAACGCACTAAAATATCCGACATCTTCAACCCCGCCCTTGTCGGCACGCGTGTAAGCGTGAAAGGCTGGGTGCGCACACGCCGCGGCAATAAGCACGTACAGTTCGTGGCGCTCAACGACGGTTCGACCGTAGCCAACCTCCAGATTGTATTCGATCTCGAGAAATTTTCTGACGAAGATCTCAAACCCGTCACTACAGGTTCGTCAATCCACGTAGAAGGTATCCTCGTCGAAAGCATGGGCAAAGGCCAGAGCTACGAGGTACAGGCCGACACTCTCGAGATCTACGGCACCGCCGACCCCGAGACATATCCTCTCCAGAAAAAAGGGCATACCCTCGAATTCCTGCGCGAAAAGGCCCATCTGCGCCCCCGCACCGCCACTTTCGGCGCCATCCTTCGCGTTCGCAGCGCACTTGCCTTCGCTATTCATAAGTTTTTCAACGAAAAAGGCTTCTTCTATCTCAACACACCTCTTATCACAGCCAGTGACTGTGAAGGAGCCGGCGCGATGTTCCAGGTGACCACACTTCCTCTCGACAAGCTGCCCAAGACAGAAGACGGCAAAGTAGACTATTCGAAAGACTTCTTCGGCAAGCCCACCGCACTCACCGTCAGCGGACAGCTCGAAGGCGAGCTCGGCGCCACAGCCCTCGGTGCGATATATACTTTCGGTCCGACCTTCCGCGCCGAAAACAGCAACACACCGCGCCATCTGTCGGAGTTCTGGATGATCGAACCCGAAATGGCTTTCTATGACATCGCCGACAACATGGATCTCGCTGAAGAGTTCGTGAAATACTGCATCGGCTACGCCCTCGAGCATTGCCGCGCCGACATCGAATTCCTCGCCGAGCATTTCGACAAAGAGCTTATCGAACGCCTCGAATTTGTACTTCACAACGACTTCGTGCGCCTCACATATACCGAAGGCGTCGAAATTCTGAAAGCATCCGGCAAGAAATTCGAATTCCCTGTTGACTGGGGCACCGACCTACAGAGCGAACATGAACGCTATCTCGTCGAAGAGCACTTCAAGAAACCCGTGATACTCACCGATTACCCCAAAGAAATCAAGGCTTTCTACATGAAGCAGAACGAAGACGGCAAGACCGTGCGTGCCATGGACGTCCTCTTCCCAAAAATCGGCGAAATCATTGGCGGCAGCGAACGCGAGGCCGATTATGACAAACTGCTCGCCCGTATCGAGGAACTCAATATCCCGATGAAAGACATGTGGTGGTATCTCGACACACGCCGCTACGGTACAGTGCCCCACAGCGGCTTCGGTCTCGGCTTCGAACGCCTCGTACTCTTCGTGACAGGCATGACCAATATCCGCGACGTCATCGCGTTCCCCCGCACCCCCGGTAACGCCGAATTCTAATAAAGTTACAAAATTATAAGTTAGGAGTTAGAAGTTTTCTGCTTCCAGCTCCTAACTTTTCTTTTATCAAAATGGTTGTAACTTCTAAATCATAACTGAAATAAAATGCCAAAAGTATCAAAGCGTGGCTGCGAAATGCCTGCCTCTCCTATTCGCCGTCTGGTGCCGCTGGCCGATAAAGCCAAGGCGCGTGGTGTCAAAGTATATCATCTCAACATCGGGCAGCCCGATGTTCCCACTCCCCCCGAAGCCTTCGAGGCTCTCAGAAACATAGACCGGAAGATTCTCGAATACAGCCCTTCGGCCGGTCTTCTTTCGCTCCGCGAGAAACTGCGCCAATATTACAAACGATTCAATATCGACGTGGAGACCGACGACATCATCGTCACCTCAGGAGGCTCCGAAGCGGTGCTTTTCGCCTTCATGGCATGTCTCGATCCAGGCGACGAAATCATCGTTCCGGAACCGGCATATGCCAATTACATGGCTTTTGCCATATCGGCCGGAGCAAAAATCGTCACAGTGCCGTCAAGTATCGACAATGGCTTCGAGCTGCCGCCGGTCGAAGAATTCGAAAAACTCATAACGCCGCGTACCAAAGGCATCCTCATCTGCAACCCCAACAACCCCACGGGCTATCTGTATACGATGAAGGAAATGCTGCAAATACGCGATCTCGTGCTTAAATACGATCTATTTCTCTTCTCCGACGAGGTATACCGCGAATTCTGCTACACGGGCGCGCCATACATATCGGCGTTTCATCTCCCGGGAATAGAAGACAAGGTCGTGCTCATAGATTCTGTGTCGAAACGCTACAACGAATGCGGCATCCGCATAGGCGCTCTCATTACAAAGCACAAGGAACTTAAAGCCAATGTGATGAAATTCTGTCAGGCCCGTCTGAGTCCTCCGCTCATCGGTCAGATCGTAGCCGAAGCCTCTATCGATGCCTCGCCCGAATACATGCTCGCCACATATAATGAATATGTAGAGCGCCGTAAATTTCTCGTCGACCGCATAAACAAGATTCCGGGATGCTACACTCCAATACCGATGGGGGCCTTCTATACGGTCGTACGCCTGCCGGTCGACGATGCCGATCGCTTCTGCAGCTGGTGTCTCGACGAATTCGAATACGAAGGCGCCACAGTATTCATGGCTCCGGCCTCTGGCTTCTACACGACTCCTGGCAGAGGTACAGACGAGGTCAGAATGGCATATGTACTCGACAAAACCGAGCTTGACCGCGCTCTGACGGTACTGGAAGAGGCTTTGAAGGCATATCCGGGCCGAAAATAAATGTTATGCGACATGTTTTGATAAAAAGCCCGCATAATCTTTGCCAACGCAGAAAAAAAAGTGTAAATTCGCCGTTGATACCATATCCCCTTTATACGTTTTAAACGGGATTAAAAAGAAAAACGACAATAAAACACAACTAATATACCTAACCATCTTAAACCAATATGAGTTATCTTAAATTTGATAAGAAGCTACTCATAAACTTGGACCAGTCGTTGCCGAAGGAAATGCTCCGCACCAATCAGGCCGGAGCCTACCACTGCACCACGCTGACGGGATGCAACACCCGCAAACAGCATGGGCTGCTGGTAATTCCTATCGAAAGCATGGGCGACAAACCACATGTCTTGCTTTCGACTCTTGACGAAACCGTCATACAGCACGGAGCACCCTTCAATCTGGGACTGCACCGTTACCGAGGCGGAGTCTACAGCCCCAACGGCCACAAGTATATACGAGAGTTTGACTGCGAGGGCGTCCCCCGCATGACTTATCGCGTCGGCGGTGTCATTCTGACCAAAGAAAAAATCTTCATCAGCCAGGAAAACCGAATTCTGATCCGTTATACCCTGGTAGAAGCCCATTCGGCCACAACACTTCGATTCAGACCCTTCCTCGCTTTCCGCGAAGTAAACAGTCTCTGCGTCGAGAACAACGCCATCAACAAAACCATCGAGCCCGTCGACAACGGTATTGCAACCTGTCTCTACGACGGCTTCCCGACCTTATACATGCAGTTCAGCCATAAGGCTACATGGGTAGATCAACCCAACTGGTACAAAGACATCGAATATGTCAAAGACCTTGAACGTGGTGTGCCCTACTGCGAGGATCTGTGGGTGCCGGGATATTTTGAAGTTCCTATCAAAAAAGGCGAAAGTATCATATTCTCGGCAGGCGTAAGCCCGGTAAGCCCGCGTAGTCTCAAAAAAATGTACGAGACGGAGATCGCAAGCCGCACGCCGCGCACATCGTTCTTCAATTGCCTCAAGAACAGCGCCAAGCAGTTCTATATCCGCAAGGGTGACGCCATGTATCTGATTTCAGGCTTCCCCTGGGGTATCGTGCTGGCCCGAAACACATTCATGGCTCTTCCCGGACTGACACTCGCCATCGACCACCGCGCCGACTATGAAGCCATCATGAACACGGCGCTCAAGGCCCTGCTCCGTTTCGCCGATACCGGCGAGACATCGGAACGCATTCACGGAATCGACCTTCCCGACATTCCCCTCTGGGCAATGTGGGCCATACAGCAGTATGCGAAGATCGTCGGCCTCGACCGTGCCCGCGAACTGTACCTCCAGCCCGTGACCTCGATTGTCGACTATATTCTCCGCGGAGGACACCCGAATCTCTTTGTCGATGCGGACACCGGCCTTCTCTCTACCGACGGTCATCTCACACCCGTATCCTGGATGAACTCGACACTCGGCGGGGCACCTGTGGTACGCCGCACTGGCCGTCTCGTAGAATTCAATGCCCTTTGGTACAATGCCCTCATGTTCGCGGCCTCGCTCGCCGAGACCGAACCCGCACTTGAAGGACGCCGCACCGCATGGCTCGCCGAAGCCGAGAAGATGAAAGAACCGTTTATCGACACATTCCTCAACGAAAGCGGCTATCTCTACGACTATGTCGACGGCACATATGCCGAACCGAGCGTACGTCCGAACATGGCGATCGCGATCGGTCTGGACTACTCGCCTCTCGACCGCCGTCAGCGCAAGGGCGTTCTCGATGTCGTGACCCGCGAACTTCTCACCCCCAAAGGACTGCGCACGCTGTCGCCAAAGAGCTACGGCTATCGTCCTAACTACGTCGGATCGCCAGAAGAACGTGACTTCGCAATGCATAATGGCCCGTCGCGCCCCTGGCTCATGGGCTTCTATGCCGACGCCTATCTGCGCGTATTCGGCATGAGCGGCGTAGGATATATAGACCGCATGCTGATCGGTTTCGAAGACGAGATGAGCCAGGGCTGCATAGGCTCGCTCAGCCAGCTTTACGACGGAAATCCCCCCTATACGGGCCGCGGCGCCGTCAGCCATGCCACCAACGTGGCCGAAGTGCTCCGCGCATACCGCACAGTGAAACGTTTCGAACAGTAAAATCCCGACTAAATATATAACTATGAAAGCTTTAATGTTCGGTTGGGAATTTCCGCCCCATATCCTCGGCGGTCTCGGCACCGCCAGCTACGGCCTCACCCGCGGAATGTGGGAATGCGGCGACATGGATATAACATTCGTCATTCCCAAACCTTTCGGCGACGAAGACCGCAGTTTCGCCCGTATCATAGGTGCCTCGCAGGTGCCCGTGGCATGGCGCGACGTAAGCCGCGACTATGTGGAGTCGCGCATCGGCAAGGTCATGGATCCCGACCTTTACTTCCAGCTCCGCGACCATATCTATGCCGACTTCAACTACATGCGGACCAACGACCTCGGCTGTATCGAGTTCTCCGGCAAATATCCGTCCAATCTTCTGGAGGAAATCAACAACTACTCCATCATGGCCGGTGTGCTCGCCCGCACCCTTGACTTCGATATAATCCACAGCCACGACTGGCTCACCTACCCTGCCGGCATACACGCAAAGCAGGTGACCGGCAAGCCCCTGGTAATACACGTACACGCCACCGAGTACGACCGCTCGCGAGGCAAGCCCAATCCTACGGTCTACGGCATCGAGCGCGACGGCATGACCCATGCCGACCATATCATCACGGTCAGCAATCTCACCCGTCAGACCGTGATAGACCATTACGGCGTCGATCCGGCCAAGGTAACAACCGTTCACAACGCCGTGGTGCCTCTCAGCCAGGATCTGCTCGACATCGAGATGCCACGCGCCACCAAGGAGAAAGTGGTCACATTCCTCGGCCGTATAACAATGCAGAAAGGCCCGGAATATTTCGTGGAAGCAGCCGCCAAAGTGCTCCGCAACTGCTCGAACGTGCGTTTCGTCATGGCCGGATCGGGCGATATGATGGACAAGATGATCCAGCTCGCCGCCGAACGCGGCATTGCCGACCGCTTCCATTTCCCGGGCTTCCAGAAAGGACGCCAGGTCTATGAAATGCTGAAGGCAAGCGACGTCTACATGATGCCTTCGGTATCGGAACCTTTCGGTATCTCACCCCTCGAAGCCATGCAGATGGGAGTTCCGTCGATCATCTCAAAGCAGAGCGGTTGTGCCGAAATCCTCGACAATGTCATAAAGACCGACTACTGGGACATTGACGCAATGGCCGACGCTATCCATGCCATAATCTCATATCCGGCGCTCTACAAGCAGCTCCGCGAGGACGGTCTGGCCGAAGTGGCACAGATTACCTGGGACAAGGCCGGCCAGAAAGTTATCAATATTTATAATAAAGTACTGGGTCGCAGCTAAACAGAAGCCGACCGCCAAAATATACAACTAAAGATGAAAGCCATCTGTTTCAATTTCGAAATACATCAGCCGTTCCGTCTGAAGCGCTATCGCTTCTTCGATATAGGCCGCGACCACTACTACTTCGACGATTTCCTCAACGACGACATCGTCACCCGTATTGCTCATAACTCCTATATTCCGGCAGCCGAAACCCTTCTGCGCATGATCGAACAGAGCGAGGGTAAATTCCGCTGTTCAATTGCTATTTCGGGCGTGGCCTTCGAGCAGTTCGAGCATTATGTGCCCGAATTCATCGATGTGCTGAAGCGTCTCGCCGATACAGGGGCCGTGGAATTCGTAGCACAGCCATTCGCCTATTCTCTGGCAAGCCTCGCCGATCCCGAAGAATTCGCAGCACAGATCGCCGATACACGCTCCATCCTCAAGAGCCGTTTCGGCGTTACACCCAAAGTGGTCCGCAACACCGAGCTTATCTATGACGACGATCTCGCCCCGCAGCTTGTGCATCTCGGCTTCAACGGTGTTCTCACCGAAGGCGCCAAGCATATCCTCGGCTGGAAGTCGCCCGACTATATCTATACGGCAGCCTCCGCACCCAAGCTGAAACTGCTGTTGCGCAACTCCAAACTCAGCGACGATATCGCATTCCGCTTCTCCGACTCTTCCTGGCCCGAATTCCCCCTTACGGCCGACAAATACATCGACTGGATCGCATCCACTCCCGCCGACGAGCAGATTGTGAATATCTTCCTTAACATGGAGACATTCGGTGATCTTCATCCCGCTACAACCGGCATCTTCCAGTTCCTTGAAGCTCTGCCCCGCTTTGCAGCAGAGCGCGGAGTCGAATTCCTCACTCCGTCCGAAGCCATAGCCAAGATCAAGCCTGTCGGCGAGCTTAGCGTCATGCACCCGATCTCGAGCGCCGATGAGGCCCGCGATACCTCCGCATGGCTCGGCAACCGTCTTCAGAACGAGGCCTTCGAAAAACTCTATTCCGTATCCGAGCGTGTGCGCCAGTGCAACAACCGTCAGCTCAAGAAAGACTGGGAGTATCTTCAGACATGCGACCATTTCTACTATATGAGCACCAAGCAGCGCGGTGGTTTCAGCCCGTACGAAACCCCCTTCCAGGCATTCACCAATTACATGAATGTCCTCGCCGACTTCCTCATGCGCGTAGAGGCCGAATTCCCTTCTCAGGTCGACAACGAAGAGCTCAATTCGCTCCTGCTCACCATTTCCAACCAGGGCGCGGAAATCGAGACCCTCAACAAGGAACTCGCCTCCATGCGCAAGAACGTAGAACAGTATAATATCGAGCACCGTCTGCGCGAAGAGGCTAAAGAAGAGCCGAAAGAAGAAGCCAAGCCCAAAGCAAAAAGAGGCCCGAAACCCAAGGCAGAAAAAGCAGCAGAAGAAAAGCCTAAAAAAGCACCTGCAAAACGTGCCAAAAAAGCAGAATAATCCCTTATCCCTATAAACAGAAAAAGACCCGCCGAAACGGGTCTTTTTCAATTTATAGCTAATACCTTGGCTATTGTGTGATATGCCAGTAGACGGTGTAGCGGCGACGGTGGAGGTCATAGAGCGGCTCTAAGACTGTGCCGTCGGGAGCCGTGAAGCGAAGTGTGCCCGGCGTGCGGCTTAGCTCAGGCAATCCGTTCTTAAAGGTCAATTCGGTTTTAAGCCCGGCAGGAATGTGATAATCGTAGGTATAGTAGTCGTTGCGCACTGTCGGATCGGAGAAAGGCGCGCAACCAGTCATGCCATCCGTACCCATGTCGCCTGCAAGCACCACCGGCCCGTAGAGAACAACGCCCCGGGTTGAGTCATTGCCCGCATATTCCATATGCAGCCCCATCGGGAAATCCGCCTCGATCCGGTCGCCGGCACGCCAGCGACGTTCGATATCGATATATGACGACGGTCCCGTCTTTACTTTAACCGGCTTGCCGTTGACTTTAACGACGGGACGGCCGCTCCATGAGGGATAACGCAGTGAAATCACCGCCTTGCGTCCGTCAGCCTCGTCGACAGTCAGAACTGTACGGGATGATACCGGAAACTCGGTCGCCTGCGTCAGCTTCATGCCGCCATCCCGCCAGTCGAGCCGGGAAGGAGCGAACAAATTGACAAAAAGACGTCCCGGAGCATGATAATAAATGCCTTCGGCGTATTTTGCATGACTCTCGAACCCACTGCCGACACAGCACCAGAAGGAATGTTCCGGTGTACTGTAGACCTTGTAGGCACCACTGAGCAATGGCAGGAAATAGCACACCATACCGCTTTCGGGATCCTGCTGAGCAAGAATATGATTATATAGCGCGCGTTCGTAGTAGTCGGCTACAGCGGGGTCGGCATTCCAGCAGAAGAGATGTCGCGAAAGCTTGAGCATATTGTATGTGCAGCATGTCTCTCCGGTATATCCGTTGATGTTTTTCGACATTTTCGTCGGATCGAAGAAATGCTCTTTCTGGCTTAGCGAACCGGTCGCGAAACAATGATCACAGATCATAGAGTGCCAAAAGAGTTCGGCGAGTCGGCGCGACTCCTCATCGCCGTCAAGCTCATAGTTTCTGGCCTCGGCGATAACCTTCGGTATAAATGTATTGGTGTGTTTTGTGCCGAAATCCGTATTGCCTTCTTTGAGCGGATCTATGACATCGTTATGATAGAAAAAGCGTGCAAGATCGCGATAGCGCTCGTCGCCGGTAACGGAATAAAGATTATAAAAAGCCTCGTTTACACCACCGAATTCATTGCGGAGCATAAGCCGGCGTGTCTCTTCCGACACATCTGTGAGCTTTGCATGCGCCCAGTCTCCCATCTTGCGGGCAAGCTCGAGGGCCTGTGCATTGCCAGCCAGCAAATATTGGTCAATCAGGCCGGACAGAATCTTATGGAGGGTATACCAGGGTGCCCATACCGACTTACCCTTCATATTACGGTTTATAAGTTCTTCGGGAAAAGCACTCAGATAACCGTTGCCGAGCGCAGACTGTACTTCGGCAAGACCAGCTACAATACTGTCGCCCTTAAGCTTGAATATTTCAGCGCCTGTGGCAGCATACATCAGTCCATACGCCGACATCAGATGGCCGGTCGTATGCCCCCGCAGATCGCAGTCGAGCGACTCCCAGCCACCATATTTGCGCACACTCTCATATCCGCCCTCAAAGCCGGCGAACACGCCGGCGTTATTGCGGAAACTATGGAGCAGACGGCGCGTATCGATATTTACCATCCAGGCAGAGTCCCGCTCGAGATTATCGCGCAGACGTCCCGGCAGCAATCTTACATCAGACAGCGGAAACGTCTCGGCACTGACAGAACATACGTTTTCTTTTACAACACCACCCGACACAGAGCCGGGATATACCGACTGCGCCTGCGACATCAGAGGCGCGACAGCGATAACGAGAGCATATAAAGACTTTTTCATACCTTATGATACGTTACGAGACGTCTTTACACTCAATTATCTGGTTATCTCCGGCCTAAATCATATTTTTTCGCGAAGGTACCGGCCCGTAATGCTGGCAGTATCCGCGGCTATCTGCTCGGGAGTGCCTGTCGCGACAACATTACCACCGTTTTCGCCGCCTTCGGGTCCCATGTCGATTATATGGTCGGCACATTTGATAACGTCGAGATTATGCTCTACCACGATTATCGTATGCCCCATAGATATAAGCCTGTCAAATGCCTTGAGAAGCAGCCTGATATCATGAAAATGCAACCCGGTGGTCGGTTCGTCGAATATAAACACAGTCGGACCGGCATGATCCTGACTGAGGAAATAAGCGAGTTTCACGCGCTGATTCTCACCGCCCGAGAGAGTGCTGCTCGACTGCCCAAGTTTGATATAACCCAGACCCACCTCCTGAAGAGGCATGAGACGACGCACCACACGTGGTTCTGCCGCGAAAAACTCTATGGCTTCATCGACAGTCAGATCAAGTATATCGGCGATATTCTTGCCCTTGTATTTTACCTCCAGCACCTCCGACTTGAAACGCTTGCCGTGGCACTGCTCGCACTCGATGGTGACATCGGCAAGAAACTGCATCTCAATAGTTATGAAACCCTCGCCCTTGCATGCCTCGCAGCGGCCGCCTTCGGTATTGAACGAAAAGGAAGCCGGAGTGAGATCGAGCTGCTTTGCAGCCTGCTGCGACGCCATAAGCTGCCGGATCTCATCGTATGCCTTCAGATATGTCGCCGGATTGGAACGCGTGGAGCGTCCGATAGGATTCTGATCTACGAAAGTAATGTCCGAAATGCGCTTTATATCCCCTTCCAGACGGCGAATGCGCCCCGGAGCATCACCTTCTTCGAGCACTGCCCGCGAAACGGCCCGGAAGAATATGTCGCGCACAAGAGTGGATTTTCCCGATCCGCTGACTCCGGTAACAGCAGTCATTACACCGAGCGGGAACTGAACGTCGACGTTCTTGAGGTTATGTTCTGTCGCACCGACTACCTTTATGCTGTCGCGCCACTTGCGGCGTGCCGTGGGAACGGGAATACTCATGCGACCGCTGAGATACTGCATGGTATAACTCTTTTCAACCTTCTCGAGATCGGCAGGAGTGCCCTGGAACACGATTTCGCCCCCGAGACGCCCGGCGGCAGGGCCTACGTCTATTATGCGGTCGGCGGCACGCATTATATCCTCGTCGTGTTCCACTACCACCACAGTGTTTCCGAGACGCTGCAGGCGTCTGAGAACGCCGATAAGGCGCTCGGTATCGCGCGAGTGCAGCCCTATCGACGGCTCGTCAAGGATATACAGCGATCCCACCAGGCTGCTGCCGAGTGAAGTCGCCAGATTTATACGCTGACTCTCGCCGCCCGACAGGCTGTTGCTCAGACGGTCGAGGGTAAGATAGCCAAGCCCGACCTCGCACAGAAATCCGAGACGTTTATTGATTTCGACAAGCAGACGTTCGGCAATTTTCGCATCACGCTCATTGAGTTGGAGATCGGCAAACCATTTTTTCAGCTTCTCGACAGGCATACGCACAAGGTCGGCGATAGTAGCATCGCCGACACGCACATACGAAGCCTCGGGGCGCAGACGCGAGCCCCCGCAGGCATGGCATGTTGTCTTGCCGCGGTAACGCGCCAGGATCATGCGATATTCTATGGCCTGACGCTGAGTGCCCACCCAGTCGAAGTAATCCATAATGCCGCGTACATTGATGCCGTTGCCGCGCCACAGAAGTTTTTTCTCGGCGCCGCTCAGCTGCCAGTAAGGCTTGTGGACCGGGAATCCGGCACCGCTGACCGCGTGTATGAATTCATTTTTCCAAAGTTTCGACTTCGGACCGCGCCATGGAGCCACAACATCGTCAAATACCGACAGCGATTCGTCGGGTATGACAAGTTCCTCGCTGATGTCGAGGGTCTTGCCGAAACCTTCGCAGACAGGGCAGGCACCCATCGGATTGTTGAAGTTGAACATCTGGTCATAAGGCTCGGGAAAAGTCATTCCGTCAGCCTCAAAAAGAATCGAGAAATCTGAAATATCTACCCCTCCGTCCGGCGACCACACGAGCAGACGGCAACGCCCGTGTCCCTCGAAAAAAGCTGTTTCGGCCGACTCGGCAAGTCGCGACAGTTCATCGCCTTCGCGGCGAAGGGCAAGACGGTCGATAAGAAGATCGGGGACTTTATCCTCTTTATAGTCGGCAATATCTATGAACTCGCCCGCTGCGGTAACGACACGAGTGAAGCCCTCTTTCACATAGATGTCAAGCTGCTGCGCGAGCGTGCGGCCTTCAGGCAGACTTATCGGAGCTACAATGGCCGCGCGACTGCCTTCGGGATAGCGGGCAGCCGCGGCTATGACATCTTCTACTGTGTGTTTTTTTACCTCCACGCCTGAAACCGGAGAATAGGTGTGTCCGACACGTCCGAAAAGCATACGTATATAATCGTATATCTCTGTCGATGTGCCGACAGTAGAGCGTGGATTGCGGGTGTTCACTTTCTGCTCTATGGCGATGGCAGGAGGAAGGCCCTTTATGAAATCACACTCGGGCTTGTTGAGACGTCCGAGAAACTGACGGGCATATGCCGACAGACTCTCCACATAGCGGCGGCGACCTTCGGCATACAGAGTATCGAACGCAAGCGATGACTTACCAGAACCGGAAAGTCCGGTAATCACCACAAGTTGATTGCGGGGTATCTCTACATCGACATTCTTGAGATTGTTGACGCGAGCCCCCTTGACTGTTATATTGGAAACCATCTTTTTAGTTAGTAGTGAGGAGTTAGAAGTTAGAAATAGAGGCTATAACTACTAACTTCCAACTCCTAATTTGTAACTATTTTACGGATTGTAGAGATCTTTATTATAAAAATCCATGACCCGGCGCGCCTGTTCGAGAGCTGTGGCCGCCTCCGATCCAGGCTCGAGACCTGCGGCCTCGGCGTAGAAGCTTATTGCCCGGCTTTTTTGGCCGCGTTTCCAGGCTATGCGCCCCTTCATATAGAGCGCCCATGCACGGTCTGAATTATTATCGGAGAGACGATCCAGTGCGGAATCGGCCTCATCGAGCCTATTGTCATCGAACAGGGCTGAGACGGCCTCACGCGACGGATTTTCGGTTTCTATAACCGACACTAAATCGGTAAGGACGGTTGCCGAGGCTCGGTCTATGACAGCACGGCGGTCGCCCGCGAGATTCAGCAGTCTGGTCTGTGTGCCGTGTGGCCCCGCGATAGCCGTCCATACCGTACCCACAGGCTTGCCCGGAACAGCCCCGCCGGGTCCGGCTATACCGCTTGTGGCAACGGCGTAGTCAGCACAGAGACGCATGCGGACGCCTTCGGCCATCTCTCGCACGGTTTCCTCGCTCACGGCTCCGTAAGCCTCCAGAGTCTCAGGCCGTACGCCGAGAGTCTTCATCTTGACGTCATTGGAATAAGACACCACACCACCGACAAAAACGTCGGAGGCCCCGGCGATCGAGGTCACAAAAGCCGAAATGTTTCCCCCCGTACAACTTTCTGCCGTAGCCATGGTCAGTGCGCGGCTACGCAGACTGCCGATAACCAGCTCTGCCGGAGTCATCTTGCCGTGTCCCGCGAAATTCGCGCCGATCTGTTCGACAAGCTTTGCGGCCTGAGCCTCGAATGTTTCGGGAGAACCTTCGAGACGCAATACGATCTCCCCCGGCGAAGGCAGATATGCCAGCTTATACCCGGCAGGGAGCGCATCTTCGAAAGCGGCGAGTCTCTGGGCGAGAGCCGATTCGGAAATACCCGTAACGGTAAATTCACGCCTCAGCGTATCGGGCGTGATATGAAAATATTTTTCAATCTCGGCGGCAACGGCAGGGAGCATGGTGCGTGTCTCGGCGGGTACGCCCGGCATTGCCACAAGTACTTTACCGTCTTTTTCAAACCACATTATAGGCGCGGTGCCTACAAGATTCTGAATCACACGGCAACTCGTCGGTACCATAGCCTGCAGCCGCGTAAGATCATTGAGCTTTATTCCCCGGCGCTCAAAAATCCGCTCTATGTTTTCAGCCACGGCAGGATCATGCTGCATCTTGCCTCCGAAGTAATCTGTCAGGACGGTCTTGGTCACATCGTCGCGCGTCGGACCGAGACCGCCGGTAGTGACTACCAGTTCGCTTTCAGCCAGTGCAGACTTGACAGCGCCGCTGATGGCCTCGGAGGTATCCCCGACTGTTCTGACCGACTCTACATGCCAGCCCTGACCGGCCAGCGTCCGGGCAATAAGTCCGGAATTGGTATCTGTGACGCGACCAAGCAAAATCTCGTCGCCTATAATTACTATCGACAGTTTCATAATACAAAAATAACGCTTTTTCCCCGAATATAATCATGTTTAACAGTTATTGTCCCGTGATTTGAGCGTAGACATTGACCGATGTTGAGGTTTTTGTCGTAATTTTGCGGATATGAAGACTGGACGATTATTTTTTTGTTTGGCCATGTTGCTGACGGCTCTGGCAGCCTCAGCCGACAGCATTTCGTCGTTCTACTACCGGACTTCGCTTATCGCCAATGCCTCCACCGGCGATTTCGCGCCTTATATGCTCGGTTCGTGGAACTACGGCAAAATCACTGAAAAATCGGGCATATGGAATAACGGGTATATAGCCAAGCCCTTAGACCGCAGCAGCCGTTTCAGCTGGAGTGCCGGATTCGAATATATGCTCGGCTATGGCTCGGCAGCCCATTATGACGACTACCGCACAATGCCGGACGGAAGACCGGCAAAGCGCGCTGTGCGCCAGTCGCCCGCACGCATCCAGCAACTCTTCGGCGAAATAAAATATCGCGGCGTCTACCTGCTCGCAGGCATGAAAGAGCGTCACTCGATCCTCCTTGACGACAGGCTGTCGTCAGGCGACCTTGTGCGCAGCAATAACGCCCGGCCGATTCCCGGGGCTGCAATAGGGTTCATCGACTTTCAGGATATACCTTTTACAAATGGCTGGGTACAGATCGACGGAGAAATCATGTACGGGCGCTTCTGCGACACACGTTTCGAGGAAAAGCGCTTCAATTATTACAGTGGCTATCTCGACGGCGACCTGATGTATACTTACAAGCGATGCTACTTCCGCACCAAACCCGACCAGCCGCTCAGCATCACCCTCGGCATGCAGACAGCCGCCGAATTCGGCGGCTATACACATTTTTACCGCAGCGGAGAGCTTGTCGAAACTATGAACCGCGGATTCCATTTCCGCGACATTTTAGACATGTTCCTGCCTCTCGAAGGCAACGGCGAAGATTACTACAAAGGCAATTCCCTTGGCTCCTGGGATTTCAAGGCACGCTACGCCCTGCCTTCAGGTTCGAAGATAAGCGCGTATTTCCAATGGCCCTTCGAAGACGGCTCGGGCATAGGCAGACAGAACGGCTGGGACGGTCTCTGGGGGCTTCAGTATGATTTCGCACCGGGCAAAGCGGTGGCGTCTGTCGTTGTGGAGTATCTCGATTTCACCAATCAGAGCGGTCCTGTCCACTGGGCTACCGGCGATAATCCAGGCACCGATGTAAATCATGAGATAACCGGCGGCGACAATTATTACAACAACAACTATTACGGAGCATATGCGAACTACGGCTTGTCGATCGGTACACCGTTTCTCATGTCGCCGCTATATAATCTCAACGGCTTTCTCGAATACATGCACAACCGCGCCCGCGGCTTCCACGCAGCCGTAGGCGGCAATCTCGGCACTATTGCCTACCGCGCCATGTTAAGCTATCAGAAAGCCGGCGGAATGGGCCGTATTCCGGCACCCCGCAAGCTCCACGACACATCGGCCATGCTCGAGGCCGTATGGACTCCGGCCCGAAAACTCCCCGGCCTCCGGGTGAAAGCCGCCATAGCCCTCGACAAAGGCAATCTGCGCGGAAACAACTTCGGCGCACTCATGTCTGTATCGTATTCAGGCTCGTTTAAATTCAGAAAGAAATGAAAGCGCTGCGAATATTAATATTGCTGCTGACCGTTGCCGCCGGAAGCGCATGCACACAGAACAACGGACACATCGGCCCGCTTTTCGGCTCATGGCATCTTGAAAACATGACATGCGACGGCGAAAACCTCCCTCAGCCGGAAGGCACCGATACATACTGGAGTTTTCAGGGTGCCATTCTCAACGTGCTCCTTGTAGAGACAATGTACGAATCTCTGTTCTTCATCGCCACATGGGAACGGGACGGCGACAAACTGGCTCTTGACTTTACACACAGCAGCGATATCTCCGAACCCGGCACCGGATTCTACGCGGCGCCATACTGGATGGGCTTTCCCGAAAACGAAGTGCTGGATCTTGACATCCGACGACTCGACGGTTCAAGGCTTATACTCCACTGGACTTCAAAAGAAGGTAAGAAATATATCTATAATTTCAATAAGACATGGTAGACAAAACAGCGCTCGTCACAGGAGCCGACGGTTTCATAGGCTCTCATCTCACCGAGGCACTTCTTGCCCGCGGATACCGCGTGCGCGCTCTCTCGCAATACAACTCATTCAACAACTGGGGATGGCTCGAAGACATTCCTCAAACCGACAGACTCGAGATAGTATGCGGTGACGTCCGCGATCCGGATTTCTGCCGCCACATATGCCGCGACATAGATGTAGTGTTCCATCTCGCCGCACTTATAGCCATTCCATACAGCTATGTGGCACCCGACAGTTATGTAGACACTAACATCAAGGGTACACTCAACATGTGTCAGGCCGCACGTGATTGCGGTGTCGGTCGCATCGTCGTAACATCGACCAGCGAGGTCTACGGCACCGCCCAATATGTGCCGATCGACGAAAAGCATCCACGACAGCCCCAATCGCCCTATTCCGCCACCAAGATTGGCGGAGATGCCATAGCGGAAAGCTTCTACCGGGCCTTCGGTTTGCCCGTGGTCATAGCGCGTCCCTTCAACACCTATGGCCCGCGCCAGAGCGCCCGCGCCATAATACCGACTATCATCACCCAGATAGCTTCGGGCAAGAGAAACCTCAAGCTCGGCGATCTCTCGCCCACACGCGACTTCAACTATGTGACCGACACCGCGGCCGGATTCATAGCTCTGGCAGAGACTCCCGGTATCGAAGGCCGCGACATAAACATTGCCACAGGCAAGGAAGTAACCATGGCCGACACGCTCGCAGCGATAGCCGGTATCATGAATGTGGAGGTCGAGACCATAACCGACCCGCAACGCCTGCGTCCGGCCAAGAGTGAAGTCAACCGTCTCTGCGGCGACAACACGCTTATCACCTCTCTGACCGACTGGCGACCGGCCCATACTCTCGAAGACGGACTGCGCAAGACCGTCGAATGGTTCTCCCGGCCTGAAAATCTCGCAAAATACAAAGCCGACATTTATAACCAATGATTACATTTCTCTTTCTTGGAGGAGCCAAGCGTGTCGGCATGGCCCGTCTTTTTCAAAAGGCGGCCCGCGAACTCGGCCATGAAGCCGAAATTGTAGGATATGAGCTTGACTGCGCGTGTCCTCTTGCCGCAGTTGCTGCCGAAATGATCGAAGGACTGCGCTGGAGTGATCCCGGCATCTTCGGGCATATCGACGATACCGTGACTCGCCTCGGCATAGATGTGATAATCCCCTTTGTCGACGGAGCCGTCGGTATCGCGTCAGAGTACGCGGCCCGCTATCCGCACCGCAATGTCTTCGTCCCGGCTTCCACACGCGACCTCGCCGACAAGATGTTCGACAAAGTCGCCGCAGCCGCTCTGTTCGAGCGAAACGGACTGCCCGTACCTCCGACATATCATGCCGGCGATCCTTGCCTGAGGCTCATAGCCAAACCACGGTTAGGCTCGGCTTCAAAAGGAATCGTGGAAATAAACAGTCTCCAGAAACTTTATGAGTTTCAAGGCCGTGAAGACAGATATCTTATTCAGGAACGTATCGACAACCGCGAGGAAATCACTGTAGACTGTTATGCGGAAGTGGCTACAGGACGTATCGTCGGCGCAAGCCCGCGCATACGGCTCGAGACCGCCGGAGGCGAGGCCGTCCGTACTGTCACCGTAGAATCGCCTCAGGCGTCGGAACTTGCACGGCACGCAATCGAGTCTATCGGACTGCGCGGCGCTGTTACCGTTCAGGTAATACATGACCTCGACAACGACAGATATCTGATCATGGAGATCAATCCGCGCCTCGGGGGCGGAGCCGTAGCCTCGGTCTACGCCGGCTTCAATCTGCCGTCAGCAATAATTCAGGACGCCCTCGGCGAGACACCGGTAACCGCAGGCGCCGCACAAGCCGGAGTGCTCACCACCCGTTATCTTGACGATGTAGTATTCAGACCCAATGACTGACAATCACGTAATAATCATAGCTGAAGCCGGTGTGAACCACAACGGCGACATCGAAATGGCGCGTCGCATGGTTCATGCGGCCAAAGAGGCAGGCGCCGACTATGTAAAATTCCAGACTGCCGTACCCGAACTGGTCATATCGGCCTTCGCGCCCAAGGCCGAATATCAGAAATCGACTACCGGAGAGGCCGAAAGCCAGCTCGAGATGTGCAAAGCCATCCATCTTCCTCTGTCTGACTATGCCGGACTGAAGGCACTGTGCGACGAAGTCGGAATCGGCTTCATGAGCACACCGTTCGATCTTGTTTCCATCGACTGTCTCGCTCCACTCGGCATGGACTACTGGAAAATACCGTCGGGAGAGATCACCAATCTGCCCTATCTGATGAAAATAGGCGCCCGTAATGAAAAAATAATACTGTCGACAGGAATGGCGACCCTCGGTGAAGTCGATACAGCGATTCAAGTGCTTGAGAAAGCGGGCACACCACGCAATAAGATATATGTGCTCCACTGCACCACTCAATATCCGGCTCCGCTCGACTCAGTGAATCTCCGCGCCATGGACTCGCTCGCGGCACTCGGCTGTGCCGGTGTAGGCTACAGCGACCACACTGAAGGTATCGAGGTATCAGTTGCAGCCGCAGCCCGCGGTGCCCGCGTCATCGAAAAACATTTCACTCTCGACCGCAATCTTCCCGGCCCTGACCACAAGGCTTCGCTCGAACCCGATGAACTCGCCGCACTTGTTGCCGCAGTACGACGGGTAGAAACCGCTCTCGGCAGTGGCGCGAAAATCGCGGCCTCGGCCGAACGCCCCAATATAGCTGTGGCCCGGAAAAGTATCGTGGCCTCCCGTGCCATCGCTGCGGGCGAAGTCTTCTGTGAGGAAAATATCACTGTCAAACGCCCCGGCAACGGTATTTCGCCAATGCAATGGTTTGATGTTCTGGGTAAAAAAGCTCCGCGGTCCTTTTCGCCCGACGAACTCATCGAACTTTAGACAGCTACCGAATAAGAAACGGGGTGCGACTCTCGAAGATGTCGCACCCCGTTTCTTATTCGGTGGTCTGTCTGTTATTTCTTGAAATAGCGGTTGAAAAGACCCTGGAAGCCCTGACCGTGACGAGCTTCGTCCTTAGCCATTTCATGAACGGTGTCGTGGATAGCGTCGAGGTTGAGCTGTTTTGCACGGGCAGCGATACGCATCTTATCCTCGTTGGCACCGGCTTCGGCCATCATGCGCTTTTCGAGGTTTGTACGTGTATCCCATACAACATCACCGAGAAGTTCGGCGAATTTAGCGGCATGCTCAGCCTCTTCGAAAGCATAACGCTTGAATGCTTCTGCGATTTCGGGATAGCCTTCGCGATCAGCCTGACGGCTCATGGCAAGGTACATGCCGACTTCGGTGCATTCGCCGTTGAAGTGAGCGTTGAGGTCGGCGATCATCTGCTCGTCGCAACCTTTTGCAATGCCTACCTGATGTTCGGTGACGAACTTGAGGGCTTCATCGGGAGTAAGCTCGCGGAATGCAGATTTGGGGGCATGGCAGAGGGGGCATTCTTCGGGAGCCTCGTTGCCTTCGTGGATATAACCGCAGACGGTGCAGATAAATTTCTTTTTCATAATTTACGGAATTGTATAAGGAGTTGTTTTTGTATCAGAGAATGCCGTGGTGTTTGAATACCTCGGTAATCTTCTCAAGCGCTTCGTTCACCTGATCAGGAGTATGTGTTGCCATGAGACTGAAGCGGATAAGAGTATCCTGGGGAGCTACTGCCGGCGATACTACCGGATTGACGAATATACCCTTTTCGAAGAGTTCGCTGGTTATAGCGAATGTCTTGAAGTTGTCGCGGATATAAAGCGGGATAATAGGTGTGGAAGTGTTGCCGATTTCGAAGCCGCGCTCGCGGAAACCTTCGAGTGCCATATTGGTGAGCTTCCACAGGTTTTCCTGGCGTTCGGGTTCTTCGACCATTATATCGATAGCCTTGAGGCAGGCAGCGGTAGAGGCCGGAGTAATGCTGGCTGTGAAGATGTATGAACGCGAGTGATGACGAAGGAAGTTGGTAATCTCCTTGTCGGTAGCGATAAAGCCGCCGAGCGAGGCAAATGATTTTGAGAATGTGCCCATAACCAGATCAACATCGTCGGTCACACCGAAGTGGTTGCAGACACCTCGACCGCCTTCACCGAAGACACCGATGCCGTGAGCCTCGTCGACCATCACGCTTGCATTGTACTTTTTTGCAAGCTCTACGATTTTGGGCAGATTTGCAACGTCACCTTCCATCGAGAACACGCCGTCGGTAACGATAAGTTTGATTTTATCAGGCTCGCATTTCTGAAGCTGGGCCTCGAGACTCTCCATGTCATTGTGCTTGTACTTAAGCGACTTGGAGAACGACAGGCGACGTCCTTCGATAATCGAAGCATGATCCTGCTCGTCCCAGAGAATATAGTCTTCACGACCGGTAAGCGTCGAAACCACACCGAGATTGACACCGAATCCGGTGGAGTAGATCATCACATCTTCCTTACCGATATACTCGGCGATACGAGCCTCAAGTTTCTTATGAAGATCAAGAGTTCCGTTGAGGAAAGGCGAGCCGGCACATCCGGTGCCATATTTGCGGGTAGCCTCGATTGCGGCTTCCTTGATACGGGGATCGTTGACAAGACCGGTATAGCAATTGGAACCGAACATAAGCACACGGCGGCCGTTGATGGTTACTTCGGGATCCTGCTCGGAAGAGATGGCACGGAAATAAGGATAGATTCCGGCTGCCTTGGCTTCCTGAGGAGCGGTATATTTGGAGAGTTTGGCTTGTAGTGGTTTCATAGCTGCGTGATAAACGATGCTTTAATAAAGTGTGCCTTTACGGCCCAAATCTGAAAGCCGGGGCAAAACACAGCGGCAAAGTTAGTAAAAAAAGCTTAATAATTTTCTAAAGACCTGAGCCTCTTTCGCATTTTTTAATACATAATTGCCGTTTTTCCAAGCAAGCTGCCAGCCACGGGTCATTCATGCGTATTTTTCTACTTACGTAGAGCTCCGGACAACCGAAGGAAAGAATAATCAAACATATCCCGACGCTACGTATCTTTGTCTTACAGCGAATTGCAGGCCCTGCGGCCTAAAACAGGGAGGAATGGAGAGGATTATCGATTTTTTATGCTAATTTTGCAGTTCCAATAAAATGCTTTCTATGAAAAAAATAGGATATATAGTTCTTGCGCTCGCCGCTGTCATGGCTCCGACCGCATCAGGAGCATCACAGCGTTCGCAGCATGTCGGAGCACTCGCGCCCTACAGCTATCCGGAGAACCGTGCTCCGAAACCCGATGTAGCATTCATGCCCGACGGCACATCGTATGCCGAGCGTTCGGCCGACAACCGCAAGATAGTGATAAAAGATATAGCCACAGGCAAAGAGACCGACGTCCTTTTCGATCTCGACCGCACCAGGGAGACGACTCTTCCGGCTTTCGAAGGATTCATCGTCAGTCCCGACGCGTCGAAAGTGCTCGTATGGAACGGCAGCGAGTCGATCTACCGCCGCTCGTTCACAGCGCAGTATTATGTATATGAGGTTCGTTCACGTCTGCTCCGACCGCTGTCGAAAACTTTCGACCGCCAGCGCGATCCGCTGTTCTCACCCGACTCGCGCATGGTCGCATTCGTGGCGCCCGACAACAACATATATATCGCAAAACTCGATTATGAGACGGAAATAGCCGCCACGACCGACGGCAAAATCAACGCCGTGATCAACGGAGCCGCCGACTGGACTTACGAAGAGGAGTTTTCCACGACTTCACTGATGGCATGGGCCCCCGACAATCTGACTTTCTGCTATGTCCGCTTCGATGAAAGCGCCGTGCCGACATACTCGCTGCCGCTCTATGAAGGCACATGCGACCGTAAAAGCCAGTATGCCCTCTATCCCGGCGAGATAAGCTACAAATATCCTGTGGCAGGACAGCCCAATTCCACCGTAAGCCTCAACAGCTACGACATCGAAACCCGCAAGACAAAATCGGTGGAAATACCAGGATCGCCCTGCTATATTCCCCGTATAGCATACGGACCCAAGCCATCACAGCTTATGGTAGCCACTCTCAACCGCGACCAGAACCGTTTCGAGCTTTTCTCGGTCAACCCGAAATCGACCGTAAGCCGCTCTGTATATACCGAAGAGTCCAAGGCATGGATCGAACCCGAGGCCTATGAGGCACTCCACTTCGGAGAAACTTCTTTTGTGGTGGCCGGAAGCGGTGAAGGCTTCACACGATTCTATGAATACAGCTACTCCGGTGCAAAAATCAAGGCCATAACCCCCGCCGACTGCGACGCCACGGCCTACTATGGATCGGACGCTCTCGGAAACCACTATTTCCAGACAGCCTCGCCCACACCGATGGACCGCACCATACAGCGCCTCGACCGCAAAGGCATAACCTCGGTCATAAGCAAAACGGCCGGAACATCCGGCGCATCTTTCGCACCCGGCTGCAACTTTATGCTAATGTCCTACAGCGATATCGAAACACCGCCTGTATACACATTCAATAAAGCCGACGGAAAACAGCTTTCGGTCGTGATGGACAACAAAGACTATGCCTCCCGCACGACTCCACTCCTCGGAAAAAAGGAATTCTTCAAATTCAGCTCCGGAGGCAACGAGTTCAACGGCTATATGGTGAAACCGCGCGATTTCTCCGCCTCACGACGCTATCCCGTCATAATGAGCCAGTACAGCGGTCCCGGCTCACAGAGCGTGCTCAACGTCTGGAGCCTCGACTGGGAAGCCTACTTCGCCTCTCAGGGCTACATAGTGATCTGTGTCGACGGACGCGGCACCGGCGGACGCGGGACTGCATTCCGCACGGCTGTCTACAAAGACCTCGGCAATCTCGAGACCACAGATCAGGTGGCGGCAGCCCGATATGCGGCATCTCTGCCCTACGTGGATCCGGCCCGCATAGGCATCTACGGCTGGAGCTTCGGCGGCTATGAGGCTCTGATGTGCGCCTCGGCCGAGAACTGCCCTTACGCCGCAGCGGTAGCCATCGCACCCGTGACCGACTGGCGCTATTACGACACCGTATACACCGAGCGCTATATGCTCACTCCGCAGCAGAACGAACGCGGCTACAACGACTCATCGGCCATCCTCAGGGCACTCCATCTCGACTGTCCGCTACTGATCATGTACGGTACCGCCGACGACAATGTACATCCGGCCAACGCCCTCCAGTACGTATCGACTCTTCAGAGTCTCGGCATGCTTTGCGACATGTTTGTGTTCCCCAACATGAACCACTCTATCAACGGCTGTAACGCCCGTGCCGTAGTATACGCCAAAATGCTGCAATATTTCGATTCAAAGTTAAAGTAATGGACATGGCAAACCATCCGCAGGAACTCACCAGGACAATGTGGCGCAACTGGGCTGTGTCCTATGGCGCCATAACGCTCCCTCTGGTGCTCTCGCTGTTCATGTCGCACACCTGGCTCCCGTTTGCTGCCCTTTTCGAGGTATATGTGCTGGCGACCCTGCGTAAATCCGACATTCTCAGCGCCGTCAGCTCATGCTCCGTGATGACAGGCATCGCAATCCGCACACTACTCGCTGCGGCACTCATCATGATAGTCATAAACATAATGTGTACCGACTGGCTCATACCGACGGTATGGCGACTGCGCGTCTACAACAGCGAGATTCCGTTTATCGTATGTCTCATCATATCGCCGCTCACCGTGATTTTCTGCGCGTTGTCTCTGTGGCTCGGCCTGGGGGCCGCCTCATGCCGCGAATGCCAGCGCCGCAACGGTTTCTATGCCGGCGACAGCATGGCCGCTACACTGTACTACCGTGAAGCCCGCTACCAGACCACCGTTCTGCTGAGTCTTTCGGCCGTAATGGGCGCAGTGGAATACTGGTACTACTTCGCACGCTACATAAACGCCAACTTCAACGATCCCGACCGCTTCTTCTTTATCTATATGCCGATGGTTATCTATGCACTGTCGCTGCTGATACTACGCGGTCGGTATGATTCCATGACAATGCTCTGCGAGGCACTTATCCAGGCCTCCGGAGGACGTCATTCCGGCACTGTCGTGCGCTATCTCGTATTCAAGGGCGATGACCTTATGCTGCATCAAAGTGCCGACGGCCTGTGGGACACTCCGGTCGAAGGACGTGTGGAACGCCGGACCGGCATGGGGGACCACGAAGCAAGAATGCTTTTCACGGAACTGAGCGGAATAGAGGACTACGCCCTCCGCTACTGCTTCACGAACCGGGCATTCGCCTCCAATTCCAATATGATCCATTATGCCGTTTTTGTCGACAGCGACAACGGAATCAGCACAGACGACAAGAAAAAGTGGTTTAACCCATATATGCTCGATACGGGACTTGCAACAAATTCGCTCAGTCCGGTGCTCGCCAACGAATTATACCGTATCCACACCATCACGATGGCATGGAAGACTTATGACCGCGAAGGTCGGCGTCTGTATCCGATCAAGCATTATCGGCCGACGTTCCGTCTGCGCGATCTCAAGGACTGGGCCGTCGACTACGACGATGAATCGTGGTTCGATGTGGCGCAGCAGAACGAAGACCGCCGTTTCTACCGCACACGTCTGCTTTGGGAACGCCTTACAAGCCTTCTCAAGCCCAAAAGCCGCAAACTCGGATGAAAAAGGTTATCGCGGTCGTCGGTCCGACAGCCTGCGGCAAGACACGCCGCGGAGTTGCGCTCGCCCGTGCTCTCGGCGGCGAGATAGTGAGTGCCGATTCGAGACAGGTATATCGCCGCATGGACGTAGGAACCGGCAAAGACCTTGCCGATTACGGTAAGGACGTCCCCTACCACCTCATCGACATCGCCGAGCCAGGCTCGAAATATAATCTGTTTGAATTCCTGCGAGACTGCCGTCAGGCTGTCGACGACATACAGGCACGACACCGGCTCCCCGTGATTGTCGGCGGAACCGGCATGTACGTCGAGTCTTTTCTGAAAGGGATCCGTCTTCCGGAAGTACCTGTCAACCCGGCTCTGCGCGCATCGCTTGCCGGAAAAAGCCTTGAGGAACTCACCGCTGTTCTCGGCTCGATGAAACGGCTGCACAATACCACCGATGTCGATACCTGCGCCCGTGCCGTCCGCGCCATCGAGATAGAACGCTACTATCTCGACAACCCCGATCTCGCAGCCGACACACGAGGTGCCGAACCTGTTCCGGCTGTTATCGTCGGTATCGATATAGACCGCGACAAACGCCGAAAGCTCATCACGGAGCGGCTGCGACGACGCCTCTACCGCGAAGACATGCTCGCGGAAGTCGAAAGCCTTATTGCCTCCGGGGTAGATCCGGAAGCGCTCATATATTACGGCCTTGAATACAAATACCTCACTCTTCACGTCATCGGACGCATATCGCGCGAGGAAATGGAGCGCGATCTCGAAATCGCCATACATCAGTTCGCCAAACGGCAGATGACATGGTTCAGAGGCATGGAGCGCCGTGGATTCACGATTCACTGGCTGCCGTTCGACATGCCCGATGCGGATTTTACCGAAGCCGTCAAAACTCTCATGAAATGAAAAGACTTATCGGAGCACTGCTCATTTCCATCTTCACGACAGCCGGGGCTGAACCTCCGGTATCTGTCAGCACGGGCAATGCGACCGATTTTTCCTATCACATACGATATGGGCTCCAGGGTCACGGCAGACATACAATGACACTATCGTGGCCCGACGACACGGATTCTACGATCTGTCTCGCAAAAGCAGAAGTCATAGCCTCATCATTCGACGACCCGCTGTTTCCTGCAAAAGCCCGCTACACCATAACTCGGGAAAAAGCCGACAGTCTGAGCATAATCGCCACAGGCGATTTCGAATGCAACATCGGACGGAATCCTGCGTTCTCGATCGTACTGCGCCGCACCGCTTCGGGCTGTGCACTCACACTCGGCTCGGATAAGGCGAATACCGTCGTTCCTGTACCATTCTGTGGCGACACACTCCGTGCCGAAGCGGTCGAGGGAAGCGAAATACTGCGCCACACTCTGATTATCCGAAACATCGGTACAAAAGACAAGGCACCGTTCGAAACCAAGGAAGAACTCATCGGCCACATTGCAGATTCAGCCGATCCGATGGAAGCGGTATGGGAATATCTCGACAGAGATATAAATACCGACGAGGCACGCCTCGGCGGCAAATACACTATAGCCACCGTCCTTGCGCCCTATGGCTATGACATAATCTATCTCTCAGGTGCCGAAAACACTCCGGGCGACTGGGAAGCCCTTGACATCAAAGGGAAACTTATAAATACGGCATTCGAGGGCCACTATGACCTCGAATGGGTTGACGCCACGCGTCATATGGCCGACCCGGAAGCAAGCGCCACAATCGGTATTGCCGGCGAAGTCCTCGAACTGAATTTTCCGACCCTCCGCTCACGCCTGCGCTTCCGCCGCAAGGCCAATTAAGAGCTTGGTACGGTACCGCTTATAGCGCCTGTCTTTATATCGTAAATCAGATCTGAATTCAGCAACGACAGAGTATACCGGAGGCTGTCGCGCTCCATACTGAACACGGAGTCGAGCTGCTGTGAATCCTGAAGATAAGCGTACAGTCTCGGAGGCAACTGATCGAAAAGCATCACCTGAGGCAAAGGCATGCCATAGCCGTCGACGACCTCCCATGCATAGTTGTTGTCGAAAGTAATTCCGGGACCGTCATCGATTCTCACATGATATCCCGTGCTGCTATGTGAATAAGATCCTATGCCCTCACCGGGAAAATATTTCGACACAAAATCGGCAATTTCCAGAGGCATTTCATCCCATTCTTCATTATTATGGCACGAAGAGGATACGAACAATAGCGCTGCCGACATCATCGCAGTCAGCAGCATCTGCAACACCGGCCTTATATCGGCCGTTTTGATTCCAACTATATTCGGGCGCATATTTTTCACTTTTAGAGCATTCGTTATGATTTGATAACATTTGTAACATGCTCTTTGTTCTAAAAACCGATTTTAGACTGTATCCTTTTCATAACGATACAGTCGCAATTTAGATTTAATAACATTTGTGGTGCGGAGGATTTTAGCGGCATGTAGTAATTTTGTACGATCCAAATGAGTATGACCAATCAAGTTAGACTAAAATCATTTATTGCATTTCTATTGTGCGGTGCCTCGGTTTTTGCCGAAGAGCCGGATACAGCGGTCGTCGAAATGCAGGAAGTGGTCGTGACAGGCAAGCACTCGATGCTGAAAATGCGCGGCACCGCCGCCAACTCCGAACTGATCACCGCCTCCGATCTCAAACGTGCGGCATGTTGCAGCCTCGGAGAAAGTTTCACAACAAATCCGTCGGTCGATGTAAGTTACAGCGACGCCGCCACCGGCGCGCGCCAGATCAAGCTGCTCGGTCTTTCGGGCGCATATGTCCAGATGCTTTCGGAAAATGTGCCGGCACTGCGCGGAGCGGGCGCGCCTTTCAGCCTCGGATACATAGCCGGCCCCTGGATCCAGTCCATCCAGGTGTCGAAAGGTACCAGTTCGGTAAAAAACGGCTTCGAGTCCATTACCGGACAGATAAACATCGAGATGAAAAAGCCTCAGAACGATCCCTCTCTGTCACTGAATGCCTATGTCGACCACATGGGCAAAATCGAAGGCAATTTCGACGGAAACATACATTTAGGCGACAAATGGAGCACAGCCCTGCTCATTCACGGAGAGAATGCGTTCAAGGCCCACGATAACAATCACGACGGATTCGCCGACATGCCCCGGACCCGTCAGTTCGCTGCAATGAACCGCTGGGCCTATCTCGGCTCCGCCTATGTATTTCAGGCAGCCGTGAAGTGGATAGACGAAAACCGCCGCAGCGGGCAGATAGCCCACGGAGCGCACTACACCAACCCCTATGTAATCGATATAGATACCCGCCGCGTCGAAGCTTTTACCAAAAACGCATATATATTCGACCGTGAGAACGACGGCAACATAGCTCTCATAGCATCGGCCAATTTCCACGACATGAATGCCTCTTACGGCGACCGGCGCTACTCTGTGATTCAGCGCGACGCCTATCTCTCGGCAATGTTCGAGCGAAAATGGACCGGCGGACATTCTCTTTCGTCAGGTCTCAGCCTCGTATACGACAATTATCACCAGATGCTGCCGCCGCTCAACACATCCGACGACACATACCGTCCGGCCGACTCACACGAGACTACTCCGGGCATCTACGCCCAGTACACCTACAATCTCGACGACCGCCTTATAGCCATGGCAGGTATGCGCATAGACCGCAGTTCGCGCTACGGCATGATGTATACTCCGCGCCTACATGTTCGCTATAATATCGCCACACCCCTCACCATGCAGCTGTCGGCCGGACGCGGCTACCGCTCCCCCCACCCCATGGCCGAATACCATAATCTTCTCGCCTCCTCCCGGGCCATATACATAGCGGACGATCTGCGGCAGGAAAGCGCATGGAATGCCGGCGCATCAGCCAACGGCTACATCATGCTCGGTTCACGACGGCTGGGACTGAGCGCGGAATACTACTACACCCGCTTCACCGACCAGCTGAAAGTCGACCTCGACGCCGATCCCCACGCCGCATACATATCAACGGCCGGAGGTCGATCCTACTCGCATACATTCCAGGCCGAACTGACGTTCGACATCCTCGATGATCTCGCATTCACTGCGGCATACCGCCTCACCGATGTCAAGACCGACTACGGACACGGGCTCGTTACAAAACCGCTCACTTCACGCGACAAAGGACTCTTCACACTCGGCTGGACACCCGATATGGGTATCTGGCAACTCGACGTCACATGCGCCATAAACGGCTCCGGCCGCAATCCTCTTCCCGCAACAGAACATCCGCTATGGGAAGAGCGCTACAAGGCATACGCTATGCTCAACGCCCAACTGACCCGCAATTTCAGACACTGGAGCATCTACATCGGAGGCGAAAATCTCACAGGTTACCGCCAGAAAAATCCAGTAATAGGCGCCTCCGATCCCTGGGGACCTGATTTTGACGCGACAATGGTTCATGCGCCGCTCCACGGCGCAATGATCTATGCCGGAGTGCGCTATAACTTCACAAAATACCTCTGACAACCAATTCCTCCTACATTTCAGACATATGAAAAAAATAATCATCGCCATAGCCATAGCGGCAGCTGTCTGCGGCAGCGCTACCGCAAAAGAAAACGCCGATTCCACCGTAGTATTCACCGTACAGCCCAAAATGAGCTGTGCCAACTGCGAAAAGAAAATAAAGACCAATCTTCGTTTCGAAAAAGGCATAAAGAGTATAGCCACCTCTGTTCCCGAACAGACTGTGACCGTTGTCTTCAACCCGAAGAAAACCAACGTCGAGGCCATAACCAAAGGCTTTGCTAAAATAGGATATAAAGCATCCCCCGCAACCAGATAAAACCAAAATCATTACCATGAAAAAAGTGCTTCTGCCCGTGATCGCTCTTGCAGCGGTCTCCTGCGGCCACACGACCCGAATCCATGAAGCTGAAAATACGCCTGTCACAGCTTTTCCGGCTGAAAATGTGCGCCTCACCGATGGCCCTTTCAGACATGCCCAGGATCTCGACCTCGGATATCTCCTCGAAATAGACGCAGACCGTCTGCTCGCGCCCTATCTCAAGGAAGCCGGACTCAAGCCGAAAGCCGAAAACTACACCAACTGGGAAAATACAGGCCTCGACGGCCATATCGGCGGCCACTATCTGTCGGCTCTCGCATACATGTATGCCGCCACCGGAAATGAGGAAATCGGCCGACGCCTCGACTATATGCTTTCCGAACTCAAACGCGCACAGGACGCGGCCGGCGACGGCTATCTCTGCGGCGTTCCGGGCGGCCGCGCCATGTGGGCCGAGGTGGCCGGAGGCGACATTCGGGCCGGAGGATTCGACCTCAACGGCCGCTGGGTACCACTCTACAATATCCACAAAACCTATGCCGGCCTAAAAGACGCATGGCTGCAGACCCATCGTGAAGATGCCCGCGACATGCTCGTTGCTCTCTCCGACTGGATGGAGACAGAAGTATCGCAGCTCTCCGACGAACAGATTCAGGAAATGCTGCGCAGCGAGCACGGCGGCCTCAACGAAATCTTCGCCGATGTTGCAGCTATTACCGACGATGACAAATATATGCGTCTCGCCCACCGCTTCAGCCACAACACCGTGCTCGAGCCTCTGCTTCAGGGAGAAGACCGTCTTACAGGCATGCATGCCAATACCCAGATACCGAAAGTAATCGGATTCAAGCGCATAGCGGATCTCGAAAACAATGCCGACTGGGAAAAGGCCGTGGAATTTTTCTGGGACGACGTAACGTCCAGGCGTTCTGTCTCCATCGGCGGCAACAGCGTGCGCGAACACTTCCATTCGCCCGACGATTTCTCAAGCATGCTCGAAAGCGAGCAGGGACCCGAGACCTGCAACACCTATAATATGCTCCGCCTCACCCGTATGCTGTATGAATCGAGCGGCAAACCGTCATACATGGACTACGGAGAGCGTGCCATCTTCAACCATATCCTTTCTTCACAAAATCACGACAATGGCGGCTTCGTCTATTTCACGCCAATGCGTTCGGGACACTACCGTGTTTACTCGCAGCCACAGACGAGCTTCTGGTGCTGTGTCGGCTCGGGCATGGAAAATCACGCCCGCTACGGTGAATATATCTATGCGGCCGACGCCGACAGCAACATCTATGTAAACCTCTTCATTCCCTCGCAACTCAGCTGGAACGGCAACACTCTCGAACAGCACACCGACTTCCCCGCCTCCGACAAGACCACAATCACCGTCAATCCGGCCAATCCGTCATCTTTTGCCGTGAAAGTGCGTGTGCCCGGATGGACAGATCCTTACAAAACTTCGCTGGAGGTCAACGGCAGTCGTGAAGACATTGACATCATCGGCGGCTATCTGACAGTAGACCGCACATGGCAGCCCGGCGACAGTATGACAGTGACATTCCCTATGGAACTGCGTGCCGAACAGCTGCCTGACAGCTCGCCAAACTACTCGTTCCTCTACGGTCCGATAGTTCTGGCTGCAGATCTCGGAACCGACCGCCAGGACGGTCTTATGGCCGATGACAGCCGCGGCGGACATATCGCCGCCGGCCCGCGCCTGCCACTTCAGGATATGCCTGTAATAGTAACAGAAGCCACAGACATCACCGAGTGCATCAAGCCCGTTGAAGGCGAAGATCTCGTATTCACTCTCTCCGGCGTATATCCTGAGAAATACGAGGGCATGAGACTGGTGCCGTTCTCATCGCTCAACGAATGCCGGTATATGGTCTACTGGCCTGTGATGAAACCGGCGGAACTTCAGAATAAACTTGCCGAGACAGCAGCGGAGCAACAACGCCGCGACGCGCTCGATGCCCGTACCGCCGATATGGTGATATGCGGCGAACAGCAACCGGAAAGCGATCATTTCGTGAAAATGGACCGCACCGAGACGGGCTACGACGGCGACACGCACTGGCGTCGCGCCTGGCGCGAAGGCTGGTTCTGCTACAACATTGCAGGAAAAGGCAAAGAGGCCGACATAGTGCGTATATCTTACCGCCCCGAACCGTCACGTTCGGCATCCGTCCTATTCGACGGCAAGACCATCGGAACCATCGAAAGTAACGAATACGGCGCTCCGACCATTATCGAAATCCCGGTGAAAATCAACGATCCGCAGGCCACACACACCCTCAAGATCGCCGCAGGCAAAGACAAGGACACTCCCAATATCTACGAAATACGCCTGATGAAAGCCGAATGAAACATCAATAATTTCAAACTGATAAAAACACATTCCTGCCTGCCGCTATAGCCTAAACCCGGCGCCTCAAGGCGGCAGGCAGAATATAGCTCAAGAAACACGAAACTTCTACCGATCCTGATTGTCAAAAAAATGACTAAAATTTTTGCAAAAAATTTGCAGGTAAAATAAAAATGTAGTAACTTTGCACTCGCAAATAAGGCAGAGGCCAAACGGCTCCTTAGCTCAACTGAATAGAGCATCTGACTACGGATCAGAAGGTTACAG
>ERZ836877.987-NODE-987-length-45916-cov-4.356468_pt1 | contig 45916 bp, 41 predicted proteins | sample MGYA00519469_ERZ836877 | MGnify/ENA primary metagenome ERZ836877 (study PRJEB31850, sample SAMEA3708809) | human gut metagenome | biome: human gut; feature: human-associated habitat; material: faeces | place: China | collected 2014 ...
CAACGACCCCCTGATTAACAGTCAGGTGCTCTAACCAACTGAGCTACTGAAGCTTGAATTACGTTCAGCCCGAGGGCTTCCCGTTTTGACTCTGCAAAATTACAAAAACTTTGCCATTCCACCAAAACATTCGTAAATTTTTTTTATTTTTGTTCTGAAAGACATGGCGCATTTCCTTCGGGGCTGCCTTGCCGTTACTTCGTATTCATCTACAATCCACCTACATACACCTATCAATATACCGGATTTTGCATTCTGCGATTTTGTTGCTAATTTTGCATTACCTCTCTGACCGTCTCATCACTCATAGCTCATCACTTAAATATACCTAATACCTAATATAGATGAACGTCATAATTCTCGCCGCAGCCGCGGCACTCAACATCCCCGGACCGGGAGGCCTCTCGGTATCCATCGACACTGTCGGTCCGGCCCCAACCTACAGCGTCATAGTGGATAGCGACACGCTCGTATCGCCGTCTCCGCTCGGTCTCGTTACCGATTACGCCGACCTGGCCACTAACCTCAGGGCTGCAGGACCTGTGCAGATCAAGGACACAGTGATAGACTACACGCTGGACCGCATCAAGAAGAAGACCGTCAACAAGCGGGCCGTAAAGGCCACGATACCGTTCGTGAATCCGCAGGGATGGCGCATGGGTATCGAAATTGTGCTGACCGACAACGACATGGCGTTCCGTTACACGCTGCCGCATCAGAAAGACCGCGGGTCTGTGCGCGTCATGCGCGAGGCCACAGGTTTCGCTTTTCCACAGCAGACTACCCTTTTCCTCACGCCCCAGAGCGACGCCATGATTGGCTGGAAGCGCACCAAGCCCAGCTATGAGGAATATTATATCACCGACGCGCCGATAGACACTAAGTCGCAGTACGGACACGGTTTTACCTTCCCCGGCTTGTTCCGTGTCGGCGACAAAGGATGGGTCCTGGTCACCGAGACCGGAGTGAACCGCGACTATTGCGGCAGCCGCCTTTCCGATTCCGACAACGGCCTGTTCCGCTTAGAATTCCCGATGGCCGAGGAAAACAACGGCAACGGCACCGTGGAGCCGGCTTTCGCGCTGCCCGGTGCAACGCCGTGGCGCACCGTGACGGCTGCCAAGACCCTCAAGCCGATAGTGGAGACCACTATCCCCTGGGATGTGGTGTCACCGATGTACGACGCAAGCCGGCAGTATGACCCGGCACGCGGCACATGGAGCTGGATTCTGTGGCAGGACGACAGCATCAACGACCGCGACCTGCGCGAATATGTGCGGCTGGCCAAGGAAATGGGTTTCGAATATACGCTGGTAGACAACTGGTGGGACAAGAACTTAGGCCGTAAGGGCATGGAGGAATTCATAAAGTATAGCCGCACGCAGGGCGTGGAACCTATAATATGGTACAGCAGCAGCGGCTACTGGAACGATATAGTGCAGGGTCCCGTCAACAGGATGGAGAATCCGCGCATCCGCCGTCAGGAGATGCAGTGGCTCAAGGACAATGGCGTGAAGGCCGTCAAGGTGGACTTCTTCGGCGGCGACAAGCAGGAGACCATGCGCCTGTACGAAGCCATACTGACCGACGCCAACGACTTCGGCATCATGGTGATATTCCACGGGTGCACCATGCCACGCGGCTGGGAGCGCATGTTCCCCAACTACATCGGTTCCGAGGCCGTGCTTGCTTCCGAGAATATGATATTCTCGCAGGAATTCTGCGACCGCGAGGCCGTGTCCAGCTCGTTGCATCCTTTCATCCGCAACGCCGCCGGGGCCATGGAATATGGCGGAACGTTCCTCAACAAGCGCATGCACCGCAGTGACGACAAGGGCAACGAACGGCGTACCAGCGACGCTTTCCAGATCGCGACCGCCGTATTGTTCCAGAGCCCTCAGCAGAACTTCGCCCTTTCCCCCGACAACCTGACCGAGGAGAACAAGACCGCGCTCGACTTCATGCGCGGCGTGCCAACGCGCTGGGACGACACCGAGTTTTTCGAGGGTTATCCCGGCAAGTATGTTGTGCTGACACGCACCGCCGGTGACAAGACCTACACCGCCGGCATCAACGCCGAGGATGAAGCGCGTACCGTCACGTTCGACAAACTCAACCCCGCCATGAAGTACACGCTCATAACCGACAGCCATGCCAAGAAAGGCGACCGTCTCAAGAGTCAGGAAATCAAGGGCAAGAAAGCCGTCAAAATCAAACTCGCCAAGGGCGAAGGCTTCGTCCTGACAGGCACCAAATAAACAAATAAAATCGTAAGTCATGAAAAAGTCATTATTATTAGCCGCGCTCGGGCTGATGTCGCTGACGGCGACGGCCCAGCAGGCACTGTGGGGAGTACCCACCATCATATCACCTGAAGTTCATCCCGACAAGACCGTAACCTTCCGGCTTATGGCCCCTGCGGCCGACCGTGTGCAGGTAACAGGCGACTTCCTTCCCACTGAGAAAATCAAGACGCCTTACGGTGAGTTCGACGCTCCCGGATATGCCGACCTGAAAAAGAACGACAAAGGACTGTGGGAATTCACTACTCCCGCAGCTCTGGCCCCTGAACTGTACAGCTATACGTTCGTGGTGGACTCGCTGAAAATCAACGACCCCGCCAATGTATATCTGCTGCGCGACGTGGCTACGGTGAGCAATATCTTCATCATTCCGGGCGAGCGCGCCGACCTGTACAGCGTGAACAGCGTGCCTCACGGAACGGTGTCGAAGGTATGGTACGAAAGCCCCGAACTCGGCCTGAACCGCCGCCTGACTGTCTACACGCCGGCCGGTTATGAAAAGAGCAAGAAACGTTATCCGGTGTTCTATCTGCTGCACGGCATGGGCGGCGACGAGAACGCCTGGACCGAACTTGGCCGTGCCGCACAGATTCTCGACAATCTCATTGCGCAGGGCAAAGCCGAGCCTATGATCGTGGTTATGACCAACGGCAACGCCTCGCAGGAGGCCGCGCCGGGCGAGACATCCGCAGGCCTGAAGCCTCCCACGACACAGCTGCCCAAGACGATGGACGGCTCGTTCGAGACGGCGTTCCCCGAGGTGGTGAAGTTCATCGATTCCAACTACCGCACCATACCACGTAAGAATGCCCGTGCCATAGCCGGACTGTCGATGGGCGGTTTCCATTCGCTCAATATCTCGAAGCAATATCCGGATATGTTCGACTACATCGGCCTGTTCTCGGCTGCCATCAAGCCGGGTGAGGGTGTGAAATCGCCGGTGTACGACGACCTTGAGGGCAAGCTGAAGACCCAGTTCGAGAAGAAGCCGGCGCTGTATTACATAGCCATCGGCAACAAGGATTTCCTGTACGATGTCAACAAGCAGTTCCGCGCGTTGCTCGACAAGAACGCTTATCCTTACGAATACTTTGAGACCGGCGACGGCCATATCTGGAAGAACTGGCGCATCTACCTGACCGAATTCGTGCCGAAACTATTCAAGCAGAAATGAAAAAAAAGCGGCGCCAACAATTCAGTTGACGCCGTTTTTTCAAGTTGTATTGCATAGTGGCACGGAGTGCCCACGCCGCTATGCTATGGCAATAGCCGCTTCAGATCCTCGCTGCGGCTGCGGTCGGAGACCAGAATGCCGTCGGGCGACGCCACGACCACCAGGTCCTTTGCGCCGATGCATATCACCGGAATGCCCATCTCGTTGATGACATACGATGTCTCCGAGCCGTCGGTCACCACGTTGCCGTATGTGCGCTCCTCCAGCTCGTCGGTCAGCGTGTTCCACGTACCCAGGTCCTTCCACTTGCCCGCGTAGGCTATCACGGCCACCGAGTCGGCGTTCTCCACCACGGCGTAGTCGAAGCTGATTTTGGGCAGCTCGGCGTAGCCGTCGCGCAGGGACGCGAAGTCGTAGCCCGGCCGCACGTTCTCGGTGATGGCCGACAGATAGCCTAAACGGAAGGCGAACACGCCGCCGTTCCACAGCGCGCCCTCCTGCAGCAGGCGCTCGGCCTTGGCTACGTCGGGTTTCTCGGTGAAGCGCTTCACCGGCATCACGCCGTCAGGCTGCAAGGCCGCACGGTCAGGCACGATATAGCCGTACTTGGCCGACGGATATGTAGGCTCCACACCCATCAGCACCATGTCCGCGGCGCCACGGCCCGCGGACTCAGCCATGCGGCGTATAACCTCGAAATATTCGGGGTCGGTGTACGAGTCGCAGGGCATCACCACCACCGGCTCATCGGCCGTGGCTCCCTGACTCTTAAGGTATGCGCAGGCCAGCATTATGGCCGGGAACGTGTCGCGGCGGCAAGGCTCCGTTACTACGCTTATGGCGTCGCCAAGCTGGTCGCGTATCAGTTTCTCCTGGGCCGCGCCCGTGGCTATGACTATGTCATTGCCCGGTACCGCCTCGCGTATCATGCGCACCACGCGCTGTATCATTGATTCCTTCGAGCCATCGGGGGCAGTCAGCAGTTTAAGGAACTGCTTCGACCGTACGTCGTTCGACAGCGGCCACAGCCGCTTGCCCGACCCTCCGGACAACAGTATTATCTTCATATTTTACGTCTTATTTTAATTGGAATCATGTCGGGCGTCAGCTCCGCATCGTCAGACAGTACGAGCGCCAGGTGTCCGCCACCCCCGGCGCCGAGCATCTTCCATGCCAGCGCCTTGTCGCGTATGGCGTCGATGCACTCCGCCACGCCAGGCTGCATCATGGCCGGGAACATGGCCGTCTGCGCCCGGAACGAATCGCGGAACGCCTCGGCGAAATCGCCGAGGTCACGGCGCATTATGGCGTCCCAGCAGCGGTCGGCCGCCTCGGTCAGCGCCCGCACCTTGTCGGGAGTGATGTCCTTGCCTTCCACCACCGAGCAGCCCGGTCTGCGCGGGAACATAGGCACCAGTACGATGTGCCGCTCCAGCCACGCCAGCGTCTCCTCGTCGTGGCACGACTCGATGCGGTCGGGCCAGTACCGGCCGTCGTAATGATGGCGCGTAAGTCCCGACATACAGATGCCTATGGCGTCCTGCGCGCCCGATACGTGACCCTTGTTTTCCGGGTCGTTCTCGAAGCAGAACAGCAGCCGCGCCAGCATCTCCTCGTTATAGTCCGGCAGTTCGTATGGCCATATCCGTTTCGCCGCATTGCGCGTGGAGGTCGACATGCCGCCGCGCTCCATGAACTCGTGCGTCGGCTCGATGGATGCGGTGATGGCCCATCCGGCGCCGTGCTGCGACACGTACGGCTGGTCGATCCACGTGCCGGCGATGTCGATGCGGTAGGGGAGGTGCGACTTCACCTCGCTGCGCAGCGAGGTGGTGGAACGCGCCTCCAGGCCCGCGTCCGGCACACGGTTCAGCTCCACGTACTCTATGCCGCGCTCGGCGCACAGGCGGCGCTTCTCGTCGCTGCCGCCGTCGGAGTTCACTACGAACACGTCGGGACGCACGGCATCCATCGTGTCCACGAAGTCGAGCATGCCGCTGCCCGTATTGATGAAGGCATCCGTCACATAGCGAATGGCCTTGACCATATACAGGCGTTCCTTTTCCGAATATACCGTCTTGCGGTGCTTCAGCTCCTCGATGGTCTTGTCAGAGCCGATGCCCACATACAGGTCGCCGTAACGCGACGCCTCCTTGAAGAACGCCACGTGCCCTGAATGGAGCATGTCGTAGCATCCCGACACAAATACCTTCTTCTTCATACTTGTATTAACGGGAATTTCGCATTGAAGCGTATGCCAATACACATACGAAGCAGACTACGGGCACCCAGAATGATGTGCCGATGCCGGCTGAGTCCGACACCATAGCCTGCAGCGGCGTGATGAGCGCGCCGCCAAGGATGGCCATGATCAGTCCTGACGCCGCAAGCTTGGCGTCGTCGCCTGTCACACCCTCCAGGGCTATGCCGTAGATGGTGGGGAACATCAGCGACATACACGCCGAAATGCCCACCAACGCCCACACCGATGCCCAGCCCGTGCCGTATATCACGCCCAACGTGCAGCCGATGGCCGCCACCGCCGCGACGCGCAGCAGCCTGACCGGCCTGACATAGCCCATCAGCCACGTGAACAGGAAGCGGAACAGCGTGAACGCCACGATGGAATACAGGAAAATCAGAGAAGCGTCCTTCTCCGCCATGCCTAAACGGTCCATTGCCAGACGGATGGTGAACGACCACACGCCTGTCTGCACGCCGACGTAGAAGAATTGCGCCACAACGCCGTATCGCCAGCGCTTGTTGTGCCACAGCCTGCCGAACGTCCTGCGGATGTCGAACTTGCCTGAATCTCGGTCCTTCGGCATCTTTACCGCCGCTATCACGATAAGCAGCACGAGCAGCACCACGCCTATCAGCATATAGGTGCCGGACACCGCTTTCAGTTCATGCTGCTGGATAGCGGTAAGGGCCTGAGAATCCATGCCCGCACGTTCCGCGGCATCAGCCGCGTTCAGTTCCGACAGTATGAAATGCCGGCTCAGCAATATGCCGCATATCGCCCCGACCGGGTTGAGGGTCTGGGCTATGTTGAGGCGGCGCGTGGCCGTCTCGGGGCTGCCCATCGACAGGATGTATGGATTGGCGGTGGTTTCCAGCACAGCGCATCCTCCGGCCATCACGTAGATGGCGAACAGGAAGAACCCGTACGACGCCGCCTGGCCCGCGGGGTAGAACAGCATGGTGCCCGCCGCGTATAGAGCCAAGCCTAACAGGATGCCCGCTTTATACGAATGCCGGCTGATGAATATGGCTGCAGGGAGCGCGAAGCAGAAGTAGGCGCCATAGAACGCGAACTGCACCAGCGACGTCTGCAGGTCGCTCATGGACATGATGCGCCTGAACGCCGCCAGCAGCGTGTCGTTCATGTTGTTGGCCATTCCCCACAGCAGGAACAGCAACGACACGAGTATGAAAGCCAGCCGTTTCATAACTATTCACCGAGCATTGGAGAAAGGAAGATCGTGAATACTTATTTCACGATGCCCTTTTCCAGATATTCAGCCAGGTTGGTCTTGACCTGCTCGCCGGCGCGCTCCACGGCTACCTTGGCCATGTCGGCGTCTACCATCAGGTTCACCAGTTGCTCGAAGCTGGTACGCTTCTTGGGGTCCCAGCCCAGTTCATTCTTGGCCTTAGTCGGGTCGCCCCACAGGTTCACCACGTCGGTAGGACGGTAGAAATCAGGCGACACCTCGATCAGTACTTTTCCAGTCTTCGCGTCGATACCCTTCTCGTTCTCGCCCTCGCCCTCGAATATCAGTTCGATGCCCGCGCGGCGGAATGCCAACTGGCAGAACTCGCGTACCGAATGCTGCTCGCCCGTAGCAATGACGAAGTCCTCCGGCTTGTCGTTCTGCAGAATCAGCCACATGCACTCCACGTAGTCGCGAGCATAGCCCCAGTCGCGCAACGACGACAGATTGCCTAAGTACAGTTTCTCCTGTTTGCCCTGTGCTATGCGTGCCGCCGCCAGGGTGATCTTGCGTGTCACGAACGTCTCGCCGCGACGCTCCGACTCATGGTTGAACAGAATGCCCGAGCAGGCGAACATATTGTAAGCCTCGCGATACTCCTTTACAATCCAGAAGCCGTAGAGCTTGGCCACCGCGTAGGGACTGTAGGGGTGGAACGGAGTCTTTTCGTTCTGCGGCACTTCCTCTACCTTGCCGTACAGCTCCGAGGTCGAAGCCTGATAGAAGCGGCAGGTGTCGGCAAGTCCGCACTGGCGGATGCCCTCCAGGATGCGGAGCACGCCCGTGGCGTCGACGTCGGCGGTAAACTCCGGCGAGTCGAAGCTGACCTGCACGTGGCTCTGTGCCGCCAGGTTGTATACCTCGTCCGGACGCACCTTGTTAAGCACCTGTATTATAGACATCGAGTCGCCCAGGTCTGCGTAATGCAGATGGAAGTTGGGATGACCTTCCAGATGAGCGATACGTTCGCGGAAATCCACCGACGAGCGGCGGATGGTGCCATGCACGTCATAGCCTTTGTCGAGCAGGAACTCGGCCAGAAACGACCCGTCCTGACCCGTAATACCGGTTATTAAAGCAGTTTTCATATACGTTGTATTTAATGCCCGATGCGCGGTGCGAGCAAAGCGGTGTATTGCAATGCGTAATGTATGATGCGCAATAGGCCGGCCCAAAGGCCGATTTTTAATTATTTAATTAACGGTGAGTACGCCGCCTTCATTGCAAATTAGTTCATTTCTCCGTAGCCACTACCGGTTATTGTGTTTGCGTTTGCGTTCCGCAAGCAGCAGGCCCGGCAGGGTAGCCACGATATGGTAACAGCGGCGGAACTGCTTTTTCGGATCGCGGCCCAGGCGATACACGAACTCCAGATGATGGTCAACCATCCACTTAGGCGCCCGCTTCTCGTCCACCCCGCTGTAGAACTTGAACGCCGCCCCCACGGCCAACATCACGCCGTGATGCAGGTGCGGCTTCAACCGCGACATGAAGTATTCCTGCTTCGGCGCCCCCAACGCCACCCATACGATGTCCGCCCCGTCCGCCTCGATCATACGCGCTATCGACTCATAGTCAAACTCCTCCACCGTGCAGAAGGGCAGTTCTACGAACTGCATGTCCCGCACAGCCGGATTCATTTCCATGAGATTCCTCTGCAGCGAATCCAGGATTTTCTGCTGAGTGCCAAGGAATATCATGCGATATTTGCGTTGCGACACTATGTCCCTGAATATCTGGCTGCCGCAGTACTGCTGATACTGATGTCCATAAATCCATTTGATGTACAGCGGCACATAGCTGCTGTCGCAGATGGAGAACATGCCGCCGTTCACAACCTCGCGGTACTCCGGGACGCGGTTAACGGTGTTGAGTATCACGCCGTCGGCCACGCAGATGTAGTCCGCGCCCGGCTCGGCCAATCGCCGCGCGATGGCCTGATGCACTTGACCGCGGTCAAATTCATAATTTATATTGAAATAAGTATTCATGCTTTAGGTTATCATCTAATGATAGCGAGAACTCTCCGAGGCGCGCCACTATTCATTGCGCATGGAATTGAGAAGTGATTCCCATTGCTGTGCAATCACGTCGGTGCTGTATCGTGCTTTCAGCTTCCCGTTGGCCATCCGGCCAAGCGACCGGGCCAATGTTTCGTCGTTCCAGAGCTTTGAGACCGCGGCATCCAATGCCATGGCATTGCCCGGCTCGAAAAGCAGACCGATGGCATCGTCGCCCGCGCCGATTATCTCCGTGAAGCCACCGTGATCCGGCCCGATTACTGCCTTGTAATGCTGTGCCGACTCCAGAATCGACATAGGGAATCCCTCATACCAGCGCGAAGCCATAACCATGAAGCGGGCGTTACGGTAAAACTCTGTCAGTTCATTCCCTGTCTTGTAACCCACCAATTCCACATTCTTAGGCAGATTCTCGATCAATGCCGACTCGCGGCACTCGCCCGCAAGCCTGAACGGAATTTCCGGATGCCTGCGCGCAACCTCTAATATAAGATCAATACCCTTTTCTCGGCTCAATCGCCCGCAAAAAGCCACATACTCGCCCAAGGGGGGCCGAATTTCATCGGAGACATCCACCGAATTGGGTATTAAAACCGTCTTTTTCGGGTCGAATCCGGCCTCGATCAGTTTTCGGCGCTGAAAATCCGTGATGCACGCGAATTTATCGATGCAGTCGGTGTAATGGCGCTTCAGACGTGCCACCGCGTTGCGCGCCGCATAGCCCACCGATTTCAATAGCGAGTTTTCGCAGTTGAACTTCACGCAACCCCACTCATTGCCTTTCTGCAGGCAATACTCGCAGGGACCTCCATCGCGCATGAACAGCCCCGTAGGGCAGATCAGCCGGAAATTATGCACAGTCATAACGACAGGCACGCCCGCGCGCTTGCATTCGCGCAGCGCAGCCGGAGAGATGAAAGGGTAGAGGTTATGCACATTGACCACGTCCGGCTTTTCGCACTTCAGCGCCTCGCGCATTGCACGCACGCCCGCCGGCGAATGAATACCCGCCACGAAACCCTTTATTTTGCCGACGGCCGAGTCGCGCAGCCCCTCCGTGGACATTCGCAACTGCGCCACCTCGTGGCCCAGACCCTTAAGCATCGTCGACATCTTGTCGACGACCGCCTCCTCGCCCGAATATTTCCCGTAATTATTATGAACAAGAAGAATCTTCATAAATTCAGAGTCAATGTTTAGTAGGCAGGCTGTCCCCAGCCGCGCATAAAACTCGGACCAAAATGCCGATTAATTTATCTACTATCTCCTCACCACTCACTCTTAACAAGGTCTTTTGACATTAACTGTACATGGCAAAGAACAGCCTGCGCTATTACTTTTCGATGCGCGATAAGGGAGAAATTCCGGCGCCTCTTCAATAAAGAATGTTAAGATAATTTCGACACAGAACTTTATGATGCCCAGACCTTCTCTTTTGATGAATTAAAGAATCTGGGCTTAATCTTAGCTGACGCATAGCTAAATTTGATCTACTTCCGAAACAGTGTATAGCGATGATATCTCGTAGTTTCTTGCGAAACCGAACCAGGTTGTATTAAACCCTAATGTATTACCGTAAAGATGGAACTCATCTGCTGCGTGGTTATATGAATCCTTTAGATCGGTGTTTAGAGTAGGCTGCTGCATAGCGATAAGTGCATTTTCCACTTAGTTCACCAATATTATATCCACTTCCGCGTATTAACAAAATACAGACTCATGGCTATCGCGTTCTTTGTCAAAGTCTTTTAGCCGTTCATGGCAATATTCCCTGTCTTTGAGATGCCTTTCTTGTAAATTTTAGCTTTCCCGATGTTAGATTATGCGACCCTCTGTGACAGCATAGTCAGTTGGATGATAAACGCATGCATACACAACGTATATGCCAGATGTCTGAGGCAAGTTGGCGGAATTCCGATAATATCCGTTAAATGTCAGTTCTATCATACCTGTTGCAAATCTTTATTGCTGGAACGCTAATTGAATCAAGTTTATCTTATGTAAGCTTTACGTCTACAAGCGAGGGCTTTAAATGAACGAATCTCTCAATCAGTTTGAATAAGGCTCGTTTTACTGTAGCGATTGAGAATGAAAGTAAGAAAATCAATGGTATGATTACAAATATATAAACGCCATACTGCGATTGGTCTACAAAAAAATGGTTTCTGAAATATGGATAAATTCCAGCGTCAAACACTGAACTACAGAGGAATATGTCCAACGAGCGCAATGATATATTCTTAAATATATTTTTCGACCACTCATGCTTCAACTCTGTATTGTAGAAACATAAGAACACCAGTACCGCCAGCGGTACGCAAATCAGACCGTTACGGTCGCCGATTATATGATATGCAGATATGTCGGATGAGATGAAATCAGATTAAAGACCGGCCCAATGCAAACCAGAGTCAAAATACCGATGGCAATCTTTAGCCAGGAGAAGCGTGGTTTGTATTCACGAATGAATGCTCCGATTAGATAGAACATAATTGGATATAGCCCTCCCCAAAATCCTGGAACTAAATGTATACCGTAACGATTGCAGAAATCCGGTAATGCGGTAAATAAATAAAGCATCCCTATTAGATATAGTTTCATTTGTTTGGTAGGAATGGCTTTATACAGGATATTAATGAAAGGAGCGAGCAGAAACAATCCTATCCACATCTCGATATACCATGCGTATGGAATAGTCGAAAAACTGAAGATTCCCAATATCCCTTCTTTCCATGTCATTCCATCGTGAAAATAGTATATATCAACGATAATGGTAAGTATTGAGAATACCAAGTACGATAACACTACTTTTAAACCGCTTCTATAGAATTTCAACCCGAATAGTTTGTTGCAACATAGGAAACCTGTCAGAATCATGTATAAATCAGAACCAATCTCAAACGACTGCAACATTCCCTGCAGAAACATCGATATTCCTGAGAAATAAGTATTGTTAAAATCTGTATACAGGAAAAAGTGTGAAGCTATAACGCTGACACAGGCGATGGTACGTACAATGTCAAGCCCGCTCAGACGGACTTGTTTATTCTGTACTGAATTGGAAATCTTGTCAAATTTACAAGACCACTTGTGCTCATAATTCGGTATGCTAACTAGCTGACAGTTAGATAATATTGCATCGGGGGGGTAATGAGCATATTATTAATCATTTATAAATATTCTATTGGTTGGTTTTATTATTGATATTAAATATGTTCAATTGTAATCTGAATATTTTGTGTTGAAGATTTTAGAGTCGAGACCAGCTTGGAATCGCTTGAGCTGCTTCGCGACAGGGAGTGTGACGGCAGAAGGAGTCAGGTCCAGAATCTGTTCCATTCAGACTTTATTTGTCAAATTTCTCTTAGGCATTGATGCTGAATTAACAGTATTCTTAATAGGTTTATGTTTTCCCACGAGAAAGGGGATATAGCGGTTCATCCATATGATTACGGGTACTAACAAAATAGCCGTAATTATTGAAACCCCAAGGCCAACAATAGGATTAATGGGTCCCCAGAAGCGTGTCGTTATTCGTTGCAGAGGTATTAGAATCCAAAGATGCGCGCCTAATACTATAAGCGAATTCTTACCATAGAATCGTAAGAATTGTAATGACTTCATTCCGTTTAGGAATGAAAAGAAAGTCATAAAGCAAATGATGAAAACGATTAATTTGGTCTTGCCAATCAAGTTGTGCCAATCAGCTATTTCCAATTGTTCAAATACGATGCATCCAATCAATATAAACAAGGAAAGCAGAAATACAAATACCTTACGGGGCAATGAGTTAAGATATTTGATGAGCGGCTTGCCGGATAGATATCCTATGGCAAAATATCCGAACCACGCTAAAGCATTATTAATCATGAATAGACTTGGAATGCTTTCAAGTTCATCAAAGAACAACAAGGATAGTAGTGCTAAAACAAATATAATCCATTTCTTCAATCTAAAGACAATAAATGAGAATGATTGAATCATGAATAATGTCATCAGGAACCATAATGGAACATTTAATGAGAGATAATCAGAGCGATCGATAATTTTGAATATATCCAGAATGCGGTTCCAGTTAAAAGCTTCAAAAGATTTGGTATCCCACAAGTCGACAATATAGCGAAAAGGAATAGATGCTATATAGAAAAACAAGAACGGTATTATTATCGTCCAAACCCTTTTTGAGAAGAAAGTCTTGGCATCGGTCAGTTTGAAAAAAATCCCGCTGGCAAAAAAGAAGATGGGATTTCTGTAATTCCCGAAGTCATATGATCCTGCATGAATCCATATAATCCATAAAATAGTAATGCCCTTCAATAAATCGACATAATCCACTCTTACCTTAGGAGCAATACTATGGATGTTTTTAAATTGATTTTCGGGGGGGGTAATATGTTTATTATCAGTCATATATAATAATGAAATTACTTGATTGAATCTACATACTCGATCACGAGTCTTTTGATTTCATCAGAATTGCCATCTGCTGTGGCCCGGAATCTGTCGTCATGAAGATATTCTATGATGTTTCGATTGTAGGCATGGCTGTGATGACGCAGGTCCATGTATTGATCAAGTCGAGTTATAAATTCCCGCTTCTGAAAATCATAGAGTTTTACGTTCGGTAGCTTTTCAAGTTTTTGAATCATGTATTTCTTAGACTCCAGAATCGGATTCAAAACTCCGGATTTATCATAGATCATAAACTCGCCAATTGAGTACGGAGGAAAGTATATCAGCCATTCAACGGATTGGGACGATTGCTTTATGGTGTGATACAGTGAAGAATCGAAACGCTCCTTGATTGAATTCAAATTGAAATGCTCCTCTTCGTATCCTTTCTCCTTATGTTTGTTGTAATCGTCAGCCAATGCTTGGTAACCCACGGGTGAATTGAAATGATACAGTCCCTTTTCAGCAAGAGGATTTCGTAAAAACTGGATTGTATTTTTCAAGGAAGTGTAGTTCCAGAGATATTCGTAGTCATCCCAGATATTGTCATTGTAAAGATATTCGTTTACAGCTCCGCGTTGTCTTGCAAAGCTGAAGAAATCGAGAGCCAAGATTATATGGTTTACCTTTCCCTGGCTTATGACGTATGGGAGGATGACGGCATAATCGTCATCGGTGGCTCCCATGATGCTGAAGTTCTTGGATTTCCAGTCCCATAGCGAATCGACTTGCGATGGGTAGTGGTTCATGGCCATGGAACTTCCGGTTATGACCGCATTGTAATCATGGTGTCGGGCAACACCGGCGATTTCAAGACGCTGGTTGCCAAGATACTTTTCGTGTTGCCGATATTGCTGATAAGGATCGACAATAGCCACAAATGCTCCTATTGCCACAAGCAGCACTACTATAGCGACTATAATCTGTATGAAGCCTCTTTTATAATGCATTGATGTACCGTCAGAAGTTGAAGTAAAGGAATGTCACCACTCTTGATATGAACAGGACTCCTCCTACAAAGCATATAATCGTAACAACCTGTTTGGCTCGATACCAGCCGTAATCATTGCAGAGCTGATAGGCGGTAGGACCGATAACGCCGGCCAGCATCGCGAAAAACAGAATCATCATATTCACCGAGTTCGGCAATATGGATGGCAGATGCGAGGTATATGCCGGGCTTAGATAGAACTGATGATTGTCGAACATGGAGGAGATTATCACCCACGCCTCGTGCATGTTATCGGCACGGAACAGTACCCACAGTATGTTGATAAAGAAGAATGTGATGAACATTCCGAGCCAGGAAGGCATGGAATACCCCTTCTTTTTCCATATACGGTGAATCATCACGCCGATTCCATGACAGACGCCCCAAACGACAAAGGTCCAGCCAGCACCATGCCATATACCACTGATCAGGAACACAATCCCGATATTGAAATATACGCGTACTTCTTTTCTGCGGCTTCCACCAAGAGGGATGTAGACATACTGGGTCAGGAATCTATTGAGCGTTATATGCCATCTACGCCAGAAATCTTGAAAATTAGTGGCTCTGTACGGGGCGTTAAAGTTCAATGGAAGATTGATGTTGAACATTTTCCCGATACCGATAGCCATGTCGCAATAGCCGCTGAAATCGAAATACAGCTGGAATGTATAGCTTAACGAAATGAGCCAAGCCTCGGCCATGGTGTAATGCGGAAGGTCAAGATTGTATCCGGCGTTGGCGAACACCGATATGGAATCGGCTATAATGACCTTTTTTGCCAAGCCTACGGAAAAGATAAAGATGCCGTCGAACAGGTTTTTGGCTCGAGGATTCCTATTCGCCTTGTCCTCAAATTGCGGCAGCATTTCTTCGGGCAAGACAATCGGCCCGGCTATGAGTTGCGGGAAGAACGTCACGAAGTTACAGTAATCTAAGAATTTCGGCAATCTTCCTTTGTTCTTATACGTATCCACTACGAACGCTAATTGCTGGAAAGTGAAAAAACTGATGCCAAGCGGCAACAGGATATTTTTCAGTGTATAGCTTGTATTGAACAATGCATTGACGTTCTCAATCATGAAATCGGTATACTTGAAGTATCCCAACATGCCGAGATTGAACAGCAAGCCGATACCGAACAATACTTTCTTTGTGACTCCATCCCATTTCCTCATTCCCACTGCCACACCGTAATTGACCAGAATGGAGGAAACTATAATCGGTAGGTAAGAAGTATTGAAAAAGGCATAGAAATAGAGGGACGCTAGAACTAATACTCCCTTGGCCCATTGATGGAGATTCAGTCGATTGAGACCGAAATAAGCCAACAGGACAATGGGCAGAAAAACAAATATGAACTCAAACGAATTGAAAAGCATAGAATTCTCTGAAGTCCTATATTACACTTTCTTTTGACGCTTAGCGAGTCGGTAAAAAAAATATGCCGAGCGTAGTACTGGAGTAGCGCTCTTAAGCAGAACTGTTGACAACTGCGGGTGCTTGGCTATGAACGAGAGAACGATGTCGTCTGTACATAGCAGGGGAGGATACTTAGTGAGGCAGTCGTATAAATTGGTGTAACGCAGTCGCCAAAGATAAGTTTTAAGTTGACTTTTATATCCGAAAAGATGGTGTTGTAGAATGGCCTGTCCTGAGTCGGAGTGCCCTTTGTCAAACTCTTCTTGAGCGACCAGACCGGTTCGGTATATGAGTTTCAAGAAGTCGATTATTTTCTCCCTGGAGTCTCCTATGGCAGAAGTCTGATATTCAGATTCCGTGTGGGTGATGGCCGGAGATGGAATGAATATTATTCCTTTAGCGTTAGCCGTACATCGCATAACGAAGTCGATATCCTCAAATCGAACATTCTCCTCAAACCGGAAATGGTTGTCTTGCAGAAATGCCGTACGGTACAGGTATAACCATGGTCCCCATGGAGTCTCATATGATGACAGGAATTCACGTCCTGATATCAGTTCGAAGTTGTTGTCGTATTTATATTTGTAATACCCTTCTTGCGTGATGTTGCCATACTCATCAGCCGTTACGAAGTCGAACATTACAAGATCTATTCCATCGTATTGTCTGATGGCGCGTATCATTACATCTATACACCCTTTGCAAATAAAATCATCCTGATCGATGAAAAACACATAACGGCCTTTAGCGTTTTCTATGGCTGTGTTTCGAGCGCCTCCTTGACGTTTGTTAACAGGATGTTTAACAAATGTTAAATTGGGGGGGGTGATTGCGTTGTATTTATACTTTGCTACAATTTCTTCGGTCTCTGATGTTGGTGAACAGTCATCAACACAAATTACCTCAAATGTCGAATTATCGATATTTTGAGAATAAATGCTGTCCATGCAACGATTAAAGTCTCGTTCCTTAACACTATATAGTGGAATGATGAAAGAGATTAGAGTATTGTTTTTAATGTTTGATTCAACCATATCATTAATATAGTTAGTTCGTTACCAGAACAGTGGCAAGAGCCCGGCTCTGATGATATACTTAGTTTTTACGTGTTTTAGATGTGTTTAATAAGCTTGCAATATTGTCAAATCATGATATATGGTTTTCAATTATTGTTTCGATATATCTTGCGGTTACATTTCTCCATGAGAATATCATGCGGTGATTGTAATTCTCATGTCCCATAGCAACGATTCTTTGCCTGTTGTTATGTAAATCCAGCAATCGCTCCGTTAATTCTGCTTGTGATCTGAAGATATAACCATTCTTTTCATTCTTAATTATTTCAGTGGCAATACCTACAGGAGTAGAGATTACACACCGGCCAAGAACAAACGGTTCTACGATGCTCTGTCCGAAAGTCTCGCTGTTACTTGCAACGATGGCAATGTTGCTGTTCAAATAATGATCCTTCACTTGCTGTTTCGAAACAAAACCTGGGAATATTACCTGATTGCCGACTCCCAACTCATTGGCAAGACTTTTCATGTTCTTCATCAAATCCCCACTACCCGGCAATGTAAGACTTGCGGCAATGTCATTGCTTTTCCTCACATATTCAGCAAATGCTCGGATAATCATATCCTGGTTTTTACCTTGGCGGAATTGAGCAGGAAATACCAGATGCAATGAGTCTGTTTGAGGAACGACGAATTCATCCAGAAAGTAATTCTCATCCACCCCCAATGGAATAAGATCAATTTTATAAGACAATAAACTGAACTTCTTTTTAAGAAATTCAGTCATGCAGATCACGTGATCAGCGCTTACCCACAATGCGCTTCCGATAATTCCACGGGCAATAATTGATTTAATAGGACTGCTGTTTCTGAAACCATGTATGGTATAAGCGATATTGAACCGACGTTTTCCTATTAGTATTATTTTTGCAGCGGATACTATAGCCAATTGCCAATTGTTCTGAACATGTATGACTTTAATATCATTTTGCTGAATAAGGTTGACAATTTCATTTACCAGTCGGGTGAAATCATTGTGAGCGTCAAGACCTGGAATTCGAGAAATCGGAATATCTCGGTCGGATAGCTTCTGCGATAGTCCGAACTCCTGCTCATTTTCACCGGCAACGGCTGTGACTGGAACATTAGCTTCATATAATGATATGAGTTGGTCTGTCAGAACTTGACTTAATCCAATCTTATAGTCAGATGCAAAATATAATAAATTCTTCATTAGAATCTGAATTGAAATCGGTTATGTATAAAAAATAATTACGGGAGAACTTAAGCCCCGGTAGTTGTTAACAGTGGCTGAGAGCCTTTTTAATAATAATATCCGGAGAAATTGCCAATACTATGAATATCCATGGTTTGATCTGTTTAAGATTATATCTTAGAGATTTAGACGCACACTTTATTGTGGCCCATCTATTTCTGCTGCCGATATTTATTCTTGATCTCATTTTATACCAGAAAGCGACATACTCTTTTATTCCTGATTCGGGAAATTCTTTTAGTAATTGGCATAATTCAGTTCCGACAACATCATGTATTGACTTAATATCCTCCGGGTCCTTTCTTTCAGGACCTGCAGTTGGTGTGTAGTATGTCGCTAATGTCTTGTTGCAAAAAGCAATTTTGAATTTGATTGCCAATTTAGCCCATGTTAGCAAATCTTCGCCCGTTGTTACTCCTACGGGAAATCCTCCTATGGAAAGCAGCGCATGGCGTGATACCACCACAGCTGATGTCCATATAGGAGGATGTGAAATTGAAGCTATATGAAAATAATTATCTAATCTGCAGTTTGAACAATTCCGGTCAATGCCTCTGATGATTGAATCGCTGTAATGTCCAAATTCATCGATAAATTGATATCTTGCAGAGAAAACATCACATTCATTATACTCATTAATCAAATTATCAATGGATTCCAAATAATCTCGATGCCATTTATCATCGGCATCAAGAAATGCGATATATTTTCCTTTTGCTTCCTGTATTCCTCTATTTCTCGCAGCCGAAACACCTGCATTCTTTTGATCGATCAATCGAATTCGTGGGTCATTAATTTTCTCAACCTCTGCTACAGAATTATCCGAGGAGCCATCGTTAATCACGATTATCTCAAAGTCCTGAAATGACTGGTCTAATACAGTTTGAATAGTATCACCAATCAGTTTCTCTTTATTATATAATGGAATTATAACGGAAATCATAGCTGCCAGCCACCTATCGGTTTGATTATTTTTGCCGGGATGCCTGCAATCAAATGGTTATCAAGCTCGTACTTATTATTAATAAGAGAATTGCCGGCAACAACACAATTATTTCCTATAACAGAGCCTTTTAAAATTGTTGTATTGGCTGCAATCCACACATGATTGCCTATTTTTATAGGTTTGGTATTTGGCAGCTTTTCACCTTCTGCATTAAATACATGGTGTGCATCCGAGTCCATTACCAATGAATCCCAGCTGAACTGAACATTATCTCCGATCTCAATTCTGTCTGAGCATATAATTTTAGTGGTACCGGAAATGGCAAAGTTCTTTCCTAAGTTTAGGTTTCCGTTTCCTTTAATACAGATTATAGCGCCGTGTCCAATATGCACGTCGTAACATTCCATTGTGCCATTCTTTCTAATGTCGATTACCGTATGACAAGAATAGGTATCGACTGCATCGGCTTCATGGAATCCTATATGGAGTACCCCAAAACACACCTTGTTCAGTCTCATTCCCCCACGCCACATGTTCTTAACTCGGACATTAGGTGCAAGAAGAATTGGTAACTTCATTGCGTCCTTCAATGGCAAATATCTGAAATTAAACCACACAGACCGTGGAATGGATAATAGTGCCAATATAATCTTATTCATCTTCCGAATAGTGTTTGTTTAATCCCAACATCATACCATAAAATCCGTATGGCATGGATAGCGTGGCCATTGAGTAGTTAACTGCGTTGTCTGAATATAATGTAACAAATACACCTGCTATTGATGCTCCCGCTACTATCGCACATAATCTTAATATCGGAATCCCTTCATTTCGCCAATAAGTCACACAACAGTGGATAAATATAGTAAATGAGCATACAATGTACAGAATCAAAGCAATTAGTCCATTATCACATTTCATTTGCACAAAATCACTATGAGGAACTATCAGCCCTCCATAAACATGATTATTATACATATAATGTTGAATTGTACCAGTGCCGGAACCTATAATTTCATGATCTTGATAGAATCTGTTTTGAAGATCTTTCCACATGTATTCCCGTGCATTTGTATTGACATTATCTTCGGAAATCTTGCCCTCTCTAAATTGTTCTATTGTAACGTTGTCATCATGAAACATCTTTTGACGAAGGCTTGGAATGGTAAAAACAGCAACTACACCTAATATTAAAATGCCGAAGATAATTGGCAAGGACTTAATTCGATATTTAATAAAATAGAATGCCATAATAGCTACGAGTGAACCCATAATTGATGTACGGAATACCCATAGGAAACATGGAAGTATGAATAGAATGGTATATATCAGGTTTTTCTTCTTTTCAATTGTGAAATAGAACAATCCGAGAGACAGAATCATTATAGAGATATAATTAATGGCTTTGGCTGTTGCATACCAAAATACTCCGGGAACAAGAGGAGACAGTAATGGAACAAAAGAAAAAACAAGACTTATGACTCCAACCGATCTGGCCCATAAGGAGGATTTAAGAAAGACGTACTGATCCTTCACGACGGCACTCGCAAAGAGACAGAGTAACAAGGGATATAAGTATTTCAATATTACTCGGAATCCATAAAATGGTGCAGGACTATAGAGACATCCGATTGAAATCCAAATCAGATATATTACATAGATTATCAACGGATAACTCCATATAGGTCTGTCTTTTGCCAGAGAAAGTCCTAAGAAACAGAGTATTTCCAGTACCATCAAGCGGATAGCCATAAGGTCTATACCTGCCGGTGCCGAGAAGGCCAATAGTCCAGTCGAGAATGTAAGACACCAGAACATCTCCGGCCCGCTAAGTCGCATCTGGATGGTTCTGTTAAACGGACTCTTGACAATCTTGCCGCCCGAATAAAGGAACTTTATTCCGAAGTAGGTGATGATAATGAAGTATATGTAGTTAAGTAAATACATGATGGAAAGCGAAACTTTGCAATGTCAAAGCGCAATGCGTAATGGAGCTGCGTTCCGCATTTTTAATTGTTAAATATCAATGGAGCAGTTGGCCGTACAGTTGCTCAATCTGGTGGGTGTATTGATTCCTTGAAAAATCGTGGGCGCGATTGTAAGCGCCGAGGGACAGCTGATCAAACAGTTTCGGATTGCAGATAATAGATGCGATTTTTGAAATCATGTCTTCTACGGATTCCGATGTATGCAGTAATCCCGACACTCCATCTTCCACTACCTCGGGAAGTCCGCCGGTGTTTGACACAACAGGTACACAACCTCGAGCCATTCCTTCGATTGCAGTCAGTCCGAATCCTTCGGAGCGGGAAGGCATCAACAGAATGTCAATCTGATCGTAGAATGATTGAAGCTTATCCTGGCCTTGACGTCCAACAAACCGGACAGATTTTTCTGGTAAGCCAGCGTTTTGTACCTGTTGTTCCATAAAATCTCGTTGAGAGCCATCTCCGACAATGAGTAATCTCATTGAGGGATGATGTTTGTATATTTCGGCGAATGCCGGTAAAACCAAGTCCATTCCCTTGATTCGTTCCAGGCGGCTGACAACTCCGATTGTTTTCGCAGTGCCTTTGCGAGGAGTATCAGCCAACTTGATGTATGAAGGGAGGTTGTTGTATATCGTGAAATGATTGCCGTGTTTTCTTAGCTTTGTGTCGCTACTGAATAACGATGCATTTCCGAAGAATGAAGTCTCGGCCTTTAAAGTGATGCATTGAAAGCCAGTGAGAATATGGTTGTTTAACCAATGAATCTGCTTAAGCGATGGGTAGATATCAGCCGATGTATGGGCAGTTGCGATAATTTTCTTCATGCCCAAGGTGCGAAGAACCAATATCGGTAATGCTCCAGGCGCCATATACTGTACATGCGTAACATCAGGCCGAAATTTTTTTACGATATTCCTTAACCCTTTCCAAAGATTGATGAACGTATTTTTTACTCCTACTGGGCGAGTACCATTCCGGTTCAACAGCTCAACAGTTGCACCTGTATTTCGGTAACGTTCCACCATCTGGTTCGCATACTCGAAATAACATGCGACTATTACATCATGTCCGGTAGTCACAAGAGCTTCAATCAAACTGAGCGTTTGTATTTCAGTACCTCCAGTTAATAGGCTCGGTATGCAGACCAGAACTCTCATTTTTTCAATTTATGAGCAATAGCTGAGACTGAATGCTTGAATTGGGATGACAGGCTTTTGTTCTCAATATTAGCATTGAATACATATTGGAATGAATCACTCCAGCCATCCTTGTAATTTTCATCACCTTTGAGGTGATCGAAAACTGAATCTCCATTCTTAATTGACTCTGAAATGAGGTTGAAAAGATGAACCTTTACTGGTGACATCTTGGCAAACTCCCGGTCTCCGCATGGCATGTAATAATAATATCTTCCATCATAATGGAAGCCTAAATGCCAGGCGATTGGTTTATCATCAATCGTCATTGCAGTAAAATCCACAATGCCAGATTCCAAACCGTTCTTCAGAAGATTTTCATGGAAATGAGGGGCTTTGTACGCGTTCGGCCATTTGTTGCGGTGTTCAGTGATGAACTTGTCAAATGTTTTCGAAGCATCTTTCCATGAAGTGTATCTCTTGAATGCCAGTTCTCCCTTTTCCGTCAATCTGCGGGTCTGACGCCTTACATCTCCCCGCAGACTTGTTTTCAGGAATTTGAAGATGTCATCGTCATTATTCATTGAAGTAAGCGACAATGATGGACACATATCGCCTTGTTTCCAGATTGAAGCATTACTTCCTTTACGGCAAACCCCGTCTATCAATATCTCATCGGCATTGAACGTTTTTAGGAATTCAAACAGATCATTCCAGAAAATATTCAATTCTTGGTCGGAAAGGCAATGCAAGAATATCGGATCGTGATAATCAAAATCGGAATAGCCTGCTAGTACAATAGACTTGATGAAGGCATTCTTCCAGTTCCGTTTCCATAATACAAATGGCATGAACATTTGATTGCCTTTTTCTGATTTACCCCATATAAATATGGGTTTAAGGATTCGAATCGGGTGATAGGTATCAATCCAGGATTTAACAAGAACAGGATGTAAGAATACGTGCTTGGACTCGGCATTATCCATCAAGGATTGCCATTTATTAAGGGTGGCATCAGAGAATGCATTATCCCAATTTCCAATTATATCAAATGACCATGTAGACATATCTTAAGTCGGAATGCAGAATGCATAAAGCACGTTGCACAATGCACAATAGGCCGGCCAACAGCCGATGTTAATTATTAATTATATAATTGATTAATTCGCGAGGTAGCAATGCTGATTGCACATTGTTCATAGTAACATATGCCACTTACGGACGGATTTTGAAAAAAAGTTCAAGATTTGTCGAATTAGCTTTGAGGAACAATTTGGGCAATACCCCCACCCATGGCTTACCACAAGGAGCCAACGCTGAATGATAAGTCCGGATTGCTTTAAGTTTCTTCTGATGCTCCGCCTCTGTCATATTTACGACAAATGCATTCTTCCAATCAAGATGTTTCTGACGGTAATACCACATCCAGACGCAGTATTCGTATACCTCAGTATCATCGCCAGCCAATTCAACTCCAAGATCACGGGCGGCAAGATGATCCGGCCATCCTTCGCCATGATGCGGAACGAGAATGACATTTGGATGGATTTCTGATATTAGTGATTCTAATTTCTTCTTTTCTGCGGCATTGCCTTCACTAATACGTCCGTCGGTAAAATCCAATTCATGTATGTGCGATTCCGGTAAACCAAGGGCTGACATTGCTTTGTGAGTCAGTTCCCGTCTTGCTGAGATTATATCTGATTCGGAAGTTGAACAGCAACCGCGATGTGAGCCTCCGCCGCCGGTCAGTACGATGACATGCGGCGTCTGGTCTTCTGCAACCAGACGGACAATCAAACCGCAGCATCCAAATACCTCATCATCGGGATGTGGAGCGAGGATAACGACATTGCCAGTAGGACTAAAGCAAGCCGAACGTCTTGCTTTATTTCTGACGGAGGCAATCAGTATCCGTTTGATCGTGTCTTTAATATAATTTACAAGTCCAGACATTTCTTATAAACGTCAACGGTTTGGCGAGCGCAGTTATCCCAAGTGAATTTTGAGGCCTGAGATATGGATTTGGTTTTTAGCCGCTCCATATCGTAAGTGCCATTCTCGAAATTCTCCATCGCTTGACTCATGGCATGTATATCCATCGGTTCCACGTATATAGCAGCCTCGCCTCCGACCTCCTCGAGGGAACTGTTTCGCGCTGTCACACACGGCACCCCGCAAGCCATTGATTCAGCAATAGGTAATCCGAATCCTTCATAGAGACTTGGAAAGAATGAAGCAGTCGCACCCGCATATAAATCTCCCAACTCCTCGTTGCTAAGGTTCGATACAAAATGTACAAGATTCCCAATATGCGATTCTTCGATGACTCTTTTAGCCTCATCCGATGGATTGCGCCAGACCAGCACCAAGTGGTGTGCGGGGTTGTGCTTCGCAAATTCAGCATACGCCTTGACAAGCGAAATAGTGTTTTTCCTGCCTACGTCACACGACACGCTGATAAAGTATGGAGAATCATCACAAAAACGATTCGATCCCGGATTATGAGGATAAAGTATCTTATGGTCTACACCCCAAGGGATGACAGTGATTTTATCTTCCGGCACATCCATATACTGCATGATCTCTCGCTTGGAGTTCTCACTGATCGTGATTACATGTTTGCAACTGCGTAAAAATGGCGGAATCAATCTTCTGTTCGATTCAGGTGACACTATATCCTCGGGATATGAAAAGAACATAGCATCATGTACTGTCACGATGCAACGGGAGGGATCCGTGACTATCTCGTAATTGTGCGTGATATGTTGCAAATCGTATCTGCCAAGTGTTTCACGTATATGTAACCGTTTAGCCCAACGATTCCAATTGTCGTTATTGCGCAGAAAACCGTGAATAGTCTTAAAACGGGTATTTAGGCTTTTGGCAGAAATTCCCTTGATATTTTGAGTATACAGGCAGATATCGAAAGGCAATTCTCTACTTGGAATTTTATCAAGACCTTCAATTAATTCCATGCATGTGCGTCCAATACCATTCATACGGCCGAGTGCGTAGTAGGGGACTATGGGATTTGCGTCAATCAGGATTCGTTTCATAATTGGAATTTTAATTATGAGCAATTTTACAGATGAGATTCATGCCGCATGAAAATCCCAAAAGCTTGATGAGCAGTATTTTAATCAAATATCCGCGATGAGTGTTCTTAGCATGAGACCTAATGGCTAACCAAGATGGGCGAAGTTTATTTAATTCGCAGATAAGCTTTGTATTTAAATTATACTCCTTTTTGTCGTTATATTTTAGAATGAACTCAATGAGATAAATATATTGATTAATCTGCATTATCGAACTGTCAGTGGTGTCATACATCTTTGTCAGTTCTAATTCCTTAAGTGAAGTAATGACCCGATCCTGAAATTTATTAGGAGTCAAGTCTCCCGTTGTAGTTGAATTCTTTCTAAGAATATAACGGTATTCTCCTAAATCAATTCCAACAATATGATTCAATCTCGGAATGAGTTCTAATATCAACCAAGTGTCCTCAAAAACCTGTCCAGTGGGGAACCTAAGATTGTCAAAACAAGATTTTCTATAAATCTTATCCCAAACAACACCGGTAATCATATTTTCGAGATAGCCTCGTCCAATTTCTTGCTTAGATGAATAATCAAAAGCATTAAAAAATCGTGTCTCCTTATCCTGCAAGTCAATCCATGTGTGCGCAAATTGTAGTAAGTCGATGCCGCTGTTTTGGTCAAGTTGGTGTACAGCTTTGAGAATCAGTGTATTAGCCCTTCCTAATTCATCGTCCGAGTCCAGGAACATGATATAGTCTCCTCGACTTACATCAATTCCGACATTCCTTGCAGCTGCCTGACCTTGATTTGGTTGGTGAATAACAACAAATCGAGAATCTTTTTTAGACAAATTGTCACATATTTCGCCACATTCGTCCGGAGATCCATCATCAATCAGAATCGCCTCCCAATCTGTGAATTGTTGAGACAATAAGCTTTGTATGCAATTACTAATATAATCCTTTGATTTATAGACGGGAATTATGATTGAAACTTTAGGCTTCTGATTAGATGAATTGTCCATTGCGATTAATGTTTTATAATCGATTCAAGCCTTCTGTACCAGTGCATTAAATCATGGTGGCGGCAGAATTGGAAAAGCCATCCGCGTGAAGGACTGTCGTTCCACGAACCATCGAAATGATGGAGTGAGTAGATGGCCGAGCGGTCATAGCTCACGGTTTTGTTTGTAAATACCGTATTTGGGAAAACAGCCACATCTTTCACCATCTGAAATTCATTTGCACGACGATATCCGTGAGGTTCAAGAACCATAGATGCTACAACTTGAACTACACCTCCGGGAATAGAGCCATCTGACAGACGGAACGGTTTATCGGTATACCAGTCGAGGCATTCCTTGGCAAACCAGTGGCCACGTTCGCAACCGAATGCAGACGCGTCAAGTGTCGTGAAAAATCCGTTGGAAGTGGTTCTAACCTCGGTGCCGGCAAAAAAATTATATTTCAAAAAGTCATCAAACCTCTTGAATACCTCGACGTCGGTATCAAGATAAATTCCACCCTCATTATAGCAGGCATAGAAGCGACATACATCGGCTACAAATGCCCATTTATGTTCTTCATACGCCTGTTTGACAAAGGGAATGGCATTAATATCGAAATTATCCTCGTTCCATTCCTTTATCTCATAATCAGGCATTACCTTACGCCATGATTCAAGACATTTCCTTATAAGATGAGGCTTATTGCCACGCCCGAACCAGCAATAATGTATTATTTTAGGTATTTTGTTAACTTCTTTAGACATCTTTTGATAATCTATTTCCAGCTACTTTTTCATAAACACCCATGAGTGCATTGCAATGGTCTGCAATCGATATTGCGTGACAATTCTTTGACATTGCTGGAAGCATCTGGGGATTTGTAGCAATATAAGCGATTTCTTCTGCTAAAGCAGATGTATCATTGCTTGGAACTAACCAGCCATTCTTGCCATCATGAATCTGCATCTCGCCACCTCCTGACATTGTGGATAGTACAGGTTTTCCAAGAGCCAATGCTTCTGCAATGTTTAATCCAAATGCTTCAAGATAAATTGCAGGTGAAACGGATACATGGAAATCCTTGGTTGTCTCGAATACTTTGTCAGGATTTATTTTGCCATGCCATACAACTCGACTGTCAGATTTATATTTTCTCTGCAATGCCGTCATATAACTTTGCTCGTGCTTATTTCCCGCACCTCCTATCAAATGTAATTCTATTGAAGGGTTATTTATCTTAGAGAAGGCTTCAAGAAGTACATGGATACCCTTGAAATAACATATTCTTCCAACATAATAGAATTTCACCTTACCTTCAATTATATCCGGGAAGTCAGGTCTCTCATCAGGCAGTGGGATGCCGTGGGGTATCACTCGTAATTTAGCAGCATCCAATCCATTAGTGACCATAGCTTCCCCGATTCTATTACAAGGTGCGATCATCAGGCTACAGTTCTTGGCTATATCCGAAAACAGTTTTTGTTTATTCTGTATAAATTGAGCTGATATGCCTATTGGGGTAATGAAAGGTATAAATGGCTTGTTCTCAAGAAAAGAACCGATTTTGAGATATGTTTTCGGATTAATATGCTTTACAAATGGATACCAATATTTTATGCCTGTACGTACGTTGCGTAACACGCATGGCAGACAATCATTATGATTGACTTTAGCATTACAAACTTCATCTTTGCAGTTCATGTAAGTGCCCGCAGGACACAAAATGCCTCCATGGTGCGAAGTGACAATGACTGGAATCTTAATTTTTTTTCCAATTTTGCAAATGTTATCCTTTAGACTATGGGCATGTATGATATCAGGTGCTGCATCTTTTATAGTGGATTCCAGAAAATCGACTGAACTGATTTCAAAAAGAGGTGCCCCTTTGTAATTATTCAGGACAACATCATTTCGATTTCCTGCTAAGGATATTATTGCTATGTCAATGCCTTGACGAATCATTTCATCAACGACATTCTTAACGTAAACCTGTCCTCCACCATAGGTGGAAAAGAAATTTCCCGATGCTATATGCAGGATGCGCATTGGTATATTCTATATTGTTAAATCGCTTTTATGAACTAAGCAACAATCCCCATTATGCTAAAAGGATATATATTATAAATAACATTGAAGTGATTGTTGTGTATTACTTTATGGTGCTCAAGTAGTGGAAAATAATTTGTTTTTATTTAAGGAAACGCCCAATAAATATTTGGCAGTAAAAGGAGAGAGTCTTAATATCTGGCCTAATCCTAATGATAATGCTGTTATAATTATCGATAATAATGTCGCTATTAAATATGACAGGAGTGAGGAATTAAGTTCAATGCATAACTCTCCAATTATCCCAAGATTAAATGGTAGGAAGAAATAGTGAAGGAAGTATACATCTATAGATCTGCGCCCGACAAAACTGAGAAATCTTCCTGTGCTTGTGGTTGTAGATAATTGAGGGAATCTTTCGAAACAAATCCAGATAAGTATCAAAGACGATGTATTAACTATTAGAGAAATCAGGACTGCAAAATATTTAAGGTAGCTTATTCCATATTTATAGAATGCAATATTAGACAAGAGGCAAAAGAGAATCACCCCCCCCGTTTTAACATTATTTAACAACGGGATCCGATACTTAAAAATCAACCAGCCTATTACAAGGTACGGATAGTATCCGTATAAATCCAATGAGAGCAGAGATATTATAGGATATGTATGAATGAAACTTGATGCAATTTGAGATGCATAGGCTATAAAAATAGCTATAATGATATGCAATCCATTACGGAATAGTGTTTTTGTGACACATTTGTCAATCAACTTGTTGGATATGTAGAAAATAACAAAATAGGCGAATAAAAGATATGTGAACCAATAGCCTCCTTTATATGTGTCAACAATTACATAGTGAAAACTTTTAGAAAATGTCCAGCAGTAAATTGTCATCATAATAATTGCTGGAATAACCAAATGGATAAATTCCTTTCTTAAAAGTCTTATAAACGATGAGTTTAGCAATTTCCCGACAAAAAAGCCACTTATCATTACAAATAGAGGCATCTGTAAAACCCAATTAAACAAAGTGCTAAACTGAGTTTCACAATGAAGACTCATAGTAAAGACGTGCCAAATCACTACCATAATCATGGCAAGTCCTCGCATCGCATCAACGTATTGAATCCTTTGGGTTTTCATAGGTCTGACAAATGGCTAAAATCAGTATTTAAGTTCCTGAGAAGGTATTTAAATTTTGAAAATCCAAGATATGCAAGAGTCTTCTTAATGGTTATAATTACCTTGACCTTCGGAGAATACACACTGACTGGATGAATTCCTCCGATTTTATTCGCATATTTCCAGAAAACATCATGATAATAGTGTTTTTGTATTTCTTTTTTCCAAGGATTACATCCGGCATAATGGATTATTCGTGGGTCTTTAAGTATTTCCACGACTTCAGCAGAGTGCCTGCAATAGAAGTCTTTGTCCGCAAGAAATGGAGCTAAAATATCATACTTCAATGGAAGATGATATGTAGAAGGATGACATATATAATTTATTGCATCTTGGTCAGGAAAATTAATAATTTCAGAATGTGTCTTGGCAAAATCGATAATTTTATTTGTCAAATCATGCACTCTGAAATAATCAAGATTTAAGAGCAATACCCCGGAACATACATAACCGAATTTAGATGGATATCCTAATCGATCGAATATACCTTCTGAGAAACTCATAATATCCAGACATCCGGCAATTGAATGATCACTTAAATTTAAATTAAACAGTTCAGTTATAGATCCCGTTATAATCGTATCGGTGTCAAGGTATAAAATTCTTGAAACATCGGAAGAAATTAATTGTGGTAGAAATAGGCGATACCAGCAATATTTACTCCAACAATTCAATGACAATCCTTGAATCCATGAATCCGGAATTTCATAGAAATGGATATTACAATCGAAATTGGCAATCACATTCTGGATCCTAATCTTGGATGATGCGGATAGGTGGTCGGTAAGTATGTGGAAATTAATCTCATTTCCAATGTTGTTTTCCAGTAAAGAAACCATGGAAACAAGACAGTATTCCACATACCGCTCATTTATTGCATAAGAAATATCCATTATGTAATTTTTACTTGAAATGCAAGAAATGTAAAATTCTCTGCACGTTTGTTGCGAATATCTTATATTCGTATTGCAAATTATTGGCCTTACAGTATCTGTATAATTTACCGTGTCGGGATAGTTGCTTAATCCAGGATTGACTATTGCAATGATAGAATATGGGATGTGGGAACCTAAAATATTCGGAATTTCGTATGTGTTTAGTCCCTAATATCTTAATGCCTTCGGCAAGTTCAGCTTCTGCTGGAGATCTCTGCCACCCGTAATGATTGATGAATACCGGGGTTATGACATCGGGAGCAGGGGTCATTTCATAATGACCGTCAGGTCTTATAAACGGTTTTGTTTCATAATGCAACATGCATTTGCGGATATCTTCATTATAAGGCTCAGATCCCATAATCGCGGCTTCAAGCCAATATTTGATTTCTTCTCCTGACCTATATTCCACACCGGTGAAGAATCTCAAATCGTGAAGATCGTCAAAGCGTTTGTAAACGAGTACGTCACTGTCAAGATATATCCCTCCGTAATTATACAGAGCGTAAAGACGGATATAGTCTGAAACAAACGCATATTTCTTATGGGCTAATGCGTCCTTAACGTATGGGACACTGTCAAAATCAAATGAATTGGCATCCCACAGCTTGATTTCGTAATCCGGTAATCTTTTCTTCCAACTCTTAATGCACTTTTTTATCAAGGGTGGATATTCATCTCCGGAGAACCAGCAGTAGTGAATTATTTTAGGTATCATTGAACGTTTACGATTTTCTTATGAAATTCAAACTGATTGCATTTGTCTAATTATTTATTAAACAACATCTTCCTGTCTGCGTCAGCATTCAAGATACAATCAATTATATTTTGTGATGCGGATGTACCGTACGGTGGAGTCAGGCATTTATTTTTAAAAGACATTCTTTCATCATACATCGAATCTTTTCCCGTGATTACATTATTTATAAACACCTCAATGTCTTTAAGAGTCCAGCCCTGATAATGCAATGATAGAGCTTTTCTGTATTGCTGATTGAATGTTTTTTCAAGATGATTGTCTTTGAACAAGTACATTACAGGCTTGTCGGTGTATAAATACTCCATAATAAATGATCCACAATCATGAATCATGGCGTCTGAATGATGAAACAACCCGGTGTATTTACCGGATTCATACTGACTCCATTCAACATTCTCCCATCTTGAGTAATATTCTAGTGTTCTCTTTTCTCCCCAAATTTTTATCAATTTGTCTTTAAGGAGTGGATGAGGTTTAAATGCCCATTGCACTTTATTCGAGTATTTTTCAGCTAACTGTAATATTGATTCTCCAAAATCGAGAAATGTCGAAGAAATCCAAAAATTGTCAGAATTAATGGAATGATGAGGGGCATAAATAATGCGTTTTTTCCCTTCTGATGGTTTCCAAGGGTCTGAACTCCCTTTAGATTGGGCTAACAGTTCATCCATCATAGGAAGGCCTGTGACATAAATATTGGGTCTTCGAGAAGTGACGAGTTTGGCGTATTCTTCAGCTACTTCCTGATTTTCATAATATATTTGCCAACATTTATGCAAATATGCCCAATCATAAGCCCAGGGTTCAATTGAACTGCGAAATCCATAAGGGATATGGGCAAATAACGATTTATGATATTTCAATAAGCATCTAAGACCCAAGAATGTTTCTCCTCGGTATTGTTTTTGAAAAAATACTATATCAGGGTAACAACAGTCCCATACGTCTTGTGTTAATCCATCAATCTCAATATAATCGTAACCTTTTAAGTTGCAATATTGGCGCAAATTTATGAGGTCATTTTCTTCGGCATTTTGACAAATAATTAATATCGGCTCAAAACGAGGGTGTTTGAGCATATACTTATATAGACTTTCAGTTTTCCACGCTCCGAGATTTTCTATTTTAAAAGCAACTTTTATAATAGGTTGCCTCCTCAGATTCTTAATCCTGAAATAATAGTAAATCTTATAATAGAGGAAATCGAATGCAACTCTATTTATATGACTTATAATTGAATTGAGTTTCATAATAATCTACAGTGCAATAACATAATATTAATGTCTAACAATATCTCTCAAAGATATTGTTAGATTATTTGTTTGCGGAGAGTCTGAATGTTGCTGTAATAATTCTCGATTCCTCCATCGAAAATAGAGGAAGTGCCGGCCACAAACAGGTCTGCACCTATATCGCGCAGAATTTTAGCGTTTTGAAATGTTATGTTTCCATCGACTTCAAGAGTGATATGGTTGGCTTTTTCTGCTTCCAATAGCTGTACTACTTTCTCGGCTTTCCGGATAGTGCTTGGTACAATCTGTTGTCCGGCAAATCCGGGATTTACCATTAATAAGTTTATACCATCGATATATTCCAATACTTCTTCAAGGGCATTGACCGGTGTCGCAGGATTTATCGCTAAAAACTTCTTGCAACCGAACGGGGTCAGCCAATCCAATACTCGCTGAACCTGAAAACTGCTTTCATAGTGAATGGAAACGATATCGGTAGGCATAATGCCAATCCACTGAATCTTATATTCCGGATTCTGAATCATAAGATGCAGATCCAACGGGATATCGGTGAGCCTACGCAATCCACGGATATAATCTACTCCTAATCCGAAATTAGGCACAAACGCTCCATCCATCATATCAATATGAAGATATTCAACACCTTGTGCCTCAAAAATAGATAGTGTCTCTTTCAGATTAATTAAATCCGAGCACATCATCGATGCCGATATCTTCCCTTTTTTCAATCGTTCCATAGGGTCATTACTTTGCAATATGTTTCTGCATGATTCTTCATTAAGACTAATGCTGACATCAGATCATCAGAATCAAATTTGTGTGTAATGAGATTGTTAAAACAGTCTGGATTAGTTTCAAGGAATTCCGCTACTTCAGTCCAATCAGATTTATTAGTCCCGTCAAACGATGAATTCCATGTCCCCTTAATAGTAAGCTGTTTACGAAGTATCATCCAATAGATATTCTTCGGCAAAGTTATATCACTGGCAGGATTGCCCATTAAGACGATATTTGCTTCAGGTGCAGCAATCTTTAGACTACTGCAAATCGTGTCAGATGTACCGACAGCTTCTAATACAGAATCATATTTGTTATTATCGTCTGAATCTAATACTTTATAATTAAGATTCAGACTTTCAACCAATGGACGTTTGTTCTCGGAACGCCCCAGTATTGTTACATTACTACAGCCACAATTCTTAGCCCATAATCCTGCAGCCAGCCCAATCATTCCTGTTCCAACTACAGCAAAGTCATTATTGGGGCTTAAATGAAACAATTTTACTGCGTGCAATGCTACTGACAGGGGCTCCATCAATGCAGCCACTTCAAAAGCGATATTTGCATTTATTGGAATCAGATTCCACACCGGCACCGCAACAAATTGAGCGAATCCACCATCTCGACGAGAACCCAGATAGTCATAATGGTTGCACAATTCGTACTTCTTATTCTCACACTGTTTGCATTGCCTGCATGGAATTAACGGAAAGACCCCGACATGTTTGCCTGTCAAAGATTTATATTCGGATTTATTGGAATTGACAGAATATACAATGCCTGAAAACTCGTGACCTGGGATAGTAGGGAAGTGGTATGTTCCATTTGTGAAAATACGCGGTATATCTGAACTGCATACACCGCATGCCTTTACCTTCACAATAGCCCAGCCTTCAGGGCATTCTGGAATTGTAACGTCTTCATATTGCAGCCGGTTGACGGCATGGAGATTATAAGCTTTCATTCTTACAAACTATGTTGGTAAAAGATATTAAATCTTCAGGTGTCGTAATTTTAAAGTTCATGGGATCTCCTTTAATCATAGTGCAACTCAATCCGAAACGGAAAGCCATCTCTGTGCTGCCGTTAATGCTGTTGATTTGTTCACTTGTGGCGTTTTCATGAATTTCAAGATATGGTTTAAATTGAAAGGCTTCGGGAGCTTGTCCACACCATAATTCATTTCGATTAAGCAAAGCATCGATGCTGCGTCCGTCTGAACTCCGATAAATGGTGTCCTTGACGGGAATCACAGGCATAACGGCATCATATTTACGGCAATTGTCTATGCAATCTGTTATAAGGTCGACCGAAACTAATGGACGTGCCGCATCGTGAATAATTACAATCTCAGGTATCCCCGGAAATTTTTCTTTGACTTTTAATAAGCCGCTGTAAATAGAAGTCTGTCTTGTAGTTCCTGCATCTGCAAAATATACTGGTTTTGTACCGGCAAAATCACGAATACAATCTTTAATAAGACTAATCCAGTTTTGAGCACACACGATAACAACACCATCTATTTTATGATGCGTCATGAATGTACTTAGACAATAGCCGATTATGGGCTTATTATTAACTATAAGATACTGTTTGGGAATCTCAGTTCCAATTCTTGTACCAGTGCCCCCGGAAAGTATTACAGCTATATTCATATTTAATCGTTCAGGACTCGATTCTGACATGTGACCTTTTTATTAACTTTAAACTGTGTGATAACGGATTCAATATACATTCAATATGTTTGTTGCGAGATATAATATATATGCTGTAAACAATTCCCAATGTTATAAACAACGATGAAATTATATCATGAGGGAGATTATGAATTTCTGCCAAGTAGGCATAGAATTTCACCGGTAAAAGATGGAGCAGGTAAATGGAAAGAGTAGCTGACCCTATCTTTGACATGATCCGATGGCCTTTAATAGAATTCCACATCAGAAGACTGATTGACAACCCAAGAATGAGAGTAATAAACCGAAGCATGACATCGTATATGGTTTGGTATGGTCTATTATAATATAATATCCATCTCAGATCATCAAAGGATCTTCCTGTCTGTTTTAGGAGAACATAACAGCCGACAAATAGTATCGGAATCGATGCGATTAATAGATATTTGTTCAGCTTAATCTGATTGTTACGCATATAAATGCCTATAACAAAGAAAAATGCAAAGGCAAAAAAACGCTGAATAGAAAATTCATTTTTTAGCGGTAATAACCCGATTAGTAAAGCCAATCCGAATGCTAATATTATGGATGTCTTCCTGCATTCTCTTTTGTTGTATATGAGCCGTCCTGTTATCCTCCAAAAAATCAATGTCCATAAATACCACATGATATATGGAGGTGAAATTAAGTCATTTACAGATAGATGTCCATATTCAAACCATCTCAAACATTGATATAGAATGAAAAACCAAAAGAAGCTTTCGGCTAATTTGATTGTAGAATACTTAAGTTTCTCTATTTTTTGTCCCGGATTGAAGAAGTATCCCGAAATGATTATAAAGAGAGGCATATGGAATGAGTAAATAAGATTGTAAGCAATAATATTTACTCGATTATTCAGAAACTGTTCCAATAAATGCCCGAATACAACAAGTATTATCAACAATCCTTTGATAGTATCAATGCGAGTGTCTCTAACAGGCTGAAATAAAGGATAATAGCGATTGTGTTCGGGGGGGGTGAAATTAGACTTCAAATTCATATAACACTATTAAATACAGATATGATAATTATAATATTATCAGGGATTGTTATATTATATAATATTAAACTGCAATCTTTTAGGAAGTTTATTTATGTATTTTTGCAACATCGGAGCAATATGATTATGAAAGGCAGAATCCTTGCTAATTTTTAAAATATAAATGTATAAAATTGTGCTTACTAATGCACCGACAATTAAACTAACAAAATACCAAGGACAAAAATACGCCAACGCAATAGAAGGAATACATGCCAATCCTGCATATAGGAAATATGGCGAAAAGTCTTTCCATTGTTGCCAATAACCAAGCCCAAACAATTTGCCTGTGTAATATGTATTAATTATCATAGCAATTTGCGTATATATAACCTTAGATATACAGATTGCCACTACACCCAATGGTATAGATGCTAAGAGAATACACAAGCCTATGATTTTTTTTATTATTTCGAGACGCAAGAATAAGTCTGAACGACCTTTGACTTGCAGTAAATTAAGGTTTAAGCTACTTATTGGATCAAAAACAATTGCAAATACAAATATCTGAGCAAAGATAATGGAAGATTCCCATTTCGCAGTAAGAAATCCTAAAATCCAAGGCCTTGCCAGTGATCCTATCAATAAACATCCGAATACAACCACCATCGTGATGAGCGAGATATAAGTACGATAAACCCTGATCAATCGTTCGTCATCACTTTGTATTCGGGCTAAAATGGGGAATGTCACACGGGTTACAATATTAGTAGTCAACCTTACGGGCATGATTGCAAGCTCCGTTCCTCTACTATAATATCCAAGCGATGCCGGGGAATAGAATTTACCTATTACTATGGTAGTGATTTCGCTATAAACATTATTTATAAGTCCTGATATCATCAGCTTACTGCCGTAACCAAACAGCTGATGAAAGGATTTCCCTGAAAACCGCAAGCGTAACTTGGAAGGCCTTAAAATCCATAAGAGAATCATTCTCAGAGAAGAACAGCATAATCCTTGCCATACCAACGCCCAAACTCCAAAGCCGTAGTATGCAAGAATGAGTCCGAAAACTCCTGAACTTACGGCACAGATAAAATTAATCTTTGCATCTATTTTAAAGTCGAGTGCTATGTAGATTTTTGTGCCCGGGATAATTCCAATGGTTCCGATAATCAGATTCAGACTCATTATCGGCACTATTTGCCTTAAGATGGGTTGATGAAAGAAGTCTGCAATCAAAGGAGAACATAAACTAAGAGTAATAGCAAGTATGATTGAAATGCCAAGACTAAAATAGAATGCAGTATAAAAGTCATCTTCAGTACGATCCGGTTTACGGACAAGAGCATTATTAAAGCCGCTGTTGATAAGTGTTTGAGATATTCCAAAAAATATACTGACCATTCCTACAAGACCGTAATCAGCAGGCGTAAGTAGTCGAGCCACTATTATTCCAAGCAGGAATGTTACTCCTTGAATGGAAAAACGTTCAATGGTTGACCATTTTACACTTTTGAGAGTCTGTTGCTTTATTTCCCCCATTTATTTATGTAGAATACAATTTAAGAAGCTAATAATAGAGATGCAAATCCTTATAAGGTTTTCTTAATAATATTTCATCGGGTATTTATTGCGCGAGAATCACTTAGTTCGATAGAGAGGATTATTATAGGGTTCTAAAGGTGTCGGAGTTAAGTTTAATACGTTTGTAATCAAGCACATACCCCCCCCCATCTGATCGTTCGGTGTGAGAAAATGCATTTTTATCCTCCATTCGAGATCTTCGTTAACAATTCTAACTTTGCCAATATTCTTATAGTTGGCTGGCGTACCGACAAGAAGCCCTCCTGGTGTATCAAAGGCTGAGAAATCTTTATTTACCAAAGAAGTTGCAGCAACTGTTGTAAACGAAGGAATAGCTGCGCCTGGGGCGACAGTAACATGATTTGCCAACCACACGTTATCGGATATTAATATGGGTTTCTTTGAATCCTTGACTTCGCCGGTATTTACGTCAACCATATAATGGACAGATGAGTCATAAATCTGACAATACCAGCCCACTCTGACATGATTGCCGATTCTTATGGAGGAAGCATTGCTATACATTAAAGAATGCATATTGACATAAACATCATTACCAAACACAATTGTTCCTCCTACGGAAGCGACAAGCGAACAGCCAGTAGCAATACGTACTTCGTGACCAAAAATTACTTTGCCTCCTCCTTGGAATCGTACCAGGGTATGAAGTCCCTTCGCTGGAAATATCGGAAACCGTGAAATTCCAATCTCGACGGTACCTCGTCGTGGATTAGGGTCAGAGAGTGTGATGCAACCCTTCTCGTAGTTAACGATGTCCACATTATGACCTACGAGTATAGGTAGCCGACAGGCTTTGGCAAATGGAAAGATTCGGAAATTCCAGTAAATAGTTGCTAAGAAATTGACATAACGAGATTCATTACGCAACCATTTAAGCTTAGAAAGAATTCCAAATCCTGGGGATAATCTCATATCATTATAATTAACGCAATAATTTACGCATCATTACGGTGCTTGTGATGCTTGTGCTTGTGGGCGGGTGCGGGCTGCTCGTCGTTGCCGTAGTTGTAGCCGTAACCGTAGCCGTAGCCATAGCCGTAGCGGTAGCTGTGGCTGTAGCCGTAGCGGCCCTGGTCGTTGCGGGTGCCGTTCAGAATGAAGGCCATGTTGCTGTATTTCTTCTCGTCATACAGGCGGTCAAGCTCGGGGAGCATCGAGCGCTCGAACAGGTCGGCTCGGATGATGAAGAAGGTGCGGTCCATGTATTTGTCGATGATCTGGGCGTCGGCCACGACCTCAATCGGGGGACAGTCGACTATCACGTAGTCGTATTGCGTCTTGAGACGGCCGATAAGCTCTCCGAATCTGGGCGATTCGAGCAACTCTGTGGGGTTCGGCGGAATTGAGCCGACGGGGAGGATGAAGAGGGTGTTGACTTCGTTGTAGGGCACGATGAGCCTGTCTACGTCTGTCTCCATACCGCTGAGGTAGTCGGCGAGGCCGAGTTCGGGCGAGCCGACATATTGCGATACGGAACCGTGGCGCATATCGCCGTCTATTACCAGCACGCGCTTCTCCTTCAGGGCGATGGTCATGCCGAGGTTGACGGATACGAACGATTTACCGGAGCCGGGATTGAACGATGTGAATGCTATGACGCGTCCGCCCTGAATGGAGTTGCACAGGAACTCGACGTTGGTGCGCAGCACGCGGAAAGATTCGTTGATGATGTCGCGCTTGCCGGCCTTGACCACAATCATCTTGCGGTCGGCGGTGTCTTTTCCTTTTTTAGCGGGGCCGTCCTGGGGTATCTCCCCGGCGAAGGGTGCGGCGAGGTGCTCGACGTCCTTGCGTCCGCGCACGCGGGTGTTGCTTAGTTCTTTCACGGCGGTGACTCCGAAAGGTATCACGAGGCCGATGACGAAGGCTATCAGCAGTGTCTGGCCGCGGTTGGGCGAAGAGGGGAGTCCGGAGGGACCGGGCTTGTTGACGATGCGGGTGTTATAGGCTGTGAATGCCTGCGACAGCTCGTTTTCCTCGCGTTTCTGCAGCAGGAACAGGTAAAGGGATTCCTTGACTTTCTGCTGGCGCTCGACGCTGAGCAGGTTCTTGGCCTGGGTGGGGTTGGAGGCGAGTTTGGACACGGCGTTGGCCTGAGTGCCGCGCAGTGTGGAGAGGCGTGTGTTCAGGGCGGTGATCTCGTTGTCGATACTGCGTATTATGGCCTGACGCTGTGCGGCGAGCTGCTGGTCGTATTGCTGCACCAGGGGGTTGGTCTCCGACGATTTGTCGGCCAGTGTGTTGCGCTGCAGCAGCTTGCTGTTGTATTCGCCTATCATGCTCTGGACGTTGCCGCTCTGCAGGCCGGTGTTGGCGGGCAGGAGCTGGCCGTGACCGGCGTCGGCCACGAGGTACGACCTGATGTAGCGGGCCATGGAGAGCTGGTTGTTGAGGTCCATGATCTGGGCCTGCGTCTCCTGGTTCTGCGACATATACATGGAGGCTGCGGCGCCGACGTCGGGAATCAGGTTGGCGCTCTTGTAGCTGGATATGTCGGAGTCGACGTTGCCCAGCTCGCTCTGGATGACGCCGAGGCGCTCGTCGATGAAGTTGGAGGTGGAGACGGATATCTGGTTCTTGTCGTGGATCCAGTTTTCGTTATATACGTCTATCAGTGTCTTCAGCAAGTCGTCGGCGCGCTGGGTGGACTCGTCGAATACGGTGAGCTTGATGATGGAGCTGTTGTCGTTGGACATGGCCACCTGCAGACGGGCGTTGTACGAGTCGCGCGCGGCGGAGAGGGGGTATTTCTGTACCTTGAGCTCCACATTGCTTCCCTTGATGTAAAGGGGCGAAGGGGTGACTACAATCGAACCGCCGGGAGTGGTGATGGCGCTGTTGAGGCGTCCGGTATAGCTCTTGCCGTAGCTGCCGTCGGAGTTGACGAAGTCCGTGACTGTCACCTGGCCGGCGGGGTCTACCTTGAGGGTAAAGCTGAGGGAACTCTCCTCGGGATAGCCGGAGGTTGTGACGCGCACGGGGAGGTCGGTGCCGTAGGCTACCTGGTCGTGGAAGCGTCCATCCTTGAAGTAATTGATGTCAAGGCCGATGCGGCGCACCACCTCTTCCATCATGTCCTTGGACTTCAGGTTGTAGATTTCGTTCTGGAGGTTGGTGTTGGACTGGAACAGGCCCATGTTGGCGAATTCGTCGGCACCGACGGAATTGCCTTTGGATTCGTCCTTGATCAGGATCTCGGCGCTGCGGCTGTAGACGTTTGGAGTGCGTAGCAGCCACAGGTAGGCGGCGCCGACGCAGATGGCGACGGAGAGCAGGATCCATGGCCAGTGGCGCAGGGTCATAAAGATGATGTCAAGAACAGGTACCGAGCCTGAGGGTGCGGCCTTGGCGCGGCTTGCGCCACGAGTGGCGGTGGATGTTTCGATTATTTCAGCCATAATATATCAATGCACGACACATTATGCACAATGCTTAATGTCAACGCGCAAATTATAAGATTTTTGACAGGAGAACAGGATTAAACAGTATAGTGATTGGTCAGTTGCCTGGCGCGGCTGATGACAGCCTGCGCTACTAATCATTGGAGATTGCTTATTTCGTGAGGGAAATGACCAGCGTGCCGATGGTCAGGGCGAACGAGGCGATTGAGAACCAGAAGGCCGGGGTGAAGGGGCTGTTGCCGTTGGGGGTGGTGTTGCGCTTGGCCTTGTCGTTGGGCTCGACGTAGATCACGTCGTTCTGCTGCATATAATATACGGGCGACTGGGCCAGCTGATTCATGTCGGTAAGATCCACCTTGTAGACGGTCTGCTGACCGTCGGGGCCTTCGCGCATTACGGTGACGTTCTGACGCATGCCGTCGGGGGCGATGTCGCCGGCCATGGCTATGGCCTCTACGATGGTGAGGTGGTCCTTGTTAAACTCAACGCGTCCGGGGCTATTGATTTCGCCCAGCACCGAGATGCCTGTGTTGGCGAAGTCTACGGTGACTATGGGATCCTTGACCAGTTCGCGGCTCTTGATTTCGGTCTCGATGTATCTGGCGAGCTGTGTGCGGTTCATATCGGCGACGTGGAGTCGGCCCAGTACGGGGAAGTTGATATCGCCGTCAGCGTCGACGGTGTAAAGCGAGGTATTGCCGCTGCCGCCGCCGGCGGAAGATCCAAGCGAACCTCCGGAACCTCCGGAACCGATACGGTTCTGGGTGGTGACCAGATTGAACATGGAGGAGAGGGCCGGGTCCTGTGTGGAGACTACGATGGAGAGCTTGTCTTCGGGGCGCACCTTGATGTCGTTGCGGTTCAGCGGCTGGATAGTCTGGCCGGAAGTGACGTCCTGGAAATATGTTATGTCCTTGGGTGTGGTGCACGATGATACGGCAAACACAAATGCCGAAAATGCAGCAACATAAAAGAAATGTCTGAATTTCATATAATGTATGTGTTTTTTGACAGAGAAAGGTTAAACGGTGGATTTGCAGTCGTACGGGTCCTGGCGCTCCCTAAAGGCATCCCATATAGGATGGATGGATTGAGCAAAGAATAAGGAGGAAGCCAAAAAGCTACTTAGGATAGCGCTTTGATTACGTCTGGCAAATTATGTGATGACCGTACGGCTCCTTATGAGTTCCTGACCAATTGTTGATGGGGTTACTCACTGGTAGAGTTTGACGCCCAGACTCTTCTCGCGGGCATGGATGCGGCGTGTCAGAAGCATATTGACGGTAATCCAGAGGGCGACGTCTCCTATGAACAGGAGCGTGATGTCCACGTACGGGGACAGGAAGTAGTTGGCGACGATGAGGAGCGCGCTGCTGCCGAGTATCGTCATCATGGCGCGTCGCTGGCGCATGCCGAGGGCCAGCAGCTTGTGGTGGATATGCGTCTTGTCGGGCAGGAATGGATTGCGGTTGGCGCGAATGCGGTGAATGTAGACGCGTATGACGTCGAAGCCTGGAATCAGCAGGGGCGCCATGCCGATGACGGCACTGTTGGCGTGACTGGCCGGCATGCCGATGTGGCAGATACTGATGCACATCACGCTGAGAAAGAGGCCGACGGTAAGGGCGCCTGTATCGCCCATGAAAATCTTACGGTGTTTCAAGGCGTCGCCGAACACGTTAAAGAAGAAGAAGGGCAACAGTGTGCCCAGCGTGGCGGCGGCCAGGGCCGAGTATGTGTACAGGCCGTTCCTGAGACAGACAATGGCGTAGAATATGCACGCCACGGCACTCAGTCCGGAGGCCAGGCCGTCGATGCCGTCTATCAGGTTCACGGCGTTGATGACGAAGACGATGAACAGGGCGGTGACGCCTATCGACACCAGATACGGCATCTCGTGAATGCCGCAGAAACCGTGCAGGTCCTCTATGCGTATTCCGCCGGCTATGATCAGGAACGCGGCCAGAGTCTGCATCACGAACTTGGCGCGGTACCGCACGCCGACAAGGTCGTCGGCCATACCCGTCAGATAGAGAATTATGGCGGCGCAGCCGGTGAAACACAGCGGGACCACACGGCTGTACAGAAGCTCGGTCACGGACTGATTGCCGTACATGATGCCCAGTCCGAACAGGAGCAGAAGTGCGAACAGAATGGAGGGGAAAAAGGCGATGCCGCCCAGACGTGGAACCTCGGCCTTATGTATCTTGCGAGGGTCCGGCTCGTCGAAGAGGTTCTTGCGGAAGGCAATCAGCAGAATCTGAGGGATAATGATGCCGGTAAGCAATGTAACGAGAAACAGGACTGCAATGTCGATCAGGAACCAGATAGTCATAAATTTAATTCATAAGTGCCCGGTGCAAATGACGCGGAGAGGCCGGGACGGATTTATAGAGACAGAAGAAGTCGGATGTCAGTGTGGCGGCAGCATGGATTTCGCGCCACTATATCAGGGGCAGTCTCCCCCCGGATGTGGTCAGATGAACTGGACGTATTCGGGCGATACCTCGTACTCTACTGCGAGCAGACCGGGCATCTCGATGACGAGTCTCTTCTTGCGTGAGCCGCGTATAGCCAGCAGCTTGCCTTCGTAGCCGTTCACGATGCCGTCGCACACAAGTCGCACCCGTTTGCCGTACGCGAGTTTGGTAAGCTCGTCGGGCATGTAATATATAGGGGCGTCGGTAGCGGTGGAGGCGGCGATAAAACGATCCATTTCGCCGGAGCGTACGGTCATGGGCTGGCGATAGGCCGCGCCCTTGACGAACCTGTACTGCAATGTATCCGTTTTATCGATAAAGGGGTCGAGTTCCCGGCGCGTTGCGTGCACGAACAGCAGGTCGTGGATGGCTGGTATCTTGCGCCGGGTCTTGCGGCCGTTTACCTGACTGACCACCCATTTCATGGGCGTGAATACCTCGAGTCCGGCCTGTTGCACACGCATATAGCCCGGCTGCTTGGCAATGGGGCGCGTAAGGTCACGTAGCACAAACCATTGCTTTCGGTCGACGGCGTCGAGGGTGGTCATAAGGGGTGAAATGTTGTCGGAAGTTCGATTCAGAGAATAGTTTCTAATCCTGCTTGATTGCGAATTGAATTGATAATCAAGCAGTTGAAGTGTTGGGTAGTGTTGACCTCAATATTTTTAACTAATACCGGATTTATCATATACGCGAGTCGAAAATCGGTATTTCCATCACACTCTCTTTGTAAAGAGATATTAATTCGGGCGCAAAATTACAAAATAATCGGGAAATATGGAAATGAAACGGCAATTTTATGCTGTTTAACATTATTTCGGGGCATCATATCGCACTATATTGTTGTAAGTTGAGCAAAAACGGTTTCGGGCATTTTAAATGGTTGACAATCATCGTCCGGGTGGCGTAAGTATCTCTTATAAAGTGAATTGTAAGGTTTTGAATAAGGATGCGGACAGAGATTCAAAGCACCCACAGTAATAGCAGAGGCTCCTGACAGTTGCCATTATATACATTAACTTCCTTTCTATCTCTCCAAGGAATTGCCATATTCGCTTGTGTTGTTTGCGCGGGAAAATCCGCTGACCCGGAAAATCCGCTGACCCGGAAAATCCGCTGACCCGAAAAATCCGCTGACCCAAAAAATGGATTGAGCCCCAAACACAGTGTTATTACAAAGAAAAAGCAGTCAGACTTTTGTCTAACTGCTTGATTTGGTGATCCGCCTGGGGCTCGAACCCAGGACCCCAACATTAAAAGTGTTGTGCTCTACCAGCTGAGCTAGCGAATCCCAAAATTTGTCGCTTCAGGGCTTTTATTCCCTCAAAGGCGTTGCAAAATTACAAGTATATTTTGAAACTACCAAATAATTCGCTAAAAATTTGTAATTTTGTGGTTGGAATTGAAACTATAGGCCGTCTTTGAACGATGGCTTGACATTAATATATGAATATACAGGAACTGTCGGAGCGTATAGTGCGCGATGTGCGTGAGGGTCATCGCGAGATGCGCTATGCTCCTAATGCGTATATCAGTCGCGAGGAGGCTGCGGAACTGGCGGAGACTCCGGACATAGACGCGCTGTGCGACGGCGCGGACTACATCAGTACCAAACTGGTGGGGCGCAACGTGGATTCGTGCAGCATCGTGAACGCTCGCTCGGGTCTGTGCGGCGAGGACTGCAAATGGTGCGCCCAGGCGGTGCGCCACCATACGGGCTGCAACACCTACGAGCATCTGGACGATGAATCTATCGTGGCTGCGGGCCGTGTCAACGCCCGCGAGGGAATACGCCGATTCAGTCTGGTTACATCGGGGCGCGCGCTGTCGGACGCCGATGTGGACCGCTTCTGTGAGACATACCGCAAGCTGACGGCTGAAACCGGGCTTTATCTTTGTGCGTCGATGGGGCTGTTGACCGAGGCGCAGCTGCAACGGCTGGCCGCGGCCGGCGTGAAACGTTATCACTGCAACATGGAAACTTCGCGCGAATTCTTCCCGACACTGTGCTCCACTCACACTCCCGACGACAAGATGGCTACGATACGCGCCGCCCGCAAGGCCGGCATGCAGGTGTGCAGCGGCGGTATCATCGGTATGGGCGAGACATGGGAAGATCGCCTGGATATGGCTATCAGCCTGGCAGAACTTGGAATTGATTCCATTCCCATCAATGCACTGATGCCGATTCCAGGAACCCCTCTGGAAAATCTGCCTCGTTTATCTGAGGAAGATATTTTGCGTACCATCGCATTTTTCCGTTATATCAATCCCGATGCCAATATCCGTCTGGCTGCAGGTCGTGCTCTTCTGACCAACGACGGTGAAATTGCCTTCAAGTCCGGGGCTTCTGCCACCATTACCGGAAATATGCTGACAACGGTTGCCTGTGCCACCATCCGAAGTGATCGTCAGATGCTCACGGATCTTGGCCGCGATGTAACACCGGATTACTGGAAGGAGGCATAAAGCCATGAGCAAAGCGCTCTTTAT
>ERZ836877.991-NODE-991-length-45608-cov-11.752157_pt1 | contig 45608 bp, 37 predicted proteins | sample MGYA00519469_ERZ836877 | MGnify/ENA primary metagenome ERZ836877 (study PRJEB31850, sample SAMEA3708809) | human gut metagenome | biome: human gut; feature: human-associated habitat; material: faeces | place: China | collected 2014 ...
ACAAAGATACTGATGGAAGGAGTTGCAGAAAATACGTGGTTTACCGGAGGCTTACCTCTTACGCAGAAGTACAAAGATTGCTAAAGGAGAAAGGAGGTAAACATGTATGATACGGTACATTTCTATCTAAGGTGTATGGAGAGCGAGATTTCAAATCTCCTCTCCTGTTTTGAATTTAAGGAAATAAAATCAAATACATGGAAATATCAATTAGAGAATCTAATAATTACGATTTATCCTTCTGTCGTTACCATACAAGGGAGCCTTTCTAAATTCTATTTTGGATATGATTCGTTTTCTTTGAATAGAAAAACGACTCAATTGGCAATAGAACGACTCAGTGAAATCCTACAATTAGACATTCAAAATGCCCTTGTAACACGTATAGACATAGCAGCAAATTTGGAAATGTCTCACAAAGTTGAATGCTATTTTCCTTTCTTAGGAGATTATTCTCGTCGTTATCGGACTCGATACAAATCATCTCTTTATTATAATTCTATGGGTGAAAATAATCCTCATTCTTGCCTTTTTTATGACAAAGGAGAACAATTACGTATAGGAACACGTTTTTTATTAAGATTTGAAAGTAGATGGGAAAGACACCTATCTAAACAATTAACTTGGGATAATATAATAGGAAAGACCTTGTATGATCCCTATTTTTATCAGTATATTATCTTATTATGGCAAAAAGATTATTTCGCAATAAAAAAAAGGAATATCCCTATGCTCGATCAAAGTGTCTCTATCAAAACATTAAAGGAAGCTAAAGACTATATGACGAACTATGGCATTCATTCTATTCCTGTAACGGATAAAATGAAAATAATAGAGTTTCTAAAAGCCAAGTTTACAAAGCCCAGAGACAAATTTAAGTTTAATAAATGGCTGGATAAAATGAATAATGATGAAAATATGAACTCAACATCTATATTGATTGAAGAACTCGACTATAAGATAAAAAGCCGTGTTTTGGAAGAAATAGGCATTCTCTTATAATAAGGGGTAAGTTATTACTAATTATTGACAATAATATCAATATAGAATAGGAATTGAAATACTGATTATTAATCATGGTATTTGCTTCTTATTCTATATTGATTGTAAAATATAACGGATAACAGATGTAAATCATATAGACCTCATAGTTTTTCTCAAATATTGCATATTTTACACCACATATATAAACATCACTTTTATCTCCACTTTGAGACTTTATACGTACATATCTTTTCTCGCACTTTATGGTGTAATTTTCGAGAAAAAAACGTAAATAATCAATTAGGAAATCCGGTGTAGTAGGTAAAAAATGCGTTCTATGGGGGGAGGTACATGAAAGGTTATATCATTCGCAGGGTAGGTATATATCTTTTAAGCAGTAGGTACATTTATATGATTAAGTACCTACCCAAGTAGAAAAATACTACTACCTAAATCTAAAGTAGAGAATTAGTAGGGTTTTTATTGCAAGGAAGATCTGAATACCTTACCTTTGTGATGTATTGAAAATAACGTAGAAGCGTTTCGATATTATCTTGTTCTGAAATCTGGACAATTTCAACCCAACAGGATAATAGGTAAATGTTTCCTACGCTTGTGTTAGGTGTATATCTACCTGTATATTGGTAGGCTATATAAATAGCATAAAGCGTGGGATCATTTTCTGTTATTGCTGGGTGGGCAGTCCAGAGCCTCAGAACAGTAGTAGAGATGGTCTCCACGCTTTTTTATTCGTTAATCATTTCCAGCAGGGGCAGGGAAATTTTCACAATAAGTTATTATGATAAAAAAAATCACTGTAAAGCAACTCTTTGTTATGTCCGTATCCATTCTTCTGTTGATTTCTTTGAGTATATTATTCATTGCATATTCACATAAGAATAAATTTTATGCTTACTTTGATATGAAATATGGACACAATTCGTTATTCTTTAGTCAATCAGATATTTATAATGGATATGATGCTACTACTGATGAAATACATAAGTTTTCTTTAGGAGAAAAAAGAAAATATGGAGAAAAAGGAGAAGCTGTTTATCGTGGTAGTGGTTTTCGTTTGGATACTTATGAAATCTATAATAGGCACAATTCTCAAACATTTCAGATAATCTGGACATGGAAAACAATAAACTCCATTAGTTATTTAAAAAGAGTTCCAGACGGAAAATATCATATTGAATTTGAAAAAGATATATTGGGCTTTATACACGAAAAATATATACAAGGATATTATCTTTCACCTAAAGATGTTTACCACAGTTGTTGGGAACATTATAAAGAAAAATATAAAAAAATGGGTGGGGAAGAAACTAGTAGCAATATACGATCGGATCTATTAAATAAGTATCGGTATTATGGACTATTTCATAAGCATGATGAAACAAGATCTGAATATTACGTAAATGAATATTTCTCAATACAAATAGGGCATAATGTTTGTATTGATGAGGCTGGTTTTGATTGGAAAACTATGATGGAGGATACTGTTATATATTTTTTATTAATACTCTCGATTCCTTTTTTGGTATTTGTCATAACGAACTTTCAAGATAGTCGCATATTTTGTACTTACGTTATTATCAATGTAATATTATTGCTAATCTCTTATCATGTTTACAATAATGATGTTTGTTCAATTAATACATATAAAATTATTTGGCCATTTACTACTCAAATACTAGATAAAGAGGAAAAAGAGATTTTTTATGGACATGATGAATATGGTGCTATGTTGACAAATAGGACAGGCGAAATGCGAATAGTAGGGATAGAGCCTCTGGCAGGTTATGATGTATCTGAATTTATCCTATATTATTTCTTAGGATATTTAGTTTATAGATCAAGAAAAAATAAGAGTTAGGATTAATATAATTTGATTGTATATGAGATGAATATATCTGTTATTAATTATAATTTATATATGGAGTAAGATTAAGATTCCAATATCATCCCCAAATAATGTAATTATATATAGAATATGATGATTGTTCTTAAGTCTAGAATATAGAAATATACTAATATTAAAGGAGCTGGTATTGAATTATACGATATTTCTAAAGTTAATTATAAAATAAAGTATTAAGTTATGAGGAAATTATTTTTTACATTCATTTTAATCTTTACTACATCATATTTCGTTGATGCAAAAAATGTTAAAGCTCAGTATTTTAAATACACAGGATGTAGGATAAATGCGTATGATAAAAAGGATTTTGATCCTTCTGAAGGTGTTATAGTTCTTGATTATGAGGAAAGACAAGTGGCAATCTATACAGGTGTATATAAAGTATTATTCAGTGCTTGCCCTATTACGTATGAGTATTTAAGCGGGAATGATAATGAAAAAGCAGTATTTTTAATGAATGCTTATACAAAACAAAATGATGAGTGTTGCCTGACTTTTAATTTTAAAAATAGGTATGTACTTTTTAATTATAGTCACGATTTTTCAGCCATAGACTTCTCTTTTATATTCCTAAATTTAGAATTAATAGAAACAAAATATCAAGAATATTAGATGCATATATAATAGAATTTAAAGCGTTTGCCAATACAAATTCTATACATTATGTTGTATCATATCTTTATGAAAATATGGATAATAGTACGTTTGATCTTTAAACAAATAGGTTAAAATTATGACATGTTTTAGTAAGCATTTCATAAAGCATATAGGAATATCTATTTTATTGGGTATATGTAACCTAATAAAGTTATTGCTAAAGTTGTTATTGCAGTTACCAAAACATAGATTCTTAGTTATTATGTGCTTGGTAATTTATGTAGGATATACGAGTACAACAAGGCATCGATTTATGAATAATCGCGTCCTTAGTAGAATTACTCAAACTGAATTTCCTGATTTTACTGTTTTGAAATATGAGAAAGGACAGAAAAGCTTTACAGGAGACTATAGTATTTAAATTGAAAGAACCCCTATCGGAAGAATTTATCCAATCTATAAAAGATTTGAGTAGTATATCAGATAGTCATTGGAGCATATCAAAAGAATCTTATGTATATTATTGTCTATGAGGTATGGATTGGCCACCACCTCCAGGAGAAAGTAAAGATGAGGAGATAGAACTCAAAATTACCATCTCAAAAGAAAATCAGATGGGAGAAATACAATTTTGTTATTGGTAGGTGTATTTGATAAAGGGAAGATGGCAAAACAGCGTAAGACCTACTTATCCGGTCTATCTGCCTAACAACCTGCCGGTGAGGGAAGCCCAGGCCTGTTCTTTTATGGAAGGTAGCAACTACTAATTGTTTTGTCGAAAAAATTTCTTATATTTGCATATCTCCATGACATTTGGAGTTTATCAATTACAAATAAAGTCTTATTGCTGGTTTCGGTGATAGGACTTTTATTTTTATGTAGCATCAATATAGTATCAATTCGCCAAATGTGAGATAAAATAAAAATGCTAACTGCTTTATTTTCAGCAATTAGCATTTCTTTCATGTGGTGCCACCAGGAATCGAACCGGGGACACAAGGATTTTCAGTCCTTTGCTCTACCAACTGAGCTATGGCACCTTTTCTTTTTGTTTGTAACCGTTATCGTTTCGATTACGGGTGCAAAGGTAGGGACTTTTTTTGAATATGCAAACTTTTGAGCGAAAAAATTCTATTTATTTTTTACTTTTCTATTAGAAAGACATAATTCTGTTTCTTTCTAAAGCAGCTAACTATATCTAAATAAAGATTATATACATTTTCAGCTACATCTAACGGGAAAAAGTTCATAAATGATATTCTTTGCGCCAACATCCGAGATGATTGAATAAAATAGTATCCTTTCACTACATAATAGCAGATAAAAAGGAATCCGGCATAAACAGATAACAGGAAATTTCCTGCGCAGCCAACGATAACGGAGGTTATTACCGCTATCCAGAAAAGCCAATAGCATAAATTCTCGAACAGGAAAAGCCGGTAAAAATGATTCTTAGAATGGCTTCGTGTTGAAATGGAGCCAATACGTTCTTGCGACCATTTCTTCAAACGAAAGTATTCTCCCTTCTTAACCAAAGCTTCCGGTGAATAATTAACAAGTGTATTTTGTGAAGTGGCTACCTCATTGACAAACTGATTGTCCTCTCCTATCTTCAGGTATAACTGGTTATAGAAACCTTTATTCTTGAAGAAAAGATCTTTGGTATAAGACAAGTTCTTCCCTGAACCAGAAAATGGATTACCTAACAAAGCCGCAGACAAATATTGTAAACCCGATTTCAGGTTATCGTATGCAATCAATTGATTAATCCATCCTTTTTGATACGGATATGCCGCATATCCCAATACGACTTCTGTCTTTTGCTGATATGATTCCACCATTGTACGAATCCAATTCTCTGACAAGGGTTCGCAATCAGCTTCGGTAAAAAGGATAACTTGATGACGTGCGGCTTTAATTCCCAACGTCAAGGCCAATTTCTTCTTACTGATATAACGGGCATCTTTAGGAATAAATGTATAGTAAAGATACGGATAGTCACGCTTAAATAAGCTCAATCGATTACTACAGGCTTCTGAGATTCCATCATTCACGACGATGACTTCAAACTCCGGGTAGTTCTGATTAAGCAATGCAGGCAAATGCTGCTCCAAATACTCTTCATTGTCCTGAGCATAGACTACTACTGATACAGGAGGACAAGAAGATGAATCCTGCTTTACTGGTTCATATTGGGTACGACACTTCCACGGGCGCCGATACAACACCAAGCAATAAAGCAGGACTATCAAAAACAGGAGTGCTGTTAATCCTGCCAAACCTAATTCCAGATGGCTGAATTGTAGCAAACTCATTTCTCTTATAATTGATCCGAATAATAAGCAACCGGAAGCTGACGACAATTATACTGTGAAGCCATAACCTCACCATAAGCTCCAGCCGACCGCAAAGCAATATAGTCTCCTCGATGAACCTCATTCAATTCGACATCTTTTCCAAACACATCCGAAGACTCGCAAATAGGTCCTACTACATCATAGACTTCTACATCCTTATCACTGGATATGTTCTCAATACGATGATAGGCATCATACATAGCCGGACGAATCAATTCAGTAAAGCCGGCATCCAAAATGGCGAATTTCTTCACTTCACCTTCTTTGACATATAATACCTTTGAGATCAAAGAACCACACTGAGCCACAACCGAACGACCTGGTTCGAAGTGAACCTGCTGTCCAGGACGCAATTCCAATAACTTATGGAATACGGCAAAATAATTGTCGAATGCAGAGATTGACAAATGGTTCGGATGATAATAATCAATGCCTAAGCCACCACCCAGATTCAAATTCTCGACATGCAATCCTTTCTTCTCCAGTTCTTCCTGAATTTCATTGATACGAATTGCCAAGTTGCGGAAAGCAGACATATCTGTTATCTGAGAACCGATATGACAATGAATGCCAATCAAACGAACATGCGACATGGTCTTCATTTCATCAAGCACACCATTCAACAGACTTAAATTGACACCGAATTTATTTTCCTTCAAACCCGTAGTAATCTTAGCATGCGTATGAGCATCTACTTCCGGATTGATACGCAAAGCCACACGAGCAACCTTTGCTTTTGCTGCTGCCAACTCATTAATTACACGCAGTTCAGCCAATGATTCGACATTAAAGCAGAAGATGTCTTCATCCAATCCTAAATTGATTTCCCAATCAGCCTTACCTACTCCTGCAAATACAACTTTATCGGCAGGGAAACCGGCTACAATGGCCGCACGAACTTCTCCTCCACTAACACAATCAGCTCCTAATCCAGCCGAAGCAATGATCGACAGTAAACGAGGATTAGCATTGGCCTTGATTGCATAATGCACATGATATCCATACTTACCTGATTCTGTAGTGACAACCTGAAGAGTTTCTTTCAGCAAATCTACATCATAATAATAAAAAGGAGTCTTCAGCTCCTTGAATTTATCTATCGGAAATTTTCCTTTCAACATAAGATTTTATATACAATTAAATAGCGTTTATCTTGCCTGTTCTTCCTGACGAACCAATGAAAGAAGAACAAAAGAAAAAGGTTGAGTCAGATTCCTGTTTCAAGAAAACAATTCACAAAACCGTTCTCTTAAAAACACCTTTCTGACGCAACCTTCTGCCGAGTTTATTTATTATTGAATAAATGATCGCTTAAAGCCTGCAAAGCATGTTGTTTATCGGAAGCTTTCACCAACAAGGAAACATTATAGTTGCTACCACCGTAAGAGATCATACGCACAGCAACATCCTTCATCGCGTGAATAATGCTATCTTCAAATCCAACATTTTCCCATTCCAAATCACCTACCACACATACGATAACCATATCTTCATCGACAGAAACAGTACCGTATTTCTTCAGATCGTTCACAATTTCATCCAAATGTTTGCAGTTATCGATCGTAACTGAAACACCTACTTCCGAAGTTGTTACCATATCAATCGGAGTCTGGTAATTCTCGAATGTCTCAAATACTTTCCGCAAGAAACCAGTTGCCAACAGCATACGTCCACTCTTGATCTTAATAGCCGTAATGTTGTCTTTTGCTGCAACTGCTTTGATCTTACCCTTTTCAGTTGCATTTGAGATCAATGTACCCGGAGCATCCGGCTGCATTGTATTTAACAGACGAACCGGAATATTGTTTATCTTGGCCGGCAAAATACATGTCGGGTGCAGGATCTTGGCACCAAAATAAGCCAGTTCAGCAGCTTCTTCGAAATGCAAATGACGAACCGGAGACGTTCCTTTTACGAAACGCGGGTCATTGTTATGCATTCCATCGATATCAGTCCAGATCTGGATTTCTTCTGCTTTGATAGCAGCACCGATCAACGAAGCAGTATAGTCGCTACCACCACGCTGTAGGTTATCGATCTCACCATAAGCATTCCGACAGATGTATCCTTGTGTAATATACAAGTCGGCACCTGCATTTTCTTCCAGCAGACGATTCAGCTTTTCTTTAATATATACAGGATCCGGTTCAGCATTCTTGTCTGTACGCATGAAATCAAGAGCAGGCAACAATACCGAATTTACACCCTGTTCCTGCAGATACAGATTCATCATGCCTGTTGAAATCAGCTCACCTTGTGCCAACACCACTTTTTCTTCAAACAATGTGAACAAATCTTTGGTGAAAGAACGAATGTGATCAAAATGGAAAGTCACTAATTCACGAGCCTTTTCCTTATACTCCTCTGTAGCATACAACTCGTCAATATGACCAAAATATTTCTGAGACAACTTATTGATGATCTCATTGGCTCCATCTGGATTCTTCTTATACAAATAATCTGAAATTTCAACCAACGAGTTGGTTGTTCCAGACATGGCAGACAATACGATAAGGTTCTTCTCGCTAACAATCAATTTGGCAACATCTTTCATTCTCTGTGCTGATCCCACAGAAGTACCGCCGAATTTTAATACTTTCATTTCTTTTACCTTATAATTTATTTATTCTCATTCAACAAACAAGGATATGGTTGCAAAGTTATAAATAATTTACTTATCCACATCATTTAAACTGGCATTCTCGCATTTAACAATGCGTGCCGGGAAATTATGAACCAACGTATAATTATGGGTGGTCATAATTACAGCCGTTCCTTTTTTACAAATTTCATGCAAGAGTTGTACGATTTGCCCACTTGTCTCCGGATCCAGATTTCCTGTCGGTTCATCGGCCAATATCATATCCGGTGTATTCAATAGAGCCCGTGCAATTACGACACGTTGTTGCTCTCCACCCGAAAGCTCATGCGGCATTTTGTACCCTTTGTTCTGCATACCAACTTGCTGGAGCACTTCTTCAATCCGGTTTCGGATATCCTTGTTGCTGCGCCATCCCGTCGCCCGCAAAACAAACTCCAGATTCTTATTCACCGAACGATCGGTCAACAACTGAAAATCCTGGAATACGATTCCCAATTTGCGGCGCAGATAAGGCACGTCTTTCCGTTTTATCTTCCGCAAATTATAGTTCAACAGGCGAGCTTCTCCACCACAAATCGGTATCTCACAGTACAACGACTTCAGCAAACTACTTTTTCCGGATCCTACTTTACCAATCACATACACAAATTCGCCCTGATGCAACGACAAAGAAGCCTGATGCAAGATCACATTCTCGTCCCTGCATATATCCACGTTTTCCAGTTGAAGCAGTACACCGTCTTCCATCTTATTTATGACGTTTCTTTAGTTCCCGAGCCAAGTCTTCAATACTCAGTCCTTTGCTTGTCAGCAGAACAATCAAATGATAAATCAAATCGGATGCTTCATAAATCAACCGGTCTTCTGTTCCATTGGTAGCTTCAATAACTGTTTCAACAGCTTCTTCGCCTACTTTCTGGGCCATCCGGTTTACGCCTTTCTGGAAAAGAGAAGTAGTATATGAACCTTCCGGCATTTCCATACGCCGACGTTCGATAAACTTCTGCAAATATTTCAGGAACATGATGTCTTCTTCGTTCTTCTCGCCAAAGCAAGTTCCGGCACCTGTATGGCAAACCGGTCCTTCCGGATTGACACGAATCAGCAAGGTATCGTTATCACAGTCGGGTACGATCGAAACAACGTTCAGGAAATTACCGCTTGTCTCACCTTTCATCCACAAACGATTCTTGGTACGGCTGAAAAAGACCACCTTCTTTGTTTCCAAAGTCTTCTGATAGGCTTCTTCATTCATAAAGCCCAACATCAGTACTTTATTTGTACACTCATCCTGAATAACAGCAGGAAGCAAACCTCCCATTTTTTCAAAATCCAAATTCGTCATATCTTTATATATCTTATTATATTCTTACATTTATTCCTTCGCGTTGCAAATATAGCTTCAATTCTTCAATCTTGATCTCTCCGAAATGAAATACACTGGCTGCTAAAGCAGCATCGGCCTTTCCCAAACTGAATGCATCCCGGAAATGTTCCATCTTTCCGGCACCACCGGAAGCAATGACCGGGATATGCAAAGTATCGGCCAAATAAGCCAGGGCCTCATTCGGATAACCTTCTTTGACACCGTCGTGTGTCATGCTGGTGAATAAGATCTCGCCTGCGCCTCGTTCTTCCGCTTCACGGGCCCAGTCAAACAATCGCTTATCGGTCGGGATACGGCCTCCGTTCAGGTAACAGATCCATTCTCCGTTTTCCCAGTTGGCATCGATTGCCACCACGCAAACCTGACTGCCGAAATGCGAGGCGATTTCTCCAATCAGTTCAGGACGCCGGATAGCAGCCGAATTAACAGATACTTTATCCGCTCCGGCTCCCAACAGGCGATCTACATCCTGCAGTTCATTGATTCCGCCGCCTACTGTAAAAGGAATACTGATGTTGGCAGCTACTTTCTTAACCAATTCCGTAAAAGTTTTCCTTCCTTCATGAGATGCGGTAATATCCAGATAAACCAATTCATCCGCACCAGCCCGACTATAAGCGGCTCCCAGTTCAACCGGATCACCGGCGTCTCTGAAATTCACAAAGTTGATTCCTTTTACCGTTTTTCCCTCTTTGATATCCAAACAGGGGATAATTCTCTTGGCTAACATATATGTTTTGATTAATCAGTTACTAAATTGTTCTAACTCCTTCAGGCTGATCCGCCCTTCATAAATGGCTTTCCCGAAAATCACAGCCGGAATACCCGCTTCTGCCAGGCGTTCGATATCGGCTATCGAACTGACACCTCCGCTGGCAATCAGATAAATGTCCGGAACCTGTTCCTGTATTTCCTTATATAAGCCGACTGCCGGTCCCTGCAACATTCCGTCTCTTCCGATATCCGTGCAGATGATCTTCCGGATTCCTTTCTCCTGATAATCTTGGATGAAAGGAATCAAGTCGAGGGCGGTGCCTTCTTCCCAACCATTCACTGCAATCTTCCGGTCTTTGGCATCGGCTCCCAGAATGATCCGTTCGCTGCCGTATTGTTTCAGCCAGGATAAGAAGCTTTCCGGATTCTTCACGGCGATACTTCCGCCCGTTACCATCTGTGCACCACAGTCGAAGGCGATACGCAAATCTTCATCCCGTTTCAAACCGCCACCAAAGTCGATTGCCAATCCGGTATGCCCGGCTACCTTTTCCAACATTTTGTAATTCACAATATGTCCGGCCTTGGCTCCGTCCAGATCCACCATGTGCAGGCGACGGATGCCATGATCTTCAAACTGCTTGGCTACTTCCAAGGGATCTTCATTATAGACCTTCCGGGTCTGATAATCTCCTTGCGTCAGACGGACGCATTTCCCTTCTATCATGTCTATGGCTGGTATCAGTTCAATCATACGTTTACAGATTAAGGAAGTTCTTTAATATCTGTTCACCCACCGAGCCACTCTTTTCCGGATGGAACTGCGTGGCATAAAAATTATCCTTATGCAAAGAAGCACTGAAAGGCAGGATATACTCGGTCGTAGCCGCCGTAGCCTCGTTAAGGGGCACGTAAAAGCTGTGCACAAAGTAAACGAACTGATTTTCGAGTGCCGGACTGAACAGCCCCCCTTTCAAGTCGGTAATTGTATTCCATCCCATGTGCGGTACTTTATCCTCATGACGTTGCGGGATAAAACGCTTCACATCCACGTCAAAAATACCCAGACAGCCCGTATTCCCTTCTTCCGAATAGCGGCACATCAGTTGCATCCCCAGGCAAATGCCCAATACCGGCTGTTTCAATCCGCGTATCAAGTCTGTCATCTGATGGGCTTTCAGATATTCCATGGTAGTAAAGGCCTCTCCTACTCCGGGGAATATCACTTTATCAGCCTTCCGGATCAATTCCGGATCAGCCGTAATCACCGGTGTAATACCCAAACGTTTGAGCGCATAATCTACCGAATAGATATTTCCTGCATTATATTTTATGATAGCCACATTCATTTTATATCACGCTTTTTGATGTTAGGTTGCAAAAGTAACAAATTAATATTACAAATGAGAAATTATGGTATAAAAGTTCACCAACAGAATATTTTTGTAATAATTTGAAGATACCGGGGAAGAAGGACGGCTGTCCGGACGGCTGATTCTTCCCGTCCGGCTCTCCTTTTAGTGCAGTACTTTGAAGTATGGCACTAAAAAGAATATTTTTCGATGCAGAACATTTAAGTACAGTACTGAAAAATCTCTTTTTCGATGCAATACTTTGAAGTTACACACCAAAAGAATATTTTTTTGATACAAAACTTGAAAGTATAGCACTAAAAAGCATTTTTATCGTTATCTTTACGCAGAAAAACAGCTAAAAAATGAATTGGGATATGGAAAAAAGGCTCAGGAAATATACGTTGGACGAAGTGTACATCTCTATTCTGACGGGAAGGCGGGTTTCCAACGAAGAGGGCTGGACCAAGATACAACCCGTGGGGCAAAGCGTGCAGCCATCGGGGTCGTGCATCCTGGACGCAGTGGTGGAAGCGTTGCACGGCAGCCGCCTGCGCGGGAAATCACAACTGGCCGAGTTGCTGGGCGTGTCGGCAGACGACCTCAACGGCGCCATCCACCTCCTGACGGGGCTCCGGCTGGTAGATTTCGTCGAGCAATACCGCCTGATGCAGGCAAAAGAATACCTCCGTTGCACGGGGCTCCGGCCGGAAGAAATCGCCAGGCGGTGCGGCTTCGAAAGTGCTGCCGCCTTCTACCGCATGTTCCGGTTGCTGACCGGCCTGAGCGTGGGCGACTACCGGCGCGAGCACCGCCCTGCCAACTACCGCGACTTATACACGTGGGAATGAGTCCGGAACAGAAAAAACAGCTTCATTTGCAAATAAACTAAACGAAATAAATCATGACGAAGACGAAAACAACAACAGCCACCTTCCCGGTGATGGGAATGAGTTGTGCGGCATGTGCCAATCGGGTGGACAAAACCCTGAATCAGCAGGCGGGTGTCAGTCTGGCACAGGTGAATTATGCGGCAGCAACGGCGACAGTGGAATATGATCCGCTCGTCTGTTCGCCGGAAGCCCTGCAGAAAGCCGTGCAAGATGCCGGATATGATCTGCTGGTCGGCAAGGAAGAAGAAACAGCCGAAGAAGCCGAAGAAATCCGCAGCCAGGATTATCAGAAACTCAAGCGGAAAACCATCGGAGCCGTTCTTTTGGCCTTTCCGGTAGCCGTGATCAGTATGTTTTTCATGGATATGCCTTATGCCGGATATATCGCCTGGATTCTTTCTACGCCGGTTGTTTTCTGGTTGGGGCGCGACTTCTTCATCCATGCCTGGCAACAGCTGAAGCACCGGTCGGCCAATATGGATACGCTGGTAGCCAACAGTACCGGGATTGCTTACCTGTTCAGCCTCTTCAATCTTTTCTTCCCGGAATTTTGGGAGCAACGAGGCGTCGAACCGCATGTCTATTTTGAAGCGGCCAGTGTGATCATTGCCTTTATCTTATTAGGCAGACTACTTGAAGCCCGGGCCAAGAACCAGACATCGACTGCCATCCGGAAACTGATGAATCTGCAACCGAAAATGGTGAATCGTCTTCTATCCGATGGAAAAACTGAGTGCGTCTCGGTGGAAAAGATCGGCAAAGGCGACCATATCTTAGTCAAACCCGGCGAGAAGATAGCCGTAGATGGTATGCTGCTGGAAGGAGAATCTTACATAGACGAAAGTATGTTGAGCGGAGAACCGGTTCCGGTAGCCAAACGGAAAGGAGATAAAGTCTATACGGGTACCATCAATCAGAAAGGAAGTTTTACCTTCCAGGCAGAAAAAGTAGGACACGAAACCCTGCTGGCCCATATCATCCGGCTGGTACAAGAGGCACAAGGCAGTAAAGCTCCTGTTCAACGGCTGGTCGATAAGATAGCCGCGATCTTCGTACCTGCCATCCTCACGCTTTCGTTACTTACATTCATCGCCTGGTATGTATGGGCTCCAACCGAAGGCTTTACACACGGACTGCTGGCAGCAGTTACTGTGCTGATTATCGCTTGTCCGTGTGCATTGGGACTGGCAACGCCGACAGCTATTATGGTCGGCATCGGGAAAGGAGCCGAATCCGGCATTCTGATCCAAAATGCCGAAAGTCTTGAATCGGCCCGCAAAGTAGATACGATCCTGCTCGACAAGACCGGAACCATCACAGAAGGCAAACCCGTAGTAACCGATCTGGTCTGGCTGCCCGGTCAAGAGCCTTTACCTGCCGTATTCCATTCACTGGAAAAACATTCGGAACATCCGTTGGCTGATGCCGTCTGCCGGTATTTGAACACAGAGGTTCTTCCGGTAACCTCCTTCGAAAGTCTGACGGGAAAAGGAGTCATGGGCGTCATCGACGGCGTCCTTTACCGGGCCGGAAACAAAAATCTGTTGCTCGAAGCTAATATTTCCATCGACCCGTTCCTGCAAAAACGGGCAGACGAACTGGCTCAAGCCTCGAAAACGGTTATCTGGTTGGCCGATTCAAAACAGGCATTGGCAGTTGCAGCCATTACAGACCGGATCAAACCTACTTCCATCAACGCCATTCATACTTTACAGGAAATGGGAATTCAGGTATGGATGCTGACTGGAGACCAAGCAACAACAGCCAAGGCAATTGCCAAACAAGTCGGTATCCGGCATTATCAGGCAGGCATGACACCACAGGGAAAAGCCGACTTCGTCAAGCAGCTGCAGCAAGAAGGGAAACAAGTGGCTATGATAGGCGACGGCATCAACGACAGCGCCGCATTAGCCCAATCCGATCTGAGCATTGCCATGGGACAAGGAAGTGACATTGCCATTGATGTAGCACAAATGACCATCATCTCTTCCGATTTGCAGAAGATTCCGGAAGCTATCCAGCTTTCTCGCCTGACGGTGCAAACCATCCGTCAGAATCTGTTCTGGGCTTTCATCTATAACCTGATTGCCATTCCGGTTGCCGCCGGTATTTTATATCCGATCAATGGTTTCCTACTCAACCCGATGATTGCCGGAGCTGCCATGGCCATGAGCAGCGTAAGTGTCGTCAGCAACAGTCTGCGGCTGAAAAGAAAAAAGATACAAACAAATGATTCTATAAATACAAATTCAACAACGATGAAAAAAGAGTATGTAATTGAAGGCATGATGTGCAACCATTGCCGCATGCGTGCAGAAAAGAGTTTAAATCAACTGGAAGGTGTACAAGCTTCGGTCTCATTGAATCCACCGGTAGCTACCATTGAATTTACGCAAGGAGAAAAGACGCTGGATGAATTGCAAGCCGTACTGACCGACGACGGCTATACGATTCATGAAAAGTAAAACCGGAAAAGCAGCCGGCAAGAACACATAGCTTAAAATAAGCTAAATCGGGATGGTGTCAAAGAAAACATTCTATCTTTGACACCATTATTCATATAAAATAAATTCGTTTATGAAAACAATGAAATGGCTTATGATGTGTATGCTGGCAATCAGTGCCTGCTGCCTGTCGGCTTGTGGTGATGACGACGAATCCATCCGATTAACGCCAACTGATGAAAACCAACAACCCATCAGTTCCGATTATACCTTGCAACTTTCGCCTTTCAGCGAAGGAGAATCCTATTACATCTACGGAGCAGAAACACCGTTCACGATCGAGAACAGCAATAAAGAAGTCGTGGAAGTCATCGAAGGAAACTCCACGCTCACCTTTAAACCCTTGCTCCAAGGAGAATCCATCATTTCCATACGGGATGCCAAGTCGCATGTTTATTTTCTGAAGATAAAAGTAGCTTATCCTTCCCGTTCTTTCCATGTCATTGGCCTAAGAGGAGAAGTGATTGGAGACGAGATTACCCAAAAAGAAGAAAGAGAGCTGAGCGAAAGAATACTGAAGAGTATGCCTGTCAGCCTCGACGGAGAATATTTCTTCTCTTACATGGTGCCCGACAGTACAGAAGGTGAAGTTATCATTTATCCATCCTCAACTGTGCAGGCTCAGAAAGGAACATTCCGAAGGGAAGTCAAATACGATGAAAACGGAAAGACCTATCAGCAATTAAGTATCCAGCTGACATCCGGAGAAAAATTCTATTATGCCCTGTCTGTTTCAGGTACAACACAAACGATTACTTCAGCTGATTACGATGAATGGAGTTTGTCTGCCAACACAGACAGTCTGGTTTACGGATTAAAGGAAGACGTCACGGAGAAATACCAGACAGATTATCCGAAGCTGGAAAAAGCTTACGCCACTCAGTTTATTCAATAAGCAGGTTCACGCTGTCTTAGCGTGCCTGCTTCAAGGCTTGAGCCATCTGGTCGGGACAAGAAGTGCCTCGGCCATGGCAGTCAATGCCTTCAATCCGACGGATTGCTTCTTCCACCGACATACCTTTTAACAAGGCACACATGCCCTGCCGGTTGCCATCGCATCCGCCAATCACTTGCGCATTCTCAATCTTGCCATCAGCAATATCCACAATCATCATCTTAGAACAAACTCCTCCTTGAGGAATGTACGTAATTCGTTGTTTTTCCATTTATCTTATCTCCTTTTTATAATCGGGCTGCAAAGATATGAATTAAATTCGCTACTTTTGCCCTTTATAAATAATAAACAAATGACTTACGAAGAGACATTGCATTACTTGTTCACCAGCATTCCGGTTTTTCAGCACAGCGGAGCCTCCGCCTATAAACCCGGATTAGGAACCAGTAAAGCATTAGATGATTATCTGGGAAATCCCCACAAAGATTATAAGACTATTCATGTTGCAGGGACCAATGGCAAAGGTTCAACCAGTCATTTACTGGCAGCCATTCTACAAGAGGCCGGTTATACAGTCGGCTTGTTTACCTCTCCTCACCTGGTTGATTTCAGAGAGCGAATCCGAGTGAACGGGAAAATGATATCCGAAGACTATGTAATCCGGTTTGTCGAACGGTATCGTCCGGTATTCGAACCCTTACAACCTTCTTTCTTCGAATTGACATCCAGCCTGGCTTTCGATTATTTTCGTGATCAACATGTTGACTTCGCCGTAATCGAAGTCGGTTTAGGCGGACGGCTCGATAGTACCAATATTATTACGCCTATCCTGAGTGTGATCACCAATATCAGTATGGATCATACACAGTTCCTGGGAAATACCTTAGAAGCCATTGCTTCGGAAAAGGCAGGTATTATCAAACCGGGAGTTCCGGTTGTTATCGGAGACGTAGAACAACCCAGTGTCATGCAAGTATTCAAGGACAAAGCTGCCCAAGTGAATGCCCCCTTGTATGCATCCACAGAAATAAAGCCGATCATCGATTTTCTGTTAGGAGACGATTCGAAATGGCGTTTTGTAACGAAAAACTTCGATGTTATTATAGGAGAATTGGGAGGACTGGCTCAAGCACGGAATGCAACCACAGTCTTAACAGCGGTAGATGTATTAAGAACGAAAGGCGTTCATATCTCGCCCCAAAATATCGAAGAGGCATTTGCTCATGTTGTAGAATTAACCGGACTGATGGGACGTTGGCAGACGGTACATACATCACCTCGCGTCGTGTGTGATACCGGTCATAATACCGGCGGATGGGAAATCCTTTCCAAACAACTCAATAATCAAATCGAACGTTGCCACCAGTTACGGATGATCGTCGGTATGGTCAACGATAAAGACATCAACGGTGTTTTAGCATTAATGCCGAAAAATGCAACGTATTATTTTACCCAGGCCTCAATTGCCCGGGCACTTCCAGCTGAAGACTTTGCCAAACTGGCCCGACAACACGGCTTAAACGGAAATGTATATCCTACGGTTGAAGCAGCTGTCCATTCTGCTTTAGAAGAAGCCCAGACTGACGATTTCATCTTTATCGGAGGAAGTACATTTATCGTAGCGGATGCCTATCCGCTTTTTCAACCAACTGCCAATAATCAAAAATAATAATAATTATGACAGAACAGATTCAAAGAAAACTAAGTGATTCGAAGGCGGCTCGTTGGACCGCCTTAGCAATTGTGGCTTTCACCATGCTCTGCGGATATTTTCTGACAGACGTTATGTCGCCACTAAAACCCATGCTCGAAGAAGAACTGGCTTGGACCAGTACCGACTTCGGTATCTTTACCAGTGCTTATGGCTGGTTTAATGTATTCTTCCTGATGTTGATCTTCGGAGGAATGATTTTGGACAAGATGGGTGTACGCTTTACCGGTATGGGATCTTGTATCTTAATGCTGGTAGGTTGTGCTATCAAGTATGCTGCCGTGGCAGGACTTATCGGAGCAGAAGGAACTATCTTTGGATGGAAAGCGCAAGTTGCCCTGGCTTCTCTGGGTTACGCTATCTTTGGAGTCGGCGTGGAAATTGCCGGTATTACCGTATCCAAAGTTATCGTAAAATGGTTTAAAGGGAAAGAATTGGCTTTGGCCATGGGATTGGAAATGGCAACAGCCCGTATCGGAACCATGTTGGCTATGGCTGTAACCGTTCCTTTCGCCAAATACTTCCAGAGCGTTTCTGCTCCAGTATTGCTTTGTCTGATCATGCTTTGTATCGGTACGATTTCATACATGGTTTATATTGTAATGGACCGCAAGCTGGAAGCTTCAATGAATACTGAAGAGGAAGAAAAAGAAGAACCGTTCCGTATGTCGGATGTATTCCTCATCATCAAGAACAAAGGATTCTGGTTGATTGCCTTGCTGTGCGTCTTATTCTATTCAGCTGTTTTCCCATTCATCAAGTATGCAACAGACCTGATGGTAAATAAATACCACGTTGAACAGGAACTGGCCGGATTCATTCCAAGTCTGTTGCCGTTGGGAACACTTTTCCTTACTCCGTTCTTCGGTAATCTGTATGACCGGAAAGGAAAAGGAGCTACTATTATGATCATCGGTGCTATCATGTTAATCGGAGTACACTTGCTGTTTGCCCTGCCTATCTTAAACGAATGGTGGTTTGCTACACTGGTAATGATCATATTGGGTATCGCCTTCTCACTGGTTCCGTCGGCCATGTGGCCTTCTGTTCCGAAAATCATTCCGGAAAAGCAATTAGGTACAGCCTATGCCTTGATTTTCTGGGTACAGAACTGGGGATTGATGGGCGTTCCGGCATTGATTGGTTGGGTACTGGATACCTATTGTAAACTGGATACAACCAACGGTGGTCCGGCCTACGATTATACCTTACCGATGGTCATCTTCTGTTGCTTTGGTATCGTAGCCTTATTCATTGCCTTGATGTTGAAACGCGAAGACAAGAAAAAAGGATACGGACTGGAATTACCCAACATCAAGCAATAAGCTATTGATTTTACTTTATTTCATTCAGATAAAGACGCAGGCCATGAAACACAGGTCTGCGTCTGCCATTTTAACTCAAACGAAATGAAACCCGAACAGATACTACTGGATGTTCATACACATACCATCGCCAGCGGACATGCCTTCAGCAGTCTGCAGGAAATGGTTCATGCCGCTGCCGAAAAAGGATTGCAGATCTTGGGAATCACGGAACACGCGCCGGGTATTCCGGGCACATGTACCCCGATTTACTTCCGAAATCTGCATGTCGTACCTCGGAAAATGTATGGTGTCGAACTATTGTTAGGAGCCGAATTGAATATTCTGGACTACGAAGGCCATATTGACCTGGAAGAGTTTTACTGGAAGATGCTCGATATCCGCATTGCCGGTATCCATTCCTTATGTTACCAAAACGGAACCATCGAACAGAATACGTCCGCTATGCTGGGTGCCATCCGTCATCCATACGTACAGATCATCAGTCATCCGGGAGACGGAACAGCCGATTTGCTATTTGAACCCATTGTTCTGGCAGCCAAAGAAACCGGCACTTTATTGGAAATTAATAATAGTTCGCTGAATCCGGTACGCCACAAAGTCAAGGCACACGACAACAACCTCGAAATTCTCCGACTTTGCAAGCAATACGAAGTACCGGTTATCTTGGGTAGTGATGCCCACATATCCTTTTCCATTGCCCAATATGACCACATCTATCCTTTGTTGCAAGAGGTAGATTTCCCGGACGCGTTGATCCTGAACGACAAGTCGGAACAATTCAAGCGTTTGCTAAAGCCACTGCCCGCCTGATTCGAACTGAGAATCTATCATATTAATCCATAATAAAAGGGAAGAACTTCAGATTACATTTCAAGTTCTTCCCTTTTACTTTCCATTCCGAATTTATTCGGAAATCTTCCTTCTAAAGGATTATTTCAACAGCTCAGCCACCTTGGCTGCAATTTCCTCGCCATGCAGATTCTTAGCGACGATCGTTCCATCCTTATCCACCAGAATCGTATGCGGTATGCTATTGACATAATATAAAGCAGCCCCGCTATTCTTCCAACCTTGCAGGTCAGAAAGCTGTGGCCATGTGATATTCAAATCCTTGATGCCTTTTTCCCAAGCATCCTGCTTGCTGTCTAATGAAACACCGACAATCTCAAAGCCTTTTGCCTTATATTGCTTGTACACTTCTACCAGATTCGGCATTTCCCGACGACAAGGAGGACACCAGCTTGCCCAGAAATCAATCAGAACGACCTTGCCGTTTCCGACAAAATCAGACAATTTACGGTCTTTTCCATTCACATCCTTCATCGGGAAGTCGGTAAACTTCTTTCCGACAGCAACCTTCTTCAGGTTTTCCAAACGTTCCATAATCTGAGGAATACCCGGAACAGACTTGAATGTATCACTCGCTTTCGCTACCAACTGATTCTGCTTCTCTTCAGAGAGATCGTAACGGAAGGTATAGAAAATAACACCCGTCAAGGCATTCTCCATATTTCCATCCATGAATGCAGCTGCTTTATCAGCGACAGCCCGGTCGATCGCATCGTATTTCTGTTCAGCTTCACGCTTAGCTGCTTCATCTTCAGATTTCAATGCAGACACCAAAGTCTCTTGCTCAGCACGCATACCCCGGATTTCTTTCCGGAAAGCAGCTACCACATCATTATCCGGTGTTCCTGTCACATCGGACAAAGAATCCAAAGTTGCCTGTAATTTGGCGTTACTCAATACAAACGTAGCCGTAAAGACTCCATTCTCACCCGCAGGCGCATACGAACGAGGCACAACCTCTTCCGAAAACTTCAACGTACGAAGTGTCGATGAATCTTGTGTACCCTTCAATACAAATGTACCATTGGTAACTACCGCGCTATCAAGAGGAGCGGCCTCAGCATCTCCATACGGATACAGATAGACGCACTTTCCTTCGAGAGCCGGATTATTGACTGTCCCTGTGATTTCATAACCAGGCTTTTCACTACATGCAACCAGCATCATCGCTGAAGTTGCCAAGACTAACATTTTCTTCATATAATACTTGAGTTTATAAAATCTTTTCCAACCGTTCTTTCCAAATTTCATAAGCACCGCAGTACTTATCGGCTTTCAAACCATCCGGTTCAATTTCAGCAATTTTCTTCAAAGAGGAAAAAGCTTCCTCAAAAGAAGCATATATGCCAGCCCCGATTCCGGCTCCTTTGGCTGCCCCTATCGCACCATTCGTATCATATAATTCAATATATGTACCTGTCACACCAGCCAAAGCTTCCCGCAAAATCGGACTTAAGAACATACTGGAATGAGCAGCACGAATCACTTCGATGTCTATTCCCATCTCGTTCATGATATCCATGCCGTATTTAAAGGCAAACACAATACCTTCCTGAGCCGCACGGGCGATATGGGCCGCATGATGAATATTGAAATTCAGACCAAAGATGGAACAATCCACTTGCTTATTCTCCAACATACGTTCCGCACCATTTCCAAACGGCAAAATAGACAAACCTTCCGAGCCAATCGGCACACTGGCCGCAAGGTCATTCAGCTGATCGTAAGTAATTCCGTTACGGGCTATCGTTTTCTTCACCCAGGCATTCAAGATACCTACACCATTAATACACAATAAAACGCCTAAACGAGGATGTTCCGCCGTATGATTGACATGAGCAAAGGTATTGACGCGCGATCGAAGATCATAATTCAGCTTGCTATTAACACCATAAACAACTCCTGAAGTTCGTGCTGTAGCAGCCACTTCACCCGGTCGGAGTACATTCAATGACAAAGCATTGTTACTCTGATCGCCCATTCGGTATGTCACCGGCGTTCCTTTCTTCAATCCAAGCTCAGTTGATACGCTTCCCAGCAATTCGCCCTGCAAGCCAAAAGTGGGTACCAAATCGGCTATCAGGTCTTTTGATATACCAAAATAGCGAAGCAAGTCTTCCGACAGACAATGATCCTGGAAATCCCAGACAATACCCTCCGAAAGTCCGGGAATCGTTGTCCGGATTTCTCCCGTCATACGCATAGCAATATAATCGCCCGGCAACATAATCTTATAAATCAGATTATAGGTCTGCGGTTCATATTCCTTGAGCCAAGCCAGTCGTGCTATCGTAAAGTTACCCGGTGAATTAAGCAGATGCGACAAACATCTCTCCTCTCCTATGGCGTGGAAAGCACGCTCTCCATAAATCACAGCCCGGCTGTCACACCAAATGATAGAAGGACGCAACGCTACTTTATTCTTATCCACAACGACCAAACCATGCATCTGATAAGCGATACCTATCGCTTTAATATCTTCACCATTCACTCCCGACTTTCCCAATGCACCACGAATAGCCTTCTTTACATAAATCCACCAATCTTCCGGATTCTGTTCGGCCCATCCTGATCTTTGTGCAATAATAGGAGCTTCTTCTTTCGGATAAAAGTCTGTTCCTACAGGCAGACCGGTTTCAGCATCTACTATGGATACTTTCACCGACGAACAACCAATATCACAACCTAATAAATACATAACCTAAACGCATTTATTTATTCAAGCTAGAACGAAGCTTGTTATACTTCACTTTGTTAAAACGATAATAACGGGCAGCCCGATGAGGCACGCCTACTTCCATTTCATCCGTAGGTACAATATACCCTAACAGGTTCATCTTTTTCTGGAAATTCCGAACATCGAACTTCTTATTGTAAATGATTTCGTATGTCCGACGTAATTGGAAAGCAGTAAACTTGGATGGCAGGTATTCATAGATAATGGCAGGTTCACGTTCTACCCAATTCCGGATCTCGTTCACAGATTCCTCTACAATCGACTTATGGTCGAAAGGCAGATCCGGCAAATCTTCCACCGGGAACCAGCGCATCGTTTCGTTCTTATCCAAGTTATTGACCGTTTTACCCTTCTTGCTTAACGCAAGATATACAACGGTTACAATTCTCGTTACCTTGGTATGCGACTCTTTCTCGAGCCACAAAATATCCTCTTTATTGGCTGTACGGGCAACTGATCCGAAAGTATGGAATTGCCTCAACGACATTTGTGTATATCCGACAGCCTCTTTCATTACACGAAGAGCTGCATCATCCAACTCTTCCGTCTCATATATCAAACTTCCCGGCAGCTTATAACCCACCGCATTATTTTCTAATAACTTCCGTTCTACCAATAGAACCGAAAGTTTATCCTCGTTGATCCCTAACAAAACGCAGTCAACTGACACATAAGGACAAAAAGGAGAAGAAATACGTTCTTTCTGGTTCTCCATATATATTTTAACTTTTTTGCAAAGATAACTTATTTATGGCATATTTTCTCCAAACGATTTTACTTTCGTTTGATTTTTTACCAGCAACGTATTGCTTCTCCTGGTCAGATTCGATCTATATTGTCATTTAATAGGCAGCTTCGTGTACATCACGCACCGCACGCCCACTAGGATCATTCATATTCTTGAATGAAGCATCCCAAGCCAAAGCTTCGGCAGTTGAACAAGCAACACTCGGTACAGAAGGAACAGACCGTGCTGCACTCTCACTCGGGAAATGTTCCTCAAAGATAGAACGATAATAATATTCTTCTTTATTCATCGGTGTATTAATCGGGAAACGCTCAGCCGCATGAGCCATCATCTCATCCGTAACAGCTTCCGAAGTGATCTTCTTCAAGGTATCAATCCAACTGTAACCAACGCCGTCTGAGAATTGTTCCTTTTGCCGCCATAAGATTTCGTCAGGCAACATGCCTTGGAATGCTTCGCGCAGAATTTTCTTCTCAATAGTCTTGCCCGGACACATCTTGGCTGCAGGATTCAATCGCATGGCAACATCCAAGAATTCTTTATCCAGGAAAGGAACACGCCCTTCCACGCCCCAGGCACAAAGACTTTTGTTCGCACGCAAACAGTCATACAGATAGAGCTTACTTAACTTACGGACAGTTTCTTCATGGAAAGCTTTCGCATCTGGGGCCTTGTGGAAATACAAATAACCACCAAATACTTCGTCAGCCCCTTCGCCGCTCAGGACCATTTTAATTCCCATACTTTTGATGACGCGCGCCAATAGATACATTGGCGTTGATGCCCGTACGGTAGTAACATCATACGTTTCGATATAATATATCACATCCCGAATAGCATCCAGACCTTCCTGTATCGTATAATTAATCTCATGGTGAACAGTACCAATTGCCTCTGCTACCTTTCGAGCTGCTGCTAAATCAGGAGCTCCTTTCAATCCCACGGCAAAAGAATGTAACTGTGGCCACCAGGCATCAGCCTGACTTCCGGTTTCCACACGTTTGGCAGAGAATTTCTTTGCTACCGCCGAAGTAATGGACGAATCCAAACCACCTGAAAGCAATACTCCGTAAGGAACGTCACACATCAGCTGGCGTTTTACAGCGGCTTCCAGTGCCTCATGCAGCTCTTCTACTGAAGCTGGATTATCCTTCACTGCATCATAAGTCATCCAGTCACGCACGTACCAACGTGTCAGTTCTCTGTCTTTACTATAGTAATAATGACCAGGCAAGAACTGCTCATAATGCGATGCATAGCCTTCCAATCCTTTCAATTCAGAAGAGACCAACAGATGACCTGCGTCGTCGTAACCAATATACAAGGGAATTACTCCGATTGGATCACGGGCGATGAGGAAAACATCTTTCTCTTCATCATAAAGGGCAAAGGCGAAAATACCATTCAAATCATCCAGAAAATTGACACCTTTTTTCCGGTATAAAGCTAGAATAACCTCACAATCCGATCCTGTCTGAAACTCATATTCACCTTTCAGCGCTTCCCGAATCTCCTGATGATTGTAGATTTCGCCATTCACCGTAAGGATCAGTTTACCGTCCTTGCTCTTCAAGGGCTGGCCACCGGAAGCCGGATCAACAATAGAAAGACGTTCATGAGCCAGAATGGCTGATTTTCCCTGATAAATACCACTCCAGTCCGGTCCGCGATGACGGATCCGTTTACTCATGATCAACGCTTGGCGGCGCATCTCTTCTGCGCCCTCATGAATGTTAAATATAGCTGTAATACCACACATATTGTTTTCCTTTCTTTATTTTCTTCAATAATTATCTTCTTTTTTCCTTTTTGTAGGATATATACCGACAGTATATATCCCAAAAATCTTTTCAAAGGATATATACCGACAGCATATATCCCAAAAATCTTTTCAAAGGATATATACCGACAGCGTATATCCCAAAGATCTTTTCAAAGGATATATACCGACAGCGTATATCCCAAAGATCTTTTCAAAGGATATATACTAACAGAATATATCCCCAAATAGCTAAAAAGGGATTATTCTGACGGGATAGATCCTTTCCCCGACAAGAAACAGTCTATTTCAGCCGCCGCCTTCTTTCCCGAAGCCATTGCTTTGACCACCAAGCTGGCCCCGCTTACGGCATCACCGCAGGCAAAGACTTTCTCAGCTGAGGTTTTCTGTCTGGCATCAACGGCTATATTCTGCCGTCCGTCAACCGACAACGCCAGTTCGGTAAGTAGCCCTTCTTGTACGGGATGTACAAAACCCATTGCCAAGAACACCAAGTCGGCTTCGATGATTTCTTTTCGACCCGTCTTATGCATTTGCGGACGTCCGCCACCTTCAGCCGGAATCCATTCCACTTCTTCCACCTCGACACCTTTTACTACTCCGTTTTCGCCCATAAAGCGATTTGTAGCCAGGTTCCACCGACGTACACAACCTTCTTCATGACTGCTGCTGGTCTTCAACACCTGCGGATACATGGGCCAAGGTGTTGCCGGATTATAACCTACGGGCGGTTTAGGCATGATCTCGATTTGTGTCACCTGCGCCGCATGATGACGGTTGGCTGTTCCCACGCAATCGCTTCCCGTATCACCTCCACCAATTACCAACACCCGTTTTCCCTGGCAGGAAATACGCGCCTCTTCAGGTACCGGAATACCTTCAAGCAAGCGATTCTGATTGGCCAATAAATCCAGAGCAAAATGAACACCCCGGAGTGAACGTCCCTCTACCGGCAGATCACGAGGAACCTCAGCTCCGATTGCCAGGCACACCGCATCAAACTGATCAATCAACTCACGAGCTGAGATATCTTTTCCGACACAAATACCCGTATGGAAAATAATTCCTTCTTCTTCCAGCAGATGGATACGACGGTCGATGACATTCTTTCCCAACTTGAAATTCGGAATTCCGAAGCGGAGCAAGCCGCCGGGTTTCTCATGCTTTTCAAACACAGTCACTTCATAGCCTTTCCGATTCAGACGATTAGCCGCTACCAAACCAGCCGGACCACTTCCTACAACAGCCACTCGCTTACCATTACGACGAGGCTGTACCGGACGAATATATCCTTCACGGAAAGCCGCTTCAACAATAGCGGCCTCATTCTCTCGGATCGTCACAGGTTCGTCACAACTCAGTCTCAAGACACAACTTTTCTCACACAAGGCCGGACATACACGCCCCGTAAATTCCGGAAAGTCGCACGTGGTTGACAATACCTGATAAGCTTCCAACCATTGTCCTTTATATAACATATCCTGCCACTCCGGCTGCTTATTGCCCAACGGACAAGCCCAATGACAAAACGGAACCCCACAATCCATACAGCGCGATGCCTGTATGCGACGGTCACCTGTACTTAAAGTCTGTTCTACTTCACTAAAATCGTCGATTCGTTCATGAACCGGTCTATATCCCGCTTCTTTGCGGTGTATCGTTAGGAATGCTCTTAGATCTCCCATATTTATAGCTTATTTGAAGTTCAATAATAAAACATGATCAATAATCTCTTTGCATAGCAGCTATCTTCTGTTGCCACTTCTTCATCTGTTCTTCTTGAAGGACTTTCTTGTATTCAATTGGAACCACCTCAATAAACTCCTCAACATAACGATCCCAATGGTCTAACATCTGTCCTGCCAACGGACTTCCTGTATAATGATAATGCTTGCGGATTAACTCATGCAGTTCTTTGCGAGAGCGTGTGTCTTCCACCAACGAAAGCTCTACCATTTCCATATTGCAATAGAAATCGAAGTTTCCTGACGGATTCCATACATAAGCCACACCGCCACTCATACCAGCGGCAAAATTACGGCCGGTCGGTCCCAATACCACTACACGTCCTCCCGTCATATACTCACAGCAATGATCACCTACTCCTTCTACGACAGCCACAGCCCCCGAATTACGGACACAGAAACGTTCGCCAGCCCGACCATTCAGATAGACTTCTCCACTCGTAGCCCCATACAGCAATGTATTTCCTGCAATGATATTCTCTTCCGGCTTGAAATCCGCACGTACCGGTGGAACTACCACGATATGACCACCACTCAATCCCTTACCTAGATAATCATTCGTATCTCCTTCCAGGCGAAATTCTACACCATGTACAAGGAAAGTGCCGAAACTCTGTCCGGCAGAACCTTTGAAACGGATTTTCAAGGCTTGCTCAGGCAATCCGGTTTCGCCATATTGCTGTGCAATCACGCCAGACAACATCGCGCCCACCGAACGATCCGTATTCACAATTGGATAACTAAGCAGTAAATCCTGTTTCCCTTCTAAAGCCGGACGAGCATCCTCTATAAGCTGTAAATCTTTTACAGCTCCCATTTCATGCAAAGAATCCGCAACATGATATAAAGCCCTGTCCTGAAAAGCTGTCGGGAAATATAAAATCCGCGAGAAATCCAATAAATCATGTTTATGTACACCGTCACTCGGTTTACGAACCAGTAAATCCGTCCGACCGATTACCTCATCCAACTTCCGGAATCCCATCTCAGCCAGATATTCGCGTACTTCTTCTGCTAAGAAAGTAAAGAAGTTTACCAAATACTCATATCTTCCGTGGAAACGTTTCCGCAAAGTTTCGTCTTGCGTTGCCACACCTACCGGACAAGTATTCATGTGGCATTTGCGCATCATCACACAACCTAAGACAATCAATGCCGATGTGGCAAAGCCAAATTCTTCAGCACCCAACAATGCCATCAGCAAGATATCACGTCCGGTCTTCAACTGGCCATCCGTTTGCAAACGAACTTGTCCACGCAGGTTATTCAATACCAGCGTCTGCTGTGTTTCAGCCAAACCAATCTCCGGAGGAAGTCCTGCATAACGAATGGAACTCATGGGTGATGCGCCCGTTCCTCCTTCTGCTCCAGAGATCACAATCCGGTCTGCTTTCGCTTTCGCCACACCGGCAGCAATCGTCCCAACGCCACTCTCCGATACCAGTTTCACGCTAATCTCTGCCTTCGGATTTACATTTCTCAAATCGAATATCAACTGTGCTAAATCTTCTATCGAATAAATATCGTGATGAGGTGGAGGAGAAATCAACGAGATTCCTGGAATCGAATGGCGGGTTTTAGCAATTATATCATTCACTTTATAACCTGGCAACTGACCACCTTCGCCAGGTTTTGCACCTTGGGCTACCTTAATTTGTATTTCATCCGCATTCACCAGATAATTGGTTGTCACACCGAAGCGACCGGAAGCGACCTGTTTGATAGCCGAACGTAATGATAATCCGTCTATTTTCTCCGTAAAACGTCCGGCATCCTCACCGCCTTCTCCGGTATTGCTTCGTCCATGAATCTTATTCATGGCCATCGCCATCGTTTCATGCGCTTCCTTGCTAATAGAACCGAAGCTCATTGCTCCTGTTACAAATCGCTTCATAATCTCCGAAGCAGGCTCAACTTCTTCCAAAGGAACCGGAAACTGACGCTTGAAGTCCAGGAAATCCCGTAAGAAAAGAGGTTCTTCCTTCTCGTCTACCAGCTTCGTAAATTCCTTGAATTTCTTATAACTTCCCAAACGAGTAGCCAGTTGTAAGGTAGATATAGTCTCCGGATTCCAAGCATGCTTTTCTCCATCTTTCCGATATGAATAGATACCTTTATGCTCCAATACTTCTGACAGATCCTCATCATACCCAGCCTTGTGCATTTGTACAGCATCTCTGGCGATTTCTGCTAAACCAATTCCACCCACTTTGCTGGATATACTACCAAAGTACGTTTCTACCAGAACTTCACTAAGACCTATCGCTTCAAACAACTTCGCTCCCCGATAACTACGGATGGTACTGATACCCATCTTACTTAAAACCTTCAACAATCCTTTGCATAAAGACTTGACATAATTCTTCTCTGCCGTTTCATAATTCAACTGAACTGCTTGCTTGGCTACCAGATCTTCCAGGATAGCAAAAGCCATATACGGATTCACAGCACTGGCTCCAAAACCTAACAGCAAAGCAGCATGCATCACCTCACGCATTTCTCCTGTTTCTACCACCAACGCTGTCTGAACACGCTTCTTTACTGAAATCAAATAATGGTGAACAGCACTTACTGCCAGTACAGATGGAATAACAGCCATTGACGCATCCACATTTCTATCTGTCAATACCAAATAATTCGCTCCTTCAGAAACAGCGCGAGCAGCCTCCTTGCACAAACGTTCCAATGCCTCTCGCAGGCCTGCTTCTCCCTGCGAAGCATCAAATAACATCGGAAGTTTAACCGTCTTGAATCCTTTATAACGAATATTACATAAGATATCCAATTGAGTGTTGGTCAGAATCGGACATTGAAGACGTACCATTTTACAATGCGACTCATTCGGAGCCAGAATATGATTACCGACAGCCCCAATATATTCAACCAAACTCATCACTAAAGCTTCTCGAATCGGATCAATTGGCGGATTGGTTACCTGGGCAAACTGCTGACGGAAGTAATCATACAAAAGATGCGGACGAGTAGATAGAACTGCTAACGGTGTATCATTACCCATCGAGCCAACCGGTTCGGCTCCACCGGTACACATAGGAACCATGATACGGTCAATATCTTCTCTGGAATAACCGAACACACGCAATTTGCAATCAAAGTCATCCACACGACTGGTTACTTTTCTTCCTGATTTCAGCTCATCCAACTCAATACAATTGTCTTGAATCCATTTCCGATATGGATGGGCATTTGCCAACTGTTGTTTCAATTCCTGGTCACGACAAATCTTCCCTGTTTCTGTGTCAATCAATAAGATTTTACCGGGCTGTAATCGTCCTTTTTCCTGAATTTCTTCCGGCTGTATATCCAATACACCAACTTCCGAAGCCACAAGAACCCAACCCTTCTTCGTTACCAGATACCGGGCCGGACGCAAACCATTCCGGTCAAGCATACCACCGGCATAACGACCATCACTAAACAATAAGGCAGCCGGTCCGTCCCAAGGTTCCATCAAAATAGAATGATATTCATAAAAGGCTTTCAGATCATCAGATATCGGATTTTTCTCATTGAAACTTTCCGGAACCAGCATAGCCATCGCATGAGGCAAACTCAAACCTGATGCCAATAAAAATTCCAACACATTGTCTAATGAAGCACTATCGCTCATATCCGGTTGTATAATCGGATCCAAGGCTTCCATATCTGATAATCTGGAAGATGAAAGAACACTTTCACGGGCAGCCATCCAAGCCCGGTTTCCCCGTATTGTATTTATTTCACCATTATGAGCCAACAAACGGAAAGGTTGAGCCAAACTCCAAGTAGGAAATGTATTCGTACTGAAGCGGGAATGAACTAATGCCAGTGCACTCGTAAAATATTCGTTCGTTAAATCCGGGAAATATTTACGCAGTTGCATGGATTCCAACATACCTTTATATATAAGGCTACGTGTTGACAAGGATACTACATAGAAATCTTTCTTCTCTACAAACGAAGAGGAAGCGATCCGATTTTCTATCCGTTTGCGTACCCCATAGAGTTTTAACTCCAATTCTTGCTGATCTTCCTCTCCTACAATAAACAACTGTTTAATCGCAGGTTCTGTAGCCAAAGCATCTTTGCCTAGAATTTCTGAACAGACAGGAACATCCCGGAGACATAAAATGGTGAGCCCTTTTGCTTCCACTTCTTCCTGAATAATCTGCAGAAAAGCCTTTTGCGCTGCCTGATCTTTCGGTAAAAAGACCAGTCCTGTTCCATAATGCCCTTTTTCCGGAACCGGAATACCTTGTAATAAAATAAATTCATGAGGAATCTGTACTAAAATCCCGGCACCATCTCCCGTTTTATTATCAGCACCCTCAGCACCACGGTGTCTCATATTTTCCAAGACCGTCAGAGCCGAATCAACGATGGAATGAGATTTGCGTCCATGAATATCCACTAACATACCAACACCACAAGCATCATGTTCGTTGGCAGGATCATACAATCCTCTTTTACTTTTCAATAATTCATCTACTCGCTTCATATATCTATCTATTGTTTTTCATTTGTCATTTATTTATATCAAATTGTTTTGCAAAAATAGATAATGCTTTCATATGGTCAAATAAATCGATAAATTATTTACTTTTTTCTTTGTAAAGAAAGTTTGGATGTTTCAATTTAATAGTATTATTGTTTAATTAGTAAATAAACGTAAGCAAAACACTTTGTTATCATATCAGATTATAACTTCGCAAAAATAAATTCAGAATAAACATATAAACGGCTTTATTTGTTATATAAACGATATATATTTGCGGAAAAATAAAACATATAGTTAAACAAACGACAAAATACAATACAAAATGACAATCCAATTCACAAAGATGCAAGGAGCAGGTAACGATTATATATATGTAAATACAATTAATCAACCTGTCACAAATCCGAAAGAATTAGCTATTCAATGGAGCACTTACCATACCGGAATCGGATCTGACGGTTTGGTTCTGATTGGTCCGTCTCATATAGCTGATTTCAGCATGCGAATCTTCAATGCTGATGGTTCGGAAGCTAAAATGTGCGGAAATGCTTCTCGATGTATTGGTAAATATCTATATGATAAAAAGCTGACACAGAAGAAGCAGATCTCATTGGAAACTTTATCCGGTATCAAGCATCTTGAATTGCATGTCAAAGATGGAGCGGTCAAGGAAGTTACAGTTGATATGGGATGTCCCGAAATCCTGGAAGAGTCTTTAAACCTGTCTTGTCCGAACGGAACATTTACAGGTACATTCATTTCCATGGGAAATCCTCACTTCGTAACTTTTGTGGAGGATATAAAGCAAGCCAACCTTCCTGTTACAGGGCCGTTGCTCGAACATCATCCCTATTTTCCGGACCGGGCCAATATTGAGTTTGTACAATTTCTTTCTGAAGGAAATGCCCGAATGCGAGTATGGGAACGCGGTTCGGGAATTACCCAAGCCTGCGGTACAGGAGCCTGTGCTTCTGCAGTCGCTTTAATAGCACATGGACGAGCCCAGAAAGGTGATAAAATACAAATCCAAATGGATGGCGGAACACTAACGATTGAATGGAATCCGACAGACAATCATGTATATATGACGGGTAACGCCGTGACTGTATTTGAAGGAAGCATTAAACTTTAAGAACAACAAACAAAACAATAAAACAATCGAATTATGGCATTAGTGAATGAACATTTTCTGAAATTACAAAGTAATTATCTGTTTTCGGATATTGCGAAGAAAGTCAACAGCTTCAAAATCACGCATCCGAAACAGAAAATTATCCGAATGGGTATCGGTGATGTAACCCAACCGCTGGCTCCGGCTGTTATTGAAGCCATGCACAAGGCTGTCGATGAAATGGCTTCGAAGGAAACATTTCATGGATACGGACCAGAACAAGGTTATCCTTTTCTGATTGATGCCATTATCAAGAATGATTATGAAAGCATCGGTGTTTCATTAGAACCCAGCGAAGTATTCATCAGCGACGGAGCCAAAAGTGATTGCGGAAATATTGGAGATTTACTTCGTCACGACAATAGTATCGGTGTGACTGATCCGGTTTATCCGGTATATATCGACTCGAATGTCATGTCAGGAAGAACAGGAACCTGGGAAAATGGTATCTGGAGCGATGTGGTATATATTCCTTGTACAGCAGAGAATCAGTTTGTACCGGAATTGCCTTCCCGGCGTGTGGATATCATTTACCTGTGTTATCCCAACAACCCGACAGGAACAACATTGACCAAAGAAGAACTGAAGAAATGGGTCAATTATGCTTTGGCCAACGATGCGATCATCATGTACGACTCTGCTTATGAGGCATACATTCAGGATCCTAATATTCCGCATTCCATCTATGAGATCAAAGGGGCGAAAAAAGTAGCCATTGAATTCAGGAGTTTCTCGAAAACGGCTGGTTTCACAGGTGTGCGTTGCGGATACACGGTTATTCCGAAAGAAGTAAGTGCAACAACCTTGAAAGGCGAACGGGTATTCCTGAATAAATTATGGCACCGGCGCCAATGTACGAAGTTCAATGGAACCAGTTATATAACGCAACGCGGTGCAGAAGCGGTATATAGTCCTGAAGGCAAAAAGCAAATTCGTCAAACCATCAACTATTATATGAATAATGCCAAGTTGATGAAAGAAGGACTTGAAGCCTGCGGCCTGCAAGTTTATGGGGGCACGAATGCTCCTTACTTGTGGGTAAAAACTCCCGATGGCTTATCATCGTGGAAGTTCTTTGAGAAATTACTTTATGAAGTATTTATTGTCAGCACACCCGGTGTCGGATTCGGACCAAGCGGAGAAGGCTATCTCCGTTTGACAGCCTTCGGCGATCATGACGATACCATTGAAGCGATCCAACGAATCCAACACTGGATGCGATAATAGAAAGAAGCAGAAAGATGCGATAGACGTGTTGTTTATTCAAACCCTACTTTAACCAGTACATATATAAAATGTTTTTATTTATTATCCCAGTTTGTCAGGCAACACTTGCTGAATAACACACGCTATCGGCATCTTTTCCAATGAAGAACAAAAAATAACCATTTAATAATTAGGTATTATGTCTAAATTAAGATTTAAAGTTGTGGAATCGGCCTTCGAAAAGAAGACGATAGCGGTTACCGAACCTGCCGAAAAACCTTCTGAGTATTTCGGTTCGCTGGTTTTCAACCGAGAGAAGATGTTTAAGTATCTGCCTGAGAAAGTGTACGAAAAACTAACCGACTGTATCGACAATAACACTCCTCTCGATCGTGAAACAGCCAATGCTGTAGCTGCCGGCATGAAACGCTGGGCACTTGAAAAAGGAGTTACTCATTACACCCACTGGTTTCATCCGCTGACAGAAGGAACGGCCGAAAAACACGACGCTTTCATCACTCCTGACGGAAAAGGCGGCGTCATTGAAGAATTCGACGGGAAATTACTCATCCAGCAGGAACCGGATGCTTCGAGCTTTCCGAACGGAGGAATCCGAAATACCTTCGAAGCACGTGGTTATTCAGCCTGGGATCCGTCTTCTCCTGCATTCATTGTGGGCGATACCTTGTGTATTCCTACCATCTTTATCGCTTACACCGGAGAATCACTCGACTATAAAACTCCTTTGCTGAAGTCGCTGGAGGCTGTCAACAAGGCGGCTGTCGATGTGTGCCATTACTTTGATCCGAAGGTGAAAAAGGTGTATTCATACTTGGGTTGGGAACAGGAATATTTCCTGGTGGATGAAGGTCTGTATGCAGCTCGTCCGGACTTATTAATGACGGGACGTACTTTGATGGGACATGAAAGCTCGAAGAACCAGCAATTGGAAGACCATTATTTCGGTGCAATTCCTCCGCGCGTTCTTGAGTTCATGAAGGAACTGGAAATCGAATCTCTCAAACTGGGTATTCCTTTGAAGACTCGTCACAACGAAGTGGCTCCGAACCAATTCGAATTGGCTCCGGTCTTCGAAGAATGTAACTTGGCCAACGATCATAACCTGCTGGTCATGGCGCTGATGAGAAACATTGCCCGCAAGCATGGCTTCCGCGTTCTCTTGCATGAAAAGCCATTCAAGGGAGTCAATGGTTCCGGCAAGCACAACAACTGGTCGTTGGGAACCGATACAGGCACTTTGCTGATGGCTCCGGGCAAAACGGCTGAAGAAAATCTGCGATTTGTTACGTTCGTGGTCAATGTACTGAAAGCCGTTCATACACATAATGCCTTGCTGAAAGCCAGCATCTCGTCGGCAACCAACGCCCATCGTCTGGGAGCCAACGAAGCACCGCCAGCCATCATCTCCTGTTTCTTAGGTTCACAGCTTTCTGCGGTATTGGAACACTTGGAAAACAGCGATACCGAAGACTTTATCCTGGCCGGAAAACAAGGAATGAAGCTCGACATCGCCCGTATTCCGGAACTGTTGATCGATAATACGGACCGTAACCGTACTTCTCCTTTCGCTTTCACCGGAAACCGTTTCGAGTTCCGTGCCGTGGGTTCATCAGCCAACTGTGCTTCGGCTATGCTGGTCTTAAATGCAGCGGTTGCTGAACAGTTGAAGAACTTTAAGACAGCAGTTGATGCCAAGATTGCATCCGGATTGGATAAGTTTGCCGCCATCATTGAAGTACTGCGCCAGGAAGCCAAGGCTTGTAAGGCTATCCACTTCGACGGCAACGGATACAGCGACGAATGGAAAGAAGAAGCTGCCCGTCGCGGACTGGATTGCGAAACCAGCGTTCCCCGTATCTTCGACGCTTATCTGAAAGAAAGCAGCATCCACATGTTCGAATCAACAGGTGTCATGAACCGGAAAGAACTGATTGCCCGCAACGAAGTAAAATGGGAAATGTACACCAAGAAGATTCAGATCGAAGCACGTGTATTAGGCGATCTGGCCATGAATCATATTATTCCGATGGCTATCAAATATCAGTCTTCACTGATCGACAATGTATATAAGATGAAAGAACTTTTCCCGGCCGAGAAAGCCGCTCATCTTTCTTCCAAAAACATGGAAATCATTGAAGAAATAGCTGATCATACCATCTTTATCAAAGAAAAGGTGGACGAGATGATCGAAAAACGGAAGGTAGCCAATAAAATCCAGGAGGAACGGGAAAAGGCAATTGCCTATCACGACAACATCGTTCCGCTGATGGAAGCCATCCGTTACCATATCGACAAGCTGGAATTGACGGTCGACGACCAGATCTGGACTTTACCGAAATACAGAGAATTATTATTTATTCGCTAATATATTATAACCTCGTTGTCCGAAACTGCCGGCTTTTTATATTTTTGACAGATGTCGAAAAGCTTTAGCACAGTTGTCGAAAAGCTTTTCGATATATATGGAAAAGCTTTTTGACGGATGTCGCAAAATTAAAAGACAAGGTAAATCGTCGTTGGATAAGGGAAATATTATGGTTTACCTAAATAGTTTCAAGGAAATTCCCCTGCATATTCAGCGTGACCAACAGAGATTATAATAGTTGTTTTATCGATTGTTTTGTTTCTTAAAGGGGAAAGAGGACGTTGAGAAACGCCCTCTTTTTTTGTCGTTTATAATTCTTTTTCTACTTTTGCATCCATGTAATAAATATGACAAAATGAATACACACGAACTTTGTTGCATCGGGCACATTACGCACGACAAGATTGTCACTCCCAAAAGAACAGCGCACATGCCCGGTGGTACATCATTTTATTTTTCTCATGCCATCAAACAATTTGACGACATTGATTATGCCCTGATCACGGCTTTGGGAGAAGAGGATATGCATGTGGTTGATGAAATGCGCCGATTGGGTTTGCAAGTCGAGGTAATGCCTAGCCGCCAATCTGTTTATTTCGAGAATATCTATGGAGAAAATCAAGATAATCGCACACAGCGTGTTTTAGCCAAAGCAGATCCGTTCACCGTAGATTATCTGCAAGACATCGAAGCCCATATTTTCCATTTGGGAAGTTTGCTGGCCGACGACTTCTCGCTTGAAGTAGTGAAATATCTGTCAGGAAAAGGAAAACTGTCTATTGATTCACAAGGGTATTTACGTGAGGTACGCGGAACAGATGTGTTTGCCGTTGATTGGCAACAGAAACATGAATTCCTGAAGTATGCCACTTTCCTGAAAGCCAACGAGCAGGAAATGTATTCGCTTACCGGATACAACGACGTTGAAAAAGCAGCCAAGGAGCTTCATAGCTGGGGCGTCAAAGAAGTGTTGCTGACATTGGGCAGTAATGGATCGGTTATCTACGACGGAGAACAGTTCCATCTTATTCCAGCCTATAAACCGACAGAAATTGTAGACGCGACAGGTTGCGGCGATACGTATATGACCGGTTATCTGTACTGCCGTGCCAAAAACAAGAGTATCGATGAAGCCGGACGTTTTGCGGCAGCCATTTCGACCCTGAAGATTGAAGCCATGGGACCTTTTGCCGGTACGCGCGCAGACATCGAACGGTGCATGCAAGAAGCCGAACAGACATTTCCCAGCTTATAACTATCCGGAAACAATCCATACAACTGAATAACAGAACAGCCTGTGAAACCATCTTGATGATAAGTTTCACAGGCTGTTTGGTTTTATAGAAATCGATGACCGACTGCATTAATAAGCGCGTGCGAACAAAACGCGGCGGGCAGAAGGTTTTCCGGTTACCATACATTTACCCGGAGTCATATCGCCTTCCAAAGGCAGACAACGGATGGTTGCCTTGGTTTCGTTCTTGATCAATTCTTCTGTTTCCGGAGTTCCGTCCCAATGAGCCATGATAAAGTATCCCTGTTCGATCTTTTCCTTGAACTCATCATACGAATCAACCGTAATAGTCCGTTCTTCACGACGCTTCAGCGCCTTCTGGAAGATATTCTTCTGGATTTCTTCCAGCAAGTTCTGTACATAAGTTTCTATGCCATCGCAAGAGATCGTTTCTTTTTCCAGTGTATCACGACGCATGACTTCGATCGTATTGTTTTCCAAATCACGACCACCCATAGCCAAACGTACCGGAACACCCTTCAATTCATAATTGGCAAACTTCCATCCCGGCTTACGATTGTCGGCATCGTCAAACTTAACAGAGATACCCAGCTTCTTCAAGTTGGCCACGATACCATCTACTTTCTGACGAATCTGGTTCAACTGTTCTTCGCTACGATAAATCGGAATAATGACTACCTGGATCGGAGCCAGATGCGGAGGCAATACCAAACCATTATCATCAGAGTGAGACATGATCAAGGCACCGATCAGACGTGTAGAAACACCCCATGAAGTTGCCCAGGCATAATCAGTCTTTCCTTCCTTATCTACGAAAGTCACATCAAAAGCCTTTCCGAAGTTCTGTCCCAAGAAATGAGAAGTACCAGCCTGCAAAGCCTTTCCGTCTTGCATCATTGCTTCGATGGTATAAGTATCCAAAGCTCCAGCAAAACGTTCGCTTTCTGATTTAACACCACGGATCACCGGCATAGCCATATAATTCTCGGCAAAATCAGCATAGACACCTTGCATCTTCTTGGCTTCTATTTCTGCTTCTTCGCGGGTAGCGTGAGCGGTATGTCCTTCCTGCCACAAGAATTCAGCAGTACGCAAGAACAGACGAGTACGCATTTCCCAACGCATCACATTAGCCCACTGGTTACACAAAATAGGCAGATCACGATAAGACTGAATCCAGTTACGATAGGTATTCCAGATAATTGTTTCTGAAGTCGGACGGATAATCAGTTCTTCTTCCAGTTTGGCTTCCGGATCAACCACTACACCTGTTCCGTCATGGTTGGTTTTCAGACGATAGTGAGTAACCACAGCACATTCTTTTGCGAAACCTTCTACGTGTTCGGCTTCCTTGCTCAAAAATGATTTCGGGATCAACAACGGGAAGTAAGCATTCACATGTCCTGTTTCTTTGAATTTATCATCCAGGATACGCTGCATCTTTTCCCAGATTGCATATCCATAAGGCTTGATGACCATACAACCGCGTACTGCAGAGTTTTCAGCCAAGTCGGCCTTGATTACCAAATCCTGATACCACTGTGAATAATTTTCACTTCTCGGAGTCAGTTCTTTCAGTTCTTTTGCCATTTTATATTCTATTTATTGTATTATTCTTGTCATTCAGCCTGCAAAGTTATAAAATATATCGCAGAAACCATACCCGTAACCAGAGCTTTTACGAAGTAACTGCTTCAATCCTGGCAGAGACACACAAAAGGCACAAACAGGCTCACCTTTACAGCAGCCCATTTGTGCCTTCTTTTCTTTACTGTCTTATCCTAAAGTTAGATGTTCCTTATAATTCGCGAATCCAGATATTCCGGAAACTGATCGGTTCGCTCGGATCACCATGGCTTTGCAGGATGATCGGGCCGGCACCGTGTGCCTTAACCTGCGGGAAACCAATCCATTCAGTCGTTCCCAAAATAGTTGTATTGTTTTGCAGCACAACACCGTTATGAATAACCGTTACCGTCGGATGTGTCCGATAACTACCGTCTTTCTTGAAAGTCGGGGCATTGTAGATAATATCATATACGTTCCATTCACCCGGTTTACGCATGGCATTGGCCAACGGAATCGACTGTTTATAAATACTTCCCGTCTGACCGTTCACATAAGTAGGATTGTTGTAGCAGTCCAGAATCTGAACTTCATACAAACCTTGCAAAAAGACACCACTATTTCCTCTCAACTGGCTTTCGCCCGTGATGTTTTCCGGAACACACCATTCAATATGCAGCTGGAAGCTATCAAACTTCTGCTTTGTCTGAATATCTCCTTTTTTCTTATTAACCGTGAAGACACCGTCGTGTACATCCCATTCGGCAGGTCCACCTTTCACACTTTCCCATTGGGAAAGATCTTTTCCGTCAAACAAAACAACAGCATCCGACGGAGCAGTAAAACCACCACCTTTCAATTCGGTACCAGGAGTAACAACGGGCGGAACAGGTTCATAAAACTCAGACATTTCATGCGTGATTCCTGCATAACCGGTAGGCATGACAAACTCTTGTTTCTTGTCTTGTGCTTGAGCACTCACACAGGCAGCACAGGCGAACGCTGCCAACATCATTCTTACAGTAAGTTTTTTTCCATTCATGGTAAATAAAGATTTTGTATAGCACTAATTAATGAGCACAAATATAGACTTTTTATCTAATAAGTGTACAAAATAGGGGAATATTTATCACTATTTAAACATTCCCCTACTATTCAACTGAAGACTGTTATTTTATCTGATGATTAAACAGACGTTGTTCTGCCAACTGTTCAAATTTAGTACCCGGACGACCGTAGTTACAATAAGGATAAATACTGATTCCTCCGCGAGGTGTAAAAATACCAGTTACCTCAATGTACTTCGGATCCATCAGCTTGATTAGATCTTTCATGATCTTATTAACGCAATCTTCATGAAAATCCCCGTGATTCCGGTAACTGAACAAGTATAGCTTCAAACTCTTGCTTTCAACCATTTTCACATCGGGAATATAGTCAATGTAGATGGTTGCAAAATCCGGCTGGCCAGTAATCGGGCACAGACTGGTAAATTCCGGGCAGTTAAAATGAACCCAATAATCATTTTCCTGATGTTTGTTCGTGAAGGCTTCCAATACTTCCGGTGCATAATCCTGACGATATACTGTATTTCCTCCCAACAAATGTAATTCGTGCTCTTCTTTTCTCGTATCCATCTGATTAATCATTAAGATGTTTTCCTGCTTTTCTTTCCAAATACTTCTCCAGTCCGGCCTTTCTCAACCGGCAAGCCGGGCAATGACCGCAACCATCAGCCATCACTCCGTTATAACAAGTCAATGTCTGGGTACGTACCAGGTCGAACACTCCCAGTTCGTCCGACAGTTCCCAAACTTCACTCTTGTCACGGTCCATCAACGGCGTATGAATCACAAACTGATCATCCATAGCCAGATTAAGCGTCACATTCAAAGAACGGATAAACGTATCCCGACAATCCGGATAACCACTGAAATCAGCCTCCGAAACTCCGGTCACCAAATGATGAATTCCTTTACTTCGTGCCAGAATAGCCACGAAAGTCAGAAAAACCATGTTTCTCCCCGGAACAAACGTATTCGGATACGTCTCTGCCGGCTTTACCTGATCCATCTCGATCTGATCATTCACCAACGAACAGTTCGGATCCAGCTGACTAATCAATGAAACATCTAATAAATGGAAGGGAACTTGGGCATCCGCAGCGATCTTCCGGGCTACTTCTACTTCCAATGCGTGTTTCTGCCCATACGTAAAACACACAGCCTCGACATGCGAGAAATGCTTCTTGGCCCAAAACAGACAAGTGGTAGAATCTTGTCCGCCGGAAAAGCATACCATTGCAGCTTCTTTTTTCTTCATAAAATTCTTGTTTTTAATACGTGGTTTAGCAAGCACACGGAAAAGAAAACGATTCTTTTCGGAGGACAAAGATATAAAGTTTTAGGAAATAATGCCGGATAGACAAGCTATAAACCAAGATTTTTGCACACAAATCCACATTTTGTGCCGCACATTTTCGGTTAAAATGTGCATATATTCAAAAAAGTCACTTATCTTTGCCCCCGTTTTGCACAAATGAGGAACATTTTTACAAACTAATAACATATTTTTATGAAGCAGATTATCGCATTAGCTAGCCTTGCCCTGTTGCCTTTTTCACAGGTAGCAGCCGAAGGTTTTCAAGTAAATGCCCAAAGTACAAAACAGGCCGGCATGGGTCATGTGGGTGCAGCCTTAAAACTAGGCGCAGAAAGTATGCATTTCAATCCGGCAGGTCTGGTTTATATGAACAACGCCGTTGAATTATCTGCCGGCGTCTCCGGAGTATTTGCCTATGCTAAGTGCCAGACAGGAAACGAAACCTATAAAACGGACAACACGCCAAGTACACCTCTTTACATCAACGCAGGTTTCAAGATTTATGATAACTTAGCTGCGGGTATTATGATCAATACACCGTATGGTAGTAGTATCAACTGGGGAAATGACTGGGCCGGAGCTCATCTGGTGCAGGACATTGCCTTGAAAGCATTTAATGTACAGCCTACTATCTCATGGAAAATCATGGATCGGTTAAGTGTAGGTGCCGGTTTGATGATGGAGTTTGGTAACATTACCCTTAACCGTGCATTGATCGGTCCGGGTGCCATGACTAATATGGCCAACAGCATGATAGGGCCAGAACTTGGTAACCTACTTGGCCCCATACTTAATCCTATTTTGACTGAAATGCAACGTTATGACGATGCTTCTGCAGCTTCAGTTTCTTTGGAAGGAAAAGCCGGATTACGTTTAGGCTTTAATGTAGGTGCGATGTTCGATATCAACGATAAGTTTACACTAGGTCTCTCCTATCGTTCCAAAGTAACAGCTAAAGTAAAAGAAGGAGACATTAGTCTGCGTTATGCTAATGAAGAACATTTAAAAACATTATTAAATAATGTCAATACACTTCTTGAAAAAGCTGTATCAATGGGTATTTCTATTCCGAATTTACCGGAAAACGGAATCAAGGTACCTCCTTTGGAAAGTGGTACTTTCTCTGCCGAACTGCCTTTGCCCGACAACTGGAATGTAGGTTTGACCTATCGCCCGACTGATCGTTGGACTGTTTCCGGAGAAGTTCAGTTCGTAGGATGGAATGCCTATAAATCTCTGGATGTTTATTTTGAGCCGGATGCTGAACTGGGACAGTACAACATCAAAGCTGCCAAAGAATATAAGAACACGCGTATCTATCGTATCGGTACACAATTTGCAGCTACCAACCGGTTAGATGTTCGCTTCGGAGCTTATTATGATGAATCTCCGGTAAAAGACGAATACCTGAATCCGGAAACACCTAGTATGGATAAATTGGGTATCACTGCCGGATTAAGCTTCCGCCCGATCGAACCGCTGTCTGTTGATTTTGCTTTCTCGTATGTAACTGGCTTCGGTCGCGATGGTTCTTATACCGATACAGACTTATTAGGTCTGCCGCGTACCTTCAGTGGTCACTATGATGCCTATGCATTAATGCCAGCCATCGGAATTTCATACAATTTCTAATATAAAACTGTACGTCTTATCAGGACAAACAAAAGGGTAACTTGCTACAAGTTGCCCTTTTTACGTTAATCCTATTTTTATATTCTACTGATTCCCTTTTATTTATAATTACTCTTCCTAAGAACTGGCCAACAAACTAAAACCTTTAGTTTATATTAACTGTAAAAATTAGTTCATAAACTATATTTTCTCGTTATTTGCAAAAAAAGAGAAAAGACATGAAAGGATTAACAGCAAAAGAAGAAGAAATCATGGGATTCTTCTGGGAGAAAGGTCCCTTGTTCGTCAAGGAAATACTGGCGTTCTACGATGATCCGAAGCCGCATTTCAATACGTTATCGACTATTGTGAGAGGATTGGAAGAAAAAGGATATCTGGCACACGAAGCTTTCGGGAATACATACCGGTATTTTGCGGCTGTCACGCAAGATGAATTCCGATCCAAAACACTCAAGGGTGTGATCAGTAAATACTTCAATAACTCCTACCTCAGCGCTGTTTCTACTTTGGTCAAGAAAGAAGAAATTTCGGTAGAAGAATTGAAACAGCTTATTCAGGAAGTGGAAGACGCTCATCGCACATCCAACCCTTAAAACGATTCATACCATGGGAATTTTTATTGCGTATATGATTAAATCCGGCTTCTGCTTGCTGCTGTTCTACCTATTATATAAATGGCAACTGGCAAAAGAAACTTTTTTCCGACTAAACCGGATCATGCTGCTTGGCTTTTGGATATTGGCATTCCTATTACCGGCCATTCCGTTAGTCAACTGGGGAAATACGGATTTACCGGCAGGTTTGGATGTAAACAGGCCGGAAATCTTGAATTCACTGACGAACATTTCTATTTCTGCGGAAACCAATACCGATCATCAAGCCTTCATTTGGACTTGGCTGATCTGTACAGGATATATAGTAGGCGTTGTCTTGATCGCAAGTAAACAGCTTGTTTCGTGGATCCGACTTTATTTACTCATCCGGCGAGGGCGGCGTATTGAAAACGGGCCTGTTCATCTGATTCTGACCGAAGGGAATCAACCTCCATTCAGTTGGATGCATTACATCGTCTTGTCAGAAAAGGATTACCGGGAAAATCCGACGGAAATCTTAACGCACGAGATGGCGCACATCCGGCATCACCATTCATGGGATCTGCTATTGGCAGATATTGGCATTCTGCTGCAATGGTTTAATCCGGCTGCCTGGCTACTCAAACAGGAAATGCAGTCGGTACACGAATACGAAGCCGATGATGCCGTGCTTGCTGCCGGAGTCGATGCCAAGTCCTATCAGTTATTGCTTATTAAAAAAGCTGTCGGCACCAGTCGCTACACTATGGCCAACAGCTTCAATCACAGTTCACTTAAAAAACGTATTACTATGATGTTAAAAGAAAAATCAAGCCCGCAGGCTCGTGCGAAGTACATCTATATACTTCCACTGGCAGCCTTATCGGTGATGGCATTTGCCCGTCCCGAAGTATCAGACGCATCAGCCGTCTTAACAAAAGCCAAAGTTACAGATTTGTGGACAATTCCGCAAGAAAAAACTCCGGAAGTGAAAGCGCAGTTCCCGGGCGGAGAGAATAAATTTTTCCGCTTCATTTATCAAAACTTTAAATACCCAACACTTGCCCTAGAAGCAGGAAAACAAGGGCGTGTAGCCTGTCTTGTAACGATAGGACAGGATGGAAATGTGAATGATGTTAAAATCACAACAAGTGTGGATCCGGCATTGGATGCAGAAGTAATCCGTGTCATGAAAAAAATGCCCAAATGGGAACCGGCGCAACTCGCCGGAAAGGCAATCGAAACAAAGATTCCTCTGGGTATTTTATTTAAAATAGATGGAAGTGATTTAAAAACAGAAAATGACAACGACATCGTTGTGGTTGGAGCAAATGAAAGTCCCAATAATCGTCCAGCACTGGAAGTTCGAGGAAAAGGAAATCCTATTTATGTCATTGATGGTAAAATCTGTACAAAAGAAACATTTGAGAAAATGACACCTGATAAAATTAATGCAGTCCATATCTTGAAACCAGAAGAAGCCATCCAAAAATATGGTGAACAAGCCAAAGATGGAGCTATTCTGATTATAACAAAACAGAACAAGTCTGACATGAAATTTTATCCAGCAACAACAGATGAAACGTCACAAAAGGAAGCCATGAAACAATATGGAGAACAAGCAAGAAATGGATCTCCACTGATTAAGTTGAGATCTAATCCGCAATAATAAATAACAAGGTTTATTAAATAATGATGATTTGATTACTCTCTCTCTGTTGTGCAAATTCGCTACTGCTCTGTTCCGAGTTTGCACAACTTTTTATAGATCTTATTTATATACAATACTTCGGTAAATTTTTACCGATAAATTAAAATTAAACATAGAATCGGCAT
>ERZ836877.992-NODE-992-length-45607-cov-3.712021_pt1 | contig 45607 bp, 37 predicted proteins | sample MGYA00519469_ERZ836877 | MGnify/ENA primary metagenome ERZ836877 (study PRJEB31850, sample SAMEA3708809) | human gut metagenome | biome: human gut; feature: human-associated habitat; material: faeces | place: China | collected 2014 ...
CCCGTGAGGATATGCGTATAGAAGGCGATTTATTTTTCCACGAAGGTATTTTTATCCACCGTTCAGCTCCCTCAGTCATTTATTGGTATGAGTATACCGATAAGGACGGTTGTCTGATAGGTTCCGACCGCAATGAAAACCTTTATAGTTGTCCTCCCGGAAAAGCTCCTGTTTATTATGGTGTGAAGAAATGGATGGAGAATACCCGGCGGTGGAACTTTATAAAAAGTTGAGGGTATTATTTAATTGAAAATGGAAAATTGAAAGTTGAAAATTTCAATAAATAAAGAGTTCGCTAATTGAAAATTGAAAGTGACATTTAAATCAGGCAGAGAGGTTATTAAGTTGAGAGTGGAGAGTTTTTTTTCAATAACACGAGATACTTATTAGAATGAATAATGAGCCTTGCAGTATGTTTTGACATATTTGCAAGGCTTATTTTGTTTTTATAAGGACTTTCTAACGGATTCCAATTGTCTTTTATGGGGAGTAAGTGCAGGATATTGTTATTCTTTGCGACAAGATTACCGATATTCTATTAATAATTTAATATAATGTAGGAATTTTATTAAGGAGCCCAAAGTTAATAGGAGAATTTCTTGGTGTCTATGGAAAACATTACGATATTTGCGTTACGATAATTATGTAACGATAAAATAGGAATAATATGAGACCCAATAATCCTTTCCTGATTTCGGGATATTACAGCCCTGAATTTTTCTGCGACCGTGAGCAGGAGAGTGCAATCATTCTCGATGCACTCTATAATGGACGTAATGTAACATTGATTGCTCCACGCCGTATGGGTAAAACGGGATTGATTCGTCATGCATTTTATCACCTGAAGGAACAGGAACATGACATTGTCACGCTTTATATGGATATATATTCAACTCAGTCGTTAGGTGATTTTGTGCGCTTGTTTGCTAATACCGTATTGGGGAAGTTGGATTCTGTACCCCAAAAGGCCTTGAATCGCATTGGACAGTTTATCCGTAGTTGTCGACCGGTATTCACATTTGACGAGTTGACGGGTGCTCCTAAAGTAACGATAGACGTGACTCCGGCGGCAGAGGAAAGTACACTGAGAGAGATATTCGACTATATAGGCTCATCGGAGAAACGTTGTTATATTGCTATTGATGAGTTCCAGCAGATTACCGAGTATGCTGAAAAAGGTGTCGAGGCATTATTGCGTTCCTATATTCAGTTTTTGCCGAATGTCAACTTTATTTTTGCAGGCTGCAAACAGCACGTGATGCAGGAGATGTTTACATCGTCAAAGAAGCCGTTTTACCAGAGTACGCAATTGCTCACCATTGGCACTATTGATTGTAAGGAGTATGCCTATTTTGCAATAGAACATTTTGCAAAGCACAATACGCAACTTCCACAGGTGGTCTTTGATGCCATTTATGATAAATTTGAGGGGCATACATGGTATGTGCAGAGCCTTCTCAATCGTCTTTATGGGTATAGCCGTGATGTGGATATGGAGCTGGTTGCATATGCCACCCAACAGATTATCTCTGAACTGAGTTATTCATATGCCGATTTATTGAAAGCATATTCGGCAGGTAATGTTCGTCTGTTGAAAGCCATTGCTCGGGAGGGTTGTGTTAAGGAAGTGCTGTCCGGAGATTTTATAGGCAAGCATAAACTTCGTGCGGCAAGTAGTGTGAGTGCCTCATTGAAAAAATTGCTCGACAACGAATTGGTCTATCAAACCGCTAATGGCTATATAATATATGACCGTTTTATGGGCGAGTGGTTACGAATGCAGCCTTTCTAAATAACTCTTCAATATGGTATCGTATGGAGAACTAAATGTTTTTTTTGTCAATTACGAGAAGGAATCCAGTTTTCCTACCTATCTGAATAATCTTGGCTGGGATAATGCCAAGAAATTTAAATTTTCGAAACAGGAATCAAAGTGTTGTTAATTAGTCCTATAGAACAAAAATATGCGTTTTTTAATAGCTGGATTATAGAAATAGTATAACAAATCTATTGAAATCCATTGCGTTGTCGTTTTCTTTCTCTAATTTTGGAACAGATGAACAATTAACTTAAAAAGAAGCATATGGGAAACTATCAACCATTATATATTCTGCGGATTGAACATAACTACTTCGACGAAAATGTCTGCCGCGCTATCCGGTGCTATATATCCCCTTCGGTAATGAACTTGTGGCTTCGTCGCGCGCTGCTGTTTCGGCAGATTTCGATGAATGAATGGGCCATATTGTATGACAGCGAGTATACGAGCGTGGATACTCATTCCGACCTGCTCTTGCTGGAAATGGAGATAACTGACTCCACATTTATGCTATATACCCAGTGGAATGGTTTTCATCCGAATTCCGCTTATGCTTTGGAATTGTCTCCGACGGAAGATGTCGTGGACGCTGTGCAGGTCGTTACAGAGATAGGCTCGAAACGTACAACTGGTTCTGGATTTTGTCAAATCCGACTCAAAGTGACGGATGACATTTATCTGGCTGCTCGTGATGGGAAACCGAAGACTTGTACCTTGAAGTTCCATGCCTTGGAATATCGATGGGAATATTTGTTTATATTGCGCAAAGATGAAACGCTCTCCCCTGACAGATTCCTGTTGGAAGAAGAGAAAGGTAGACTTCATTTCAAACCGTTTGAATCCGTAATGGAGTATGGATACAACGTATTGCGCACTGTTTCCGAGGAAGTGGTGCCGTTACGGGAACGTTATGATTACAGACTCGCATTGGTCTCTCCTACGGGAAATGCCGGACAGAAGCAGATTGTGCAGAGACATATAAACCTGCCGGAGCTGGGCAGATTCTTTAGCGCAGAAACCGCACTGCTCAGGCAAGTATGCTACATTTGAAAAAATACAAACTAAATGTCAAAACATTAAACAGTAAAGTTTATGGCACAGATGAAAACTCCCGGCGTTTATATTGTAGAGAAGAACGCCTCCCCAAACCCAGTAGTTGAGGTTCCGACCGCTATTCCGGCTTTTATCGGTATAACCGAGAAAGCGGTGAACGGTGCGGATTCACTCCGTGGTAAACCTTGGAAGATAACGTCGATGACGGAATTCCTGCAGTATTTCGGCGGAGCGCCCGTTCTGAAATTTACTCTTTCTGTTGTGGATAAACTAAAGACGGGGGAGGAAGCGTCGTTCTATAGCATTCCTTCCATCGACGGGACAAAAATCCTGAAAGTGGATAAACCGGTAAACCTATTCTCGCTCTATTACCATATGGTGATGTTTTTCGCTAACGGAGGAAGTACATGCTACATTGTATCTACGGGCACTTATAGTGAAGGAAAGCCTATTGATAAAGAAATGGTCACGGAGGCTCTTTCCGCTTTGGAGAAGGAACGGGAGGTTACATTGGTGCTCGTCCCTGAAGCTGCCTCCACTGGTGACTGTAAGGATATCCAGCAATCGGTTATTGCCCATTGCGGCAAGATGAAGAATCGCTTTGCCATCCTCGATATACAATCGAAAGCAAAGGATAACGAACCGCAGTCGGAACAAATTGAGACTTTTCGTACGAATGTAGGCACGAACTTCCTTTCCTATGGTGCCGCATATTATCCCTGGCTCAATACCTCGGTGCTCTCCGACAAGGATATCGATGGAACGGTGATGACGTGGGACTATGCCAAAGTAACGGACGATTATTTGTCCGCTTTCTTTGATTCTGAATCCGGTTTGCTCGGTTATTTCAAGACTGTATCAGAAGAAATCGTCAAAGGGAAGAAAACCGTAATTCAGGAAAAGACGGGCGAGGACGGGAAAACTGTATTAGGAATAGACGGAAAGGCAGAAACGGAAGCAGGGGAAGTATCGCTTACTGATGATGAACTTATCGCCATGAAAAATAACCTGCACAACGTCCTGCTTCAGAATATGCCCGGCTACAGATATCTTGTGAATAAGGTAAAAACTAAGCTGAATCTGTTGCCTCCTTCTGCCGCAATGGCAGGAATTTACACGATGGTGGATAACACACGCGGCGTGTGGAAAGCACCTGCAAACGTGTCCGTAAATTGCGCGTATAGTTCGGCGGAAGATATTGATAACAGTATGCAGGAAGACTTGAACATGCCAATGGACGGTAAGGCCGTGAATGTCATCCGCACTTTTTCAGGTGAAGGAATCAAAGTGTGGGGAGCGCGTACTTTGGACGGCAATTCGCTGGACTGGCGTTATGTGAACACGCGTCGCACGATGATGTTCCTTGAAGAGTCAGTGAAGAATGTAGTCAAGGCTTACGCCTCCGAACCGAATACGGCAAACACTTGGATAAGTGTAAAGTCGAAGATAGATGATTTCTTGCGTAGCGTGTGGAAGCGTGGCGGACTGGCGGGAGCCATGCCGGAAGATGCTTACGAAGTGCATGTGGGATTGGGCGACACAATGACTGCCGATGATATGCTGAACGGTATTATGCGTGTGACGGTGCTAGTGGCAATCACCCGTCCTGCGGAATTTATCGAGATTACCTTCCAGCAGCAGATGCAGAAGAGCTAAGAGCAATTAATATTTAAAAAACAATTAAAATAAGAATATTATGGCAGACAATAATGGAGCGAGTCAGGATGCTCAGATATGGCCTATGCCTGAGTTTTATTTCAGCGTAGAAATATCGAATGTGGGAAAGATTTTCTGCAGGGAAGTGTCCGGAATCGATATAGAATCCGATGAAATAGAATATTATTCCAGCGATATACAGGGTTTTACCAAGTTGAAGATGCCGGGTTTGCATAAAAGAGGTGAGGTGACTTTGAAGAGGGTGATGTCCGAGGATGGTGAGATTTTGCGGAACTGGATAAACCAGATGAGGACGCACATCATTCAGCGTGAAAGTGTGACCATCGCTTTGCTTGACGAGAGTGGTGTTCCCGTACAGTGTTGGAAATTGACCAACGCATTGCCGGCAAAGTATACTGTGGAAAGTTACAAAGCCGATGGAAATGTCGTATTGGATACCCTTGTACTTAGTCATGAAGGGATGACACCTATATAACCATATTAAAAGTGTTGAAGCATGCTCCTAGATTCAGACACATAAAAACTTCCTGAACTATTCCATTTTACAGTGGAGTAAAAGAGAATGTTAAAAGTTTAGGAGATTAGTAAAGTTAGAGTATAAATAGATGGAATTTCCCATGACGGATTAAGCGGATAACGGATATAAAACAAGTCGTTGACTCAATTATTTTAAGTCGGCAATCCTTCAGTCATTTTTTTGGAGTAACCTCGATGTTGGAATCTGTTTTATTAGGAGAATAGTTTTTTTATTCTTAGTATTGGAAAAGTGGCAAATTTATTAGCAATATTTCTTGGAAAAGCGGCAAAAATACTTTTATTTTGTATTGGAAAAGTGGAATAATCCATATTTGAATCATATGTAAAAATGGAAATGATATGCTGAAAAGGAAGATTGACAATTATATTCGGAATTATTATGAGACGACTCGCAATGCGTTACTTATTACCGGTGCTCGCCAGATTGGTAAAACCTTTTCCATTAGAGAATTTGGAAAATCCTTTAAGAGTTTTATTGAAATAAATTTTGTGGATAACCCCGAAGCGATAGAGGTATTCAAAGGAGCAAGAAGCAGTGCTGATATACTGTTGCGCTTGTCGGCAATGGTTACCACGCCACTCATTAAGGGCGAAACGCTGATATTTTTTGATGAGGTGCAAAAATGTCCTGAAATAGTTACTGTAATCAAGTTTTTGGTTGATGAAGGTTCGTATCGCTATATCCTCAGTGGTTCGTTATTGGGTGTGGAATTGAAGAATTTACGTTCTGAACCTGTTGGCTATATGGGTGTTAAGGATATGTATCCGCTCGATTTTGAGGAATTTATTTCGTGTGTGGGCATTAATGAAAATGTAATTGCATCGTTACGTAATGCTTGGGAAGTCCGCACACCTGTTGATGGTTTTATTCATTTGAAGATAATGGAATTATTCCGGCTTTATCTTGTTGTAGGTGGTATGCCTGCAGCTGTAAGCAAGTATATTGAAAGTAATAATCTGCAAGAAGTGATGGCAGTGCAGCAGGATATAATCCGGCTTTATAAACGAGATATTGCGCAATATGATCCAAATAACAAACTCTATATTGAGGAGATTTTCAATCTAATTCCACCGGAACTTAATGCAAAGAATAAACGCTTCATTTTGAAGCGCCTGAACGAAAATGCCAAGTTCGAGCGCTATCAAAATAGTTTCTTGTGGTTAGCAAATGCGGGTGTTGCATTACCTGTCTACAATATTGAAGAGCCCAAGGTTCCATTGTTACTTGCTCGCTCACGGAACTTATTTAAACTTTTCCAAAGTGACATTGGGTTACTTGCGGCACAATATGCCGAAGGCATCCAACTGCGGATTATAACAGGCGATAAGGACATTAACTATGGTTCGATATACGAAAATGCCGTTGCGCAGGAACTGGTCGCTCATGGTATAGAGCCATACTATTACAATAATAAAAAGCGAGGTGAACTTGACTTCGTTATTGAACTTGGAGGCAACGTGCTTCCAATCGAAGTAAAATCAGGCAAAGACTATGAAATACATCGTGCTCTCTCAAATATAATGGACAGTGAAGAATACAGCCTTTCCAAAGCCGTTGTCTTCAATAATGACAACCTCCGAGTTGACGGAAAAATTATCTATGCCCCAATCTACATGGTAATGTTCCTGGAAAAAGTGAATACTGCCCCAACATACTACAAAGTAGATTTGTCCGGACTGAATTAACTGATTCATACTTTTTATACCCAAAAGGGTATAAAAATAACTACAAGACTATTCAACTTTAATATCAACTCCCTGTTTATCAGGGGTTAATTATGGCGAGGTAGGCTATTCCTAACATACAGCCGTACATGAGTCGGTTAATATTAGAATTTACTCTGAGTACAAAGATATACAGATTTATTCGACATAAGACGTTAATTATCAATTTTTTGTATCGAAGTTCACTTTCCGACAAAAGTGAAAGAAGTATCGGACTTATTAAGAGATACATGGACAAAAAAAGCCCCCGAAAAAACATTGTTTTCGAGGGCTTTTGATGTTTTGTAGATATGTCCATTTTTGAAATGAACCTATTGTTTTTGATCAATCGGCGTAGCGTCGATTGACGGGTTTGACGTGTATCTCGATACGTCTGTCGTCCAAGATTCGGCGGACGGCTTTCCATAGGGGAAGTTTTTCTACTCCGGCCAGTTTCATGGCTTCGACTATCATTGTATTCTCTACTAATTGGAGATAGTCTTCTTCCCGAAGTTCGACGTATTTATGAAGGTCTTTTTTGAGTTTCGCCATAGGTCGTAGATTGTTGAATTGTTATTTTTCACCGAAATCAGCAGGTGTTTCGCTATGGGGATGGAAAACTACCGGGAATTCTACAGCGATGACATCCTCAGCGCCCTCGACTCGCTTAAACCTATCTACCGGGAAGCCCTCCTGCTTCAACAGGCGGGCTACAAGTTGGAGGAGATCGTCGAGATTTCATACCGCAACGGTAACATGAAGAGCCGGAGTCTCGACACAATGAAGAGCCGGATTTTTCTGGCAAAACAGCAGATGCGCAAACTCATTACGCCCGATGGAGAGAAACGATAAGACCCGTGTGACGATGTCGCTGTTCGATACCCTCGTGCGTCGTCTCATCGATGCTTCGTTCCGTTTTCCCGGCGGAGAGTCGGGGCGGCGGGCGGTGGCAGGTTGTCTCGACATGCTGCGCTCCAACAACGAAGGAGAACTTTCCGACGAGCGTATCGCGGACTTCTGCATCTGTCAGGTACATGCCATCAGCCGGTTTGACGGAGGCTATCTGGCATACCGTTGGATACCGGCGCACTCCTTCGGCCCCAAAGCCCGGGAACGTTTCGCCGCCACCACACCGGTACGCCGTTATCACGAGGACCGCTGGCTTCAGGAGGCCGGACTGAACCGAGCCTCCTTGCTACTGCTGCTCAAAGACCGGCGGGAACATCCCCTGTGGCAGTTCCTCGACCCGGCATACGAGGAGGTGACCAAACAGCGGGTGGTCAACACGCCCGTGGGTTACTACGTCTGCGGCATTTCGACCCTGCTGTGGAATCCGTTCTCGGCTGCCTGCCGGAAATGCTTCCGCGCCGAGCTCTGCCGCAAGCGTACCGCCGTCCGTTATCCAGAACTCTACCGCTTGCGCCGTGAAGAAGCCGAAAGGAGGAGCCGCCCATGAAAAATGCACCCATCAATCCGTTGTCGGCGGAGTTTCTCTACGAGCTCTATGCCGCCGCCCTGCGCTACGACACCCTGTGCGGCGTGGTGGCAGAGAACATGTGCAAGGAGTACCTGCCGGACCGCAGCTTCCAGAAAATTCAGGAGGTCATCGCCAACCACTACCGCACCTACAAGTCTCCGCCGACGTATGCCACGCTCTCGCAGACCTTTCAGGGCGATTATGATGCCATCGAGCTGTTGGAGACCTTCCGTGAATACGAGGAGGAGAACACCAATACGGAATCCCTTACCGATATGCTCGAAGGCTACATCAAGGGCGTGCGGCTGCAGAAAGTCTACACCGAGGTCGGCAAGCTCTACAACCAGAACCGTCCCGACAAGGCCGAGACGTTGCTCGCCGAATATGCCGGGTGGCTCTCGTCGTTCACGCTCCGCACCACGGCGTTCGTGGACGTGGCGAAAACTTTTCGGGAGCGTTTCGAGCATAACCGCCGCAGGGAAGCCGAGAGCCGTGAAAACCGCCTGCCGCAGGTGTGCCGCTTCTACATCCCGTACCTCGATGCCCTGAACGGCGGCCGGAACCTCCGGGGGCAACTAACCTGCTTTTTAGCATCGACGGGGGTGGGCAAATCACACCTTGCCAAGCACATCGGTATCCGTGCCGACATAGATGACGGCCTGCACGTGTTGCACTACCAGTTGGAAGGTTCCGAGCAGGAGGCATTGGATGCCTATTCGGGCGGTATGATTTCCCGCAATGCCTATTACTTCGAGCAGGGAAAGATTTCCGAGAGGGAGTTCAAGCATTTCGAAGAACTGGTAATGAACTATGCCGGTAGTATCACGGTGCGTTCGTTCCCGCGTTTCGCCGCCCGCATCTCGACGATGGACATCAAGAACGGTATTGCCGAATACCGCAAAATCAACGGCTACTCGCCCGATGTGGTCATCGTGGACTCGATGGATCTGCTGACCGACGCCACCCGCCGACAATGGGGTGCCGAACATGAACGCTCCAAGCGCATCGCCGTGGCGAACGACCTCAAAGACTTGGCGGCGGACGAGAACGTGTGGATGGTGGTGACCTACCAGAGTACCATCGAGGACCGGGACTGGCTCAACAACGAGCGGAACGTACTTACGGAATACAACTGTTCGGAAGCGAAGGGCCTGGCACGCCCCTGCACGCATCTGATCTCTCTAAACCAGTCATCGGCCGAGCGGAAAGAGTGCCTGATGCGCCTGCATGTAGCCAAGAGCCGGTTCTTCCGGAAGGGAGACACCATCAAAATTGCCACCGACTACGACAACGAGGTGTTCTATGATCCGCAGCGGTCGATGAGTTTAACGCAAGAAATGTAAGTTTCTTGCGTTTTTCATTGAATTACAGCAAAAAACGGTTTGGCAGTTTAGTTAATGTTATTAAATATAATGTTTGAAAGGCAATACACCGGTTTTGATATCTTTCCCCGCAGTGAGGATTTCCCCGATAGAATCAGCGAATTTCAATGTGACAGGAATACCGTCTCCATATATACAAGCATTGTAATTTAACTTTGTCAAACCTAATATATCCTTACAAACTACTTCAATATCTGCTTCTCCTCTGGTTACGGCTATGTCAATTGGATTCGGCGTCTCTAAACCAATCTGAGTTTTGAATCTGGGGATAAATCCTTTTGTCCAAAGAAATGCTTTTCTATCATCATATTGTAACATCATTCCTCTGGGGACACAATACGAATATTGCCGATACAGCTTAAAAGTACTATTTTCCCTTATTCTTACTCCGATGATTTTTGACTTACCCGCAACAGCGTCTTCAAATCCAGCCCACTCCGGATCATCAAAGAATGTTTTTGCGTGGATAAAAATTTCATTGGGATAACATTCAAAGCGATTGTAATATGCTTCTAAAGATTGAGATACGACTTCAAAAGCATCTTGCTGTGAAAGATGAAATTCGCCGGTAGTAGGATTCCACCAAGGACCAACATTTCCCCTGAAAACCATTCCATCGCCTGAATCAAGAAACATCTGAGCTGCACAACAAGCATTTTTGTTCTTTGCATCGCTTTCTGTTTTCTTATATACTAATCCCAGATAACAAACTCCATCTCGAATCTCTCCAAGTTTCCACGGAAGACCACCTAATTTATAATAAAGGGTATTAGATATGTTCCATGCTTTAGCTGTATCAAACTTCTTTTCTTCCTCAATTTGTTTATCGGTTAATAAATTTTCATAAGCTATTTTACTTTCCCGAATTATTTGAGTGACGATTTTTGAAGATAATATTTTAGCTTTTAGCTGATTATGAAAATTAACTTCAAACTCATAAGCCTCACGAAGAGCATCTTTTTCCTCTTGGAAAAACAAGTCTAATTGGGTCGAATTCCGTTCATTCTTCTTTAACCCAATATTAATACTATCCTCTGATTTGGGAATTTTTGAATTAGGCCTACCGTATTTATAAATATCTTCCGGTATTACGACAAACCACACATCCACAGGCATTTCTTCATGTTCAGTATACTTTATTAAGGGGAGAACATATAGGTTTACCAAGTTATGAACTCGTTGATGAGAATCCGTGTATTTTAGGTATTCATCAATATCCTTTTGCTTAACATCAAGTTGAATAATATTATCAAAATTGATCGATATGCCGAAAGTAGATTCTAATCCTGGAAAACTGGGTCGGGCAATTGATAAATCGCTATTAACAATAGGACCATGTATCCTTTTCAGGTAATCAATCATCTTTCCCCTTAAGTTGGACGAACCGATGATACCGATATTTTTAACACCTTTAATCCTTTTATGATCAAAGGGACCAAAAAGCATTAAACCATCCCGAGGATCAATGGCTGTTTGTCCATTGCCGAATGTCAATGATGGCTCACTGATATATTTGAGAGTAGGTTCAATCATTTATTTCCTCCGCAGTTAAATCTTCGTAATAATCTTCTATTTTATCAACACTCATTTTAGCATTCGGATCTATATATCCCTTTTCACTAATAAACATTTCCGGCCATTCTTTCATTGTAAATTTCTCCTTCTGCATCGTTACCTGAATGCTTATTTCTCCATTTTTATTCTTTAGGCGTTGAATAAATGCAAGAAACAAATCCCTCCATGCTTCATTAAAAAGACCTTTTCCTTTTTTTCTTCTAAAAGAATGTTGCTTCTTTTCATCTTCAATTAATTGCATCCCATCCGACGTAAACAGAAGGTGAGATTTAAGAGAAAATCCAATAAAAGGAAATAATGTTGGTTGAAGGGAAACTCCATAATGCCAAAATCCTGCTCCGCGCATTTCTCCTAATAGAGCTTTTGCCTTTTTCCTCGTACTTGCTGGATAGGTAAACTTTACTTTCGTAATTTTATCATATTTCGGGAGGAAATAAGCTAATCTTTTATTCGACATCTCATGCTTCCATAAGCCTGTACGTCTGAATAGATTTGCAATTACGCAATATATCAGCCTCTTAAAGTGATTCTCAACATCCCTATGTTGGGGAAATTTATCAGAACAGAACCCATCCAAAATATTAGTTAGAGAAAATGTGAAAGAGTGTTCAGGCCTAACTTCAATCGTCTCATTATCTCTTTGAACGAAAAAATTCAGATTTCCGTCAAATGAAGAAATGCAGTTAGATAACAAACTAATTGGAATCTCTTTATTCGAGTCCCTGATGGCTTTAGCTTGTGCTGCATTTGTAAATTGATACATGTAGAACTTATCCGGCATTTCTGCAATTGACCACCACGAAGTATAATAACGCTCTTTATGGGTTATAATTGAACAATTGGAAATATATTCATTTTCATACCATTCTGAAAATGAGGACTTCTGATTGTCTAAATTACATGGGATATTGTCTTTCTCTAACTTTTTAAGTAATTGTTTCAAGCCATCTGCCCAGTTATTATTAAAAGGAATATGGTTAATATTAGGTAATCCTATCGCTAAATTATAGTTAGAATCATCTATATGCAGAGGTATAATAAAATCCTGTAATCTATTTTGTACTGCAATGCTTTTTGCATATTCCAACTCATCCTCAATGCCTTGCCGGAGTATGCCATCGGTAGTTATAATATTTTTTGAATAAACGAACAAAACTTTTATCGAGTGATCCAGAGCTTTTTGAATGGTCGCCCAAAAACGCTCTCCACCCAGTAACCCTTCTTTATCGATCCAAACCTTATATCCTAACATCTCCAATCGGGAAGCAATCCAAATGGAAAAATCGTTATCTGCTGGTGTCGCATGACTTATAAATATCGTATCTCTCATAACCTATCTTTCAGTATCAATAAATCCTGTTTCTTTACTGCCTTGCTCCGACAATTTTTTATAATAATTCTGTCATATATACAGGCAAGCAAAAAATATCCGTGTCTTTCTTTAGATCTTTGGTATAGAGAAGATACCTGTGAAGGATTCTTTCCGAAAATTTTTGCTGGAATTTATCGAGGGATTTGTGTGAGTTATATCCGGAAGATTTAACTTCGATAGGGCATATCTTGTCTTTACGCGAAAGTAGGAAATCTATTTCATAACAGCGGATGGTTTTATTCTCTTCCTCATCTTTTACTATCTCCTCCTTAAATGTATAGTAAAAAAGTTCATTGCCTGCGCTCTTCAACATTTGGGCTATGGCGTTCTCATATACATATCCCAAATCTGTACTGAGTTTATCGGAAAGGAGTTTCCGGTATATCACATTCTCCGTATAGTCGCGGTCCATGAAAGCAAGCGTAACGAACAATCCCGTATCGGCAAGAAACATCTTGAAATAGTCGTAATCGGCATGAAGAGAGAATCCCACACTGGGATCATTCGCATGATAGGCAAAGTTTACCGTCATGGAATCAGACATATCCATCAATAACTCACTGAGCCGGGCGGCTGTCGCATTCTCGATCACACTTCCTACCTTATAGCGTGTCGTATTGCGAGAGAGTTCTGCCGGAATCGAGATAAACAAACGCGAAGCACGTCCTGTCGGATCGATTTTACGGAAATCATCAATATACAGTTCGAGAATGTTCCTTTTTACCGCATCTATAGCTGAAAAATCATTCGATTCAAGGTACGCATTTACAGCCTGCGGCATACCGCCGATAAGCATGTACAGACGGAAATAGCGCATAAGATCACGATTGACGGCATCTCCCAGAGACTTAAAATTTTGATACGAGTATCGGATCAACTCATAGGTCTGAGGCTTATCGATAGCCCATAAGAACTCTTCGTAGTCCAGTGGATACATCGCAATGCGAGTTTCTTCGCTCGGAATCACGATCCCCTTCACATTTTTTTTGATGGAAAGAAGGGAACCGGTTTCTATATAGTCATATCGGTGGTCTTTTACAAGGTGTTTGATTGCCTGCCGGGCAGGAGGATATAGTTGTACTTCATCGAAAACGATGACTGATTTCCGTTCATGCAGCGACACGTTGAATAGTGACTGAATCCGCAGGAAAAAGTAATTCAGATCCGAAATATGGGAAAATAGTTCTTTGACCGCATCATCCGCTATCGAAAAATCGATGATAATATAGGATTTATACTCCTGGCGTGCAAACTCTTCGGCAATAGTTGATTTGCCGATTCGACGCGCACCTTTTATCAAAAGTGCCGTTTGTCCATCACTTTCCTGCTTCCATCGGAGCATTCTTTCATAGATCTTACGCTTAAATATTTTCTCGGGCATACTTTACAACTTTTATTCTCTGCAAAGATAAGTGTTTTGCAGAAAATAAGAAAATGTTTTAATTGTATTTTGTCGGAAAACGCAAAATGTTTCGGTGGTAATTTGCCGAAAAATAGAGAATCTCACTCGAAAGAGAAATAAAAGACGGTGTTTGCCAACCCATCGCCCCCGCTGCGGCTATTTCTTTATATGTACACCGTTCAGCCACGGACATGTACTTCTCTTTTACTTCGAGGAGCAGTTGGTTTTTCTTGAGGTACTCGCTGGAGGCGGATTCAAAACTCTGGGTTTCGTTGTTCCAGCATTTGTAAGCTCCGGTGATATTGACGACCCGTGGGATGCGGGTGTAACCGGTCTTGTAGAAAATCATTTCCAGTTTGACCATTTTGGGGTCCTGGGGTCCTTGCGACCTTTGAATGTGATCGAACAATACATATCGTTAATTTTTTAGTGGCTCATGTATTCCTGCCGGTTCCCTACATGGGAGCCTACATAAGAATAGAACTATCCACCGTATTCGGGTGAGAACGAAGGTAATCCGTTACCCGAAAAATCAATTAACTTGTTGATATGTAGCTGTTTTAGTCTATGCGGATTTTGACTTTATTGGAGTTGGAAAATCCTTCCGTCTGTTTATTATACCCTTTTGGGTATAATTTAAGAAGTTGATGTGAGTTCTTCGAATTCACATTGTTTTATATAAGATGATACAATACTTCGTTAAATTGATGGAGAAAGAAGAGGGATGCTTCTGATGGAAGAGGTGGCTTCTCTTTTCTGTGCAAAAAAAAATAAAAAAAGAGAAGAACGCTTGCATGTTAACAATATTGTTAATATGTTTGCGCTAACAATATTGTTAAACTGGATTGTTTATTGTATAGATATGGAGAATAAGAACAAGGAACAGGACATATTAAGGGCCGCCGAACAGGAATTTCTACAGAAAGGCTATGATGGAGCTAAAACAGTTTCCATTGCACGGGCGGCAGGAGTCACGCATGCTATGTTGCACTACTATTTCCGGACAAAGGAGAATCTGTTTAACCGGGTATTTGAAGAAAAACTGAAGTTAATGTCTGAATCTATCATCAATGTTTTTTCAGAATCCAGGTTGCCTTTGCTGGAGCGGATTCGGACGGGAATGGAAAGACATTTTGATTTTATGGTGCAAAATCCGGATTTGCCCCGTTTTGTTATCAATGAAATTGCTTCCAACCCGGAACGCAGGGATTTGATAGGAAAACGGATTGAGGCGGTTACGCATATAGCCATGCATAGTTTGCAGTTAGAGCTGGACCACATGGCAGAGAAGGGACTCGTGGAGAAAATGTCCGTGATGGATTTAATTATAGATATTATGTCATTGAACGTATATGTGTTTATTGCTTATCCAATGATAGAGACTTTTGTTTTGAATGGTCAGGACAGGGAGGCTTTTTTTGCTTCCCGGAAAAAGGAGAATGTGGAAATCATTATGCGTAGATTAAAAAAAGAATAAGGTGATGAAACGATGTTTTTTCTATATATGTGGAATGCTTTATGCCGCATGTCTGCATGCACAGACCTTGACTTTGGATGAATGTCAGAAACTGGCACAGGAGAACTATCCGTTGATACAGCAGTATGAATTGGTGAAGAAGTCTACGGATTACTCGGTCTCCAATGCAAGAAAGGCTTATTTACCTCAGTTTGCTCTTTCCTTACAGGCGACCTATCAATCGGACGTGCCGGGATTTCCTGATTCCTTTCAAAAGATATTTTCTCAGTCGGGCATCAATTTAACCGGTATCAATAAAGACCAGTATAAAGCGACATTGGAGGTAAACCAGTCTATTTGGGACGGTGGAAACAGCCGGGTGCGTAAACAGATAGCCGAGGCCGGTGGAGAGGTGGACCGGAAGGAAGTAGAGGTGGAAATGTATGCCATCCGCAAACAGGTGAATGAACTTTATTTCGGACTTTTACAGTTGGATGACCAGATAGCGATACAGCAGTTAACGCAATCTCTGCTACAAAGCAATTATGAAAAAGTGAAATCATATCTTGCTAACGGAGTGGCCATGCAAAGCGATTTGGATGCCGTGAAAGCGGAGATGTTACAGGTAAAACAATCTATTATACAGTTGGAATCGACGAAAGTGGCTTACAGGCAGATGCTTTCTATATTTATAGGACGGTCGGTGAGCGATAAGGACCAACTCTCCAAACCTTCCCGGCAGGAAACCGGAGCTCCGGAGATATTTCGTCCGGAATTACAATGGTTCGCTTCCCAACGCTCTCTGCTAGAGAAACAGGAAAAGCAGATTGCCGCTTCTCTTCGTCCGCAGTTGGGACTCTTTGCGCAAGGATATTATGGAAATCCGGGATTGAATTTTATGCATAGTATGATGGTGGATGAGTGGTCGTGGGATTATATGGTAGGAGTGAGGTTGCAATGGAATTTCGGAGGATTATATACTCGTAAGAATGATTTGCAGAAACTGAAAATAGCCCGTCAGCAGGTGGACAATCGTCAGCAGGTATTTCTCTTTAATACCTCCTTGCAGACGGCTCAGGAGCAAAATAATATTTTGCGTTTGGAAAAAGTGTTGAATGAGGATGAGGAGATTATTACTTTGAAACAGTCCGTACGTAAGGCTGCCGAATCGAAATATGACAACGGAGTGATTGATATTTCTTCTTTGTTAAGGGATATTACGGCTGAGAATCAGGCCATGACGGCAAAGTCATCTCATGAAATAGATTTGCTGAAAGAAATATACGAATGGAAATATATTACAAACAATTAAATTTATGAAATACATTCAATGGATAATAGGTTGTTCGCTTTTGTTTGCCGGGTGTGGCAATCGTGAACATTTTGATGCGACCGGAACGTTCGAGGCTACCGAAGTCATTGTTTCCAGCGAAGGGGCCGGAAGGATTCTTTCTTTCGATGTGGAGGAAGGCAGCCTGATTGAGGCGGGACAGGTAGTGGGAGTCATCGATACGGTGCAGTTGTATCTGTCGAAGTTGCAATTAGGAAAGAATCGTTCGTCGGTGGAGAGCAGTCGGCCGGATGTTTCTTTGCAGATAGCTGCGTTGAAGGAACAAATCGCTAAGCAGAAAATAGAGCAGAGGCGTATAGAGAATCTGTTGAAAGACGGTGCGGCTACTACCAAGCAACTCGATGATGTGAATTCGGCAATAGCTGTATTGGAGAAACAATTGAAGGCGCAGATGTCCTCTTTGCATAACAATGTCACAAGTTTGAATGAGCAGAGTTCTTCGTTGGAAATACAGATGGCGCAGTTGGACGACCGTTTGCAGAAGTGCCGGATAGCATCGCCCATTACCGGGACTGTACTGGCCAAATATGCTGAGGCCGGAGAGCTGGCGACCGTGGGACGTCCGTTAATGAAAGTGGCTGATGTGGAACATCTGATATTGAGGGCCTATATCACTTCGGCTCAGTTGGCTGAACTTAAAATTGGGCAGGAAGTGGAGGTGACCGCTGATTTTGGAGGAGAACATACGAAATCCTATAAAGGGGTGATTAACTGGATTTCTCCGAAAAGTGAGTTTACTCCGAAGAGCATCCAAACCCGTGATGACCGGGAGAATCTGGTCTATGCCATAAAAATAGCCGTCGATAATGACGGGTATATAAAAATAGGAATGTACGGAGAAGTAAAGTTCTGAGAAATGGAAACTGCGATAAAAGTAGAAGGTATTACAAAGAGCTATGGTTCCTGCGTTGCATTGAAGGGGGTCTCTTTTGATGTGGAGAGGGGAGAACTGTTCGGGCTTATCGGACCGGATGGAGCAGGGAAGACTTCCTTGTTCCGGATTCTGGCTACCTTGTTGCTGGCCGATGAAGGAACGGCCCAACTGAACGGTATGGATGTAGTGCGTGATTACCAGCGCATCCGCCGGGATGTAGGTTATATGCCGGGACGTTTTTCTCTTTATCAGGATTTGAGCGTTGAAGAGAATCTATCGTTCTTTGCCTCTTTGTTCGGAGTGGATATGGAAAGGAACAAACATTTTATTGAAGATATTTATAGTCAGATAGAACCTTTTAAACACCGTAGGGCAGGGAAACTTTCGGGTGGAATGAAGCAGAAACTGGCTCTTTGTTGTGCATTGATACATAAACCTTCCATTCTATTCCTGGATGAACCGACTACGGGTGTCGACCCTGTTTCGAGAAAAGAGTTCTGGCAGATACTGACCCGTCTTAAAGAAGAAGGTATCACAATGATGGTATCGACGCCTTATATGGACGAAGCCATGCTTTGCGACCGGATGGCCATGTGCAACGAAGGACGCTTCCTGACAATTGATACTCCCGCGGGCATTATTGCCGGCTATCCCTACCGGTTGTGGGCTTTGTCGGGAAAGAAAATGCACGGTTTGTTGCGCTGTGCCCGCGAATATCCCGGCGTGCAGTATGCCTATACTTTTGGCGAGGTGCATCATCTTGTCTTTAAAGAAAAAAATGCGGAGGTGGATGCTTTTCGGGATTATTTGGCGCAGCAAGGATTCGAAGATGTCGAACTGAAGCCGGATGTTGCCGGTATTGAAGATTGCTATATGGCTTTAACGAATGATACGGAAGATGGAAGAGGTAATTAAAGTAGAAGAATTGACGAAGCGTTTCGGAGCCTTCACGGCGGTAGACCATATCTCTTTTACGGTGGAGAAAGGGGAGATATTCGGCTTTCTTGGCGCAAACGGCGCAGGGAAAACCACAGCCATGCGGATGCTCTGCGGACTGAGCAAACCCACTTCGGGCAAAGGAACGGTGGCCGGATTCGATATCATGACACAAGCTGAGCAGTTGAAACGGTGCATCGGATATATGAGCCAACGCTTTTCGCTTTATGATGATTTGACTGTGGAAGAGAACATACGTTTGTTTGCCGGTATCTACGGATTGTCTTCCGGATTGATGGAGGAGCGGAAGAATGAACTTTTAAAGACGCTGAACCTGGAATCGGAACGTACGGCGTTGGTACGGTCTCTGCCTTTAGGATGGAAACAGAAACTTTCGTTTTCGGTTGCCATTCTTCACCGTCCGCGTATTGTTTTTCTGGATGAACCGACGGGAGGAGTGGACCCGAATACAAGGCGCCGTTTTTGGGAATTGATTTACGAGGCGGCAGAGAAAGGCATCACGGTGTTTGTAACGACTCATTATATGGATGAAGCGGAATATTGCAACCGGGTGTCCATGATGGTTGACGGAAAAATCAAAGCGCTGGATACGCCTAAAAATTTGAAACAGCTGTTCGGAGTGGCTACTATGGATGAAGTGTTTTACCAATTAGCCCGAACGGCGAAAAGAGGAGAGTCATGAACGGATTTGTCGCTTTTATACGCAAAGAGTTTTTCCATATCTTCCGGGATAAACGGACGATGCTGATAGTGCTGTGTATGCCGGTGGTACAAATCGTACTGTTTGGTTTTGCCTTGTCTACGGAGATACATAATGTGAACCTGGTGATGTTGGCTCCCGAACGTACGGAGATGGTAAGGCAGTTAGCCGAACAGATAGATGCCAACGATTATTTTACCTTCCGGCGATTCGTTACTTCGTCGGAAGAGGCGAATGAGGCTTTGCAATCCGGTGAGGCTGATATCGTGCTTGTCTGGGAACAGGGCTTTGAAAAGAACCTGTTCGCTTCGGGAAAGAAGGCGGAGATACAAATCATTACGGATGCCTCCAATCCTATGTCGGCACAGATGGGGATGGGCTATTTGCAGTCGGTGCTCTCCGGCTTCTTTAGTGGCCGGCAGCAGATAGCTTCTCCGCCGGCTGTGCAACTGAACTTGCGCATGCTGTATAATCCCCAGATGAAGAGTGCCTATAACTTTGTTCCGGGTATTATGGGGCTGATTTTTATTATTGTGTGTGCGGTGATGACCTCCGTGTCGATTGTGCGGGAAAAAGAAACCGGCACCATGGAGGTGTTGCTGGTTTCGCCTGTGAAACCCATTCATATTGTGCTGGCTAAAATGATTCCCTATTTTACGGTCTCATGTATCAATCTGGGCACCATTCTTTTATTGGCTTACTTTGTATTGGAAGTGCCCATGGAAGGTGGATTGATAGGACTGTGTGTGGTATCGTTCTTTTATATCTTTTTATCCCTGGCTTTGGGATTGCTTATATCCACTTTGGTCGATAAGCAGGTAACGGCCATGTTGCTGTCCATTATGTTGCTGATGCTTCCGGTAGTTATGTTGTCCGGTATGTTGTTCCCGATAGAGAATATGCCCGGAATTCTGCAAGGACTGTCCTGCATCGTTCCGGCCCGCTGGTATATTTCGGCTGTGCGGAAGCTGATGATAGAGGGATTACCCTTTCATGCGGTGTGGATGGAAGCTTTGATTCTGTTCGGAATGTCGAGTGTGTTAATCGGTGTGGCTTTGAAAAAATTTAAAAAACGGTTGGAATAATGAGTGCGCTGAAATATTTATTGGAAAAAGAGTTCAAGCAGTTCAAAAGGAATGCATTTATGCCGCGTATGGTGCTTGCCTTTCCTTTGATGGTTATGTTCGTGCTACCTTGGGTGGCTACGTTGGATGTCCGCCATATTAATATAGGTATAGTGGATAACGACCATTCCGCAGCTTCCGCGCGGTTGATTCATCGGGTGGCGGCTTCCGATTACTTTACTTTGCAGCGTGTGACGGAAGATTATCCTTCGGTATTGGAACAGGTAGAGAAGGGAAATACGGACATTGTACTGGAAATACCGGAACGGTTTGAACGGAACATGGAAGAGGGACAACCCCTGCCGTTACAGATTAGCGCCAATTCGGTAGACAATATGAAAGGAACCATGGGCAGTAACTACCTGCAGCAGATTATTACGGAGGATATAGCTCAGGAAAATGCTTCGCGCGGAAGAGAACAAACGGAACCGGGTGTTTCCGTTTCTGTTTTGAACCAATACAATCCGACGCTGAATTACCGGCACTTTATGATTCCTGCCTTGATGGTGGTTCTGGTTATTATCGTGTGTGGTTTTCTTCCGGCTTTGAATATAGTAGGTGAAAAGGAGGCCGGAACCATAGAGCAAATCAATGTTACGCCGGTGAGCCGGATGGAGTTTATACTAGCTAAACTGATACCTTACTGGCTCATCGGATTGGTTGTGCTGACGCTTTGCTTTATCATGGCATGGGCTGTATATGGGCTAGTACCCGTCGGCAGCTTTTGGATGTTGTATGGAATCTCTATCCTGTTTATTTGGGTAATGTCCGGCATCGGCCTCATTGTATCGAATTATTCGGCAACGATGCAGCAAGCCATGTTTGTTATGTATTTCTTTATCATGATATTCATGCTGATGAGCGGATTATTTACTCCAGTCCAGTCTATGCCGGACTGGGCAAAAGGAATCAGCGCTTGCGTTCCGCCCCGCTATTTTATCGAAGTGATGCGGGATGTGTATCTGAAAGGAAGTACTTTTGCTCAACTCTATCCAAATTATCTGATGATGGGTGGCTTTCTTGTCCTATTCAATACCTGGGCCATCATTAGTTATAAGAAACAACAGTAAATCAGGGGAATTTCTTCTTTAAAAAGTGCTATCTCGTCACATACTATGTTAGACTGAATAACATTAAGAGTTATTTTTGTAACTCTTAATGTGGCGAGCGCTAACTCTTAATGTGGCGGATGATACTTCCTAATGCTATATTTATGCAACTAAATTGCAAAAGAACTCTAATACTTTTATTTTATAGAAGAGAAAAGAATGTAAAATAAAAATAAATCCTATCTTTGCACCCGACAACCATAAAGAATGAAATGAAAAGGAGGCGTCACATAGCTTATGTATTGATGGCAGTTTGCATGGTAATGCTTACGGCTACGATTATTCCGCACCATCACCATTTCAATTTTATTTGTTTACTACACGACCAGGTACCTTGTGAACAATCTTGTTCTTGCTGCAGTGAGAAGGGATGTTGTGATATGACTCATCACCATTCTTTACCCGACCAGTGTAAGGACGGTTGCGTGACGAAATTTTATTGTTCCGTACCTCCATCCGGAATGGATGTTCTACCTTATTTCCCGTTGGTAACCATTCTCTATTCAATGGCTGATATCTTGAAACTTGGTATGCCGGATGAATCGGTTAATGAGTTTTTCCCTTATATAGAATCCCTTCATAGTCTTACCGTACAACGTACGGATGGGCTTCGTGCACCTCCGTGTGCTTAAATTTCTCCCCCCCCTATCTACTTTTATATGTAGAGTCTTAGAGTCTTCCGGAAACAGAGGATGGAATGACTGAGGATTAAAATAAGCTTGTAGTGAACCAACTACCTGCTATTTCCTTTATTAATAGTAAATTTAAACTGAAATTATGAAGAAAATATATCTATGGGGTGCTTTTGCAGGTGCCTTGTTATTATCGGTTTCTTGTAGCAATGGTAATGCACACGAGGGACACAATCATGGAACAGAAGAGCATGCGGAACACGCTCATGCTGAGGGCGAACATAATCATGACGGTCATAACCATGAGGCGGAAGGTCACGACCACGAACATGAAGCAGGGGAACACAACCACGGACAGGAAGCCGGAGAAGGGCATTCCGATGAAATTATTCTTCCGCCTGCAAAGGCTAAAGCTGCAGGAGTGGTAGTGGAAACGATTCAGCCTAAAGCTTTCCGTCAGGTAATCCCTACCAGCGGACAAGTACAGGCAGCCCAAGGAGATGAAGCAACAGTCGTAGCGAATGTGGCTGGTATGGTTTCATTCGGCTCTTCCATTACCGATGGAATGAGTGTGGGAAAAGGAGCAAGTCTGTTAACCATATCTACCAGCCGGATGGCTGACGGAGACCCGGCTCAACGGGCTAAAATTGCTTACGAAACAGCCAAACAGGAGTTTGAAAGAGCTTCTAAGCTGGTTGAAAATAAAATTGTTTCGGCAAAAGAGTTTGCCACCATCAAGCAAACTTACGATAATGCAAAGTTAAGTTACGAGGCATTAGCCGCTCAATCGAGAGGACTTGGCCGTCAGGCTATTGTGGCTCCGATTGGAGGTTATGTGAAGAATTGCCTGGTAAAAGAAGGCGATTATGTAACCGTTGGACAACCGTTGGTGAGTATTACTCAAAACCGCCGTTTGTATTTGCGTGCGGAAGTATCGGAGAAATATTATAAGTATTTGAGTCAGATAAAGTCGGCCAACTTTAAAACTCCTTATGATGACCGGGTGTATGAGTTGGATGACTTGCACGGCAGGGTTTTATCTTTTGGTAAGGCTACCGATGCTTCTTCCTACTTTATACCGGTAACTTTCGAATTCGATAACCGAGGAGAAATCATTCCCGGCTCGTTTGTAGAGATTTATCTTTTATCGAACGAAATGCCGGATGTAATGGTGTTGCCGAAAACCGCTTTAACGGAAGAACAGGGCTTATTCTTTATCTATTTGCAGTTAGATGAAGAAGGTTATAAGAAACAAGAGGTGACTTTAGGTGCGGATAACGGGAAAGAAGTGCAGATTCTTTCGGGATTGAAAGCAGGTGATAAAGTGGTGACGAAGGGCGCTTACCAGGTGAAACTGGCTTCTGCTTCCAATGCGATTCCGGCGCACAGTCATGAACATTAATAGGATGGATTATGCTGAATAAAATTATACGTTTTTCGCTGCATAACCGAATCCTTATTTTGGCGGCAGCAATGTTGTTGTTGGTCGGGGGTACTTATACGGCTTACCATACGGAAGTGGATGTGTTTCCCGATTTGAATGCACCGACAGTGGTGATTATGACGGAGGCCAATGGTATGGCGGCCGAAGAGGTGGAGCAACTCGTTACATTCCCGGTAGAAACTGCCGTGAACGGCGCCACGCATGTACGTCGCGTACGTTCGTCGTCTACCAATGGTTTTTCGGTGGTTTGGGTAGAGTTCGATTGGGGTACGGATATTTACCTGGCCCGTCAGATTGTATCGGAGAAATTAGCTATTGTGGGTGAAGAGCTTCCCGAGAATGTAAGTAAACCCACTTTAGGTCCTCAGTCTTCTATATTGGGAGAGTTGTTGATTATCGGTCTGACGGCCGACAGCACTTCCATGCTTGATTTACGTACACTGGCCGACTGGACCATTCGTCCCCGTTTGCTTTCTACCGGTGGGGTAGCCCAAGTAGCTGTGTTAGGTGGCGATATTAAGGAATACCAGATATCACTCGACCCGGCCCGTATGAAGCATTACGGTGTTACGTTGGATGAGGTGATGACAGTAACACGCGGCATGAACCGCAACGCCAACGGCGGAGTGCTCTATGAATATGGAAATGAATACATTGTACGGGGCGTGTTGTCTACACATAATGTAGATGAATTGGCTCGTGCGGTGGTGAAAACAGTGAATCAGGTGCCTGTTTTGCTGGAAGATATAGCAGATGTAGGGATTGGGGCACAGCAACCTAAGTTAGGTACGGCTTCCGTAGAGGGAAAACCTGCCGTATTGATTACGATAACCAAACAACCCAAAACTGGTACCATTGAATTGACGGAGAAGTTGGATAACTCGATGAAAGAGTTGCAACAAAATCTTCCGAAAGATGTGAAAGTCTCTACCGATATCTTCCGTCAATCGCGATTTATCGAGAGCTCTATCGGGAATGTGAAAGATTCCCTTTATGAAGGCGCTATATTCGTAGTCATTGTATTGTTCCTCTTTTTGGCGAATGTACGTACTACCCTTATTTCGTTGATTACGCTTCCGCTTTCGTTGGTGGTTTCTATCTTGGTGCTTCACTTTATGGGGCTAACCATTAATACGATGAGTTTGGGTGGTATGGCTATTGCCATCGGCTCGCTGGTAGATGATGCCATTGTTGACGTGGAGAATGTGTGGAAACGGTTGAGGGAGAACCGGATGCTTCCGGAAAATGAACGCCTTTCTATTAAAGAAGTGGTGTTTAATGCCTCCAAAGAGGTGCGTATGCCTATTTTGAATTCCACCTTAATTATTATTGTGAGTTTTGTGCCGTTATTCTTCCTTACGGGAATGGAAGGACGTATGTTGGTGCCGTTAGGTATTGCTTTCATTGTGGCGCTGTTTGCCTCCACGGTGGTGGCTCTAACCCTGACTCCTGTGCTTTGCAGTTATCTGTTGGGTAAGAAGAAGGGGAACGGAATGCTTAAGGAGAGTTTCGTTGCTGTTTGGCTACGTAAATATTATTCGGTAGCGCTGGAATGGGCTTTGGCACATAAACGAATCGTATTGGGTAGTACCGTTGCGCTGTTTTTGGTCGCCTTAGGATTTTTCTTTACGTTAGGACACAGTTTCTTGCCTTCATTTAATGAAGGTTCCTTTACCATTAACGTCAGCTCCTTACCGGGAATCTCTCTGGAAGAAAGCGATAAAATGGGAGAGCGGGCCGAAGAGTTGTTGATGACGATTCCGGAGATTCAGACAGTAGCCCGTAAAACCGGACGTGCCGAGCTGGATGAACATGCTTTAGGGGTGAATACCTCTGAAATAGAGGCGCCGTTCGAATTAAAGGACCGTTCACGTAAAGCTCTTACGGAAGAAGTGCGGGCCAAGTTATCGACCATCACCGGTGCTAATATAGAAATAGGCCAGCCTATCAGTCACCGGATAGACGCCATGCTTAGCGGTACGAAAGCCAGCATAGCTATTAAACTGTTTGGCACGGATTTAAATAAAATGTTTGCCGTAGGTAATCAAATAAAAGATGCCATAAGCAGCGTGGAAGGAATCGCCGATTTAAATGTGGAACAGCAGATAGAACGTCCCGAACTCAATATTGTTCCGAAACGTGAAATGCTTGCCAAATACGGAATCTCTTTACCAGAGTTCCAAGAATTCGTTAACGTGAACATGGCCGGCGAGATTGTGTCCCAGGTATACGATGAGGGAAAAGCCTTTAATCTGGTTGTCCGTACGAAAGATGAAAGCCGGAATGAAATGGAGAAAATACGTAATCTGATGATTGATGCCGGAGATAAGAAGGTTCCTTTGCATTATGTGGCCGAAGTACGTTCAACGATGGGTCCCAACACGATTAGCCGTGAAAATGTAAAGCGTAAAATTGTTATTTCTGCCAATACCTCAGGACGCGATATACGCAGTGTGGTGAATGATATTCAAGAGCGGGTATCCAAGCAAATAACGTTGCCTGAGGGGTATCATATAGAATATGGCGGACAATTTGAAAGTGAACAGGCGGCTTCGCGGACGCTATTCTTTACTTCCATTATGTCTATATTCGTCATCTTCCTCTTACTCTATTCCGAATTCAGGAATATGGCACAGAGTGGAATTATTCTGATAAACTTGCCGTTAGCCCTGATTGGCGGTGTGTTTGCTTTGGTCCTTACTACGGGTGAGGTCAGTATTCCGGCCATTATCGGTTTAATCTCTTTGTTTGGTATTGCTACGCGTAACGGTATGCTGCTAATCTCTCATTATAACCAGTTACGCAGCGAGGGTTTTGGCTTGCATGAAAGTGTGATAAGAGGTTCGTTAGACCGCTTGAATCCGATATTGATGACGGCTCTTTCTTCGGCTTTGGCTATGATACCGTTGGCCATCAATGGCGATTTGCCCGGAAATGAAATCCAGAGTCCGATGGCTAAAGTAATATTGGGAGGTTTATTAACCTCCACATTCTTGAACGGATTTATAATTCCGATTGTTTACATCATGATGAACCGTAAAAAGGAGGTAAAAATATGAAAACCTTAACTATATCTATAGTGCTTCTGTGTTGCTTCGGCAGCATGGAAGCACAAACTAACTACATTGAACGCATTTTGCGGGATATTGAGCAGAACAATAAAGAGTTGCAGGCCGGAGAGCAAAACCTCTCTGCGCAGAAGATGGGAACGAAGATAGAGAATAACCTTGCTAATCCGGAAGTCAGTTACAGCTATCAGTACGGGAAAGATGATTTGGAAGCGAATCAGAGTGAATTGAATGTAACGCAAGGATTTGATTTTCCCACTCTCTATGCGTCACGTAATAAATATGGAAAACTTCAGAATGAAGCATACGAGAAACGTTTCGGCATGATGCGTCGGGATGTATTGTTGAAGGCGAAAGAATTATGCTTGGAAATGATACGTTTGAACCAGCAGAAAAACTTGTTGGACAGTCGTAAAAAGAATGCGGAAGAGTTGGTCGCATTTTATGAAAAGAGATTACAAACCGGGGACGCAAATGTGCTTGAAACGAACAAAGTGAAATTAGAGCTCATGGCGGTCAATACAGAAGTAGCAGAAAATGATGCTGCTTTCCGAACCGCTTTACAAAGCTTGCTTGCCATGAATGGAAACATGCCCTTGACTTTTGATGAAGCTGAATATCCCTTGTTGCCGGAGTTGACCAGCTTTGAGCAATTGAGAGATGAAGTTTTCTCTACAGATTATGAGCTTCAATCTGTTTCGGCAGAGAAGGAAGCGGCTCGTAAAATGATTACGGTAAGCAAAAATGGTTGGTTGCCCGGATTACAGGTAGGTTACCGCCGGAGCGGTAGTATAGGGGATGAGATTCATGGTTTTATTGTAGGAGGTTCTATTCCTTTATTTGAAAATCGGGGTAAAGTGAAGAAAGCCAAGGCCGAGTCGTTGAGTGCCGATTTACAGCAACAGAATGTGGCGTTACGGATTGAGGCTGAATTGCATTCTCAATTTAATGAAGCGCAGCAGTTGAAAAAATCGATGGAAACTTATGACCTTTTGTTGATGAAGAATACGCTTGACTATCTGAAACAGGCGCTGATGGCTGGTCAGATTTCGGTTATCGAATATTTTACGGAAGTCGAATCAATCTATCAAAATCAACAGAAATATATGGATTTGGAGAATCGCTATCAAAAGGTGATGGCTCAATTATATAAAAATTCTTTGTAATACAGAGGAAAGATTTGCTTGGCTCTCTATTTGTACCAAATTTTTATTTTGGTATAAATGGAGAGCTTTTTTATGTTTAAATAGCCCAAAAATAAGCTCCAACATTTATCTTTTTTTAATGAATATAGGCCTTTTCAGTTTTATATTATTATCTTTGTGCCACACTTCTTTATTTTTGAAACAGTTAAATGGAGAATCGTATGGATTTATATAAAGAAAAGCAAAAAACTCAAGATATAGAAAAAGAACAGGAGAAACAGCAAGAACGGCCGGCTATTCATGGGGGAGTCCGTTGTCCTCACTGTGGGGAATTAAATGAGCCGGGTGCGTTATTCTGTGAAAATTCTGGAAGTGCCATAGAGAGTGGCAAATGTCCTTCATGCGGTTCTCCTTTACCTGCCGGAGCCGATTTCTGCGAAAAATGTAAATCGTACGTGGCAAAAGATAAGTGCTCCTTTTGCGGAGTTTCTATGTCTCCGGAAGATGCTTTTTGCCCGGAATGCGGTGCACCCCGTCAGGGAATTGTTTGCCCGGTTTGCCATACACATAATATGTTTAGCTTCTGCTCCGTATGTGGAACCCCTTTAACCGAAATGGCGTCCAGACAAATGAGTTTGGTGCAGCAGGAACCGTATTATGCCCGAATGAACCAAATCTCTTCTGATTTGCGTAAGCTGTTGCATGTGATTCCGGTAACCACTTCCGGACAGGTAGAGAAAGAAAAACGCAATGAAGATTTGCGAAATAGAATATTGAGTTTACTGAATCAAAAATCGTCGGTATTGCATAACAATGTGCCGGGTGCCGGTTTAGACAAGCTGGCTTTGAAAGACCTGATAGCACTGAAGCGTAAAGAATTACAGGAAATATTGGAAGAAACAAAAGTCCAGCCGCAGGCGAGTCCGGCTATGGCCCGTAATTATGCTATGGCTCATCGTCCGGTCGGTTCTTCATTAGGATGGAAATGTAATTTTAAACATGCGATTCATACCGGGCCGTTTGGTTGTGCTTGTCCCCAAATGGGAGGTAAATGGGTGGTATTGGACGGATTAACTGAAACTCAGGTGTTGGACGATAAATAGGGAATAACATGGCTGACGAGAAGACACATACGGTTGTAGATGATAGCACTACAAAACCGGTAATGAGTAATAATAATTTGGAAAAAACCAAGGCTATCGGGAAAAAAAGAGGTGGAGGAACGGTTATTACCACCCATGTGAGAAGTTCCTTTGTAACAACTGATGCGGTTGCTACCCCTATTTTAAATACGGCTTTCGTTTTAGAGGGTATTCGTTATGATGCCATTAAATTGTTGTCGGAATCTTCGGGTGAAGCACAAGTCTATTTAGTGGAAAATGAAGGAAAACGTTATGTTTTGAAATTATATTATCCCAGCTTCTCTCCGAAAGAAAATATATTGCGTATTATTTGGAATTTTGACTTTGAGTTTATCATCAAGATGTATGAGTATGGGAAGACCTTTTTAAATGGTTCTTCCCGTGATTATGAATTGATGGAATATCTTGAAGGAGGCACATTCAATGAATATCGATTGAATGGAGATTTCGAAAAATTTCGCCGGATTGTTTTATCTTGTGCCGGAGCCTTAGCTTATTGACATAATAACAATATTATCCACAAAGATATTAAGCCGAGTAATTTTTTCTTCCGGGACATAAATCATACGGAAGTGGTTTTGGGTGATTTTGGAATTTCTTCTTTATGTGATGATGAAGAATTGTTCCATAAAACCACTCAGGCTCGTACGCCGGTTTATGCAGCTCCTGAGATGTATGAGAATGTTATCGACCGGGAGGTAGAAATTACCAATAAAATAGATTTTTATTCGTTAGGTATTACCTTGCTTTATTTATGGTTAGGCAAAAATCCGTTTTCGAACAATGAACGTGCGATGATGCGGATGAAGAGTGAGGGAAAATTGCCTAATTTGGATAAGTTACCTGAACCGGTAAACAGGCTAATTCGGGGATTGACGGTGGTAAATCCGGAGAAGCGCTGGGGATATGACGAAGTAGAGAGATGGTATAAAGGCGAAGAGGTGCAGGTGGACGAGAGTTCCGTTTATCTGCGTTACAAGTCTTTTATTGTAGACCCGGAAACGAATCTTGTAGCCGATGATGCAAAAGAGCTTGCCTCTTTGTTATACGATAATAAGGCGTTGGGTATTAAATACCTATATAGCAAACGAATTTCTAAGTGGCTGGAAGAGTGTGGAAATCCCAAGTTGGCAACGGAAATAGACGATATCGTAGAAAAACGTTATCCGATTAATCAGGATGCCGGTTTCCTGGCTGCTGTTTTCACGTTGGATAAGTCGTTTCCCTACTATGATATAAAGGGGATTGCCTGTACGGATGTGCATGAGTTGGCCATAACGCTTTGGGAGCATAAGAAAGAGTATGGGTTGTTACTTCAAGACCCTTGCGACCCGCTGTTTATCTATTTAGAGAGTGTGACGGATAAAAATATAAATCGTATCCGTTCCTATTTTAAGGCTGGCGACCCCGAGATTGCTATTTGGAAACTTATTTATGAGATTGATGGAGATGTTCCTTTCTTGGCAGATAAACCTTCATCGACAATTAGCGAAATCGTAAAGGCTTTTGCTTCGGAGAATTGTTCGGAAGATGAGTGGAAATCTATTGTCGACGGCCGGTTACTTTCTTGGATGTTTAATAAAGGTGATGCCGCCTTATGTGAAGAGATTCGAATCCTGACAGAAAACAAATTGTATTCTAAAGTTTTAGCGTACAATGTTTTGTATCATCTAGACCGTTCTATCGGATATGATTTAAAGTTTGCCACCAGTAAAGAGTTGATTGCAGAAATCATGAATAGAGATTTGCAGGCGGCCCAATCTTTGAATGAAGAAGATTTCAAGAAGTTTATGTCCGACTATATCGATGATAAAGGACGGTTATTTCAGTATGCCAAATTGCATGGATGGAATGATGTCTTGCATTTTAAGGAGTATTGTTTCGATTTGAAATCGAAAGAAAACAGAGAACGCTGCGGTGTGTATGATTGGCATACGGCAGCTTACAAATTTTGTGCGGGATTGGGTTTTGTACCGGGGTATCATGTGCGGGATTTGGATGAAGTCATTTATTCGTTGGAGGCTTTGGATGCCCTCAATGCGCGTAGCATAAAAACGGAATTGCGTGAAGGGAGTTTGAAGCAATGGCTTACTCTCTTTTTCCATGAGGACCCTTTCGAACATTTTAAAGAAGAATACAGTTACGAAAAGACGTTGGAAAGTTACTTGCTTAAGTTAGGCAAATATGACTCGTCGGATGTACACTATCGTCGTTTCCTAATGGCGAAAGAGCAGGTGAAAGAGAAGCTTGCGGAATCTGAACGTTATTTCAAAGATGCCCATCACCGTGAGGATATCTGGCGTACAGGTTACATGGTGTTTACGGTTATTTTGTTTGTATCTCTATTATTTTTCGGCATATCCAATAAAGCTTTATTCGTAAACTCTGCAGCGTATGCCGTCGGAGTTCCTGTGGGGCTGGCTACCATGGTTATGGCCGGTGTATGGGGATACTTTACAGGTAATGGAGTTACCTTTATTTTGTTGTCGGGTGCGGTAGGTGCCGCAACGGCAGCCATTCCGGTTACATGTATTAAGTGGGTGGGACATCATTATCCCGGAGCGCTATTGATAACTTGCATGCTGTTTGTGCTGATTTATTTTCTGATAGGATATCTATTGGGAATGAAGAAGTCGAGGGCCACCATTAAAGATTTAAAAGGATTATTTAAAGAAGATATCAATACCTCTTTGTTAGAACCGCTGAATTATACCTTTAAAACGAAGGCGGAAAAATTCAAGGCTAGTAACTTTGGTGTTTTGGATGATGCCATTAATGTGGTGAAGGCTACTAATAGTGAGGTGATTATTCATTATATGTTATGGACGTTCTTTATGGCGTTACTTGTTTTTGAATTTGTATGTTTCCATCCGAAACTGATGGATTTGAAAGTGCCCAATGTAACTACATGGAAGATTAATTGGGGCGATGATGTGGAACAATGGAAGGAGGTAGAATGATTTGTCTTCAATGTCATAAGGAAAACCGTTCCATTGCTAAGTATTGTAAATGGTGCGGAGAGCCTATCATTCAAGTGATAGACCCACTAGAGCGTGTAGTCGGATTAGAGGATGTAAAAAAGCAATTGAAACAGATTGTTGATACGTTTACTTTATTGCGTTCTAGGGAAGAAACAAAGAATATTCGTTTAAGTGTAAATACTATCATTATAGGTGATACGGGTACGGGTAAAACCTTGCTGGCGGATGTACTGAAAGAGTATTTCTATTTGCATAAGATTATTGAGAAGCCTTTATTGAAGGTGGTGGATGCCGTGGACTACGAGCGTTTCGTGGAAAATTGGGAAAGCAACATCAAAAAGGTAAAGGGAGGAATTCTGTTTTTTGATAATGTGCAGAAGTTATTGCCGGACAGTTATTCGAAAAATGTCAATCCGTTGGACAAACTCTTTATAGAGATGGGGCAATGGAATGATGACCCGATTGTAGTGTTGGCTGGTTTACCCGGAGGTTTGGAAGAGTTTTTAGAGAATAATCCGGCCGTGCGCAACCGTTTTAAATACTTGTTCCGTTTGCAACCCTATGGAGTGGAGGATTTGAATGGAATGTGCATGAACTTTTTAAAAGAAAAGTATGGCATAGCCGAATTTACTCCGGAGGCGTCGAAAAAGTTGATTCGTCAGTTAAAATATGAGGTAAAGACCAAAGATGAATCGTTTGGTAACGGGCACCTGGCTCGTCAGAAAGCGGAGGATATTTTCACCTCTTATATATCTCGTGTACCCAATGTAAACGGTCAGATACAAGAAGAGGACATTCGCGGATATGTACCTCAGGAACGGAGCCTGAACGATATTTTGGCAGAGTTGGACGAGTTTATCGGAATGGAGGAAGTCAAGCAAACTGTGAAAGAGATTGCTTGGGAAGTACAGAATAATGTGCAACGCGTGGAAAGAGGATTAACGACAAAGGAGAATCTTTCCATTCATATTATATTAACAGGAAATCCAGGAACCGGAAAGACAACTATCGCCCGGAAGTTAGGAGAAATATTCGAGGCAATAGGTTTTCTGGATAGCGGACATGTGGTGGAGGTAGACCGAAGTCAGATGGTAAGCCAATATGTAGGAGAAACCCCGAAACTGGTCGACAAACTATGTGATAAGGCTATGGGTGGTATTCTCTTTATTGACGAGGCCTATACCTTGGCACCGGTTAGTGACGCAGGCACTCGCGATGAACAGGGAGCACAGGCTTTGGAGAAATTGATGAAACGCATGGAAGACGACCGGGGTAAATTTGTAGTCATTGCAGCCGGTTATCGTACGGAAATGGAAAATCTGTTAAGGATTAATCCGGGTATGCGCAGCCGCTTTAACCGTTTCTTAAATATCGATGATTATTCTCCTGAAGAGTTATATCTTATATTGGATGGATTTGCCAAGAAAAAAGGGTACCATTTTAGTGAGGAGGCAGAGAAGACTGCGAAGTTGGTCATTAAGCAAATCTTTGAAGCTCGCGATAAGAACTTTGCCAACGGACGTGAAATGCGCTCCTTATTTGAAAAGATATGCAGAAAACAAGCTGAAAGATTAAGCGGTATACCGGTTAGCGAACAAACCAATGAAATGTTATTGACTTTTGAGGCCGATGATATTCCGTATGAAAAGCCGAAACAGGTCGATTATCGTTCTTGTTTGTCGGCATTAGACGGTTTAGTCGGTTTGAAGGAGGTCAAAGAGGAAATATCAAGTTTAGCTGCTTATTTGAATTTACAAGTTCAGCGAGGAGAATCAGCTATATTTGCCGGAAAACATTATGTGTTTACAGGAAATCCGGGAACGGGTAAGACCACTGTGGCGCGTATCATGGCCGATGTGTTCAAATCTTTGGGAGTGGTGTCGCGCGGGCAGCTGGTTGAAGTCGACAGGAGTAAATTAGTGGCCGGATATGCCGGACAAACTTCTATTAAGACAAACCAGTTAATCGATACGGCATTAGGAGGGGTCTTGTTCATTGATGAAGCCTATACGCTCTGTTCGGGAAGCAATGACTCATTTGGCAAGGAAGCCTTGGATACTTTATTGAAACGGTTGGAGGACGACCGGGGTAAGTTTATTTGTATTGTGGCTGGCTATACAAATGAAATGCAGGATTTTATTGATGCAAACCCAGGATTGAAATCCCGTTTTACCGAAACTATTCATTTCGAGGATTACAAGCCGGAAGAATTAACACAGATATTTATGAATCTGGCAGCGGCTAAGAAATTCGTTTTATCGACGGAAACCAAGGAAGAGGTGCTTCATCTCTTTGAATCGATGTATGTTTCCCGTGATAAGAATTTTGGTAATGCGCGTGAAGTTCGTAAACTATTTGACCAAGCCGTTGCAAATCAGAGTAAGCGCCTGATAGAGCAAGTGAATTCTCCATCGTTTACGCAGGAAATGATGTACGAGTTGACGATGGAGGATATTCGAGGAAAGCAGGAATCGAAACCGAAATCGTTGGATGAGGTCATGGCCGAGTTGGATGACTTTGTCGGAATGAAACCGGTAAAAGAGACCATCCGTAGGTTAGCTGTACAATCGGTCTTCATGCAACAGCGAATCAAGCATGGTATCGGTTCCGTAGAAAATATACAAATCAATATTGTACTTACCGGAAATCCGGGGACAGGAAAAACAACAATAGCCCGGAAAATAGCGGATGTGTTCTATGCTGTAGGGCTGTTGCCGAGTAATAAAATTGTAGAGGTCAACCGTAGTCAGATGGTAGGACAATATATGGGAGAAACCCCGAAGATAGTCAACAAATTATGTGACAGAGCTATGGGTGGTATTCTTTTTATCGATGAGGCTTATACATTATTAGGGGTGGATGGCAACGATAAGTACGGTATGGAGGCTATTGAAACACTCATGAAACGGATGGAAGACGACAAGGGTAAGTTCATTGTTATTGTGGCCGGCTATAAAGATGAAATGGATAACTTCTTGCATGCTAATCCGGGATTGGAAAGTCGCTTTACCCATACTATGCACATTGATGATTATACAGAAATGGAATTGATGGAAATATTCCAGGGTATGGCGCGGAAGAAACAATATGTCTTGTCGCCTATGGCTGAAGTCACATTAATGGAGAAAGTAATGGAGATGTACATCAATAAGCGTAGCAGTTTTGGTAATGCACGTGAAATGCGTAAATTGTTCGACCGTACTATCCAGCATTTGTCTCTGCGTGTATCACAAATGCCTCCGGACGAGATTACTCCGGAGTCATTCCAGCTCATATTACCGGAAGATGTAGCTTAAGTATTGAGCCGGAAAAGAGGTCTCACTTGTTTTGCTCGTTAGAGATAAAGGAGCAAAGAAGATAAAGAAGTAAGTAATAAGAAGGAAAAGTAGGAAGCTACCTTCTTTTTCTTCTCATAAAAATAGAGAATGCATTATGATAGTTTGTCCAAAGTGTAAAGCGGAAATAGACATGGATTCTTGGTATTGCGACCAATGTGGATTTGAACTTCGGTTCTGTTCTCAGTGTGGTAAGCCGGGTAAGGGGAATCGTTGTACTTTTTGCGGCGGCATTATGTATGCTCCGGCGGAACGGTCGCAAATGACTTCTCCTGGTGGAGAGTCTTCCACTGTACAAGTACAGACGGTGACAGCCGGAAGCGTGAAAGGATATTCCGTGCCTCAGTTGTTCTTAACAAATACTACTTTAAATGTGCGTATGGAAGGTACAAACGGAGCGGTTATTGGACGTAAAAAAGGCCCTTATCAATTGATGTTGGCTAATTTCTCGTATATATCGGGTTCGCATGCACAGTTAAAATATGAGGCTCAGTCGGGATGGACTATTACAGATTTGAATTCAACAAACGGAACTTTGCTGAACCAGAACAGATTGATGCCGGGAGTTTCGTCTCCTTTGCAAAATGGCGGGAAACTTCAATTAGCCAATATTGAATTGAATATAGAAATAAGGTAATGATTACGTTGGAAGTAAGTGCTTCGAGTTGTCGAGGACTTGTGAGAAAGAATAATGAAGACATGATGTTGGTTTCTTCCCGCATATTGCGTGATAAATCGATAAGGACTAAAATGCGGCTTGGGAAGAGTGATAATTGTATCTTCGCAGTGGCCGATGGTTTGGGAGGCTATAATGGGGGAGAAGTGGCGAGTGAGGTAGTAATTCGAAATCTGGCTTCTTTCTTTCATTCATTACCCGAAGGTATGACTACGGAAGAATTCCGTGCGGTGTTCAATAAATGGATTCGGAGTATGCACGAGCATATTCTTTCTATGGGAAAAGAGGATGCCAAGCTGATTGGAATGGGAACCACATTGGTTGCTTTAGTGATTTATGAAGAGCATATTTATTGGCTGAATTGCGGAGATAGCCGTATGTATCGTCTGCGCTCTAATTATTTAACTCAGCTGACAAAAGACCATTCTTTGGAAAGTATTACCGGGATGAAAAGTCATGCACACATTGTAGTGAATTCCATTGGTGCCGGTGAAGAATCTTATTTTGATTTCTTCGATTGCACTGATTATGTATATGATAACGACTTGTTTATGTTGTGTTCCGATGGGTTAACCGGAATGTTGCCGGATGAGGATATTGAAAATTTATTGGTTCATTCGGCCGATAGCGAACAGTTAGTAGAAGAAGCTTGTCGTGCGGGAGGAACAGATAATATATCTGTTTGTTTGGTACATTTTATATTTAATTGATTAATTTGAAAAGAGATGCCATTAAATTTACCTGATAGATTACCAGCCATAGAGCTGTTGAAACACGAGCATATATTTGTTATAGATAATTCAAGGGCTACCCAACAGGATATCCGTCCGTTAAGAATCGTGATTTTAAATCTGATGCCTTTGAAGATTACAACAGAGACGGATTTAATCCGTTTATTGTCCAATACCCCTTTGCAGCTGGAAATTTCATTTATGAAATTGAAAAGCCATACATCTAAAAATACGCCTATAGAGCATATGAAAGCTTTCTATAAGGACTTTGACTGTATGCGTGACGAACGTTTTGATGGCATGATTATAACAGGAGCTCCTGTTGAGCAGATGGATTTTGAAGAAGTCTCTTATTGGGAAGAAGTTTCCGGTATTTTCGATTGGGCACGTACGCATGTCACTTCTACCTTATATATCTGTTGGGCTGCTCAGGCCGGACTATACCATCATTATGGCATTCCTAAATATCCGTTGGAAAAGAAGATGTTCGGTATTTTTGAACATCATTTGAATAATTCGCTTTTGCCTATATTCCGTGGCTTTGATGATGTTTTTTATGTTCCCCATAGCCGTCATACCGAATTGCGTCGAGAGGATATTTTAAAAGTGAAAGAGCTGGATTTGGTGGCAGAATCGGATGAAGCAGGCGTGTATATGGTGATGGCCCGCGGAGGAAGAGAAATTTTCGTGACTGGACATTCCGAGTATTCTCCCAATACATTGGATGTGGAATATAAGAGAGATTTGGCGAAAGGGCTTTCTATAGAGATGCCGAAGAACTACTATCGGAATAATCATCCGGATAATGCTCCGTTGGTGCGTTGGAGAGGACATGCTAATTTGATGTTCTCCAATTGGCTGAACTATTATGTCTATCAAGAAACGCCGTACGATATTACTCAAATTCGTTAAGGACTATTACTCGTTTCGCTTATAGGAAGGGGAGTAGTTAAAGGAGTTCTCACTCTATTTGTTTGCTAGAGGGAAAGAAGCTAGAGGGGTTATTATTCGCTTTGTTCGTCAGGAAATAATGAGGTTCATTCTCTTTGTTTTCGCGGAGATAAAGGATTTTCGTTTGCTTTGTTCGGTAGAAAGCAGGAACGAATAGTCATAAAATTAGAAAGAAATAAAAATCATGCAGGAGGGGAAAAGAAAGATAGAGTTATTGGCACCGGCAAAGAACTTGGAATGTGGTATTGAAGCCATCAACCATGGAGCTGATGCTGTATATATTGGTGCTCCTCGTTTTGGCGCCCGTGCTGCCGCAGGTAATTCGATAGAGGATATCGAGTTATTGGTAGCGCATGCTCGTCTTTATAATGCACGGATTTATGTTACGGTGAATACCATTCTGAAAGAGGAGGAATTGGCCGATACGGAGGCAATGATATGGGATTTGTATAAGGCCGGCGTGGATGCTTTGATTATACAGGATATGGGAATTATGAAGATGAATCTTCCTCCTATAGCCTTGCATGCCAGTACTCAGATGGATAATCGTACCGTTGAGAAAGTCAAGTTTCTGGCGGAGGCCGGTTTTGAGCAAGTCGTGTTGCCAAGAGAATTGACTTTGGAAGAGATTCGTCGGATACATACCGCTTGTCCTGTGCCATTGGAAGTCTTTGTGCATGGAGCTTTATGTGTCAGTTATAGTGGCCAGTGCTATGTATCGCAAGCTTGTTTCGGCAGGAGCGCCAACCGGGGCGAATGTGCGCAGTTCTGTCGTTTGCCTTTTTCTATGGAAGATGCGGACGGGAAGACCATCATCAGCAATAAGCATCTGCTCTCGTTAAAAGATTTGAATCAAAGTGATAAACTGGAGGCTTTGTTGGATGCAGGGGTTACTTCTTTGAAAATAGAAGGGCGGTTGAAGGATGTATCGTATGTAAAGAATGTAACCGCTTATTACCGGAAACAACTGGATGCCATCTTCAAACGCCGGAAAGAGTATGTGAAGTCATCTTCCGGTACGGTAAGTACTGAGTTCCAGCCGCAGCTGGATAAGAGTTTCAGCCGCGGATTTACTCATTATTTCTTATCGGGACGTGTTGCGGATATCTTTTCCTTTGATACGCCGAAATCGATGGGAGAGGAGATGGGGACGGTGAAGGAAGTCCGTGGTAATTACCTGACAGTGGCCGGAGTGAAATCATTCCATAATGGAGATGGTGTGTGCTATTTGGATGCTTCAGGAAAATTGCAGGGATTTAGAATCAATAAGGTGGAGAATAATAAACTTTATCTGCAGGAAATGCCCCGTATTGCACCTAGGACTGTTTTATACCGGAACTTTGACCAGGAGTTTGAGAAGAGTATGGCTCGGAAATCAGCTGAACGAAAAATAGCCGTTGCAATCCGTCTTGGAGAAACCTCGTTTGGTTTTACGCTGGCTCTGACGGATGAAGATGGGAATCAAGTAACCCTCTCATATCCGTATAATAAGGAAATTGCCCGTACACCTCAATCGGATAATCTCCGTACACAGCTAGGTAAACTCGGCAATACGCCATTTATGCTCTCTGAGGTAAAGATTGAATGGGCGGAGAATTGGTTCTTGCCTTCTTCCGTGATAGGCGAGTGGCGTCGTCAGGCTGTGGAGCGACTGTTGCAAGTGCGTAAAATAACCTATCGTCGTTCCATGCATCCGGTAAAACAGAGTTCTCATCCCTATCCGCTTTACGAACTGACTTATTTGGGAAACGTTATGAACTCGAAGGCTGAGGCTTTTTATCGTGAGCATGGGGTAGAGCATATTGAACCTGCGTATGAAAAGAAGCCTGTAAGCGATGCGGTGCTCATGTTTTGTAAGCATTGTCTGCGCTATAGTATGGGTTGGTGCCCTACCTATCATAAAGAGCGTGCTCCATTCAGAGAACCTTTCTTTTTGGTTTCGACCGATGGAAAACGTTTTCGCCTGGAGTTTGATTGCAAACATTGTCAAATGAAAGTCTTATTAAATTGAGAGTTGAGAGTGGAGAGTTTCCGTCCGAATGGCAACTCTCCACTCTCCACTTAATAATAATTATTATGGGTAAGTGGACAAAATGTAAAGATTGGCTATTGCTGTGTGTTACCTTTTTATTGGTAGCATGTAGTTATCCTGTGCCGGATTATTCGGATTGGGATATGACGCAAGAGATGCGTGATTCTTTGCAATTTCTGTCGGAACATCATTACTCTACAAATTATAACTTCCAGGTAACCGGTGATTCTTTGAAGTTAAGCCGTGAGGATTTGGAAAATGACTCGTTGTTTGTATATAAAGGGGATGAATTGGTCGTGGCCGATTATATGATTCTTCCTAACGATACACTCCATTCGGTTTGGATAAAAGTAGCGCGCGACCAGGAAACGATGGGATGGATACCTGAGCAGGTATTGCTTGAAAAGATTGTGCCAATAGACCCTATTTCCAAATTTATTCATCTGTTTAGCAATATACATGTCATTGTCTTTTTGGTGATTCTCGGATTATTTATTTTGCATTTTCTTTATCGCCGAATGGAACGGCAACATTTTCGTCTGACCTATTATAAAGATATAAAGAGTATTTATCCGGTGTTGTTATGCATGTTGGTAGCGTGTGCCGCTACACTTTATGCAAGCATACAGCTGTTTGTGCCTGAAACATGGCAGCACTATTATTATAATCCGACGTTGAATCCTTTTGAATTGCCTTGTATACTGGCTTGTTTTATTGCAAGTATTTGGGCCATTATCATTGTGGCGTTGGCAGTACTCGATGATTTATTTCATCAAACCAATTTTTCTACGGCATTCTTTTATCTGTTAGGGTTAGGAACTATTTGTTTGTTTTGTTACTTATTCTTTACTGTCACGACATTGTACTATGTAGGTTATCCCTGCTTGCTTCTCTTTCTAGTTTATTCTTTCCGGTATTTGTGTATCATGAATCGCAGGTATTTCTGTGGCAATTGTGGAAAAGAAATAGAACACAAAGGAACATGTCCTCATTGCGGGGCACTCAATAAATAATTCGGTTAAGTACTATTGTAACGAGGATATTTGTGGGGCGTGGGTATCAGATAATGTAAGATTATTCTTTGCAATAAGCTGTATAAAAAGAAGCTTCGGCAAGTCAATCCGGCTAATATCGAATAAATGGCTGTATTCGCTAGTTTAAAAGAATGAACTTGGATGTTAGTCAAAATAAATAGCAGCTCTGTTTGTAAAAGCTGCTAAATTGATAACAGGAGAGTCCTAATTGACTTGTTTCTGAATTTCCTTCAGATGTTCTATAATTGATTCGGGCACTTTACAAATCGTACCGTGCTTATGATGTTCCGGAATATGTATGCTATCCGTCATATTGGTAAAATGAACGAAATCCCTGGTTTTAGTTGCGCCGTAAATTTTTTGCCTATATAAATCATAATATATCATATAGTCGTTTCCCACCTTTGTTACGCACGGACCTTCCGACCACTCTTCGGTAAAGGAGTCAGAGGCGGGAATGAAAGGGCCTTCTGCGTTTTTAGAGAATGTAATTTTCAGATTACTGTGGTTAGGCTTGCGATTGTCTTTTATTACCATTACATAATTGTCCGGAGCACGTTTTAACAAATAACCGTCGATACAACTGAATCCTGGGTCATATAGTAACTTCGCTTCTGAGAATGTGTTGAAATTCTTGGTGGTAACATAGTATAGACGGTAGTAATCTTTGTTTTCTTCGGAAAAGCCGATACTTGTGCTGTCTGGTACCAATGACGACCAGATAATCATATATTGTTTCTTTACGTCATCATAGAAAAGCTCCGGTGCCCATACATTATATGTTTCCGGAATATGGTCCATTACAGGAATTCTTTTTTCTTCCGACCAATTGATTAAATCTTTGGAACTGGCATATCCAAAGCCTCGGTCTTTTTTCCATGCAATGGTCCAAACCAAGTGTACCGTCTTTATCTCGCCAGATAGAAGGGTCGCGCATAATATTTGCACCCAGTTCCGGTTTGAGCCAAGTGCCTGCAATGCTATCCCAATGGATTCCGTCTTCACTGTAGAGATAACGCAGACCGGCGTTGGCCGGCTCATGAAAAGAGGTAAAAAGATAGTATTCTTTCTCGGAAGTTGAGCACGAACATAGTAAAAAAAGAAAGTGTAAAGATAGTAAATGAATAAGATGTTTCATTCTTGTAATAGTACTTAATAATGAGTCTTCAATTTGTTTAGTGGAACAAAACAACGAAAAACTTCGGTCTGCTCCTAATAAATCAGGTAGATTTTCCTCTCTGGTCTCTTTTTTAAACAGAAAGTGAACTTTCATTGCTGATTTGTCCACATAAAGACTCTTTTTAGGAGAGTGTGTTCTTTTGTTTTTTATCTTCTGAATTTGCTATCCAGACCTCATCATTCTAGTTCAGACTCTATTTTTTCTAGTTATTTATCACTGTTATTATTATCCTGGCGTATCTTTTATATTGAAGCTTCGTTCGAGGGAAGTCGCTGCTTTCTATCTTTAGTTTCTACTATGTATAAAAGAGTATGGGTCATTTCGTAGGATGATGAGATAATGAGTGCTGAAATGAGGCTATATGGTGGAATACCCTATTTTTTTTAAATAGATAAATAGATTGACATTAAATAGTAGGGAAGCTCCTCCCTCTTAATCTGAAACTTGATGGCTTTTATGAGCCATAAAAAGAGCCCTGTTAAACTCTGATTGTTGGAAACGGACACAAAGATAGCCGCCCAAAAAGCTGGACGGCTATCGTTTTATAATTTACCCGCTATCGTGGACGGTTGTACCAAAAAATAGAGTTTGATAGGGCTCTTTTTTACTTGTTAGCTACCACTACTAATTGTGGGGGAGTATTAGAATAAACTCCATGAAACGGTTAATCCTGCCATTACGATGGAAACCATACTCATTAGTTTGATAAGAATATTCAAGCTCGGGCCCGACGTGTCTTTGAATGGGTCTCCTACCGTATCGCCTACTACAGCTGCGCGGTGTACCTCACTGCCTTTTCCGCCGAAGTTACCTTCTTCTACATACTTTTTGGCATTGTCCCATGCGCCACCGGCATTAGCCATGAAGATAGCCAATACGAAACCGCTGCTCAGTCCGCCTACTAATAATCCCAATACTCCCGGTACACCGAAAATGAGTCCGGTAATAATTGGAGCTACAATGGCTAATAAAGAAGGGATAACCATTTCGCGTTGCGCTCCTTTTGTGGATATTTCCACGCAACGTTCATAATCCGGTTCAGCCTCTCCTGTAAGAACTCCTTTGATTTCTTTAAACTGGCGTCGTACTTCGGCCACCATGTGTGAAGCGGCGCGTCCTACCGCATTCATTGTTAATCCGCAGAAGAGGAAAGCCATCATACTGCCCAGGAACATTCCTCCCAGCACTTTGGGGTTCATCAGATTTACTTCATAGAAGTTCATAAAGTCTATAAATGTAGCATCCATTAAGGTTTTCTCTATTCCACCGGGCAGAGTCAGTGTCGTTTCGCCAATGCGTTCGAGTCCGATGCGGATTTCTTCTATGTAAGAGGCCAGCAAGGCCAGTCCTGTTAAAGCGGCCGAACCGATGGCAAACCCTTTTCCTGTAGCGGCGGTTGTATTGCCTAATGAATCGAGTGCGTCGGTACGTTGACGAACTTCTTTTCCTAATCCTGACATCTCAGCGTTTCCTCCGGCATTGTCGGCAATCGGTCCATATGCATCGGTAGCCAGAGTGATACCCAATGTGGATAGCATGCCCACTGCAGCAATACCTATTCCGTAAAGTCCCATACTGATATTGGTTAAATCGAAGTTAGCGGCAAACAGATACGAAAGAATAAGTCCGATAACTACTACTATAACCGGAATAGCAGTGGAAAGCATACCTAATCCGATACCGGAAATAATAACGGTAGCCGGTCCGGTGGTGCCGCTTTCGCTCAACTTCTGAGTAGGTCGGTAGGATTGTGAGGTATAGTACTCGGTAGAACGTCCGATAATGACTCCCACCAGCAGACCCACTACAACGGAGCATCCTATTAATGCCCAATTATCCAGTTTGAGTGTCCATAGAATAATGAAGGTGGCTATCACGATGAGAGCCGAACTTAAATTCGTTCCCACTGAAAGTGAATTCAGTAACTGTTTGATTCCTGCGTTCTCTTTGGTACGGACGGAGAATATGCCGATAATGGAAAGAATAATTCCTACGGCGGCTATTAACATGGGGGCAATTACTGCCTTAAACTGCATGGCTGTATCGTTTGTGTGGATATAAGCTGCTGCTCCCAATGCTGCGGTAGCAAGGATGGCTCCGCAATACGATTCATATAAATCGGCACCCATTCCGGCCACATCGCCTACATTATCGCCCACGTTATCGGCAATGGTTGCCGGGTTGCGCGGGTCGTCTTCCGGAATACCTGCTTCTACTTTTCCAACCAAGTCGGCACCCACATCGGCAGCTTTGGTATAGATACCTCCACCTACGCGGGCAAACAGCGCCTGTGTGCTGGCACCCATTCCAAATGTTAGCATGGTAGTGGTAATGATACACAGTTTGCTGGCCGGGTTTATCAAATCGTCGGGGATGCATGCGTTCAGCAGCAGATACCAGAAGGAGATATCAAGCAATCCCAGTCCCACTACCACTAATCCCATTACGGCACCACTTCGGAAAGCTACCCGCAGTCCGCTGTTAAGCGAGGTGCGTGCGGCATTGGCTGTACGGGCTGATGCGTAGGTGGCTGTTTTCATACCTAAGAATCCGGATAATCCGGAGAAAAAACCACCTGTAAGGAAAGCAATAGGCACCCAGGCATTTTGCACCTGAAACCCATAGGCCATGATGGAGAATAGAATGACTAACCCTAAAAATACCCACCCTACAATTTTGTATTGTTGTTTTAGGTAGGACATGGCTCCGCGTCGTACTGCTACGGCGATTTTAATCATTTGCGGAGTTCCTTCGCTCACTTTCATCATTTGCTTGTAAAAGTAGAATGCAAAGCAGAGCGCTAAAATAGACGAGGCTGGAACCAGCCAGAAAAGTAGATGCTCCATAGTATAATTGTTTTAAAGTAACGCTTCAAATGTACAAAAAATATGGAGTCTGCCAAGTTTTATGCTAATTAATTGAAAGGATGGTTCAAACTTTTCGTATAGGATTTGTTGATAGCTCATTATTCAAACGAAAAAGGAGGCAATTAATCGTGATTTCAATACTTCTGCAATACGATGTTATTTTCTACTCTATTCTATTCTTTATCGGTAGTGATAGTATTGTTCGACAGAATCCAGTAAAATCCGACAGAAGAAGCGCGGAATTCGACAAAAAGCGACAGAAGCAGACAAAAGAAACGTAGAATCCGACAAAAAGCGACAATAAACAATTGTACGCAACAAAACACAACAATGCGCAATAGTTTTCAGAGCTCCTGACTTTGTCAGCGCCCTCCCTCCCGAATGTTTTTTAATATTTTAAAAGAATTATCAAACTGGAAAAAAGATACTTCCATCTCTGAATTCGTTCCCCTTATGTTTACCCACAGTTTACGGTAACAATGTTTGCGGACAGGCGATTGCCCGCACTATTTGTCGGAGAATTTTGCTTCCATACGTGTGACTGCTCTTTTTTTGACTTTTTTGCGCTCTGAAATACAAGTAGCAAAAACCATACCACGATGTTAGTAAAAAAGCAAACATTTATATTCTTATTAAAATGCTGTTTTCTCATTTCTTGAAGAAAAAAGATACTCTGTAGCGCCTTATTTCTTGAAGCGAAAGGAAAATAGTATTTAAATTTCTATATATTAAATTGTTATAGATACTTTTATAGTTATACGAAAAGTGTTTCATAGTTAGAAACATTTTGTTTCATGCTTTGAAACACTTTGTTTCGCAC